>Ga0180438_10005936_pt1 | contig 16739 bp, 5 predicted proteins | sample SS_ome_12_FD_132455 | JGI IMG/M metagenome (GOLD analysis project Ga0180438, IMG submission 132455) | Hypersaline lake sediment archaeal communities from the Salton Sea, California, USA - SS_3_D_2 metaG | ecosystem: Environmental > Aquatic > Non-marine Saline and Alkaline > Hypersaline >...
CCGGGCAGCACAAAGAGCAGGAAGATCAAGGGGACGATGGCAGCCATCAGCGGTGCGCGAGGTTTGATGGAGGTCAGCGACCCGTCGGGGGCTCGCAGCGCGGAGTTTGTCGGCCAGGCCCAGAACACCAGGAGAACAATCGCGATCAGGATGGTCGCCAGGCCGCACCACATGCCGACCTTGTTGCGCGTGCTGAGCCTGTCCATTTGCGGCATTTCGTCGGGATCGCCGTCGATCTTAGTGGCGCGCAGCCGCGGTTCGACAATGACGTCCGTTAAGAACCAGCCCACGCCGATAATCAGCAAGGACGAGGCGCCGGTAAAGAAGATGTTGCATAGCGGGTTGACGGTCTGTTCGGCGTCGATCAACATCGCGGCCGGCTGCGTGATGCCCGACAAGAGGGGATCGATGCCGGAGGGGATGAAGTTGGCGCTGAATCCGCCCGACACGCCCGCGAACGCCGCGGCAATCCCGGCCAAGGGATGTCTGCCCGCGGCATAGAAAATCACGCCACCCAGCGGAATCACCAGCACGTAGCCGGCATCGGCCGCCGTATGGCTGATGATGGCGACCAGGAGCAACATCGGGGTGAGCAGTTTCTTCGGCGTGAGTTTGAGCAAGCTTTTCAGGCAGGCGTTGATGAACCCGGAATGCTCGGCCACGCCCACGCCCAACAGCGCGACCAGCACGACGCCCAGCGGGGGGAATGCGACGAACTCGTTCACCATCCCGGCCAGGAATTGTGCGAAGTAGTCGAGCGACAGCAAGTTGACGACTTTCAGGGGTTCCTGGGTGCCGGGAACCAACTCCGTAAACGTGACCGAGGAGAGCCATCGCGAGAGAATCCAGGTGAGGAGCATCCCGATCAAGAACAGCACGGCAGGATCGGGCAGCTTATTGCCCACCTTCTCGATGCGGTTGAGCGTTCGTACCAGAATGCCCGCCGATTTGTCGTTGACGTTCTTGAGGGGCGAGTCGGAATGTCTTTCGGCCATCGATGATCCTCGTTCGAAAGGTTGCATGGTTGCCACGCAGGCCAAGGGGCCGCCGCCTTACACGTGGTGACCGCAGAAGACGCGACGGCGAACCGTTGCGCCTCCCTCAAAGCACTGCTCCCTTCATTTATACAGGTCAGTCACCGGCACGTCACCCGCTTTCGCGATTCCGTCGCAAGGACCGAGTCCTCGTCGTCCTTGATGGTCCCAAGTATCTTGCCGACGATCTGCACACTGGCTTCGCTCCAGACACCGGCGGAGACAGGCATGCCTTCTTTGTGGGGGAATACGCCGTCTCAGACTCCGAGGGACAACTCAGAAACAACTTCCGCATTTGGGAGGGGGACAGTCCCATTTTCGCGGTGCGAACATCGGGACAGTCCCCAACTTGTTTTTGCGTCGTTCCCTGGATCGAAGGCCAGCGGTAGCAGATCGCCCAACGTCGTCACATCGAGCCGGCAAGCACCCTCGACCTGTTTCTATCTTGCTGTGAGCCGGCGCGTTGGGACCCGGCGGCCGCACGCTGCTTGGCGGCGATCACACGCGGCGAGACGGCCATCGACACGCTGCCCTGCTGGGATGACGACCGACCGGATCCGGCCGAGTGGAAGAGCCGGCGTGGGACCTCCGTCCTGAGTTGCTCGGCACCAATCTCCCCGACGGCCTGATCAAGTTCTTCGAGAGGGTGCTGAACTGCCAGGTCGAGCATTTGACCAAAACGAACTCCGGCCCGGGATGTTTGCCCTAAAAACCCAGCCAATACAAGGTCCCGAATCAACAGGACCGTAAACATAGGGCGCATAGCAAAGGTGAGGTAGCTGGGGCCATGGGCCAAATAAGGAATGTCAGGTAATGTATTCCCCCCGTAACGTGTGAATTGGCTAATTTTCCGTCACAGGTTGAAGCACCCATGATAGTCGCTATATTACGGCTATCGTTGGTTACCCACGTTCGGTTGTTCGAAGCGGCTGTGCCTGCTTCGTCTGCCTGGCACGGCCGCCTACTGACTAGGAGGACGTTGCTATGTGGAACCGTCTCGTTTCCCGACTTCTCTCGTCGCGCGGACACACCATCGGCCTCTCTTCGCAAGGGGGCCGGAACACTCGGAACCGGCGCCACCACGCTCGCCATCGTTTGCGCGCCGAACCGTTGGAGCCTCGCCTGATGCTGGCCGCCGGATTGCTCGGCGAGTACTTCAACGAGATCGATCTGACGTCGCTGGCCGACACGCGCGTGGATCCGGTCGTCAACTTTCCCCAAGACTGGGGCGCCGCGCCTCCCGGCACCGCGGTCATCGCCGACGACAACTATTCGGAGCGCTGGACCGGCTTCGTCAACATCGAGCAGGCCGGCGACTGGACGTTCTACACCACCAGCAACGATGGCGTGCGCCTGTGGGTCAACGACGTTCAGGTGATCACCAACTGGAATCAGCACGTGGTCACCGAAGACAGCGCCGTGGTCAACCTGAGCGCAGGCTGGTATCCGCTGCGCCTGGAACATTTTCAGCAGGACGGTACGGCCGAGATTACGCTCTCATTCTCAGGGCCGGGCCAGGCGAAGACCATCATCCCCTCGACGCACCTGAACACGGAGAATCCGCAGGGTGGCGACCCCATTGCCGATGCGGGCCCCGATAAAACGGTCGTGCTGCCCGACAACGACGTAACGCTCAACGGCAGCGGGACGGATGACGGCACGATCGTGTCGTACCAGTGGAATCAGGACAGCGGGCCGGGCTCGGCGACTCTCAGCGGCGCATCGACGCCGAACCTGACGGCGAGCAACCTGGTCGAGGGAACCTACGTGTTCAGCCTCACCGTCACCGACGACGAAAGCAACACCGATACCGACAGCGCCACCGTCAGCGTGGTCCCGCAGGGCGGCGGTGGCGTGGTCTCGGGCGATCAGATGAAATGGCACAAAGTGACCATCACCTTCGACGGGCCCCAAACCAGCGAAACGGCCAGCCCGAACCCCTTCACCGACTACCGGCTCAGCGTGACCTTCAACCACGCGGGCACGGGCGCCACCTACGTGGTGCCGGGTTACTACGCCGCCGACGGCAACGCGGCGAACACCAGTGCCGGCAGCGGCAACAAATGGCGCGCGCATTTTGCGCCGAGCGAGACGGGCGCGTGGACTTGGACGGCCTCGTTCCGCACGGGAAGCAACGTCGCGGTCGACGAGAGCCCCACCGCGGGCAGCAGCGCCGGCTACTTCGACGGCGCGGCGGGGACCCTGAACGTCGCCGACACGGACAAGGATCCCAACGGCCGCGACCTCCGCGGCAAGGGATTGCTGGAGTACGTGGGCGGGCACTACCTGCAACTGGCCGAGACGGGCGAGTACTTCCTGAAGCAGGGGGCCGACGCGCCGGAGAACTTCCTGGCCTACTCGGACTTCGACGGGCCGTTCGCCAGCGATGGACACAATGACAATCTGGTCAAAGACTGGGCGCCGCACGTGGGCGACTGGAACTCGGGCGATCCGTCCTGGGCCGGCGGCAAGGGAAAAGGCATCATCGGCGCGATCAACTACCTTGCCAGCGAAGGCATGAACGCCTTCAGCTTCATTCCCATGAACATCAACGGTGACGATCAGAACGTCTTTCCCTATCTGAACTACAACGAACGGCTGCGGATGGACGTGTCGCGGCTCGACCAGTGGGAGGTGGTCTTTGAGCACGGCGACCACCAAGGCATGTTCATGCACTTCAAGACGCAGGAGACCGAGAACGAGCTGCTGCTGGACGGCGGAAATCTCGGCACCCAGCGCAAGCTGTACTACCGCGAGCTGATCGCCCGTTTCGGGCATCACCTGGCGTTGAACTGGAACCTGGGCGAAGAGATCAACGATGCCAGCACCGCCCAGAAACAGGCCTGGGCCCAATACTTCCACGATCACGACCCCTACCAGCACCACATCGTGATCCACAACGGCGCCGATCACTACGACCTGTTGGGCAGCGCCTCGCAGTTGACCGGTTTTTCGCTGCAAACCAACCAGGCCGATTTCAGCAACGTGCATTCGAGCGTCAAGAACTACCTCGACCGATCCGACAACGCCGGCAAGCCGTGGGCCGTGGCCTGCGACGAACCGGGCGATGCCAGCCACGCGTTGCGCCCGGACTACGATGCGGGCACCTCGCACGTCGACGGACGCAAGAACGGCATCTGGGGGACCTTCATGGCCGGAGGCTGGGGCAACGAGTGGTACTTCGGCTACCAGCACGACCACTCGGATCTCACCTGCGAAGACTTCCGCAGCCGCGACCAGTGGTGGGACTACGCACGTTACGCGCTCGAATTCTTCAACGACAACGACGTCCCCTTCTGGGAGATGAGCAACGACAACGCGATCAGCAGTGCGGCCGACGACTACGGGTTCGTCAAGCCCGGCGATACTTATGTCGTCTACCTGAAGAACGGCGGGACCACGAACCTGGACCTCAGCGGCACCAGCGGCGCCTTCAACGTCCGATGGTTCGATCCGCGCAATGGCGGCACCCTGCAAACCGGCACCGTCAGCCAGGTTCAAGGGGGCGGAAGCGTTTCGCTGGGACAAGCGCCCAATAGCGTGAGCGAGGACTGGGCAATCCTGGTCACCCGAGGCGACGTCGTCAATCAACCGCCATCGGTAAACGCCGGGAACGACAGCTCCATCACGCTGCCGGTCGACACCGTCAGTCTCAACGGCACCGTCAGCGACGACGGCCTGCCGAACCCGCCCGCCGCGGTCACCACGACCTGGACCAAGCAGAGCGGCCCCGGCACGGTGACGTTCGGCAATGCGAGCGCCATCGATACCACGGCAACCTTCTCGGCAGCCGGGGTTTACACGTTGCGGTTGACCGCTGACGATACCGAGCTGCAAGCGTATGATGAAGTCACCATCACGGTGAACGCAGAAGTCACCCCGTGGCCGCCCGGCACGGGCGCGGGAACCATCACGCGCGAGTGGTGGACCGGGATCAGCGGCACGGCGGTCAGCGCTCTGACCAGCGACCCCGACTTCCCCGATTCGCCCGACGGCAGCGAGGCCTTGACTCTCTTCGAAGGCCCGACCAACTGGGCGGACAACTACGGCTCACGGATTTACGGCCTGCTGCATCCGCCGGCGAGCGGGACATACACGTTCTGGATCGCCGGAGACGACAACTCGGAATTGTGGCTGTCGACCGATGCCGATCCGGGCAACAAGGCGCTGATCGCCAACGTGCCGGGTTGGACCAACTCGCGGATATGGGACAAGTATCCGGAGCAGCAGTCGGCGGGGATCGCCCTCACGGCCGGCCAGACCTATTATGTCGAAGCACTCATGAAGGAAGGCGGCGGCGGCGACAACCTGGCCGTCAGTTGGCAGGTGGGCGCCTTTGCACAGGAAGTGATCGACGGTGAGTACCTCTCTCCGCCCGGAGCCCCCGCGAACGCCGCCCCGGTGGTCAACGCCGGCTCGGACGACGCGATTACCCTGCCGACCGACTCGGTCACTCTCGACGGTACCGTCAGCGACGACGGCCTGCCGGACCCGCCCGCCGCAGTCACGACGACCTGGACCAAGCAGAGCGGCCCCGGCAACGTGACCTTCGGCAACGCCGGCGCCGTTGATACTTCGGCCACGTTTGACGCGGCGGGTGTCTACACCTTGCGATTGACGGCCGACGACGGCGAACTGCAGGCGTTTGACGAGGTGGTGATCACCGTCAATCCCGAGCCTTCAGGCCAAGGGCCCTTCGGCGGCGCGGCGTGGGCCATCCAAGACGGTGCGCGGATCCAGGCCGAGGACTTCGACGTCGGCGGCGAGGCGATCGCTTATCACGACACGGACGCCGGAAACACCGGCGGGGCTTACCGGCCCGGCGAAGACGTGGACATCCAGGCGACCACGGATGCCGGCGGCGGCTACAACGTCGGCTGGATCGCCGACTCGGAGTACCTCGAGTACAGCGTCGACGTGACGGCGGGCACGTACGATGTGCACCTCCGCGTGGCATCGCTCTACGCGACGCCCGGCGACATTCGCGTCCTGATCGGTGACGGTCCCGAAGGAACGAACTTCAGCGAGTTGGGCACGGTGGCGGTGGCGTCGACCGGCGGCTGGCAGACCTGGACCACGGTGACGCTGCCCGACGTCGACCTGGCGCCGTATGCCGGGGCCGGCAAGGTGTTGCGACTGGAGATGGTCGGCGGCAGCGGCTGGCTGTACAACGTCAACTGGATGGAGTTCGAGCTGCAACAAACGCCCCAGAGTCCCTTCGGCGGCACGGCCCGCACCGTCGCCGACGGCGCGCGGATCCAGGCCGAGGACTTTGACGAGGGCGGCGAGGGCGTTGCCTATCACGACGACGAGGCAGCAAACCAGGGCGGCGCCTACCGCCCCGGCGAAGCCGTCGACATCCAGGCGACCACCGACGCCGGCGGCGGCTACAACGTCGGCTGGATCAGGGACACCGAGTACCTCGAGTACACCGTGGACGTGACCGGCGGCGTTTACGACATCCACGCGCGCGTCGCGTCGGCCAACGCGGACCCCGGCGATCTCCGCATCCTGATCGGCGATGGTCCCGAGGGTACCAACTTCACCGAACTCGGCACGTACTACGTGGAGACCACCGGCGGCTGGCAGACCTGGACCACCATGTCGCTGGGCAACGTCGACCTCAGCGCGTACGCCGGCGCCGGCAAGGTGCTGCGTCTGGAAATGGCGGGCAGCAATTTCAACGTCAACTGGATCGAGTTCGAGGCGCCACAGGTCCCACAGACGATGACGCTCAACCCGGTCGACGACGCCTACCTGCAGAACGGCACCCGCTTCAACGATGGATACCTGAAAGTCGAGAACACCGCGACGCGCGTGCGCACGTCGTACCTGAAGTTCGACGTTTCGGGATTGGCGGGGCGCCAGGTCACCAGCGCCACCCTGCGGTTGACCGTCTCCGGCGACCCGGGCAACGGCACCATCCGCGCACTTGAGGGACAGGGCAACGACTGGACGGAAACCACGCTCACCACGGCCAATGCCCCCACGCCCGGCACGTCGCTCGACGCGCAGAGCGGGAGTTTCGGCCTGGGGCAAGTCGTGGAGTTCGACGTCACCGCAGCCGTCAACGGCGACGGGGTCTTCAGCTTCATTCTGGAGATCGATCCCGGTGGAAATGACGTCTGGTTCAGCTCCAAGGAAGGAACCGCTTCACCGGAACTGGTGATTGAGAGTCTGTTGACCTGACGCAAAAAGGAGAGGCAAGCAGCGCCGCAAGGCCCTGAGCATGTTCACGCGTTCGCCGGGCGCCGGTTTCCCGATCGGCGCCCGGTGACTTTGAGTCTGACGCTTGCCGAGGGACCCCGGACGTGTTTTGAAATTCACGCCGGACGGAAATCGGCTGGTACGACGGGCCTCCGAGCCCGTCGATTTCCGGCAGTCACCGGGCGCGCCCCCCCCGGAAATCGAACCGCCGGACTTGGAATCGGCCCGCGATTGTTGATAATGGAAGAATCGCGCGCGAGGCGCGTCGAGCCAAGTCTGCCACATGTTCAGCGGAGGCAAAGCCATGTCGGAGAAAACCGTTACCCGCCGGAAGTTCGTAGGTACCGCGGCCGCAACCGCCGGATGGTGTTTGACAGCCGGGCCAGCCCGGGCGCAGGAGGGCTCCGGCGAGAACCCGCCCCTGCCCGAGACGACGGACCCCAACGAGCCGATCGGCGTGGCCCGGGGAATTCATCCGGGACGTGTCGTCTGGTCGCACGCGCCGGAGGCCACGAAATGGGAAGGGCCCGGGCAGGGACACTGGTGGGAGAGCCGCCATACCGATCAGGCCGTGGTGGATCGGATGATCTCACGGGTCGTGCGCGAACTGGCCGGGGAAGAAAGCGACACGGCCGCCTGGGATCGCATCTTCCGTTACTTCAACCAGGCCTGCGGCCAAGGGGACGTCGGATATCGGCCGGGCAAGAAGATCGCCGTCAAAGTGAACTTCGTGGGATTCATCTGGCACTGGGACTCCGTCGACTCCGAGAGCTTCGCGCTGAAGAACCGGAAGGACTACATGAACACCTCGCCGCAGATGATCCTGGCCCTGCTGCGGCAGTTGGTCAAGAAGGTGGGGGTGAAGGAAACGGACCTCGTCGTCGGCGACACCCTGGCCTATTTCCCCGACGAGTACTTCAAGATGCTCTACGCCGAGTTCCCCAAGGTGCAGTACGTCGACCACGAGGGGCAGCCGCTGCGCGTGGCGGCCAGGCCGTCCTCGGTGCCCTTGTACTGGAGTTGCCGTCCCGAACAGTGCCGCCAGGACTACGTGCCCACCTGCTTTGCCGAGGCCGACTACCTGATCAACCTGGCCAATCTCAAGAGCCACACGGGCGCCGGCGTCACGCTGTGTGCCAAGAATCACTACGGCTCGCTGGTCCGCTGGCCGGCCGAGAAGGGCTACTACGACATGCACAAGAGCGCCTTCGGCCCGGGCATGGGGAAGTACCGGAACCTGGTCGACCTGTTGGGCCACGCACACTTCGGCGGCAAGACGCTGCTGAACCTGATCGACGGCCTCTACGGGGGCCGCCACCCGATCGACAAGGCGCCGATGAAGTGGAAGTCGTCCCCATTCGACGGGCATTGGAGTTCGAGCCTGCTGGCCTCGCAGGACCCGGTGGCGATCGATTCGGTCGCCCTGGACTTCCTCCGCGCCGAATGGAGCGACTATCCACACAAGTTCGGGGCCGAGGATTATCTCCACGAGGCGGCCCAGGCGGATGATCCCGGCTCGGGAACGTTCTACGATCCCAACCATCCCGGCGACGAGCAGCGGCTGGCCAGCCTGGGCGTTCACGAACACTGGAACAATGCCCAAGACAAGAAGTACTCTCGCAACCTGGCCACCGGCGACGGCATCGAACTGGTTGCCGTGGGGCCGGGATAACGTCAGGCGACTCGGTCGCCAGAATGTCTCGCGCCTCGGTTATTCAAGAATGCCCTGGACTCGCCATTCTGCAGAACTCCAGCTACCATGGAGGCGGGTCTGAAGACCTGCCACGACTCGCCCGCCACAGACAAAGGACAGTTCCCATGAAACGTCTCGCGATAACGCTCCTCGGCAGCCTGATCGTTGCTGCATCGTTCTTCAACGCCGCGGTTGCCTACGATGCGCAGCCCGTACCGGAACAAGACCAAACCAGAGACATCGTGGCCCCCAAGGTCCCGATCAAGGCCCACCCCTTCAGCCTCAACAGCGTGCGGCTGTTGGACGGGCCGTTCAAGCAGGCCATGGAACTGGATGGAAAGTACCTGTTGGATCTCGAGCCCGACCGGCTGCTGTCGCGGTTCCGGGAATATGCGGGCCTGGAGCCCAAGGGCAAGATCTACGGCGGGTGGGAGCGCCTCGGCGTGTCGGGCCACATCTTGGGTCATTACCTCTCGGCCTGCGCGATGATCTACGCTGCCTCGGGCGACGAGCGATTTCTCGATCGCGTCAACTACATCGTCGACGAATTGGCGCTTTGCCAGGACGCATACGGCAGCGGCTACGTGGGCGGCATTCCCGAGGCGAAACGTATCTTCGACGAAGTCGCCGCCGGCGACATCAAAACGGCCAACTTCGGACTCAACGGCGGCTGGGTCCCCTGGTACACGCTGCACAAACTCTATGCCGGGCTGCTCGACGCGCATCGCTATTGCGACAGCGATCAGGCCAAAGCGATCGTCACCAAGCTGGCCGATTGGGCGGCGGGCGTCACCGGCAAGCTCTCCGACGAGCAGTTCCAGACCATGCTGCGGTGCGAGCACGGCGGGATGAACGAAGCCCTGGCCGACGTCTACGCCATCACGGGCAACCGCGCGTATCTCGACCTGGCCGGCCGCTTCAACCATCGGGCCGTGATCGACCCGCTCGCCAGCCGCGAAGACCGCCTGGAAGGCATGCACGCCAACACCCAGGTGCCCAAGATCATCGGCGCCGCCCGGCAATACGAGCTGACCGACAACCGGGACCTCCGCACGGCCGCCGCCTTCTTCTGGGAAGTGGTCACGCAGTATCGCTCGTTCGTCAACGGCGGCAACAGCGAGGCCGAGCATTTCCGCCGCAAGGGCGAGCTGTGGAAACACCTCACCCCGCGGACCGCCGAGACGTGCAATACCTACAACATGCTGAAACTGACGCGGCACCTGTTCGCCTGGACCGCCGACGGGCAATATGCAGACTACTACGAGCGGGCGCTGTACAACCACATCCTGGCCTCCCAGGACCCCAAGACCGGCATGACGATCTACTTCTGTTCGCTCAAGCCGGGTCATTTTCACACCTACGGCAAGCCGTACGATAGCTTCTGGTGCTGTACCGGCAGCGGGCTGGAGAACCATGTGAAGTACGGCGACAGCATCTACTTCCACGATGACCAAAGCCTGTACGTGAACCTGTTTATCGCCTCCGAGCTGACGTGGGAGGCCGAGGGCCTGAAAGTCCGCCAGGAGACGCGGTTTCCCGACGAGCCGAAGACGCGCCTGGTGTTGAGCTGCGAGGCACCGATCTCGGGCGGGCTGAAGATCCGCCATCCGCATTGGGCCGCCGCGGCCTTGGCAGTCACGGTCAACGGAAAGAAGCTCGATGCCCACAGTCGGCCCGGCGGCTACCTGACCATCGACCGCTCGTGGAACGACGGCGACGTGGTCGAGGTCACGCTGCCGATGAGCCTGCGCATCGAGCCCATGGCGAACCGCCCCAAGAAGGTCGCCCTGATGTACGGGCCGATCGTGCTCGCCGGGCAGCTGGGCCGAGAGGGATTCACCGACGGCATGCCCTATTCAGGAAACCAGACGGCCTACGAAAACCTGCCCACGCCGGATGTGCCCGTGCTGGTGGCCGACGGCAAGCCGGTGGACGAGTGGGTCAAACGCGTCCCCGGCAAGGCGCTGCAGTTCAAGACGGTTGGTGTCGGCCGGCCGGAGGACGTCTCGCTGATTCCCTTCTATCGGGCGCACCATCAGCGGTTCACGGTCTACTGGGACCTCTTCACCGAGCAGGACTGGCGTCAGAAGCAGGCCGAGTACGAAGCCCAACAGCGGCGGCTCAAAGCACTGCAGGCCCGCACGGTCGACACGGTCGTGCCCGAGATGCAGCCCGAGCGGGATCACAACTACCAGGGCGAGAGATCCTCGGCCGGCGTGCACGCCGGGCGGCACTGGCGGCATGCCTACCCCGGCGGCTGGTTCTCCTACGAGATGAAGGTCGGCGCGGACCGGCCCGTTGATTTGATGGTCACGTATTGGGGTAGCGACGTGGGCCGGACGTTCGACGTGCTGGTCGACGGCCGCAAGCTGGCCACGCAAACGCTCAACATGCAGAAGCCGGGCGAGTTCTTCGACGTGACGTATCCCATTCCGGAAGAACTCGTCAAGGGCAAGCAGAAGGTGACCGTCCGCTTCGAGGCGCCGGGCAACTCGATGGCCGGCGGCGTGTTCGGCTGCCGGATCGTCAAGAGGCGCGGAGAGGCGGGATAACGGATCCATGGAAACTCCCGGCGGTACGGCGCCGGTTCTCTTCATGTTCACTCGCGGTTCCTGGTCTGTCGCACGTTCCGGTTCCGACCGACAACTAACGGAGCGCCCTCTGTTGACGTGGAAGGCTGTTTACGCTAGACTTATTCCACACGCGCACTCCACGACGATCGTCGCCCGGTTCAGACTGGACCTTGTCGTGCCGTTACAGTCATGCGCCATAAGGGACTGTCATGGGGTCAAGAAGCCGAATCCCTATTGCCGTTGAAGCGGACATCTTAGCGCAGAGTCGCCGACGCTGCTGTATCTGCTTTGCTTTAGATCAAGACTGCTCGGAAAAGAGGGGGCAGATCGCCCATCTTGACCGTGATCCCTCGAATAACGACCCAGACAATTTAGCCTTCCTCTGCCTCGACCACCATGATCAGTACGACAGCCGCACCAGTCAAACAAAGAACCTGACCATCAGGGAGGTCAAACAGTACCGAAGTGAGCTTTATGGAGAGGTGACTGCGCGCATCCACTTAATACTAGCCAATTCAACCGTTCTCGATCCTCTAGCTCCGATGTCGGAACTACCCAAAGGACTACTCCTGGCCTCTGATTTGGCGCCCTTCGTGTCGAGTCTGAAAGCGTTTGTGCTCGCCGACCAGATTCCTGAGTCAGGTGGTTGGCCCATCAGTCAGGAGCGAGTTTTTCGGTACGTATGGGGTCAGCCTCCTACCAAGATTGACAAACGGGAAGGTGGTATTGTTAGCACATATATCGCTGTGCGAGGTCTCCGCACGGCAGGTGTCGAAATGAACTCATACAGTGAGCCGGGAAGGTCAGCAGCCAAGTATCTCCTCAAGAGACGTACCGCTCATGGTGCTTTCGGTCGATTCACTGCATCTCGAAGTGGCGAAGAGATACATCCTTCTTTTCGCCACACGGCGCTCGCCTGCCTGGCGCTGATGATGTTGGACGGCCCACCGGAGCATATTATCCAGTCCGTGCATCATCTCGAGACGATGACTACCGAGGATCTTCAGGACGATGCTGGACCGTCCATGGCCATCGGAGCTGTACTACTGGCTCTTGAATGCGCCACGACCCCGGCGTGGGGCACCAAGCATTTGTCTGCAAGTACGGTTGAACGCTTCCAGGCATTCTTGGCTGACAAGAAAGCCGAGTTACTCTTGGCCCTTGACTCTGAAGCAAAATCCCCGACTACAGAGTACTCTCCACTTTGGGAACCGTACGGGCACAGCCAAAGGATGCTTTACGACTCCTCACTGACCACTCTCGATTTGCTGACATTGCTTTCAGACCCGCCTTGGGACACCATCATCGCTGCCCTCGCTCACATAGCCGCAGGGCAAGTGCAGGGTGCCTTGCCGTACGATCCATCGTCGAAGACTGGTGACGTTGGTATCTCGACCTACTTCGCAGTGCTTTGCCGCAGGCAGAGAGTCTCGACCCAGTTGCAGCAGACTAGCGAGGGACGAACCATTCTTGCGACGGCGGACAAATGTCTGGAGTTCTCGTTGCGAAACTGGGCGAAGGAGCCGCACACGCGAAAGACCTATTGCGACACCATAGCCAATGGTTTGCTTTTGAACGTCAGTGCGGATGCCAATCTGCCCCAAACTGCGTGCTAGTGTCGTGTTGCAGGATTTGGCCAACACGACACTAGTAGTCTGTAACCCGTGAGTTGATGAGTAGTTGGGTGCCATGCCCACGCTTGTCGTGGGCATGTTTGCCGTCTCGCTTCGCTCGCTTGGCAAGCATGGCACCCGGCTCGATCGGCCGGTGGCGGGATTTGATAGCTAACCGCACACCTCACCGCCGCTCTGCAGCCCCTGAGAGCTATCAACTGCTTGCTAAGGACCATAGGCCGTCAGGCGACCGTCCATGGTGGCGATGAACACGCGGCCGGCCGCTACGGCGAGGCCGTCAAAGACGGGGGGCGACCGAAGCGCGTACTCGGCCAATGTTTCGCCGGTGGCCGCGTCGACGGCCTGCAAGCGCGCACCGCTTCGGCCTTGGAGTGCTTTGTCTTGCGCGGCGAGTTGTTTCTGGGTGGTCTCGTCCGTGAAGGTCTGGAAGGCCGCTGCTTCGTCGAGCACGTCGGGCGGCCCGGCGATCAACAGGCGGTCGCCGGCCAGGGCCATGGCCCGCACCATCATCGGAACCTCTCGGGTCCAGAGATAGGCCACGCCTGACTTCCCCCGTCCCGCCCGGGGCGCCACGACGTGCTTCGGTTGCTTGAGCACCAGCGCCTCGCCGAAGGGACCCTCGATGGTCTCCGGCTTGGCGCCATCCATCGTGCCATGGTTGCCGCAGGTTGAGCGGTCGCGCGTCTTTCCGCCGGTGAAGGCCAAATGAAGCACCTGGCCCTGGCGATCGTCCTTGGCAAGCGGCGTTGGCATTTTGGCCAGGCGCCGGATTTCGTCGGGCGAGAGGCCCCGATGAAAGAGCATCACTTCGTCGAGCGCGCCATTGAGCGGTGTCAGCGGCTCGGGCAGGAGTTGATTCGTGTCGTCGTACCCGATCTTCATCGGGATGCTGGGCTCGCCCGTCAGCGGCGGCACGTTTTCCACCGCGCCGCTCTCCCGACCGTTGAGATAGACCACCATCCGCCCGTTTTCGTCAAGCACGCCGGCCACGTGATTCCAACCGGCGGCGATCGACTCCTTGGCGACGGCCTGGTGGGTGGTCCCCTTGGTGCGCAAGAGCATCCGCGGTTTGCCGTCCGTAAGGATCAGGGCAAACCCATTCTGTTGGGCGCCGCGGACCAGGACGGTTCCGTGGGGCGACTCGGTCTTGACCCAAGCCGAGATGGTCAGCGGCTTGCCGGTGGGGTCCAGGCTGGGGGAATTCTCGAAATAGACGGCCCGGGCCGCGCCGCGCTCTCCGCCCGGTTTGGCCGCGGCAAACAACTGGTAATCGGCCACGGAACTCCAGCGGTAGAATTCGGGCTTCCGCCCGTAGCCGAACACGGTCTTGTCGTTGTTGACCAGGATACTGCCGGCGGGCTTCGACCTGGCGTTTCCGAATCCGCCGATTCCGCCGCTGAACCCGTCGCCGAAGAGCCAGTAGGTGCGGTGGAACCCCGAATCGTCGGTGAACCCGTAGGCGGCGAACAGGTGGTCTCGCCCACTCTTGCCCGGCCCCAGCGAAAGCCGATTCCCTTGAAGGTCCATCACCTGCGAACGCATGAACAGGCACTCTCCGTCGCTGGTGAGGATATCGGGCAGCGCGACCGGCATATTCAGCCCCTTGATCCGGACTTGCAGGCTCTCTTGCGTTTCGGGGTCGCGATCGTCGAGTATCTTCTCGCCCAGCAGGCGTCCCGTGTCGACGTCCAGTCGACAGAGTCGCAGGCCGCCGTCGAGGTACATCGACCGGCCGGCCACGAACGAGGCCACGCCGTTTTGCACCAACACGCTGCCGTGGACCGGCCACACCGATTCGAGCCGCTCGAACGCGACCGTTCGCCGATCGACGGGCGCCGCCCGGAACCGCCATGCCAAGGCCCCGTCGCTCGCCCGCAGGCAGTAAACGTATCCGTCGGCCGAACCGAAAAGGACTCGGCCGTGGGCGAACGTGGGCGGCGTATCGACGCGCCCGCCGGCCGTGAAACTCCAGAGCCGGTCTCCCGATGCGACGTCGAGGGCGTGGACGGCGTAATGATCGACCTCTGCGATGAAGAGACGATCGCCGACCGCGATGGGCTGGGTCAGCCGACCGCGGAATGGGACCTCCCACGTGCGCCGCAAGTCCGGCGAGACGTCGCACGCCACGGCGCCGCTGCGGGCCGCATCGGCGCGATAGGTGGGCCAGTCGCCGGCGCGCGGGTCGCGGATCACAGAACGCGCGGTCTCCTGCTCGTATGCAGGCCCTCTTTGAAGCCGCTGGTCCGCTTGCTCGGCTTGCCCCTGACCCGGGTGCTCCGTGTTTGCGGCCGCCAGGGCGGTGAATCCGTAGAGTTTGGCCTCGGGATAGCAGGCGCACGGATGGGGCGGCGAATAGACCAGGCCGTTGCACGGCATGATGCCGTAGAGACAGCCGCCGCGGACCCAGTGATGGATCGTCCACTCGCCCGAGTCGACGTCCACGAATTCGATGCCCGCCCGCGAGCAGAGCACGTACTGGTCCGTGGCCTTGGCGCGATGACAGCGGTGATGGAACCACGACGTCTGAACGGTCGGGGGGCAGTCCTTGGTGATCTTGCCGTTTTGGAGACTGCGGGCCGTATAGCGGCCTTCGGGCCCTCCCTGGGCCGTGACGCCGGTCCAGACGTTGCCGCCGATGACGAACAGATCTTCGGGCGAGTTGTAACCGGAATAAGGGTGGTCCGCCGTCCAGAGCCTCTTGCCCGTCTTGGCGTCCAACGCGGTCATCGTGTCCTGGCCGATGTCCTTCGACCCCCAGCCCATATACGACATGTGCATTTTCTCGCCGCCGGCGAAAAGGACCTTGCCGTCGCAGACGACCAGCGTGGGGGCGAACCACGATTGCAGGCCTTGGCCTTCCAACCCCTGCCAAACGGGAACTGGCTCGGAGGTCCATTGCTCCCGGCCGTCGGCCAGATCCAGCGCGACGACCTTCTCGCCGTCGTGGTAGTAGGCGGTGTCTTCGTCGGCGGCCAGGGTGAGCGGAATCACCCGGCCGGCCCGTTCCCAGAGCGGGCGGCCGGTCTGGGCATCGAAGGCGCGAACCACGCGGTCGCTGTTGCTCCACCGGCGCGAACGGATCCCCGCCCAAATCCGCGCCATCTGGGGAGAGTAGGTCGTCCGTCCGTCGCGCGATCGGCCCTCTTCCACGTCGTCGGCCAGATCGGCCTGAAGATCGACCGGCGTTGGGTTGACCAACGCCAGCAGCATGCCGCCGACGTAAAGGATCTCCTCGGCGCCTTCGGTGTTTGCGTATTGGCGGAGCGTCTTTCCGCTGGCCGCATCCAGGGCGCTGACCGGCGCTTGGATCCCCAGCGTTGCGTAGACCACGTCGTCGACGCTCACCAGTCGCCGGGGCAGGCTGGCCGGACCGCTCTTCAACGGCCAAAGCCTGGTATGCCATCGCTCGATCGAACGCTTCCAAAGCAACACGCCGTTGAAGGCGTCGCGGGCCACCAGCTTCCACTGGGAGGGAAGTTGCGGCGAGACGCGGGAACCCTCGTCCAGGTAATAGAACACGCGGCCGCCGGACGACACCATGGCGGAAACGCTCGCCATGTGATCGTGGTGCCGGCTCCAGCGCGGACCGCACTGCCAC
>Ga0180438_10005938_pt1 | contig 16737 bp, 13 predicted proteins | sample SS_ome_12_FD_132455 | JGI IMG/M metagenome (GOLD analysis project Ga0180438, IMG submission 132455) | Hypersaline lake sediment archaeal communities from the Salton Sea, California, USA - SS_3_D_2 metaG | ecosystem: Environmental > Aquatic > Non-marine Saline and Alkaline > Hypersaline >...
ACAGTACAGGCAGTGCTGGACCTGATGAACAGCGTACCACCAAACCTGTATCTGGTCCACTTGAGTCAGGTCGACCACGCCGTCAACACCTACGGCACTGACAGCGAAGAGTACCGGGCCGCGCTGCAGACCGTTGACTTGTACCTTAACGAGATGGCACAGGCCATGAGCCTGAAGCGGCACGTGCTCGTCGTCACGTCGGATCACGGCTATCTGGCGGGCGGCGGGCACGGCGGTGCGGACAGAGAGGTCATCACCACGCCCCTGGTCATGGTCGGACCTCGCGTGGTTCCCGGTGCACTTGCCCAGATCCACCAGACAGACATCGCCCCCACGATCGCCGCCCTGCTGGGACTGGCCATTCCCAGCGCTGCGCAGGGGGACATCCTTTTCAACGCTCTGGTCATGGACGAGGGGGAAAGCACCGAGAAGTGGGTGTCGTGGTCTCAACAGAGAGTGGAGCTGAGTGACGTCTACCTGGAGAGCATTGGCCAAGAGCCTCTCACAGAGGCTGCCAAAGGGGACGCGGAAGTGGCCTACAGCTCCCTCCTGGTCAGAAACTACAGTAGCGCCCGCAGCCTGGCCGAGTTCGCAGTGAGGGGAGCGACTGCGGAGATGATCAAGGGTCGAAGCCTACGCACCGCGAGAGAGCAACGGCAACGACTGCCCGTAGGCGTCCTGCCGGTGGCGGCCGTTGCCTACCTCCTCTGGCGTCGCTGGAGTAGCACCACCACGGTGCTGCTACTCTGCGCAGGGACCACCGCCCTCATCTACCACCTGCTGTTCCTCTGGGAGGGTCAAGTATACTCACTTAGCACCATCGGCAACTGGTGGGTCTTCGCCACGAACGTGCTGGTGCGCACCGCCTCAGCTCTCGTGCCATCCATCTGCGCCCTTGTGTGGCTGGTCTGGCGCCAGAGGCGGAGGTTGCCCCTGGAGATAGCCACGCTGAACTACAGCTTCGGGCTGATCCTGGCCTTCCTGCTCGCCCTCCCGCTGGCTGTAGCCTACGTGCTGAATGGCGTGGAAATCACCTGGCGTCTGCCCCATCCCGTCCTGGCCTTCGTGCAGGTCTCATCCCTGGTACAGCTGGGAATGGCAGCCTTCCTGAACCTTCTCTTACCTCTGTTCACCATACCACTGGACAGAGTGCTTCGCTGGGTGACATCGGCAATCGGCTCCCGCATCGCGTCGAAGACAACGCCATAGAGTGCTTCATCCATCGCTGGTGAACTGCTGCCCGGACGACCTGCCCCACTTCCTCACGGACCTCTCGTGCCCACCGATACCACTTTGGTCATCGTTTTGCTATAATGAGCGAGTGCGCCCATAACGTAGGGCGAGGAGAGTCGTGCTGAGAGTCCTGCTCATCGATCCCAAAGTCAACCTGCCCATCGACGTACGCAGCAGTCCTTCACTGGGGCTGGCTTATCTTGCCGCTGTGTCCGAACAAAGAGGCGACGATGTCCGTGTCTTGGACATGCAGTCGCACGATTTATCGTTGCAGCAGGTAGTGGCAGAGCACCCCCCGGACGTGGTCGGCATCACCGCCACCACCGTTCAGATCGAGAGCGCCTGGCGCGTCGCCCGCGAACTCCGGCAGTTGACAGAGGCCCGTATCGTACTGGGCGGCCCTCACCCCACCGTACTGCCTGCCGAATCAGTGCAGAGGCCTGAGGTGGATATCGTCGTGCGGAGCGAAGGCGAACTCACCTGGACAGATCTGTGCGACCATCTGGAGAACGGGCAACCGCTGGACGAGCTTCCAGGCATCACCTACCAGCGCGAAGGGAAGGTGATCCACAACCCAGATAGGGCTGTGATCAAGGACGTCGATGTACTCCCTTTCCCCGCGTACCACCTTTACAGGATGGACAGTTACTCCAACCTGCAGCCTACCCTCGACCACATCGAGGGGCCCAGCTACCCCATTCTAAGCTCGCGAGGATGCCCCTACCGGTGCAATTACTGCTCACAGATCCTGCCCCGCGGCTGGCGGGCCCGTTCGCCAGAGAGCGTGGTCTCCGAGTGGCGCTGGCTCGTGAAGGATCTTGGCGCAGCGGAGATAGGTGTGCTGGACGATTCATTCAACATAGACCGGCAGCGAGCGCTGGAGATTTGCGACCGAATCATCGCCGAAGGTCTCAACCATGTGCCCTGGATCATGATCAATGGCATCCGCGCCAACCTGGCCGACGAGACGCTGCTGGGTAGAATGCGCGAGGCTGGATGCATACGAACCGCCTTTGGAGTGGAAAGCGGCAACCAGCGCATCTTGGACACTGTGATCCACAAGCAACTCACTCTCGATCAGGTGCGCGAGGCTTTCAAAGCTGCCAAGGCGGTGGGCATGGAGACCATCGGCTTCTTCATCATTGGGCTGCCCGGCGAGACAGAAGAGACCATGGAGGATACCATCCGCTTCGCCTGTGAGCTGGATCCTGTGGTAGCCAACTTCTCCATGGCCACACCCTTCCCCGGTACAGAGATGTACGACCAGGTTCTAGAACAGGGCAGGCTCCTGGTGCACGATTGGGACGAATTCGCCTTCTTCGAGAACAGGGCCCAGTTCGAGACCGATGAGATGCCCGCCGAGCTGGTGGAGCGCAAGTGGCGCGAGGCCTACCGCCGTTTCTACCTGCGCCCCCACCGCGTGATGCGCACCTTGCTCCGCAAACGAACCTGGCTCGAGCTGCCTCGCACCGCACGTATGGCCTGGAGAACCGTGGCCAGTGGCTAGAGGGCACCCTTGAAAAGCCTCCTGACTGCCCATAGAATCGAACCGGCAGGCCTGTGGAGATTGGAATCCAGCAGCAAGCTATCTTGCTTCCATCCGCTGAGAGGTACCCGTGAGTCAGTCTGACAAGATTAGATGCAGCGTAGGTATCACAGCACACAACGAAGAGGCCAACATCGGCCGCCTGCTTGATGCTATGCTGAACCAGAACTTGGACGAAGTCGAGATCTCAGAGATCATCGTCGTGGCCAGTGGCTGCACCGACAACACCTGCGCTATAGTTCGCGACTTCGAGTCCAAGGAACCGCAGATCAAGCTCCTCGTCCAGGACGAGCGCGAGGGGAAGGTCTCCGCCGTCAATCTGTTCCTCAGTCACTGTCGAGAGGAGATCTGCGTTCTCGAAAGCGGCGACACCCTTCCCGGCGAAGAGACCGTGGAGAACCTTGTGAAGATGTTCCGTGATCCCCAAGTGGGCATGACCGGTGCGCACAAGGTCCCAGTTAACGTCCCGGACCAGGTCGTCGGCTACTTATCCCACCTCCGTCTCACCCTGGAGCACTCGCTCTGCCTCGAGATTCCCCGTTTGGGGGAGATGATCGCTTTCCGCAAGGTATTCGACCAGATCCCCCCCGACGTGGCCATGGACGAAGCCTTCGTCGAGGCCCTGATGATCAAACGTGGCCTGCAGGTTCGATATGCTCCGGACGCCATGGTCTACAATATGGGCCCCGAGACCCTGGGCGACTTCGTGCGTCAGAGACGCAGGAATTACGCGGGCCACCTGCACCTCAAGCGCAAATACGGCTACCGCGTTTCCAGCCTGGACAACACCAGGGTGGCGCGCTTGGCCCTCACCGAAGTCTGGCGGGCCATCAGGCACACCTTCCGCCTGCTATACGTCCTCAGCGCACTCGCAGGCATCGAACTCTACTCTCGCATCCTGGGGAGCTACGACTACTACGTTAGGAAAGACAAGCACGTGGTCTGGGACATGGCATGGACCACTAAGGAAGTGGACCACTCCAGGGTGGAAGCAGCTGAGGAATCTCTGAAGACCTCATCGGAGAACTAGCTTGCGAGACAGATTGATCACCGCCCTCAAGATCGTGGTCAGCCTGGGGCTGATCGCGTATCTGCTAAGTCGAGTAGGGATAGACGAACTGGTCGAGGCGATGCGTTCCGCCTCGGCCAATTATCTTTACCTCCTCATCGCCCTGGCGATCTACGTCGGGGCCATCGCTGTGGGGTCCGTGAAATGGCAGATCCTGCTCAAGGCGCAGGGCCTACGGGTTCCTCTGGGCAGACTCCTCTCCTTCACCTTCGTCGGTCTATTCTTCGGAAACTTCCTTCCCACCAACGTAGGGGGAGACCTGGTCCGAGGGTATGACCTGGCCCGCCATACCTTGCTTCCTGCAGAAACTGCCATCTCCGTCGTCGTGGACAGGATGTTGGGCCTAATTGCCTTTGTCTTCGTGGCCGTGGTCATGGCCTCATTGGTGGTCTACTCCGAAGGACAGGTCGCCCTCTGGGAGGTAGCGGCGGCAGCAGGTGTGGTTCTCCTCGCTCTGAGCGGGATATTCGCCCTCATGCTGAGCGATCGCCTGCGCGGACTAATTGGGCGGCTCTTCAACGTTCCGCTGCTCTCCAGCCTCGCGCCTTTGTATGATAAGCTGTCGACCGCACTGTCTGCCTACAGGCGTAGCTACTGGGCGCTGGCTATCAGCTTCTGCATCTCCATCCTGGTCCTCACCATCGGCAGCGTGGTCAACTACCTCATCTCCCTGGCGCTGGGAGGCGGGATATCTCTGCTGCACATCTTCCTCTTCACGCCCCTGATCACCTTCGTCCTGCTGATCCCCATCTCCATCGGTGGTATCGGGCTGAACCAGAGCGCCTACGTCTTCTTCTTCAACCTGGTAGGGGTACCAGAGCAGAAATCCCTCGCCATGTCACTCATCATGCAGGCCATCATCATCATCTCCAGCCTGCCGGGAGGGGTTCTGTGGTGGCGTAAGCGCTCCGAGCGCGAGGTGGATTCGCGCCCACAGGCAATCTCTGAGAAGTGAGACTCTCGGGCGAGCACGGACCCGATCCAGCAGGGAACTCGGCGATTAGCCCTGGCGGTTCCTCTTCGCGCCTGGATGGCTCCCTCTCCCCTCCACCATGTCACTGCGCCGCTTCCCCTGGCTCAGTCTCCACAGTACAGGGGGATCGAGAACTCAGACTCGTTCTGGAACTCGCCGCTGGCAAGCTGTCGATAGAGCCCGTAGCGCACCGTATGAGCCCCGGACGCTCGCCGAATAGGATAGATGTCGCGCACGACCTCTCCTTCCTCCCAGGTCGTGGTCGGACGCCAACCGTAGACCGGAGCACACTGGTCCCCTTGGGCGATGATGTTACCCTGCCGATCCAACAGGTGCACGAAGACGCTCGCGTCTTGTTCAGGCTTGACCGGCGCGAACCAGGCGACCTCCAGGATTATGGTATCTCCCCCGCATCGCACTTCCTGCTCCAGCGGCACGATGCCCTCTCTTCTCCCTCGGTCCGGCGCCGGCTCAGCCCGCTCCCACTCCATGTCGATCTCGACTAGATGGGGGGCCGCAGCCCTCAGGTAAACCCGGCCACCCAGCACCTCCTCCCACCAGCCCAACGGTCGGTTGTAGAACGTATACTCCGGTGTAACCAGTACACCTTCCTTCACGATGGCCCCGAAATCCGCCTCATGATGGACAATCGAGATGTGCTCGAGTTGCCCCAAGACGTCGTGGGCGAAGCCGACGGCGGAATAGCGCGGGCCCCACTCCATCATCAAGGTGGAGCCAGAGGGGGCATTCCGAACCAGCGCGATGGTCTCCATACCCGTTGTGTCCCGCGTCAACGCCTTCACAAACGGCGCATTGAGCCAGATCAACCATAGCGCGAACAGGACTGCCGATAGGCTCAAGCCCCAGCTGACGTACCGAGCCTCGTACCGCAGGCTGAGCACTCCATCCGCTAGGAATAGCCAACCCAAAGCCAGGCTGAGCGTGGTGTGCAGGGTGAGACTGGGCAAGGGGTGGGTGTGCCAGAGCAGTATGTGGAAGCCATAGGCCGTGGCCCCACAGAGGAGCAGAGTGACCGCCGTCGTTCTTCGGCGAGGCAGACGCACGGCGACCACAAGCCCCACAACGCCAAGCAGAACGCCAGGAACAGTCAGTTCGCTCACCAGCACCCCGCTGATCTCGCTGAAGTTGGCGCCCACTTCTGCCGCCGACTCGTGCCATCTCACGTAAGCTGCCGCCTCCCTGCCGGTGAACTGATCCCAGAAGCCCTGCCAGGTATCTGGCGCGTCATAGACCCAAGAAGCCCCCGCGGCGCCGCGAAGTGGCAGGTAGACATATGGCAGGAAGCCCAGCACTCCAAGAAGCAGCCCAACCAGGAGAACGCGGTGTAGACGTTGCGGACACCTCTTCAAGTGGGACCAGACCGCATAGAGCAGCGCGGGCAAGAGGGTCACGATAAGCCTGTGATGCGCCACGCCAATCCCGCCCAGCAGACACAGTAACCAGATGCGAGAAGGGACACGCGTCTGCCACAGAGCGACCAACAGCAGAACGAGCGATATCGCCAGGCCCATCGTGTAAGTCTCGGCGACGACACTATGCAGCCAAACGGTGCGCGTCAAGCCGAACAGGCCGGTGACGGCCGCAGACACGATCGGGCGCCCAGTCAAGTGCACCGACAGTGCGTATAACACAGCGGCAGCCGTCAAGGACCAGAATAGAGACACGAGACCTGGCGCCGCCGCCGCAGGGATGCCCAGTGCTCTCAGAACGGCGACAACGGTGCTCCCTAGTATCACGTAAAGGGGATAGCCCGTCGCATGGAGAGTTCCCCAGACATTGAGCACAATCTGAATCTCTCCTACGTCGGCCATGTAGTAGTGGTCGCCACCGTTGGGTGAGATCTGAAGCAGGGTGAGATAGAGGCCTGCAAGCCCGGCCAGGATAGGAAGGAGGGGCACTACTGCCCGGCTGTCCCGGGCCATAACGCGATGTCTCTTGTCACGGCGCGTTTCCAGACAAACAACATCCGGCAGCATTGCCGTGCGCGAGCCAGAAGGTCTCTTACATCTCTAAGCCTTTGAAGGGGTCCAGCCACTCATCCAGAGCGATGCGCAGCTCCTCATACTCCGCCGCTGCCTGCTCTAGCGGGATGTCCTGCATGGTGGCGTCGATTGCCTGCCGGAAAGCCCTCGCCCCAGCCACAGGTCCCCGGGGATGAGCGTGGATGCCTCCTCCCGTCCCGATCACAATCTCGGGACCGAGATCCTTCACCACTTGAGGGACCATCGAGGGAGTGATGCCTCCACTGGGCATGGGGAAGGTGGGTCTCAGGTGGTATAGAGGGAAAGTAAGGTTCTTGGCTACAGCCTGGAACTTCTCCGGCAGGAAGGATGCCTTGCCGTAGGGAGCAGGGTACACTGCGATGTCAGCACCTGCCAGGCGCGGCAGCTTGCCCAGAACGATGTGAGATGTAATCCCATGATACGGTGACTGATAGAAGGCCCCCGCCAGGTCCATGTGTCCCAGGATGGGCACATTGATCTCCGGATCTTCAGCCAGGGCTCGCAGGACCGGGAAGCCAACCGCCAGGTAGTTCACCATCAAGGCGTTGACCCCTGATTCCACAGCTCGCCTTGCGTTCTCGAAGACCTTGGGGATCTCATCCGAGACGTTGACCGTGTACAGCGTGTGCTCTCCGGTCTCCTCAAAGACCTGTCGCTCGGCCTCCATGTACGCCTTGGCCCTCTCCTGCACTGAATTGAAGGACATGTCGGCTAACAACTCGTCATCCTTGATGATGTCCGCTCCTCCGAGCGCAGCCTGTCTGAAGAGCTCGGTGCCCACCTCGCAAGAGTAGCCAGTGCAAGGCTTGATCATGTTGTTCAGCAAAGGGCGATCCTTGACTCCCAGCGCCTCTCGCACGCCGGCTATCCCGAACTTGGGACCGCCGAACCCTTCCACGAACTTCGCTGGAAAGCGGACGTCAAGCAGCTTGAGCCTTCCCGCCATGGAGATATTGCCCACAACCGCGGTGAGCAGCATCGGTATCTGAGACTCGATATTTACCACCGGGAAGGCGACCTGTATGATGTAGTTGCGATCCTGCACCTCGGCAGGCACTATCCACTCGTGATCCGGAATCTCGTAGACGCCGATGACTTTGGCTACGTGCTTCTTTCGCACCTCGGGTGTCTCCCCCGGCACGGCCACCCACGTGCCTGTGCTCTGCTCAATGGCCAGGGCCGGGGCCAGCCTGGGGATATCGATGTGCTTGGGAAAGGACACCAGGTAGGTCCCGATGATGAACTTCTCGTAGTCCACGCCATCTGGCAGTGCTATTGGCAACGCTTCGATGTCCATCCTTCTTCTCCCTCCTCACTCTCTCGCAGTGCGGAATCGCTCAGCATTGATCTCCCGATACAGACCTTTCAATGCTCCATAGACCTCCCTGTAGGCATCGTAGAGGCGATCATAGATGCCAACGTGTGCAGCGGTGGGCTGGAAAACCCTCTCCACCTGGATCACACCTTTCAGTGCCGGAAAATCATCGTAGACGCCAAGACCGATGGCAGCGATCAGGGCCGCTCCTACCGCTCCCGCTTCCTGAGGATGAGCCACCCTCTCCACGCGCTTGCCCGTGACGTCGGCGATGATCTGAAGCCACGGATCCCCCAGTGCACCGCCCCCTATAGCCCGCAGCGAGTCCTGGCTGTAGCCAAACTTGTCGCTCATCACCTCCAGCATCCATCGCAGGTTGTAGGCCACCCCTTCGTACACTGCGCGAACCATGTGTTCCCTCGTATGGTCCGCACTCAGATTGATGAAGCTGGACCGGACGTAGATGTCGGCCACTGGTGACCGTTCACCATACATCCAAGGGGTGAAGATCAGGTAGTCAGACCCCGCCTCCACCTCTTCCACGGCAGCATCCATCTGGCGGAAGACGCTCGCCATCGCCGCGGGTTGATGCTCCTCGCTGAAGAACTGGTCGGCAATCCACCGCAGGCAAGCCCCCGCTGTCTCCGTCTCGGCGATGAGGAAACACTTGCTGGGATCGGCCGACTGGATGCTGGCGACGCCGCACTTGCCAGTACAGGCCCGCTCCATGACCACACCCACCCAGCCTGAGGTGCCCAGATAGGCATGACCCTCGCCCTCACCAACGGCTCCTGAGCCCACTGCCGCCGCAGGGGCGTCTCCCGCGCCACAAATGACGGGTGTCCCTTCCAGCAGGCCAAACTCCTCCGCGCACCGCCTGCTCAACCGCCCCGCCTCATCGGTGGAGCACCTCAGCTCTGGGAACTTCTCCTTGGGCAGACCGAAGAAACCGATCAGAAAATCGGACCACTGCTTCTTCTTGAGATCGAACAGACCCGTGACCGATGCTGCGGACCAGTCGGCTATCATGTTTCCGGTGGCCCGACAGATCAGATAACCGTTGACGTCGAGGAATTTGGACGTCCTGGCAAAGAGTTGCTCCTCGTTTTCCTTGAGCCACAGCATCTTGGGCAAGACGTCCTTGCCGGTCGCTTCAGCACCCACGATCATGGCAAAAACCTTGGGCCCCAGGATCTTCCTCATGACTTGCCGCGCCTGCCTGTCAGCCCGCGCGTCCATCCAGATGATCCCCTGCCGCAACGGTTCACCCTCGCCATCCACGGGAACCACACCCAGCATCTGTGTGGAGAACGTCATGCACAATATGTCGTCAGGCCGCGCTCCGCTCTCACCCAGGAGACGTCTGGTGCTGGAGGTCACCGCGCTCCACCAAGCGTCCGGCTGCTGCTCCGCCCAGTGCGCGCGGGGATACTGCACCTCGTATCCCTCAAAGCTGCTGTGGACAATCCGACCAGCAGTGTCAGCTAAGATGGCCTTGGTGCCACGCGTGCCAACGTCGTGGGAGATGATGTACTGCCTGGCCATCTTCTCCTCCTGTTCGCCGTGCAACTGTGTGGCCGTGCAGAGCGAGTAAGATCTTCGAACCGTCTCAACCAGCGCAGAGAACCCAGGCTCACACGCAGCCAGCCGGGACCGGGCACCCTGTAGCACGACTACGTGCCGCTACCCCCACGAGAGGAAGCACAGCCGGTCAATAGACTCCCGCTACCCAACCCGGCGCCCCTCTGTGCCTCGGCAACACCGTGTGAGCCCGGCGGGCTCTCATCGGGGTCGCCCAACCGTTGACACCTAGGTGGGCAGCGCCTGGGCCATCACCTTCTGCATAATGGCGCCCTTGTCCTCCTCAGTGAGGGCGGAGACCTTCTGGATGCCGATTTCGAAGACCTGGAGTGCCTTTTCCATCTGCTCGTCGGTGATAGTCAGCACCGGCTTGATCTTCACCACATTGCGTCGCGTCGGTAACCCCCCTGTCAACTCAGGCATGTCAACGTCAAAGATGACACCCATTTGGATAGCTATCTCCAGCAAAGCAATCGCCCGCTCAAAGGCTGGCTGCTTGGTCTCCCGATCCTCCACCAGCTCAACGCCAATGAACAACCCTGGGCCTCTCACGTCCCCGATGATCTCATATCTGCCCTGCAACTCTTTCAGCTTGGTGGTGACCTGTTCCCCCAATCGCCTGGCGCGACCAGCCAGATCCTTCCGTAGAACGACCTCGATGCTCGCCAGCGCCGCGGCCATCATCACCGGATTCGCCCCAAAGGTGGTGTGCTCCTCCACGTCCGTGAATCTCTTGAAGTCCTCTCTGGCGAGCAGTGCCCCAATGGGGAAACCGCCCCCCAGAGCCTTGGTTAGAGCCATCATGTCCGGGGTAACACCGTAGAGATGGGTAGCCGACATCGCACCCACCCGCCCGAAAGTGGTCTGCGCCTCGTCATAGATGAGGTAGATGCCGTACTTCTGGCACAACTTCTTCAGCCCGGCGAGGTATCCCGCTGGAGTGGGTATCATCCCCCCGGGGCCCTGGATAGGTTCGACGATCAGCCCCGCGACTGGGGTGTTGACCCCGTAGCGAATCGCTCCCTCCACCAATTGGAGGCATGCCAGAGAGCAAGTCGACCTTTGCAGACCCACGGGGCAGCGGTAGCAATAGGGGTATGGGAACTTCACGTAGTGCCCTAGGCCGTAGCCAGGAAACCGTGTCAGATAGGGCATGTAGTGGCTGGCCGCAAGGGTGGCAAGAGAAGCGCCATGGTATCCGCGCCAGGCAGTCAGAAAGGTCGTGGCGCCGGGCTTGCTGATCATGGCCAGCTTCATTGCTGCCTCCAGAGCGAAGCCTCCTCCCTCGTTGTTGATGGCCACTTTGTGCAGATCACCAGGGAAGAGACCGCTCAGGCGGTTGATGAGCTTGATGCGCGGTATGGTCGGATATCCGTAGCGGACATGGGTGAGGCGTTTCATCTGCTCCGCCACTGCGTAGAGGATGTCGGGGTTGCAGTACCCGGAGTTGAGCGTCCACGCCTGGGCGGTGCAGTCTATGTATTCCTTACCCGTCGAGTCGCGTACCGCGGCACCGCCGGTCTCACCCTGGACCAAGATCTGCTCCTTCAGAGGCGTGAGCGAGCGCTCCCTCGCCCTCTCCACCTCCTCCTCGGAGACTCGTGAGAGTAATGCCTCGACCTCGGTTTCGTCGAGTAGCTCGGGCTGAAAACCCGCCATTCTCCACCTCCTCCTTCGCGATCTGGGGGAACGACCGATCAACAGGGATTATAGAGCAGGTTCCGGCCTTGGTCAATATACTCGGCGTCCTGCGGACCGGCGCGTCGCTACGCATCCTTACTGTGTACCATGCGTATATATGCTTAGTCGCTCTCGAGCGGAACTACCTGTACGTCAACGTGCACCTTCGCGCTGAAACGCTCGCTATCACCGTCATCCGTTACGCGTTTCTCGGGGGTGCAGAATGGGTGCTTTTCCTCTTCAACCGTGGCTGCGAATCTGGTAGTCTTCAAGTAGACAAGGAAAGGTATAAGGAGGTGACGGACATGTTATCTCTAGAGTTGATTGGAGTGTTGGGCGGTTTGTTTGGCTTCCTGGTTCTCGCTATGGTTAGGACTCAAGTGGCGGGACGGGAAGCGAGAGAAGCACGGAGAGCTGACGAAGGCACCCCGAGGCCCATCGAGGAAACTCGATAGACCTCAGCATATAGTGCCGCAAGGCCGCAGTTGTCAAGTCTAGTGTGTGAGCAACAAAGGAAAGGAGGTAAGTGCGATGTTGTCATTGGAGCTGATAGCCATATTCGGACTGCTCTTCGCATTCGTGGTCTACGTGATGGTGGTCACCCAACTTGAACGTAGAAGCCTGCGGATTGCCGACAGGAAGGCCGAGAAGCTTACAGAACCCGCAACAGAAACGCTCAAAATGAAAGCCGAGCGCTGAAGCGCATCCGAGCTTACTGCTCGAGGGAGGTAGCTCATATGTTGACCATAGAAATCACGGTCGTCATTCTGCTGCTGTTGGTGCTACTGATCTACGCCATGGTCAGAACCCAACTCGAGAAGAAGGTCAGCGTGCCAGGGCAGGCTGACCAGACGGCCAGAATACTGATCGTCGACGACGATCCCGACTTCGTGAAGATCACTAAGAAGGTTCTCGACGGCCACGGATATGAGACCTACTCCGCTTCCAGCGGTGCCGAGGCACTCAAAGCCATGCGCACAGCTCCCGCGAAGCCCGATCTGGTGCTGCTAGACATCATGATGGACTACATCACGGACGGCTTGGACGTGAGCAACGCCATGCAGAGAGATCCCGGCCTGAGAGATATCCCGGTGATCATGATCACGTCACTGACAGGCGTGAGAAGTCAGGAACTATTCCCCACCGACGAGCACGTCGCGGTCAGCGCCTGGCTCAACAAGCCAGTCAGGCCAGACCAGTTACTGAGGGCGGTGGGCGAGGCGCTAGCTGGCGTACCAGAGTCCGTTCCGGTGCGGGTCCCAGCCGTCTCCTAGGGCAACTACATGACTCTGCCTGGCCAAGGATGGCGAGCGACGAAGGGGGAAATAGATTGGTCACCGTCGACGTGAACTTCGCAGATAACGCAACCAGGCTTGATTGATCTCCTCAATCAAGCCTGGTGTCTACGCGAACCCGAGTCCACCTGTCACTTGGCTAACGGCGCTGTTCGGTGTATAACCCAACACATAGCCGAATGGCGATCTTCATCAGAGGCCGCTTTGCTGCATCGAACCGAATTACGACGAAGAGGGAGAAGGTTATATGTCCAGAGTCGCAATGCTGATCGATGAGTCGATATGTATGGGGTGTCGTGGTTGCCAGGTCGCCTGCAAACAGTGGAACGACCTCCCGGGTGAAGCGACCACCCAGCAGGGGAGCTACGAGAACCCACCCGACCTCTCAGCCTCCACCTGGACGCGTGTGAAGTTCACAGAGTTGGTCCAGGGCGACAATCTACAGTGGCTCTTCCTGACACAAGGCTGCCTGCACTGTGGAAACGCAGCCTGCGTAGAAGTGTGCCCGACCGGTGCCCTCAAGCAGCACCCCACGCTGGGCATCGTCACGCTCGAAAGAGATCTATGCAATGGGTGCGGCTATTGCACTCAATTCTGTCCTTTTGGCATTCCCAGGTTGGACGGCGACGTGCTCTCGGGCGAGGGACTGGCCTACAAGTGCAACTTCTGTCAGGATCGCGTCACCAATGGCTTGCTCCCGGCATGCGTCCAAACCTGCCCGTCGGGAGCGTTCAAATTCGGTGATCGTGCTGAGATGCTCGCTCAGGGCAAGACCCGAGTAGAGCAACTTAAGCAGGGAGGTTTCCCCAACGCCAACCTGTACGGCGAGCACGAGATGGGAGGACTTGGTAGGCTTTATGTGCTCAAAGAGGCTCCGTCGGCGTATGGGCTGCCCGAGAACCCTCAGTATCCAGTCATGGCCAACCTGTGGCAGAACGCAGTACAGCCACTCGGTACTGTGGCCTTCGGCGCAGCCGCTCTTGCAGTGATGGGTTTCTACTTCGTCGCGCGGCGTAATATCAAGATGGAGGAGGTAGAATGGTAGGCAATCGGGTACGCAGAGTAGAGGAGGCAGGCGAAGCAGGGGTCATCAGGGTCAGATGGATCCCCAAGTATACGGCGATGGAGCGGGTGTTCCATTGGGGGCACACGGTAACCTTCCTCGCCCTGGCGATAACGGGCATGATCTTATTCTTCCCCTTCCTGCGGCCACTGGCACAAGGAGAGGGAGGACATCTGATCCGTCTGCTGCATCGAGCCTCGGCCATCGCCTACGGGGCGCTGCCGCTCGTCTACCTCATACTCGAGCCCAGGCGAGCCTTGATGAGCCTGAAGTCCGTGTTCAAGGTGAGCCGCTACGACGTCGACTGGGTGAAGGGCATGATACCCTACTACATGTTCGCTCGACACGAAGCTATGGCGCCGCAGGATAGGTTCAACACCGGCGAGAAGCTCAACGCCGTAGTCATCATCCTGGGCAGCGTGGTCTTCGCCGTCACCGGGTTGATCATGTGGTTCGGGAAAGGCTTCCTGCCCATCGGCGTCTTCCAGACAATGGTGCTCCTGCATGACATCGCCATGATAGTAACCGTGTGTATGTTCATCGTTCACTTCTATCTGGCTGTCCTGCACCCTCTGATGTGGGCCGGGCTGGTCAGCATGCGCTTTGGCGTGACCTCGGCCGCCTATGCTCAGGAGCATCATGCTCTGTGGTACTATGGGCCAGACAAAGCCAAGGAGATTTACGAGGCCCAGAAAGCAGAGCATGCTGCCAAGGCGGAGCAGTCCAGCGGATAGACCCTTTCTCCACCACTCCTTAGAAACACCAGGGACCAGAGTAGTCACTCTGGTCCCTTTCGCATTTCCTCCACTCTGCTCTGGCGCCCTGAGCTGGCCTCAACAGTGGCAGATTGCTGGTGTCGGACGGACACGAATCTCGCAACTGGGCCACGTCTGGCGCATGCCCACCCAGAACGCATCAGGATCGCCCCCTCACCACAACCAGCGACCCGCGACCGCCCGACCTTGGTCCAGGCATGAGTAGCGCCCTGGGGGCAGTTTGAGGAACTTCACGCAAGGCGCTCGAGGATCGCCTGCACGAACAGGCTATCCCGCTCCTTCTGAATTCCCCACCACCTTTCCTCCTTGCAGGGTCTCCTTTCCAGACTCAGCGCTCTGAGGCAAGGTGAAGGTGAACGTCGAGCCCTGACCAGGCTCGGACTCCACGTCAATGGTCCCCCCGTAGGTTTCGACAATCTCCCTGACGATGGGCAGGCCCAACCCCGTCCCGTGCTCCTCCATCTCTTTGGCCTTCGCGGTGCGGTAGAACTCATCGAAGATCCGTGGTATGTCGTCTGCGGCGATGCCCACACCAGTGTCCGAGACCGAACCAACTATCTGGCTATCTCGCTGATGCAGAGACGCCACCACGCGCCCCCCACGGGGCGTGTACTTGATGCCGTTGGATATGAGGTTTGTCCACAACTGCCTCAGATGCTCCTCATCTGCCAGCATCTCCGGCTGACCGGCGACCTCCACTTCAAAGGTTAGACCCTTCTGCTCTGCTTGCGTCCTGAGCAGTCCTGCGGTCTCCTCCAGAACCTGAGCCACGGACACTGCCCTCGTCTTCACCTCAGTGGTCTTCTCCTTCATGTGCGCCAACAGGAGGAGATCGTGAATCATATCCAGGAGTTCGCCACACCGCCTGTGAGCATTCTCGATCATCTCCTGCTCATCATCGTCGGCGTACCCATCCAAGATGAGACCCAGATATCCCTGGATGGCCGCGATGGGCGCCCGCAACTCGTGGGCAACCGTGAGCATGAAGCGGCTCTTCATCGCGTCCAGCTTCTCCAACTCCACCTTTGCCCTGGCGAGTTCCTTGGCCTCTTCCTCGATGGTCTGCAGGCGCTTGGTCTCCAATGAGAGTCGCCTGTGCTCCAGACCCTGGTTAACCACCAGAATCAGATCGTCGGCGGTAAACGGCTTGGAGATGAAGTCGTAGGCCCCTTTCTTGATAGTCTTGACCGCCGCTTCCACGGTGGCGTATCCGGTGATGATCACAACCACGATGTCTGCATCTATCTCTTGGATGCGCCCCAGGGCTTCCATGCCGCTCATGCCCGGCATCATCAGGTCCAATAGAACCAGGTCGAACGAGTCCTCACGCAGCTTCCGTAGTCCCTTGGCGGCCGTATCTGCCACCTCGACTCTGTAGCCCAGAGGCGTCAGACCTCGCCGACAGCCTTCACGTATGCCTCGCTCATCGTCGATAACGAGTATGCTTGCCTCTTCCTCCACCGAACAACCTCCTCAGCTTTCGTCACGATCAATTGGAGTCGGATCGGGGTGCCTGCGCCTCCAACGATTCGGCTGCCTCCTTCGGCGGGACCGGAAGCCTGACAGGCAGCGTGACGGTAAGCGTACTGCCGACCCCTACTTCGCTCTCCACATAGATCTGTCCCCGATGCATTTTGATGATGCCGTACACTATCGCCAGACCGAGTCCCGTTCCCTTCCCGATCGGTTTGGTGGTGAAAAAGGGCGTGAAGATCTTGTTCAGATTCTCCTCCGGGATGCCGCAACCGGTATCCTGGAAGGCGATCTTGATCATCGCGTCTTCCCCGGTCTCGGTTGACACAGCTAACGAACCTCCACCCTCCATCGCCTCGGCCGCATTGGTCATGAGGTTGACGAAGACTTCCCTCAGCTGAGCCGGGTCTGCCTGGATGCTAGGGAGCTCGGGATCGAACTCCGTGACAACCGTCACGCCGTCGAAAACAGGCTGAATGCTGAGCTCGTCGATCGTCTCTTTCAATAGTGCATTCACATCGGTCGCCTGGGCCAGGACCTCATTCTGGCGCGCGAAGTTGAGGAGGTCCGAGACGATGACCTTGCATCTCGTCGCCTCCTCGATGATCATTTTGACGTCGTTGCGCCGCGGGTCTTCAGGGGGAAGCTCCTTCCGCATGATATCAGAGAAGAGAAGAATCGTACCCAGGGGGTTGTTGATCTCGTGCGC
>Ga0180438_10005939_pt1 | contig 16736 bp, 15 predicted proteins | sample SS_ome_12_FD_132455 | JGI IMG/M metagenome (GOLD analysis project Ga0180438, IMG submission 132455) | Hypersaline lake sediment archaeal communities from the Salton Sea, California, USA - SS_3_D_2 metaG | ecosystem: Environmental > Aquatic > Non-marine Saline and Alkaline > Hypersaline >...
CCCCCAACCAGTATGTCCGCATCCATAGCACAAACGCATTGCGAAACCGTCAGCCCTTTGATTCCTTGACGGATGACCTCGTGAGCGAAAGCCATAGCGCACCGAGAGATCGCGAACCCCGAAAGGGCCACTTGCGCTCCCGAGGGAATAGATGCGACTGCTTCAGCGAGTGTTGTGGTTTTTGCCATGTCCGCCTCCAATCAGTCAAACGTCGGCCGCGACTCAAAGAGAATGAGCAGCAGGTGACACACCCCGTCCTCGATCTTGATTTCTGCCAGTTCAACAGGGCGATCCAGAGTCTCTTCAATCGCCAGCACCACCAAGTTGGCGGGTATGCAAGTGAAGGGCTCCACCTCCTTGGCAACAAGCCTCTGCTCCACACTCTCGTGCAAGCACCCCTGCACTTTGAGGCGCAGCAGCCGGCCATCTACCTCGTGAGAGATACTTGCAACGATCCCCTCCTCTTCCAGGATCTGCTCGATGGTCCCAATAATCGTTTCCACATCCGAAGTCTTGATCCTGGGCAAGCACTTGTCTATGAAGTAGTCACGCCCCACGGTCGTGACTCGAAAGCGCGTACCCCTGCCTCTCTCGTCCCAGAAGGCCTTTTCCAACTCGTACATGAGATCGTTGGCATAATCTAGAGGAATAGTCTTGTTATTCATGCTTGCTCCTTATAGTGAGATTCTCCCCATTTCTCCAAAAAGACGAGATCTTTGATGGGGATGCGGGGGCGAGGCCGATGTGGCCGCGTAGGATGACCGACTGAGATAATGCTGACCGCTTTGAATCCTTCTGGCACGCCCAACAGCGCCTTGACGCGTTCTTCGTCGCGAATATCCATGCAGGGCGCGATGACCCAGCAAGCACCTAGTCCCAGCGCCGTTACCATCAATAGCATATTCTCGATGGCAGCGGATGTATCATAGGGCATGTCCCAGACGTCCTTTTTGCCACATACGACGATGTTGACAGGGGCCTTTGCCAGAAAAGCAGAGACTTGGCCTGAGGTCAGCTTCTCAAAAGCTGCTCGTTTCTTCGCCTCGTCTTCCAGACTCGAGAAGCGTTCTTGCATTTTCTTGGTGACAAACTCGGCGGTGAAACGGCGGCCGCTTCCCCCACCCGCCAGCGCCGCCAGTCTCTTGCGAGTCTCCGCGTCTTTCACAATGATGAAACGCCACGGTTGCGCATTCTCGCCCGAAGGTGCCTGCCGTGCTGCCTCCAAGATCATATCGAGATCCTGGTCTGATACTGGTTCGGCGGTATAGTCCCGAATGCTGCGACGGTCTTGAATAACCTTCATAGTTGCGTCAACCAAGTTGTAGGTTTCTGTCATCTCTTTTCCTCCTTGTTGGGGTTTTCCATCACGGAAGGGTATTGTCTCGTCAGATAATACGATGTCTTGTACAATAAGACATAACAAGTATACCACAGTTCCGGTCATTTGTCAATAGCTTGACCTCTAGTCCAGCTCTAGTTCTGACCACAGCCCATGACATCACCCAGAATGTCGAGATGGCAGCGCATCTTGAGGTGCACCCTGCCGAAGACTCTCTGTCCGCTACGGGGGCTGGCGCGTAGCCAGTTTCCGCTAGCCTGTGCTTGGGGACGGTATCTCTAAGTACTTGTCGTCTTTGGAGGATGGGCAGAGCGCCGATGGCACACTACCCCGAGTTCGCCAGGGCGGTTGTGGAAGCTATCGAGGAGATGATGAAGAGCCGGTAGCGAATAATAAATAGCGAACAGCCAAAAGGAAACCCGGTTTTTGGCAAAAACCGGGTTTCTGATGATAATAAATGAAGGAGACATTTATGTCCAAAACAACGGACGGAGGCTGCGCTATGTTGTTGAAGCCAGATTGCATTCCATGTATATTAAGGATGTCAATTTCCGCAATCAGGAAACTGATATCTGATGAAAAGATCATAAAGGAATTTCTATGCGAGGTTTTAGAGATCTCTTCTTTGCGGGGTCTCTATTGGGATGTCACCAGCCCTGAGGTGATCGAACAGGTGATGGAGAAACTGGTGGATGTTATGGGAGATCCGAATCCCTTTTACTCGTTAAAAGTCCAGCAGAATGAAAGAATGATGGAACTCGAGCCCTACCTGAAAAAGTCACTGGATGAAGCTTCGAACTCACTTTACCTTGCCTTGAAGCTGGCTATCCTGGGAAATGGGATTGATTTAATGCTGGCCGAGACTTCCTTGGAGATGGAGAAGGCCATCCAGGAGAGGCTTGAGGAGACTCACATCCCGGCGGAGAGGTTTTTAGAGCTTGAAGAGAAGCTGGCCGAAAGTGAACTTTTGCTGTATTTGGGAGACAATTCGGGGGAAATTGTACTGGACAAATTGCTAATAGAGACTATCAGGGAAGAAAAGGATTTGGAAGTTGTCTTTGTCGTGAGAAGTCTTCCAGCACTCAATGACGCCACATTGGCAGAAGCAGAGATGGTTGGGATGAATGAAATAGCTTCGGTTCTGGAAAATGGTATTGACGGCCCGTTGCCGGGGACACTCACATCGAGATGTTCAAGTGAAGTGAGGGATTTGCTACAGCGTGCTGATTTGGTCATCTCCAAAGGTGGCGGAAATTTTGATACCTTGGAAGAAGAGAAAGATTCTTATAATATAACCTTTTTGCTTCTATCAAAGTGCATTCCTTATTATAACTACTTTCAAACCCAACTGTATCAACCCATACTGGCAAACTTTTTCCGTGAATAGAGCGATCTGTTCATTCCCAACCCTTCGGCGGGCTCAGGGCGTCGCTTTTGAGCAAAGCTTCCAGGTCAGCCAGCGTACCGCGATAGGTCGGCTCCGGTGTAGTGGAGTCCAGTTCCATAGCCGGGCCAGAGACAAAGAAGGTGGCACAGCCCAGGCGAGCTGCGACCATATCTCCGTCCTCGTCGCCGATCATGAGGCACGCTTCGGCGCGGTGGCCGATGCTTTCCAGGGTCTGCTCGTAATAGAGCAGGTTCGGCTTACAGGCGCGGCTGTTTTCGTAAGTGGTCACCAACCGGTACGGAAAGTCGGCTATACCGGCCCACTCCAGCCGCTGCTCGATGGCCGTGGCTGGAAAGAGGGGGTTGGTGGCAATGACCACGTCGTAACCCAGGTCAAATGCCTGCTGGACGACCCGACGGGCCTCCGGTTTGTAGCCGGTGTATTTTTGCAGCTTCGGGTAGCCGTCGGCGTAGAACTCTATGAAAAGCGGCTCCAGTTCCTGGCGAGAGTGTCCAGCCAGTGGGTAGAAGGCCGCCGAAAAGAGCTCCTTGTTGGTGGCGCGCCCATCGTTGGCCATCATGACATTGCTGGCTTGCAGCAGGTGGTTGATGAACTCGTCGGGCGGCATGATATGAGCCACGCAGGCAGCCAGCCCTTGGAAATAGTTGGGCAGGAAAGCATCCTTCTGGCCCAGCAATGTGCCATCCAGGTCAAAGAAGATGGCTCTGATGGTATCCTTCATACTCTATTCTCCATTCTTAACTTACCCCTGACATGCCTCCACTAAGGCATCAAAGATCCGTTGCGCCCGAATATCGTTGTCGGCCAGTTCCTCTGGGTGCCATTGTACTCCGATGGCGAAGGGGTGCTCCTCCGCTTCCACCGCTTCTATGATGTTGTCTGGGGTGCGAGCGGTAACGGTCAGCCCGGATGCCAGATCCTTGACCGCCTGGTGATGCGAGCTGTTAACCCAGTACAACGGATGGGGAGAATTTACCGGACTCAGGATGTGGGCCAGGCGCGTTTGGGGTGCGACGGTAACTGTGTGGGACAAGCGGTTACGCGGATAGGCGGGATAACGGTAGTCGTGCTTGTTGGCTTCCGGAAGCTGTGTCTGGATGTCCTGATAGAGGCTGCCACCCAAGGTCACGTTCAGTACCTGGATGCCCCGACAGATGGCCAGCAGGGGCTTTCCATCATCCATAGCCCATCGGGTCAGAGTCAACTCGACTTCATCCCGGTCAGGAGAGACAGGACCACACTTTTCGTGGCGTGGTTCACTATAATAGGCGGGGTCAATGTCCTCGCCGCCAGATAACAACAAACCATCCAGCAGATTGTAGAAGGTTCGCAGCAGAGTCTTATCCGTCAAGTTGGGGATCAGTAGCGGAGCGCCGCCGGCCCCGGCCACGGCGTGGAAGTAAGCCTGATTCTGGCCAAAGCGCGGAGAGTGCTGCTCCTGTGTCGGACGGTCGTCCAGACAAGTAATGCCGATGGTGGGTAGCGGTGTCCTGAGCAAAGCTTGCCCTGAGCTCTGCCGAAGGGTCGAAGGGTTGTCGAAGGGTCGCTTGTTTGTCACTTAAGGATCTCCTACATTGAGGGTAGCGTTCAGCTTTCAGCTTCGGGACCGTAATTCTAGCACATCTCTGACCGATTCACAAACGTGCAATCGCGTCATGTTTTACAAATCTCACATCACTTTTCCACAACTTCTCCATGACTTTTCCATAGTTATTTGCTATACTGAGAATGGAAGAGGCGGAAACCCCGCAGTGATGTGGGCATCCGCCACCATATAACGAGGAGGTAACATGTCTAAAAAGGTCGTCTTCGTGGTGGTCCTGATGGCTGCACTGACCCTGACCGCCCTGGCTGGGGCTAGCTTGGCCTTTGCCCAGGGACCAACGCCGCCTGATTCAGACTGTGGATGCGGTGGCTGGGGAATGCGCGGCGGTTGGGGGGGCGGCTCGGGTCGGGGCTGGTACGGCATGGGGCTGATTGATGCCCTAGCCGAACTGACTGGGCTGGAGCCGGCTGACCTGTACGTTGAGTTGCAGGAAGGCAAGACCCTGCTGGAAGTGGCCCAGGATCACGATTTCAGCGCCGAGCAGTTAGTCCAGGCTGCTCTGGCCTCTCGAGCCGAAGTGCTTCAGCAGCGCGTCGAGGCTGGTTATCTGACCCGGGAGCAGGCCGACTGGATGCTCGAGCACATGGAAGAGGAGATGCTCGAGCACATGGAAGCAGATACGAGCCCCGGTTTTGACTGCTGGCGCTTCGGCGGCCAGCTAGCTCCCAACGCTCAACTTGGTGGATGGGGCAGGGGGCGTGGCGGCGGCCGGTGGATGCCTAGCAGCACGTCGTAACCTGGCGGTCCACACCCGATAGGAGCGAGGCTTGTGGCTTCGCTCTTTTTCTTTCGCTTATAAAAGTGCGCAGAGGCGTTCTCTTTACTTGACATAACTTTTGTCTCAGGTTGTCTGTTATCACTTGGCTTCCTTGTTTTCCCCGCGTTTCTGTGCTATGATAGAAAGGTAAAGGTGCGACAATGGGAAGTGAAGTGAATTCGTGGAGAAACCCGTATGAGTCAGCGTATCTTAGTCGTGGATGATGACAAACAGATTGTACGGCTGGTGAGAGCCTACCTGGAGCAGGCTGGTTTCCAGGTGTTTACGGCCTACGATGGCGGCACCGCCCTGCACGTCATCCGCCGCGAGCGCCCCGACTTGGTGGTGCTCGACCTGATGCTGCCCGATCAGGATGGCTGGGACATCACCCGCCTGATACGGTCCGAACCTACCTTGGCTGACACGCCCATCATCATGCTCACTGCCCGCGTCGAAGACGCTGACAAAATCGTCGGCCTGGAACTGGGTGCCGACGATTATATCATCAAGCCCTTCAACCCGCGCGAGGTGGTGGCTCGGGTGCGAGCGGTGCTGCGCCGTACTGTCGGTGGACCCGCTCGACCCAAGGTGTTGCAACTGGGCGGCCTTCTAATGGACTTGGACCAGCACGAGGTGCTGGTAGACGGCCAGTCGGTCGACCTGACCCCTACCGAGTTTGAGCTGCTGCGGGCCCTCATGGAAAACCCCGGCCACGCTTTTACCCGCTCAGAGCTGATTGAAAAGGGCCTGGGCTACGCCTACGAGGGCTTGGACCGTACTCTGGACAGTCACATCAAGAACCTGCGCCGCAAGATCGAGCCCGACCCGGCCAAGCCCACCTACATCCAGACCGTCTATGGCGTTGGCTATCGCCTGCGAGAGGACCTATGAACAGACTCTGGGTGCGGCTGACTTTGGCCTTCGTCCTCGTTACCCTGGTGGGGGTGAGCACCGTTGCTGTGGTGGCTAACCTGAGCGCCAGCAGGCAGTTCCGCTACTACCTGGCCCACAGCGAAATGATGGGCCAGGGCAACCTGGCCGAAGACCTGGCTACCTACTATGAACGCCAGGGCAGTTGGGACGGCGTCGAGGATGTCTTCGGGGGTATGGGCGGGCCGATGCAGCCCGGACGAGGCAGGGGCTCGATGTACCGGGGCGGGATGCTCACTCTGCTGGCCGATGGACAAGGGCTTGTCGTCTACGACAGCCAGGGACGCTACACCGGGCAAACCCTTAGCCGCAGCGAGCGAGAGATGGCCATACCCATCCAGGTTGAGGGGCAGACAATGGGTTTCCTGCTGACTGCCCCGCCGAGCGGGATGCAGTTGCAGCCCCAGGAGCAGAGTTACCTCGATCAGGTCAATCGGGCGCTGCTCCTGGCTGGGGCCTTGGCTGGTGGCCTGGGCATCCTGTTGGGTCTGGGGCTCAGCCGGGGGCTCACCGCCCCTTTGGCCCGCCTCACCGCTGCCGCCCGCCACATCGCTGGCGGTGACCTGAGCCAGCGCGTCCCCGAAACGGGCAGCGCCGAGATAGCCGCTCTGGGGCGGGCCTTCAACCACATGGCGGTTGACATGGAAAAAGCCGAAGTATTGCGCCGCAATATGGTGGCTGATGTGGCCCACGAACTGCGTACTCCTCTCAGCGTGCTCCAAGGCAATCTGCGGGCTATCCTCGACGGGGTCTATCCCCTGGAGCAAACTGAGATCGCCGCCCTCTACGATGAGACCCGGCTGCTAAGTCGCTTGGTGGACGACCTGCACGATCTGGCCCAGGCTGAGGCAGGCCGACTGCATCTCGACGTGCGTCCCACCAATTTAGTCGAAGTCATTCAGACTACGGTGGCGAACTTGGCCGTCGCGGCCGAGGCCAAAGGGGTGAGGCTCACAGCAGATTGGGCCGATGAGCCTTGCCGTGAGCGCTCAGCCGAACGGCTCCCTCCAGTCCTGGCCGACCCCGACCGCCTGGCGCAGATCATGCGCAACCTCCTCTCCAATGCGCTGCGTCATACGCCGGAGGGAGGGCAGATCACGGTCAGTGGCACGGTGCTGCCTTCCAAGCCTGCCCTGAGCACAGCTTGCCCTGAGCCCTGCCGAAGGCTCGAAGGGCCCCAGGCTGTCCGCATCGTCGTGGCCGACACGGGCGAGGGTATCCCGTCCGGGGACCTTCCCCACGTCTTCGAGCGCTTCTGGCGAGCCGAGAGATCGCGCTCCCGCGGGCGAGGTGGCTCCGGTCTGGGTCTAGCCATCGCCAGGCACCTGGTCCAGGCTCACGGTGGTGAGATGGGGGTCGAGAGTGAGGTGGGGAAGGGAAGTCGTTTCTGGTTCACTCTGCCGGTAGCCTCTTGATTGCTCAGTTTGGATTGATGCCAGCCTGCCTGTTCGTGGCATCCTGTACCACAACAATGGTAAATGCATAGCCCCAATTCTCTCGATCATGCTGGACCTGTGCCGCAAGAGTGGTGGAAGGGGCTTTTGTTTTTCTCAGCATGGGATGGTATAATAGTGTTGGGACGATGCTTTGTGTAGCTTGGGATGAGAGGTTGGTATGGAAGACCCTATCAGGTTCTCCAAAAAGCCCCAACTCAAGAGCCCTTGTCTGATCGCAGCCTGGTCTGGCATGGGGGGCGTTGCTTTGATAGCTACCAAAACCCTCCAGCAGGAACTGGAAGCAGAGGAGTGTGGGGAGATATTGCCCCACGATTTCTTCTCTCCTGCCGAGGTGCTGATCGAGGATCACGTGATCCAAATACCCAAATTCCCGGAAAACAAGTTCTATTTCTGGGCCAAGGGAGACAGGCATGATCTGTTGATCTTTGTCGGAAACGACCAACCTCAGCAGGGATGGGAGTTTGCCCATCTGATCCTGGATGTGGCCGAGGAATTCCATGTCCGGAGGATCTACACCTCTGCGGCTTTTCCTCTGTGGATGCACCATTCCAAAGAGCCGCGCGTCTGGGGAACCGCTACCACTGCCCCCCTGGTAAAGTACCTGAAAGCCTACGGGGTCATGCCCATGGGGGAGGGCACCATCGGAGGCCTGAACGGGTTGTTGTTGGGAGTGGCTAGGCAGAGGGGGATCGAAGGCGTCTGTCTTTTGGGAGAAATGCCGATCTACGCCACCCGCATAGCCAACCCCAAGGCTTCCCAGGCGGTCCTTGGAGTTTTGACCAGAATGCTGGGGGTCGAGGTGGATCTGGAGGGTTTGACAGCCATGGCTGAAGAGATGGAGCCCAACATGGACCAGTTGTACGGGTTTCTGTCTGAGGAGGCCAAGGAGGCCATCGCCCGCTTTGAAGACCTGACGGCTGATCTGATCTCTCCCCTTGAAGCCGACCAGGACCTCTTTGACGAAATAGAGAGGTTTCTGAGGGAGCAAAGGGACAAGGGCGAGGAGCTTTGAACGTTGGCTTTGAAGGGTAATGTATGATGTTGGATCTTGGACCATTCATCGCAACGTTCGTATTGATCTTCATTTTGATCCTCATTGGTGCCCTCGTCTCCCTGGTGGCATTGGTTCCGCCCATTCGCAGGGGGTGCCGGCGTAGTGTGGCGGCCAGGATCGCCACAATCTGCATCCTTGGCTTGGTGTCCTTCCTGATCAGCTTCAGCTTACTCACACGACTTGGAGCGGAAGTGACCTACCTATTCGGCACAATGGTCCATGTTGACACCTTCGATGCCAACATAAAACCCACAGTGACTCCTGAGCAAGCCTACTACCAAAAGAGTAGGCCAGTCGTCGTCAATGAACTCTGGATACGCTCGCTGATTCCTCCGGGGGTGAGACGATCTTGCTATGCCGGGGAGGTGTGGATCTGTGATCTGGCAGATAAGGTGGTTCCTGCCGGATCGGATGGACGGGGTTGGGGGACGTATTTGCTGAACGTTGGAATAGCTTGTCTATCGGTTGTGGCAGGCAGTGTGCTGGTGTGGCGCTTCACAAGCAGGAGGCAATCACCGGCGCAGGCGGCCTGACACTGCTCGGCCATATCCCAAAAGCAAAGCCACCTCATCCTACCAGGGGTGGCTTTTGGCTGTTTCTAACTCCTCATATAGTAACATTGCCGCTTCGTCGGGTCCACGGGTACTTCAGACTTCACGCCTCCTCTGCCCCGCTCACTGTCAGTTCTAACTGCCGCTGGTACAGTTGGCTGTAGAGCCCACCCCGCGCCAGCAACTCGTGGTGGTCGCCGATCTCGCGGATACGTCCTTCCTCTAGGGCAATGATCTTGTCCGCGTTGCGGATGGTGGACAGCCGATGGGCGATGACCAGCGCCGTGCGGCCTTTCAGCACCTCATCCAACGCCTGCTGGATCAGATACTCGGCCTCGGCGTCCCCCGAAGAGGTCGCCTCATCCAGGATCAGGATGCGTGGGTCGGCCAGGATGGCCCGCGCCAGGGCCAGACGCTGCTTCTGGCCGCCCGACAGCTTTACCCCGCGCTCACCGATCTCGGTGTCGTAGCCCTGTGGCAGCGCCATGATAAAGTCATGGGCATAGGCAGCCTTGGCCGCTGCGATCATCTCCTCTTCGTTGGCCTCGGGCTTGCCATAGAGTAGGTTCTCCCGCACGGTGGTGTTGAACAGGAAGGTATCCTGAAGCACCACCGCGATCTGTTGCCGCAGAGACTTGATCTGGACCTGGCGCAAGTCGTAGTCGTCTACGGTGATCTGGCCCTGGACGGGATCGTAGAAACGGCAGAGCAAGTTGGCGATGCTGGTCTTGCCCGCCCCGCTGGGCCCTACTAGGGCCACCATCTCACCCGGCGCCATCTGGAACTCGACGTTGTGCAGCACCTCGGGCTCCGCCTGTGTCGCCTGTCCCGAGTGTAGTTGAGGGGAGTCCGCTGAGGCAGCGTCGTAGCGGAAATGGACGTCGTGGAAATGGACCTCACCGCGCAGCCGGGGCAAAGCCAGCGCATCGGGCGCGTCCTCGATCTCTGGGATCTCGTCCAGCAGTTCGAAAATCCGCTCCCCGGCGGCAATAGCCTGCTGAAAGACGTCATCAATCTCGGTCAGACGGCGGACCGGCTGGTAGAAAGAGACCACATACGACAGAAAAGCCACCATGCTGCCCAACGACAGTTGTCCTCGCACCACCATCACCGCCCCCATGCCCAGCACCAACACACTACCTAGCGAAGCGACGAGATACATCATCGGGAAGAACAGGGACGAATAGCGGATGCCCCGAACCCGGGCCTCGTAGTAGCGCTGGCTTTCGGCGGTGAAACGCTCCAGCGTAGCGTCCTCTCGCCCAAAAGCCTGAATGACTCGGATGCCGGCCAGGTTATCCTGCAACCTGGCGTTGATGTCGCCCAGCCGGTCGCGGACCCGGCGGTAGACAGGACGAATCTGGGTATTGTACCACCTCATGCCGAGAGCCAGGATGGGCACCGGGATCAAAACCAGCAGCGCCAGTCGCCATTCCAGGAAGAACAGGATGATGCCTGTCCCAATTAACCGCATCAGGTCAATGGCTATGAAGCTGGCCCCGTGGGTCACAAAGTGCTCCAGGGCGTTGATGTCGTTGGTCACCCGTGACATGAGTTCGCCGGTGGAGGTCCGCTCAAAGAAGGAGAGGGACAGATATTGTAGGTAGGCGTAGAGCCGTACCCGCAAATCGAGAATGAAGCGTTCGCCCAGGGCATGGCGGATGTAGAGGTCGCCCGAATTTGCCGCCTGGATCAGCGCATGGATCCCCACGAGCCCGGCGATCAGGACACCCAGGCGGCTCAAGTCACGTGTGCCGATCACTTCATCAATGATCTGCTTCTGGAAAAGAGGGGGGAGCAGTTCGAAGACCGTCAGCAGGATGAGCAGGGTCGCTGTGAAGATCAGTTGTTTCCAATAAGGGGTCAGATAACCAAGGAGTCGTTTGAGCACGGTCATGGCCAGTCTCCTCCATGCCAGTCGCCTGTACTGCCTGTAATGCGTGTACCGCAACAGTGGTAGAGGAAGTGTAATAGGATTATACTACAAGCCCGCCGATGGGAGAAATGGGAATGGTCTTCAGATTATCTCTGCCAAGATAAACTTGTGTGCTGCTTCTGCTGGCAATGTCTCGATGATATGCCCTTCGCGGGCCAGAATGGCGGTCACACCGACTTTGGCGCCCAAGCTCAGGCCGAAGGTCGCCAGGGGCACGCTCACCTCCCAGACTCGTTCGCTGGCCTCGCTCTGCACCGCTGACTCTACCTCCAGCCAGCTTCCCCGTTCGCTCACCAGCCGCACCGTCGCCCCACGGCCAGGGAGGAGGTCAATCCGCCAACTGGCACCGAAGGGAACTGTAGGGCGTTCTCCCTCGGAAAGGGATAGCGAGAGTTGCTCGAAATCACTTCGCTCAATGACCAAAAAGAGACTCACGTCGTAGGGGCCGAGGGCCGATCTGGCCTCCAGCCGAAAGCACAGGGCAGTGGGGTTATAACCGAAATAGAGACGACGCAGCACCAAATCGGTGCGCTGCATGGAACCGCTGGATACGACCGGCTCGAGGAACCCGGCTCCGGTCCATTCCAGCCCTGCTTCAGCCGCTGCCGAGAAGCGGGGGACAGTGTAGCCGCTGGGGGGGCGGTAGTCCTGTCGCTCGGTGAGTCCCTGGATGGGCTCAGTGAGCCACGGTGGCACCGGCCGGCCAATGGCATAGTAGACACGGCTGAGGTGCTGCCGGAAGGCTCGATCGAACAGTTGGTCCTGCCCTGACACATTGCGGCTGTAGTACCACCAGAACCAATCACTCCCCTCGGCGATGTAAATATGTCGCCAGGCATCCTCCAACACGTCAAAGCCAGCGCCGGGGGTCGCCCCTTGCCAGGCGACCAATTCCTCACGCACGCGCCCCAGCACTTCCCAGGCACGGTTCTGTTCCGCCTCGCCAATCCAGGTCTCCAGGTTGCCACCGATCCACGAGCCGGTGACCAGGTGCTCGATGGTCTCCCGCGGTGGGAAGCGTTCAAGATAGTCAGAGACTGTCACTGTCTCGATGGTAGTCTCCTCCGACAGACGCTGATAGAGATGGTGCAGGAAGGGGTCGCCGTAGTCAGGATAGGACTCCCAACAATTCTCACCGTCAAGGATGATGGAGAGAAGGTAAGGGTTGTCCGGATCGTCCAGTCGCTCATAGGCGACTTGCAGACGGTGGATCAGGTCTTCTGCCGCCTCCCGGCCAGCCATGCTTTGGTAGACAAACCCGATCCGGTCTGACAGCACGTGGTCGCGGAAGATGACAGCCAGTTGCTGTGTCCTGAGCTTGCCGAAGGGTGACTCGTTCCTGTAGGACGGGTTGCCAACCCGCCCTACGTTCACTGCGTAGGGTTGGTAGAGGATATGGGGGGCCTTTAGATGGGCATAGGCATCGCGCTCGATGGAAATGCTGAGGGATCTGGAGAGGATAGCTTCGTCGGTGGCAAACCAGCCAAAGCCGTGATGGGTCAGGATGGGCAGTATCTCTGGACAGACTGCCCCTTCTGAAGGCCACATCCCCAGCGGTGCCTTACCGAAGGCAGCTTTGTGGGCTTCGACGGCGAGGCGTATCTGTTCGGCAGCGTCTTCAGGGTGACGGAATGGTGGGTCAGGTAGGGGCATGGCAGAGATGGCGCGGTGTGCTTCATCCTGAGCAGAGCCTGCCCTGAGTCCCACCGAAGGGTCGAAGGGCTCAGCCCGAAGGGCAGTGCTGCTATCAACGAGGAGAGGAAGGATAGGATGATAGTAGGGTGAGGTGGTGATTTCTATCTGGTGCCGGTCGCGCAGGTGATTGTAGAGGGGCAGGATACCGCCTAGGTAATCCTGCTGTTTAAGGAGGATGAGGTCTGTGTCCTCACGGGTAAAGTTTTGGCCCTTCTCGACCAGCGAGCGCAGGTCGGGGTCATTTTCCAGAGCCAAGTGGTCCAGCCAGACCAGATTGAACCAGGCCACCAGATCGCGATAGTAGTGGTCGTCGAGGAGCGGGGCTTCTCCCTTCACCTGGTGGCGCAACTCGAGCAATTGGCTGTAGCGCGGATAGCGGCGAATGATATTGTCCCAGTTGACATTGAAGAAGAAGGAGAGGATGTAGGCTTTGTCATCCTCGGACCAGGTATCCTGGCGGCTGAGGGCTAGAGCTCGATCAATAGCCTCGCCACGGGCATACGCTTCGATTTGCTCTGTGAGCGAGGGGACGAAATTGAAAGTAGCCTTGATCCTGGGATATTGGGCCAGAACCTCGGCCATGTGGATGTACTCTCTGGCCCCGTGCAATCGCGCCCAGGGCAGGATGTACTCACCTGTGACAGTGTCTTTGTAATAGGGTTGGTGCATGTGCCAGACGAAGGCAACGTAAAGGGGATGAGCCATTCTCAATCCTCGATTCTGCAACCATCACTATAGTGGTGCCGGCGATGTGGTTGACACAGTTGACATTGTACATTACAATACCTGTTAAGGCAAACGGCTTTGCCCTTTGAGTTGGGGCTTTGGCGCTGAGCTCAGCCGAAGCGCCTCAGGACGAGACCTCGGACGAATCTGGGGTGTATCTCCACAAGGATACACAAGCAGCGTCTGAGCACGTTATTTGCGTCTGTGCTTAGGAGGTGCCTCATGCAGGTAATCTATCCCTTGATCACATCTCTGGTGGCTCTGTTCTTCGCTGTACTGGTGCTTCGTCAGTATTTGCAACGGCGTGGCCTGCATCAATTGTCATGGGCGGCAGCTTTGTTCGTCTTTTCCTTCGCTGCCTTCTGCGAGTTCTATTCTGAGGTGTGGGGTTGGCCAGTGCTGTTGTACAAGGTGTACTATGTGGCTGCCGCTGCCCTGGTGGCCTATCTCGGCCTGGGCACCATCTACTTGATCTGGAAGCGGCGGGCGGGGAACATCTGGCTTGGCATTTTCCTGACGTTGACGACCATCACGCTGATCGTCGCTCTGACCGCCCCTGTGGACACGGTTGCCTTACAGGAGCAGGGGGTGACAGTGGCCGGCAAGGCCATGCCCGGCTACGTCCGCCTCTTCTCGCCGCTGCACACCATCCCTGGTACATTGGCCCTGGTAGGTGGTGCGCTCTACTCGGTCTACCTGTTCTGGGGGCGGCGACAGCGACTGGCCTATCGTATCTCAGCTAACATCTTCATCGCTGTGGGGGCCATGGTCATCGCCGCGGCAGGTGGCATGGCGCGGGCCGGCCGGACGGCCTGGCTGTATCCAGCCGAAATGGTGGGCACGGTGCTGATGTTTGTTGGGTTCCTGCAGGCCGGTACCCTGCGGCCTGAGACACGCGACGCCGTTGCTGCTGGAAAGTGAGCTCACACCCGGAAGATGTCCTGCTCCAGTGGGGTGAGGATTTCGTAGCTGTCCTGGGTGACGAGGACCGTATTTTCGAGTCCAACCGCACCTTCTCCGGGGAAGACGATTTTGGGTTCTACGGCGAAGGTCATCCCCTCTTCCAGGGGGTAGGGTTGGCCCTGGGCCAGGAAAGGGAATTCGTTGAGCTCTAGACCGATGCCGTGGGCAATGAAGCGGGTCTGGAGTCCTGGCGGCCCCAGGTAACTGCCGCCATATCCTGAGCCTGCATCGTCCCGAGCCTGTCGAGGGGTCGAAGGGCTGTAGCCCAACTTGTCCGCTAGCTGAAGAGTCTTCTGGAAGATGGCCTCGCAGTCTGCCCCTGGCCGGGTCTCCTCCAAGACGGCGTCGTGGATCTCCCGGCAGGCACTGTAAGCGTCAATGAATTTCTTGTCCATCTCCCCAATGGAGAACATGCGGGTCTCGTCCGCCTGGTAGCCGTGGTAGCAGGTTCCAAAGTCCACCAGGATGGGCTCGCGGGCTCTCATGACCCTGAAACTGGCCCCCACGGGGAAGGCTGGCGAAAGCCCCAGCCCGCCCATGGGCGAATCCGACTGGCTCACGATGCCCCCGCTGGGGCCGCTCAACACGTGCCAGGTGTAGGCCTCGTAGTTGAGGGACCTGACCCTGAGAAGCCCCTCGTGGCCATACCTTTTGGCCGCAGCTTCCAGGAGGCCCCCGAACTCGATCTCGGTCATCCCCTCTTTGAGGATCTCTTTGGCTTCCTGGTACACTTTCTTTCCTATGTCCCCCGCCACCCTCATGAGTTCGATCTCAAAAGGGGATTTGATCTTGCGGATGTCTCGTATGATCGGAGAAGCGTCCATGAACCTAGTGTCTGGGAAGAGGTCCTGGTACCTGAAGTAATCCCTGACCGGCAGGACGTCTAGCTCCAATCCCAGGGCCTGAGGGAGTCTGCCCCAGTGCTCGTGTATCAGGGAAGGGAGCTCTCGGGTGGACTTGAATCCTAGCACCTCCTCCAGGGGCGATTCCACCCTGGCCCGCTCCACTTCCCTCCTGACCATGAGCAGAGGTTTTCCCTCCAAAGGCACGAAGAGGAGGCTATCCTGTGTGGTCCCAGAAAGATAGTAACAGTCCATCTTCTGAACCACCAGGAAGGCTTCCATTTCCTCCTTTTCCATACCTTTTCTGAGTCTGGTCAACCGGTTCTCTATCTCCTCCCGTGGGACATACCGGAAACCCAGGGATTTGCTCAACCCCTCCAATTGCCCTCGTACCCAGTCTTTGTGGTCCATCTTCTCTCCTTAATTACCCCCATTGTGAACAGGCCCTGTCGCTCTGCGGCTCGAAACGGTGCCCTGAGCTTGACGAAGGGTAGTATAACCAATCAGATTACAGATTGCAAATCGCAGATTGCAGATTGTAGCGGGTTGGGGTATACTATATCCATCCAGCATCGCCGCCTGTGCCGCAGCATTGGTGTAACAGGGGTAAGAGAGGAGGAGGTCGCTATGGCGGATCCCAAAGAGCAGCTTCAAGAAACGTCAAGTGGGCCTGGTAAAAGAATCCTGGTCGTTGAAGACGAGTTCGAAACTGCGGAGATGCTGCGTATCTACTTTGAGTTCTGTGGCTACGAGGTCCTCTCCACTGCCTGGGGCAGGGATGTGCTGGAGATATGTCGAGAGAGCCATCCAGACCTGATTATCCTCGATATCCAATTGCCTGACACGGACGGATACGAGGTTTACCGGGAACTGAGCAACACTCAGCAAACCAGCCATATCCCCGTCATTTTCCTGACCAAGTTGGTGGACGATGACCTGAAAGCAGCCAGCCGGGTCAAGGGAGCGCTCGACTACATCACCAAGCCCTTCGATTTGGAGCAACTCGAACGGCGGGTTCGGAATGCGTTGCGCTGAGCCGGGTGTGAGACCTGTTCCGCAACAGTGGTAAGAGAACGTGATCCTGAAAGCCCCACCCTTGATATCCAGTCATGCCAATCGCCCCATTGGGGATTTTGAGATGGCCTGGCTGGAATACGACAGCCTACATTCGTTGCTGCTGAAGAAATAGGCTGCCGCCCCCGGTCATGCCATTAGGCTGGGGGTCTTGTTTTTGTATGCGGGCCATGTTATAATGGATTGAGAGAGAATCGGACGGGAGAATTATCAATGGTAGACGAGTGTGCCCCGGGGTTTAACAAGAAGGTCGGCGAACAGTTGGTATTGGACTTTGTGTCCTCTCATCTCCAACAGCCAGCACCGACTTTGCCTCGGCTTGATTACAGTTTCCCAGAGGATTTCGCCAACCAACTTGCTGCCGCTGAAGCGTACAACAAGCATCTCTATCGTCCTAA
>Ga0180438_10005940_pt1 | contig 16735 bp, 13 predicted proteins | sample SS_ome_12_FD_132455 | JGI IMG/M metagenome (GOLD analysis project Ga0180438, IMG submission 132455) | Hypersaline lake sediment archaeal communities from the Salton Sea, California, USA - SS_3_D_2 metaG | ecosystem: Environmental > Aquatic > Non-marine Saline and Alkaline > Hypersaline >...
ATCCACATGCCATGCTCAGCTACCAATGCCACATTAAGACCACCAAACCATTTCCCCAGGGTGTATTTGTCGCGTCCACTTATGAGCACTACTTCATTTCGAGGGTTCTTCGTAAACCTTTCAAGCAGTTTTATAAGCTGGGCTCCCGGCCTTGCTTCTGCTGGTTTAGGCGAAAAAGGGACAAGTGTGCCATCGTAATCCAACAGCAGCAACGCCTTAACACTCTCTTGAAAATCGCTGGCTAATTTCTTCTGCATGCCAGAGGTCAATGCCTTTTCTTTCATCTCTCGCTGAAATTTCTTGGTCTGAAGCAGCCTATCCATAAACTCATTTGCCCAGTGCGTCGCGTTGTAACGCCGCAGGCGTTTCTGCATTATGCGGTTGCGCTCTATCTGCTCTTGTTTTGGCATTTCTAAGGCTTCTTCCAGTGCCTGGATGATCTCCTCCTCGTTATTAGCATTTATTATGATTGCCTCCCCCAGCTCTTGAGCAGCTCCGGCAGTCTCACTAAGTATTAAAACTCCTTTCCCGTCCATCTTAGTCGCCACATATTCTTTCGCTACGAGGTTCATCCCGTCTCTTAGAGGTGTAACAAGGCCAACGTCAGCGAGCCTGTAAAGGGCGGCGAGGGAATGGAATGGTAAGGGCCGGAACAGATACCATATTGGCATCCAGCCTATAGTCCCATGTTTTCCATTGATTTCACCCACAAGACCATCTACCTGTTTCTTTAGCTGCAAATACTGTTCCACTCTTGCGCGTGAAGGGACTACCAGTAAGACAAAAACCACCTTTCTCTTGAACTTTGGGTTCCGGTCCAGAAAAGTACTGAAGGCTTCCAAGCGCCCGGGGATGCCCTTGGTGTAATCCAGGCGGTCCACTGATAGAATTACCCTGCAATCTCCGAGTTTTTTGCGGAACCTTTTTATCTCTGCTTGCGCTTTTTCATCCCAGGCGATGCCAGAAAATCGTTCATAGTCTATTCCCAGGGGAAACGCATCCGCCCTCACCACACGGTCGGCGGCAGTGACCTGCCCCATAGCCACTTCGTAACCCAATAAACGATGTGCGCTGTCCAGGAAGTGCCCCGTATAGTCATAAGTGTGAAAACCTATGAGGTCTGCGCCTAAAAGTCCTTCCAGGATTTCTTTACGCCATGGCAGCAAGCGAAATACCTCAAAAGACGGAAAGGGAATGTGGAGGAAGAAACCCACTGTTGCTTTTGGCAACCTCTCCCTTACAAGCTGCGGGAGAAGCATTAAGTGATAATCGTGTATCCAGATAATATCATTAGGCTTGGCAATTTCAACAACTGCATTGGCAAAAGCTGTGTTTACTCGTTCATAAGCCTGCCAGAAATCCTTTCTATATACTGTGTAGAGGGGGAAGTAGTGAAAAAGAGGCCAGATAGTCCTATTGCAGATTCCGTGATAGTAGGCTTCGACATCGCGTTGTGAGAGAGAAACCGGGTAGCATCTTTCTGATAGTAGTCTCGGCACGATATCTTCTTCTTCCCTTATTCTTTCCTGTTCTATGCCGGTCCATCCTACCCAGATGCTGTTATAAGCTTTGTACAATGGCCTTAGCCCCGTAACCAGTCCGCCAACACTAGGCTCAAACTGCAAACTTCCCTTCTTCTCCTGAACGGTAAGAGGCAGCCTGTTAGAAGCAATCAACAACCTTCGCATGATTTTTTACTCCAATTCTATCCTGCAATCATCGCCTATAAACAGCCTTACGTTCTCAGGGCTCTTCCCATGTCCAGCTAACACAGTATTTCTACCGATAACACTATCAGCCAGATGCTCAATTTTCGAGATATGGCAGTTTTCCAGTATCACCGAATGCCCTATAGATGAATCTTCTACCACCGTCCTGGCTCCAATACTGGTGAAAGGTTTGACAAGGGAATTTTCAATCTTACAATTTCCCGCAATAAATACAGGGCCCTGAACAAGGCTACTCGCTACTTTTGTTCCCTCCCCGATTTGGACTCTGCCTTCGATGCGGCTTTGCGAATCCGCTTCCCCCTTAATGTCCCGCTTCAAGAAGTCATCAAGAACAACACGATTAGCCTCAATGAGCGCTTCATTGCTGCCTATGTCAAGCCACCAACCTCGCAGAAGGTGGCTTTTAATCTCCTTTCCCATCTCTAGAAGTTTCTGGATGGCGTCCGTTATCTCCAACTCCCCCCGCCAGGAAGGCTTTGTCTGAGCTATAGCTTTATGAATCTCAGCCGTGAAAAGATAAACCCCTATTACGGCAAGGTTGCTCTTCGGTTTCCTAGGCTTTTCTTCGAGATGCAACACCTTCCCCGAATTGTCGAGCTCGGCAACGCCAAAGGCCTTGGGGTCGGGCACTTCCTTAAGCAGAATGCTGGCATCGGAGTTAGAAGCGCAGAACTCATCCAGAAAATCTTTGACGCCTTCCTGGATGAGGTTGTCGCCCAGGAACATGAGAAAAGGTGAATCGCCAAGGAAGCCCTGGGCCACCTTAACAGCATGCGCCAGTCCCAAGGGTTCAGACTGGGCAATAAAGGTAAACTTCGCTCCCCACTCTGAACCAGTGCCCAGGGCTTCCTCTATGTAAGCGCCGGACTCTGGAGATACAACAATGCCGATATCTTTGATGCCAGCCTCTTTTATATAATCCAGCACATGAAATAGAATCGGCTTGTCGCCCACTGGCAGGAGGTGCTTTGGTACAGTGTTGGTCAGCGGCCTAAGTCTTGTGCCTTTGCCGGCAGCTAGGATTAAAGCTCTCATCCATCAACCCCTCTACCCCACCTGCTGACTTGCCCATACATCTTCCCAACCAACCATATCATTCTGCTATATCCTAGTCATCCGAAGTAGGAGACCGGGCGAGGTACTGCTTTATAAAGTCTATCGCATCTATTGATGTAGGGTCAACTTCGTTTAGCATGGCCAGATAGAAACTGGAATAATCGCCTAAGAGGACCAAACTCAGCACCTGAGCCAAGGCGCTTCTCCCCCTGGCTTCCGCAAATTCATGAGCGATTCCCGCCTGGGACAGTAATTTATCGGTAGCCTCATAGCGAAGCACGCTCCGGGGACGAAGCGACGAGGAGCGCAGCAAAAGCACGAATATCCTCTCCTTCGCCTCGGGGGGGAATTCGTAGCCTACCACAGCATTATGGTTGAGTTCAGGGAAGCCTTCAAAGAAGGCCCAGGTCTTGCTGTTCTCGTTAAACTGCTCTTTACAGCGCTGGGCTAGTTCTGAGAGTATCTCCGCTCCATAAATGACCACTACATGCTTCCACAGCTTAGCTGCCAGTTGCTTTGCGGGATTTAAAGCAAGGGGCTTGGTTTCAACAAAATCTGCCGACAGTTTGTTAAGGACGTCCAGCGCCTCCTGCAGATCTGCCGACTTGTCACCGAGCAAACCGAGCTTTTGAAAAATGCCAACCAGAGGAACAAAATTGTGGGGGAAGGCAGCTCTGGGAGGCGCCCGGTAGTCCACCACGAAAATAGGGATGCCTTCATTTTCCGCCAGATCCTTAAGTTTGCCTCCTGAGGTGATTACCAGCTTTTTGGCCTGGCTTTTTATCGATTCGGTGAATGCAGAGAGGGTTTCTTCGGTATTCCCCGAATAGCTTGATGCGATGACCAGGGTACTCCCGTCAACGAATGACGGCAGTCCATAATCCCGGTGTACCCAGACAGGCAATTTGCTTTCAGCCAGAGCAAGCCGACGCGCAATATCACCGCCGATAGCAGAGCCACCCATCCCCAGGATAACGACATTAGATATTTCGGTATATTCGTGGGGGAGGTCAAACTTCAGCACCTTTTCCCAGGCTTTCTGGCATTGCTCGGGAAACCCGTGCAGGTGATTAAGCATTCCCAAACTATCGAACTGCCGGTAAACCGAGGCATTATCTAAATCAACCATGCTTAACCCTTGATATTTTGCTTGCGCTACCTGCCACCCCAGTCCAAAAAGCCATTATCATCTAGAAGAATACCCTAATTAAATAACTCAGGCAACCCGCATAAGATACAAGGTGTTAATGTTCCACGGCTGCATACCTTGGCGAGCTTTTCTCATTCCCCCACCCACACCCACAGCCTCTCTCCATCGGTAATGAATTCCATCGTGCCATCCTCATCTGTGCGATAAACATTGTCATCACCCAGCCTGTCAATCAATCTCTCCACTACCTCAGGGCTAGGATGGCCAAAGGTATTATCTGCCCCCACCGAAACCACCACCACTTCAGGGTTAACTGCAGCCAGAAACTGCGGAGAAGTGGAGGTCTTGCTGCCATGATGGGCTACCTTAAGCACAGTGCTTCTTAAATTGGCTCGCTGCCTGATAAGCTCGAACTCAGCTTCTTTTCTGATGTCAGCAGTAAACAGGAAACTAACCTTGCCCCAAATCAGCCTCAGCACCACTCCGTTGTTATCAACATCATGGCTGGTTCCCTCAAATAAGCCTCCTGGCGGATTTAGCACTTCCATCTTGATTCCATTGCCCAAATCAATCCCCTGCCCTGCCCGAGCTATCTCGTGCTTGATTCCCTTGTCTTCAATAAGCCTAAGCCACTCCCAATAAATGGAAGAATCGTAAGGTATTTCAGAATAAATCGCCTGCTTCACCTCATACCTCTGAAGGACCTCTACCAGGCCCGTAACATGGTCAGCTTGAGGTTGAGTACAAACTATGAGGTCTATCGTCCTATCCCAGAAAGGAAGCTTCTTGCTTAGTTCCAAGTTTATTTTCTGAGGGTCAGGCCCGCCATCAATGAGTATGTTCTGGCCATTTGGAGTTTGAACCAGGATGGCATCTCCCTGTCCTACATCAAAAAAACTTACATGAAGCTTGTCATCGGGCATGGTGAGAACCACAGACCACACCAAGATAGCGACTACAAAAATGAGAGGAATAATCCATTTCTTGGGCAGGCGTGATTGAGGTTTAGGCATGCCATCAGCGACTTTCTTTATTCCCGAAGTTAACCTGGAAGAGAAATCAGCAAATTTTTTTCTGCAGTTAAGGAATGCTATAACTCCCGCCAATACCACGTAGTAACCCCAGATATGCCAGATGGGAATAGTAGCCACCTCTAATGAAGAGTGCGGTAAGGCATCAAAGCCCTGAACCACCAAAAGCAAATAGCTAAGAAAGATCCAGGCCAGCCAACCCAGCATTTGGGCCGCAAGCCAAGCAAGCAGTCCCGCGAAAGCGACTACCGCTGCCGTGACTATGATAAAAGGCAAGGCAGGCAAAGAGAAGAAGGTTGCCGGCAAGCCGACTAATGAGACTACACCAAAGTTATAAGCTACTAGAGGCCCAACTGCCACGATAGCTGCCAAAGTCGCGGCAAAGCCGTCGCTTATCATACCGCCCGTGACCACAATCTTTTCACTGGCTCCAGACAAGGAGCCAACTCCCCTCCTCCCCCACGCCTGGAAGTAAGGATAGAGGGAAATAAGCCCGACCATGGCCAAAAAGCTGAGTTGAAAAGAGACGCTCCACAGTAGATTAGGCTGCATTCCCACCATCACCGCGGCCGCGAAAGCTAGAGCAATGATGGCGCTTCGCTGCCTCCCCAGATATTCAGCTATTAAAAACATGCTTCCCATGATTGCCGCCCGGATTACCGGCGGATGCATCCCGGCGAGCATAGCGTAAAACCACATAGCTCCAAAGGCCAGCCAGATATATATAGAACGCTGCCTGCCAAAGACCAGGACGCCCAAGCTCAGGAGCATGGCAATAATGATACTGAGATGTAAGCCAGAAATAGCTAGCAGGTGTGCTGTCCCAGTTCTCGAAAATGCTTCATAAAGGGAATCAGGTATGTTGGCTCTCAGTCCCAGCAAAATACCCTGAGCCAAGGAACCTTGCGGCTCAGGCAAGGCTCTGGCTAAAGAAGCGGAAAGTCGCTCCCTCAAAGAGTAAATCACCTGCAAAGGCTTACGGCCCTCGCCACGGCCTAGAACTTCCACCTCGGGATAATAGATAAACGAGTAAATTCCCTGGCGAGCCAGGTAGCTTTTATAGTCAAAATCTTCAAATTGGGGTGGGTTCTTCAGTTCGCCAGTTATCTTCAGCACATCCCCATAAAGGTAGGCGGGGTATCTTGGCACTCGAACCAGGGCGGTTCCCGATACCTCCTCCCTTTCGCCATCAACAATTATTGCCTTGGCGGAGAATGTCAGCAGGCAATATCTATCCCGAATTTCAGGCTCCTCTGCCACCATTCCCTGAATATTTACGACTCCTCTGTCGTTGTAGAAGCCGAGAGAATGCTCATCGACTGGAGGCAGGCTTGAAGGGAAGCGAAGGACACCGCCTACGAGAGCAAATAAACATAATCCTGCTACTATTAAGGGCTTCCTGCTTCTCAGGAGGAAGTATGTAAGCGCGATAGGGATAAGTCCGAAGGATAAGGCAAATAAAGGAAGGCTAACCTTTGAACCCAGGAATATCCCAGCCACCCAGGCACAGCTAACATAGAGAAGCCACATGGAAGAGCCCCCAATCCCCTAGCCTATCCAGTGACCTAGTTTACCAGTTTGGCTTGCATGAAGGATAGATATAATTAGCTCATCTCTGTGGTAAAATGTAATTATATTAAAGGCTCAGCAAAATGCACAAGTCAGAAAGCACAAAGGAAGTACCCAGAGAGGCTAAAAGGCAAGCCAGATGTGTGCATTCCCGGGCAAATAAGAGAATGCCACGGGAGGCTAAATAGCATTCTTGCGTAAGGGCGAAGTAGCCCCGCTAGGGAAACTGGAGCAGAATTTAAAGATAAGATGGGAAAGTGGCCTTATAACGGGGGCGAAGAACAAGAGGAAAGGAGGCAGAAATGACGATAACCAAACGGGAACTATATATCTGGATTGCCCTGACTGTAGTAATCTTGGTCGGCTCTTTCCTTGGCGGACGAGCCCTGGGTAACAGCGCAGGCTATGATAGAGGATACAGCCTGGGCTATGACCAGGGATACCAGCTCGGTGAGACCAAAGGCGAAGAGTCAGGTTATAAGAACGGAGAAGTGGTCGGTTTTAGGCGAGGGAGAGAGATTGGCTATGACCAAGGCTACGGTGAAGGCAAGCAAGTCGGTTATGATCAAGGCTACAGCGAAGGGAAAGACCTAGGGCAGAATGAAGGGAGAGAAGCTGGCTATAGCGAAGGTAAAGAAGCAGGTTACAAAGAAGGATGGAGAGATGGAAATCGCTCTTGCTGGTACTCCTACTGCTGGTGCTCACTAAATCACTGGCCCTATGACGATTGTTCAAACTCTTGATTAGAAAAACGAACTAGAGTGATAATCGTCCTTTATCCAACCCGAACCAGCTCAAGAGGTATACTACATTTGGCGGTATCGCATCCCAACGCGAAGCAACCGTGACTATCCGCAAGCCCTGCTAATGTCGTCCCACCCCCAAGAGCCCACTAAGCTTGGGCCAATTTCATGGTTATAGCCCCTATGCTACAGCCAACCACACAAAGACCACAGCCGAAGCATTTCTCTGGATTCAGGGTAGCCTTGGGACTCTCGACAGAGTCAGATTCTGCCATCTCTATGGCACCAAAGAAGCAGCGCTCCACACAGTCCTCGCATCCCGTGCAGATGTCCTGGTCTATTTCGGCACGGAAGCGGCTTTTCTCCAGTACTTTGTCGACAGTACCGTAATAGATTCCGCCGTCGAAGATACTGCAGCAATCGCGGCAGCAGTTGCATATTTCGAAGAAGTTGGGGGGGAAAGGCCAGGTATGAATAAGACCTCCATCCTCTGCCTCATCGGCAATAGCGATAGCCTCTTCCACTGAGACCTTGCGTCCCGCTCCTCTATTTATCGCATACTCAGCTCCTCTATTGAATTGCATGCAGTTGTCCAGCGGAGCGCCGCATCTCCTCATCGACCTGCGGCAGGTGCAGGGGACGATGGCAATCTGGTCTGCGCCTCTTATCAGTTCTCTTATATTCTCCTGCGGCAGAAAGTCATCAATTGAAATCTGAGGGCTGCGCTCAATAGCCTTCCGAGCTGGAACAACCCTTATAACGGGCTGCGTGAGCACTTGGGGTCCTTCATTCATAGCCGCGAACCAGTCATTTTCGTAGAAATCCTTCCATAAATCAAGTAGTTCCGTATCCACCCATTTCTCAGCGCTGGACAGCGTTGCGTCGTGCAAGCGCGCCACGTCGCGAGCAAACCTTAGCTCGCCCTTGGAGGGTATCAACAGCCCCCGCTCCATCAACTCAAGAAATTTTCCCTTAATCGTCTCCTCATCCAAGCCAAATTGCGCTGCCAACTCAGCAGTCTCCGCTGGCAGTGCAAGGAGCAGCTTTGCTTCCTCAGGGGCCATCAGCTTCCGCAGCAAGCGAGCCAAATACTCCGACTTGGGGTAATTGAGTCTCTCCATCACCTCGGTGTAAACATCGCCTTTACCCATCATAAGCCTCGCACAAGTAGCTTTCCCGTGTACTTAGGAGATGGAACTCGTTTTCGCGCGACCCATAATCGCATAAATCACGCCACATGACACTCGGGCAAAGCCCTTTTTAAATATCATATCATCTTTGAGGTATCTGAGGGCCCAAGGTGAAAGGATGCCAGTCAATCTGGACATATTTAACACAAATAATTTGCCAACAGGAACAATCCGCTCTCTGGCCCCGTTGCCTAAGACCTTGATACAGCCCGCCTCCAGATTCAATTGCTGAAGACGCGCATCACATACAGAAGAAGACGTAAGGTTTAATAGCGACGCCACATATAACTATTTACCACTATGAGTATTATCCTTCCCCAGACCTTTCTCTGAGAAGTTGTTATTCATAGCATCCATGCCATCCACGAGTACAGATTTAAGTAATTCAGCTAACTCCATAGCCTGGTCGGCTATTTGCTCAACTTTCGCTATTCGTTCGTCTGTGGCCTTTGCAGCTTTCCGTGTTGACTCTATGCTTTTTTCTATCTCAGCGAAGATTTGAGGGAGTGTACTTGTCATAAGTTTCTTGGTTTCAGCGTTATCGGCCATTATTATCCTCCTATCTCTAAGTATACTATTTAATATTTTATTATTAATATATAGGCCTTATCTTGAAAAGCGGCGACACAACCATACTAACCCTTTATCAGGAATTGCGGATTGGGAACAACTGGCAATGGTCTGAACATTTAGTCGTAGTATAGTCCAAATCCGATTTTCATGCTATATTCAATAGCATATTACCGTGAGATGGAGGGCCGAAGAACCAGCATAGGTACAAAACAAACATACACTTCTCGCTGGCAAAGGATTGATCACTATTCGGGGAGGAAAAGCGGACATGATTGATAGCAATAGTCCAACGAATGAAGAGGAAACCAACGTAGATATATTTAATGTACTCTCGAAACCATTACCAGTGGTCATTGAGGAGATGGAGAGAAACATTAAACAGGCAACTAGTGCTGCTAATGAGGCTAAAGAGGCGGCAGAAAAGGCCAAGATGGCGGAGGAAGCTAGCATAGCCGCCAAGGAAGCAGCGGAAGAAGCCAAGAGGCTATCTGAAAAAATTGCTGCCGAAGCTAATCGGAAGGCTGAACAAGCGGTAAAGGAAGCGAAGAAGGCTGAAGAGTCAGCCAAAGTGGCGACACAAAAGGCCATGACGAGGACTGAAGAGGCGAGAAAGCTAAGTGAAGAGAAGACTCTGGAAGCTATCAAGAAATCAGAGGCAGCTGTCAGAGAGGCTAGGAAGCTTGAAGAGATCACCACAACAGTGTCGCAAGATGTTGTCAAGAAGTCTGAAGCTGCTAGGAAGATGGCTGAAGAAAAAGCTACTGAAGCCATTATGAAATCCGAACATGCAGCCAAGAAGGCCGGGGAGGCTGCACTTGTAGCTTCAGAGGATGCCAAAAGCGTGGCGGAAGAGGCTATCTCCATGGCAAGGCATGCTACGGATGTTGCTATGAAGGTCTCAGAGGATATGACCTCGGCGAATGATCCCAAGGCCATAATAAGAAAAATCATGTCATCTAGGGAATTCGTCACCATTTTCATAGTAATCTTATTAGCCTGTATCTTTGGGGCAGTGAGCATTAGTTTGGCCTTAAGTATGTTAGCCCCCTGATAACGATCAGAACGCGTATTTGAGTAACATAGGATAATCAAATATAATTCAAGTTAACGGGTAGTATTGAGTAATTAGTTCAGCATAGACGCTGGATTCAAGAACGGAGGACAGAATGGGACGAGTAGTTTCTGAGGGTCAATACAAAACTATTACATTAGAGGATCAAGAGACAAGTATGAAAGTCTGGTCTTTGGACAATAAAAAGTTCGATGCATTTAGTCCAGAGGTGTTGGGTCTTGGAGATATCAGCACACGCTCTGAACAAATACAGTCTCTCGCCGCCATATTTGACCTATCTGGATTCACCACTTTCTGTAGTCAAGTTGACCCACAGCTTGCGGTTCCGGAATATCTTAGCCGATTTCTAAATTGGTTATTCGATGAGATAAGAACTGGATTACTGAAGGAGAAGACTCCTAAGGAAACGCTGCTATGGGCCAGCCTTCCATTTCTAGCCAAATTCCTTGGAGACGGTCTTTTATTCCTTTGGGACACTGAGAAAACAAGCGGAGCCGAAATATGCAATATTGTTACCTCCCTTTGGGAAATTTGTGACAACTATGAGCATGAGTTCTATGCAGAGATCAAAAGAATTGTGGCGAAACCACCTGAGGTTCTCAGATGCGGAATATCAAGAGGTGTGGTTTTTTCCGTCGGAAATGGCGAGGATTATGTTGGTCCTTGCATTAATATCGCATCAAGGTTGCAGAAACTGAGCTTACTGACATTTTGCGTTTCTCGTCGAGGGTTCGATTTTGAGAAAGATATGCCTAAAGAGACTTCGGACAAATATATACTGAAGTCTGTATCATTGCGAGGAATTGGAGAGGATGAGTTGGTTTGGGTGCGAAAAGAGCAGTTCTACTTGCTTCCCGATGATGAAAAGGCGTTATTTAGAAATCCCTGATAAAGGACAATATGTACCGAAATTAAGATTATATTCATGGTCACCTTGGCATCTTCAATCGTGTTCTTCTCATTGGATTATCGACAACAATCCACTTCTTGATGCCCCAACCTGGAGAATTAGCAAATTATCGTTCTGTCAAGCCTAAATCAAAATTATTTGTCAGGGTGGAATACCCTGCTATAATTATTGGATAATGAACTTAGTAACTCTGCAATTCGAGACATTGAGAATAGCTAAGTAGAGAGATGCGCTATAAGTGTTTTACTTGCGGAATTGAATTCGATACTATAGAGCAGCTAGCCAGTCATAAGCAACAGCACCAGGCTGGTTCACGAAACTCCTCAGGAGTAACCTGCTTGGGCTGTGGTAAAAGTATCCCCCTAGAGCCATCTAAAGCGAACTACAGCGGGCCACTCACCTGCCCAAACTGCCAACGGATAATGACTGTGGTCACAGAGGATGGTGAGATAGTTATCTCTCGGCTTGGTTAGGCAGGGTTGGTATTCCAAAGGAATTCGAATCTCTATTTTGGGCTTGCCAAGCTGGTATCCTAGTCCCCAGACCATCGGGCAATTGTCTCAGTGATAAACCGAGAGGGCCTCGAGGCTGATTGTTTCGAGAAAGCCAAACACATTTTCACCTTCTGTTTAGCTTGCATTCGGCTAAGATATTAAAGCTGAATATTTGCCTTAATTGCTGACTCATCTAATTACCTAGACTGTTTCTCACCTGCACCTGCATGGACACCTGATGCCGGCCATGGCCATCGCCCTATTGGCCACTGCGGGCGTAATCCTGTATTATAATGACAACTGAGAAAAAAGTGCTACTGTGCTTACAGTTCAAGTCAGCCATATGGTCAAGTCCTTTGTAGATAAGATCGCAGTTGACGCAGGCGTGTATATGAAGACCTTCCTAGCCATAGTACGGAGAGCAACGTCTGGCTAGCAAGAAGGGAGCAGTATCCGAGAGATGACTGAGTTTACCGGACCACACAATTTTCAGATGGAAGGTTGGATTAGCTGCGCGCCCTTCGAGCAGTTGTTGCAGATGCAGATCATCGAGGCTTCCGAAGGTTGTGCAACACTAAAGATGCCATTTCTTGTTGACTTTGCGCAGGGCGGTGGGCTGATGCATGGGGGTGCATTAGTGAGTTTGGCCGATACGGCGGTGGCTATGGCAATCAAGAGTGTGATTCCCGCCAGGACACAGTTTGTGACGACATCTCTGAGTGCACAGTTCTTGGACGCCGTGAAACTGGGAGTCGTGATAGCTAAGGCTAAGGCGACATGTCAGGGAGGAAGTAAGTGGAAGGGAGAAGCAACCGTTTACAATGAGGCGGGAGGGGTGGTGTTGGAATTCTCCTCTGTCTTCAGGGTATTGAAACGGGCGTAGGAGGCTATGTTTGAGATATAGACAGGCCTAACTGCTAGTTAGAAGTGCTGTAATGTCTTGGGAAAGGGGGTTAAACAACATTGCCGAAATTGTACGAAATTGTTGAAACAAGGTATCAGCCGAAAGAGAAGACCACGTTAGACTTTAAGGGCACATTTGAAGAAGCAAAGAAAAAGTCTCTAGAGAAAGCGAGGAAGAACATAGGTGTTCGATACGCCGTCTTTCGTGAGGGCAGCAGCGTGGCAGAATTTCAAGCGTACTACAGGACGACCATTAAGTGCCCGAAATGTGGAGAGGTGATACCCATAGAGTAACGACAACAAGGTTGTAAATCGTCAGCAGCAATGTGACACCGTAGTTGCCCTCGCGATTGCACTTCCCTACACATTGTGCAATGTTCTATCAAAACTGCCCTAACGAAACGTAAAAATTGCCTTCAGGACCATGCCTGGAGTTCTATCGATTGGACACCACCACCTACCAAAGCCAGCAGAGAAACTCGACCCGGGATTCTTGGTAATAATCAGATTATTAAGCTGTTAGGTCAACCCACTTCTTAGCCTATAATTGCGAAACTCTACGCTAAAATCTAATTTTCCTGTGTAAAACCATCTAAATAGGTAACCTAGCTGCAGTTGTGGACTCATTGATTATTGCATTTGTTGATAGTATACTGTCATTATACACACCGTGGGGAGGTATTTCATGAAATTATCTTGCCTTCAAGAAAACCTAAATAGGGGGCTGAGCATCGTGGGGAGAGCTGTAGCCGCTAGGTCCACTCTGCCTATCACTCAAAATATCCTTTTGTCCGCTGAGCAATCGCAGCTCAAGTTAGCAGCCACCAATCTGGAAATGGCTACCACATGTTGGATTGGTGCCAAAATAGAACAGGAAGGAGAAATAACTGTACCTGCTCGGTTGCTGATTGACTTTGTTAATTCCTTGCCCAACGACTTAATTGAAATCAATCTTCCCTCTAGCAGCCGCATTCTGGAGCTTAACAGCGGCCATTTTCAAGCCCATATTAACAGTATTGATGCCGCAGATTTTCCACCTATCCCCCAGATAAGCGATGGTATAAACACCTCCATAGAAGCAAATGCTCTCAGAGAAGGGATTGCGCAAGTTGCCTTTGCCGCCGCCACCGAGGAGTCCCGTCCGGTGTTAACTGGAATTAACTCGGAATTCGATGGTGAGCAGCTCAATCTGGTGGCTGCCGATGGCTTCAGGCTAGCTGTCCACACAACGACTCTTGGTTCGCCGGTCAGCGAGCAAACTACGGTTATTATCCCAGCGAGAACACTCAATGAACTGAATCGGCTTCTTATTGAACAGGAGGAACCTGTAGAAATCACCATAAACCAACAAAAGAGCCAGGTACTATTCCGCCTCAAGAATGCTGAGATAGTTTCACAGCTTATTCAAGGTTCCTTCCCCAATTATTCCCAGGTTATTCCTCCAAGCTATACCACGCGAGCTGTGGTGGACATTAATGAGTTTCTGCGCGTTACTAAAATGTCCTCTGTATTTGCTCGCGACGCTAGTGGTATAGTTCGCCTGGTCATCACCCCTGGCACTGAACTTAGTCCGGGAAAGGTAACCGTTTCTGCTCAGGCCGAGGAAGTTGGAGGCAACGTTGGTGAAATCGACGCACTTATTGACGGAGAAGAGGCCAAAATTGCCTTTAATGTAAAATATCTTGCCGATGTCCTATCTGTCCTTCACCAAGCCCAAGTCGCTCTAGAAGTCACTACTCCCTCAAGCCCGGGAACCATTCGCCCTGTAGGCGTGGACAATTATGTTCACGTGGTCATGCCGATGTTTGTTCAATGGTAATAAAATTCTAATCCCACTACGATTGGAATTTTATTTTTGGAGTGGCGATGGCTCCTCAGGATTTTACGGTGGTCCATAGCTAGATATCCTTCTCTCTTATCTGCCCATTCATATTGCTATCCTCAAACTTCACTGACCCGATGTATAATCAGATATGGAGGTGAGTTATGCCAGTCGGAGCATGTGGTATGTCTTGTGATGTATGTGCACTCAATATAAAAGGAATCTGTGGCACATGCGTAGATGGAACGGACGGGAGAGCCCAAAAGAAACTGGATGCCCAGATGCAGCTGGTTAACGAACAGTGTTCCATCCTAGCTTGTGCAGTAGATAGAAAGGTTGGCTATTGTCTGAAGGACTGTGAAGAGTTCCCCTGCGCCATATTTGAGGCTGGCGCTGCATCAGTGCCAGGGCCTGGTCCCTTCCCTTATAGCTCTAGCTTTTTGACCATGTTCAGAAGAAGGCTGCGGCAGAAGAAATAGCTGATAGAAATCGGCAGCGATATTGACCCCCAACCCATCCTCAAACTTTACTGACCGACCATAATAGAATCTTCCATTTCAGGGCAGCCGGTGGTACAATCAATTCCAAGCGGTTAAAAACGGGACATTGAGGTAATAGCGAATGAAAGAATACGGTTATTCAATAGACCTACCACATTCAGCAGATAGAATATGGACCCTTATTCAGGACTATGATAAGTGGCCTGAATTTGCCAAGCCAATGGTGACTGGCATTAAGGTAGTCAAGCAGGGAGATGAAAATGGCAACGGCCTGGTACGTCGTGTTAATTATAAATTGCCTTTGGGTTTTAAAGGAACCAGTATTGAAACCATAAGTGATCTTGAACCTGGAGTTGGGTATACGTATACTTCCCTTAAAGGAACCATTGGGAAAATCAAACTAGAACCGATAGGGGAAAACAACACAAGGTTACATTTCGAGGAAAAGTTGAAGCTTAGACCACCATTTAGCTGGTTTGAAGGGCGACTTCAGAAATTCATGGAGAAGTATAATAGGAAGACTATGCTACATATGGGCGAATGGTTAACTGAACATCCTGAATACGGAATTGACTGAGATTAAGAAGACTGTACCTTTATTTATTACGGTTGAACATACATCCCCATGTTCGTCCAGTGGTAACCTGAGCGTATAGGCTGGTTTTGACAGCTTTGATAGTCGATGTTATCATGATTTATATAAGTAAAGACTTATTTTCAGTCAGGGTTAATTGTAGCAAGATGGTCAATTTGGTTGGGGAGGGGACTCAGGGGGTGGTAATAGTTGGATGCCGCTGATAGTTGGCTTCTAATAGCCTTTCTGGTTTGCCTGATTCTTTCAGCTTTCTTTTCCAGTGCTGAGTCAGCTTTTATCGCTTTGCCCAAGCTTCGCCTGAGATATCTGGTGGAAAGCGGTGTTAAGAGAGCAGAAAAACTAGCCAAAGTCGCTGAAAAGCCTGAGAGGTTTCTGGCTACCGTCCTACTAGGTAATAATCTGGTAAATATAGCAGCAGCCACATTGGGCACTATCATGGCTGTGGCAGCTTTTGGTGAGGTAAGGGGTCCAATTATATCTATCTTTGGGGTGACAGCACTAATCCTGGTCTTCGGCGAAGTTATCCCCAAGACTCTGGCTGTCAATCATGCTCAGCGGCTATCATTAGCCTACATTAATCCGCTACGAATAGTAGAATGGTGCCTTTACCCATTCGTCTTGGCCCTGGGTCGAATTGGTTTAAGTTTTACAAAGATGATAGCTGTGTCCGAGGAGGATAAAAGGTTAGTCAGCGAGGGCGAGATACGCTCTGCGATAAGTGTCGGTGAAAGCGAAGGTGTGGTGGAGCAAGATGAGGCAAAGATGTTGCACAAGGTGTTTGAATTTACCGACCGCCCAGTTAGTAAGATAATGGTTCCCAGAACGGAAATTACCTGGGTGGCGCAAGGGATGAAGCTAAGCGATTTCTTGAATCTCTATACCCAGGGTCGCTATAGTCGTTTCCCCGTGTATAAGGAGAATACCGATAATGTGGTGGGTGTGTTGCACGCCAAGGATGTGCTAATGAAGTTGACCGATGACTCTGCCAGTAAAGAAAGCGTCATCGATGATTTGATGCGCCCTGCCTATTTCGTCCCTGAAAGCAAACGCCTGGGCGAGCTCTTAGCTGAGATGAGAGACGGTGGCCACCATGCGGCAATAGTCATAGACGAATTTGGGGGTATGGCTGGAATGGTCACCTTGGGACAGCTAACTGAGGAGATTGTGGGTGATATTCATGATGAGCTAACGGGTGACCAAAAGGATTTCATTGTAACCGGGGACAGCACCTTCCAATTGGACGGAGGGTTCAGAGTTGAGGAGGCTAACGAGGAATTAGAGCTTAATTTGCCCAACGGTGATTATGAGACTGTGGCCGGCTTTATTCTCAGCCACCTTGGTCGGATACCAAAGGAGGGCGAGCAGTTTAAATACCAGAACCTGAAGTTCGTTATTAC
>Ga0180438_10005941_pt1 | contig 16732 bp, 17 predicted proteins | sample SS_ome_12_FD_132455 | JGI IMG/M metagenome (GOLD analysis project Ga0180438, IMG submission 132455) | Hypersaline lake sediment archaeal communities from the Salton Sea, California, USA - SS_3_D_2 metaG | ecosystem: Environmental > Aquatic > Non-marine Saline and Alkaline > Hypersaline >...
TCACGCGAACATTGCTAATGTCATTTATTGTACTCATTACAATGAATTTGTTGCATGATTTGTAAAATTGATTATATACAGAATAATCAATTTTTGAATTTATTTTTTTGTGAACACAATAAATGACATTAGCAGATGTAGATGCAAACGGAGTGCAGTAATCTACACACTGCTACCTCGAGTCACTACGCTCAGTGATAATATATGTTTTGGATGTAAAATGGTAAATCCGTGTTTTCCTTCCACAATATCGAAAACAACATCCGCTTCTCTGTTATTATTATATATGGCAGAATAAGTTTCCGCCATGAGAGATGGAGGAGCCATCGGATCATCGGTTGCTGCGGTTATTGTAATGGGGAAAGGTACATTAATGATTTTAATCCATGCATCTTCGAGATTTGTTGCCACCAACAATTTATCTGCTTGTAATGTAGTAGTCGCACTTGCACCTTCTAGGATTTGTGCCGCTAATTTATATTCGGGGGTTCCTGATTCGTCGTGTGTTATTTTTTGAGAATGGGAACCGTCACAGTTTACATTATTAGGTAAATAAAACCATCCACATAGCATTTTTTGAGCCCATTCGACGCCATTTGTAAGTTTGGGATTTCCTGGATGTGAATAAATCCATCCATTGCGTCCACCCAAATATTTAATTTCAGGCTCGAGATGCGGCATCGGTGTAACACTTGTTTGTAAAAGTACTAATTTTGCAATGTATTTTGGATGTTTGAGAGCATATCCCTGTGCTATAATACCACCAAATCCATACCCAGCCAGCACAAATTTTGATTGTGGATTTACTCCCGCACTTGACACAATCGTTTCGAGGTCGTTTACAAGTAAATCCAATGACCATGCGTGGTTTTGGGGATCTGGGTCGTTGAATTTGTGATCTACAGGTACCCAGGCACTTCCGTGACCACGAATATCATATGTAATAATGGTGGGACGCTCCGATATTTTTAATTTTTGGGCATCAGCAAGAACAAATTCCCAGATTCGAGAATCGGTAGGACTATTATGTAATAAAATAACTGGAGGCATTGATTTTGATCCATGTAATATGCGCATGGTTGTCGGTACCGACGGATTAGATCCCATGTTAACAGTTTTTACGACAATCTCATTAGGATCGACACTTTTATTCGGAGATTCTAAATATTCAGACTTTTTAGAAAATATGATGATCAACAAAATTAAAATTACAACCAAAATAATAACCGATATTACCAATTTCATTATTGTTTGTAAATAAAATCGGATTATCACTGGATCGTGCTAAAGTACAGCGTAGCCAACCATCGTTTGTATGATAGTCATCATCTTATTGACTATCATCACTAATAATGTTTTTTATATTGTTCAAAATATATTTTACTTCTGAAGGAAATACATCTGCAAAATTTCCTACTTGATCTTTTTTGTCAACATCGACAGTATCTGTTTCCTCGATTGTACGATTCTTATTTGTGACATTTTTCCCGTGAGTAATCCCAATAAAATTAAACATAAATGGTATATTTGCCCATTTCCGGAAATCTGTAATAAATTCAGCACCTTCGCACAATCCGTCATCTTGATTGCTTTTAAACTTATGATCTTTCCAATAACTCTTTTTATAAGCTAAAGACGCCTCTGGAACCGCATCCCATGTAGAATCTTCCGAATAAATAACTCCACTTTTATCGGTCGCCAAATCATAGGTTCCAAAGGGCATCGATATCACTCCTTTTACTTTATAATGTAGCATAACGCGGATTTTCGCCAATATACTATCAGGGAAATAGTAATCGTCGTCGTCCATATGTACAATATAATCATATGACGTCAGGCCGACCGCATAATTGCGCTTATCATCGATTTTCATATGTTTGTCAACCTTATGATATTTTATATATTTGTCGTCGACTGGAATATAATTCTCTAATTGGTACGGATAATCATCGGGCGTATCATCAACAATCACCCACTCTAATTTATCACGAGGATATGCGATATTAAGCCAGTTGTGAAGCATCAATCCCACAAATTCACCCCTTTTGTACGTAATAGTAACTACAGATACTTTAGGGAGGGCCGCTCTCAGATCTGCTTCGGGTATTTTGGGCATTAATAGACTCATCGAGTTATTGCTGTCAGATACTACCGAAACTTGTTTGGCCTTTTTTGCGACTTTTCCTTTGCCCATTATAAGTTACTATATTTTAAACTCACTGGGCGCAGTGACTCGATAGGGAGCGTACGCTCCCTATCTTCATGAGTAAAACAGCGTACGCTGTTTTACGAAATCACGCTAGCGAATGTTTACGTTTGCTACGCCTACGGCTCCGCTGCACGTAAACATCGCTAAAGTTATTTATTGTGTCCATCACGACTCGAGATAGGATACGTAGCGCTCTGAATAAAATGGCTATGTCGTTTCATTCCCTCATGAGTCCATATTACTATCCAAAGTTTAACAAATTGATTATATTGGCAATAATCAATTTTATAAAGTGCATTTACTGTCCAGCGATTCCACATCCGTGAAGCAATTCTTTGCGATATCTGGCGTTGCAAATAGCCGGGTTGGCGAGAACATAGGGATTGCTAGCATCACAGCCGTACATTTGGCCAGTTACTGCTTTCTGATAGACAGTTTCGGCACAATCGGGGCAGTTGCAAGGAGTATCTCTTACTTTCTGCACATTGAATTTTTCATTGCGAAACATCATGTACACAATCACACCAACAACAAGAGCACCAAGTACATACATCATCGTTTTATCTTTTGCGTGCATTATTATACAACAATAAAATCCACTTGTAAAGATAAACACATAAATAATGACAACTACAACCAAACAAGAAATATGTGAAAAATTAAAATCGCAAGTTGTACAATTAATTAGAGATTTGATGAGTATATTGCCAAATGAAGAAAATAAATTAATGATGGTATTCTTGTTTTTTCAAACATGTGATTCACAAAATATAATGGACGAATTTAAAAAATGGGTTCATCCATGGAAAGTGCAAATTAGTGACCGTGACATGAAATTCTTCTTTGAAAATGACCATGTATTCGGACCCCTTCCTTCTAAACAATTAGAATACATGAGACAGAAATTGCGTGATGGTACCATTGATGACGAAAATATAGATATTTTATGGGATTATTTTGATGTATTTGTCAAACTTATGGATCGGTATGATTCTTAAATTCATCATTTTATATAGTAACTGTTATATTTACTATATAAATGTTCGCGAATGGTAGGGATCGAACCTACGACCAACAGATTAACAGTCTGCTGCTCTGCCGCTGAGCTACACTCGCATGTTTACAAGACACAGTGCGTTATTATGGTGACGTCTCACCATAATATACAATGTACAATGTACATCGAAAAAAAATAGTAGAATTGCTGTTTGTGTCTTTGGTTGCGTAATTTATGTGACGCCTCACTATACTCCCAGAGGGACTCGAACCCCCGACATTCACGTATATCATTACATCCTATTACAAGAATTCTCACAATAGAACAATATAAGCATGACGTTCTAACCAACTGAACTATAGGAGCGTTTATCAGTAGCAGGATTCGAACCTACGCGGAATTACTTCCAATCGAGCTTGAATCGATCGCCTTAAACCACTCGGCCATACTGACAGGTTATCAAGACACATTTGGTGTTGATTTAAAACAGTAGAATTGCTGTTAGTGTCTTTGGTTGGTTATTGTGTTTAAAGTATCACCTCTTTTTACTCCTACCGGGTTTCGATCCCGGGCTAATTGCTTAGAAGGCAACTGTGCTTCCGCTACACTATAGGAGCGTTTATCAGTAGCAGGATTCGAACCTACGCGGAATTACTTCCAATCGAGCTTAAATCGATCGCCTTAAACCACTCGGCCATACTGACAGGTTTACAAGACACATTTGGTGTTGAAGAAAAAACAGTAGAATTGCTGTTAGTGTCTTTGGTTGCGTGATTTCTGTGACGCCTCACTATACTCCCAGAGGGACTCGAACCCCCGACATTCACGTATATCATTACATCCTACCACAAGAATTCTTGTAATAGAACAATATAAGCATGACGTTCTAACCAACTGAACTATAGGAGCGTTTATCAGTAGCAGGGTTCGAACCTACGCGGAAAAACTTCCAATCGAACTTGAGTCGATCGCCTTAACCACTCGGCCATACTGACAGGTTATCAAGACACATTTTTTCGATTTAATATTCTGAGTAATTGCTGTTAGTGTCTTTGGTTGGTTATTTTTTATTTTACTTGGATCAGTAATATATGATTAATGTGAGTCTTTAAGACTCGTAAGTTATAGATCGTCGTCGGATTCCTCTAGAAGTTCGTCGCCATCGTCACCATCGGATTTGACATCATCTTCACTATCGTTGCCGTCGTTGTCATCGTCATCAGATCCACTATCATGTTCGACAGCTTCACCCTTTCCAAGCGTATTCTTGGGTGCAGTACGAGTATATCCACTAGATTTGACAATAGGCTCAACCGTACCATCCCAAATATCACTCCGAAGCTTGATAGTACCAGGATTTACAAACACATCATAAAAGTTCAGAGTAGGTTGGATGTAGAACGAATCTTTCATAGTAACAGGGTCGACTTCGACATCACCAGGACCAAAGAAGTGAGTCTCAACCTTAAGTTTGTTAGTTTTGCGATCCTTGAAACTACGAAGCTTTGTGTATAGAGTTGGAGCGCGAGTAGTATCCTCTTCGCCCACATTAGGACCGTCCTTGTGCTTTGCATAATAGAACATATGCTCAGCACCAATTGCTTTGACCTGATCCTCTTTCTTTCCGCCCTTTCCGACGGTACCCTTTACACTAGCAACGTGTTCTTTGGTAAATTCGACAAACTTGTTCAAGAATTCAACCTCTGCAAGTTCCTCAGGGGTCGCTTCTCCATCATCTCCGCGCTTACTAGTCATTACAATGGGAACCTTGTAACCAGTAAGGGGTTTGGGCTGGCCGGCGTCATCAAGAACGACTTCACCGTCCTTGTCGAGATTATCAGGAGTGACACCATAGCTACGATGGCGACCAAGGCGAATCATTGCAGGACCATAGGTTTCATCATCGTATGCATATAGAACCTTGATAGTCCAATATCCACCACGATAATCCTTCTTTTGAGCAGGCTTGTAAACAACACGATTCCAATCCCATTCATCAAGATCAAGTGCCCGATTTTCATACTTCATGTTTTTCAGTTTTTCGAGATACATATTCGGGGTTCCTTCATTGGTTTTACGGCTGGATTTACTGCGGCGGGTTTTCTTTTCGGATTTCTCTGTGGCGGGCATGGGTGGTGATGGAGTATGAGGTCAGCCCGTCAATCACTTTAGGGTATTTTTACAGATAATTTACTGGGGTTTCACGTCAACATTCTGATGATCGGTGGACCATGCACATGGACCGGCCTCAACCCTACTCGGAAACCCACGGCAGATTTTTACGCGTATTATCATCAACAAATCGTTTTCTTATATTAGAATAGCCGGCTCTCTGTCTGCATGGCATCGGATTCATTACAAAAGCCTCTAATTTCTTGTGTTTTATATACGTTCCAATAATTCTGTCTAAATGTGCTGCACGTTCACACAATTCAAGAATCACATCATAACAGCGATTGTGAATTATTACAAAATGTAAACTACAGAAATCAGATATTTTCATCCAATTCTCATTATATTCGCCATCAGGACAGTAATAATATACACCACCGGATAAAATATCCCATTCGTTTGGCGCATCCATCAGCGATTCGTGTACTTTGTTTACATCAAGTATTTCTAGGTCGTCCTCGACAATCAATACATACTCCAACTTTAATTCTGCTGCACGTTTTATGATTTTTGCGACCGTTTGGGCAGTTCCTCGCTGTGGGTTTTTTTCGTCCAAAATTGATGAAACACGCTCAAGTTCTATTCCGGTTTTGTTCTGGAATTTTTTGAAATCAAGTTTTATTTGCGCCAAACGATCAGTCCGAGAATCCAAATTCATACAATATGCAACATCCGGCGCAACCTTCATTAAATATACTATTTTTATTAATATTATAGCTGCGATAATATTAATAATTTATTTGTAACAATCACAATATTCATTCTAAATATACTGGAAATTGTTGAGACCCATCCGATGTAGATCCCAAAATCATGCCACCACCACCACTACCACATTTTTTACCCGCCGGTACCATAATTTTATTACGTCGAATATGATCAATTACGTCCTTGAGCGATCTATTCACATTTCTATACAAATTTTTATTTGACGCAAGTGTTTTAAATGGTACCCATCCATAATTGACAATTTCGCTTTCATCGGATGTGTCAACAAGATCATTACATCCAGTTGTACACTCACTGACCAAAACTTTTGTGCTATCGCTTACATTAAGAGTTCCTAGAATTTTTACATCAGATATCCCAGTTTCTTCTTTCAATTCACGGAGCGCACATTCTTGTAAAGTTTCTGTCGCACTCGATCGATGCCCTTTCGGTAATCCCCATCTTCCAAAAGTAAATTGATATTCGGTGTTATCTGCCGAATTTTGGGCATTTTTGTAAATACCTCGACCTCGAACCGTTTTTATATATTTATATTTAGATTCAGGAGCTCTTTTTACAGCAATATATTCATTTGTAGTGGAATCGATGTAACCAAATGCGTCAATCCCCTTTACTAATAATACACAACCATCCCGTAACAATAAATTTTGACAAACTCCATGGAAAGGCGCCGACGATGCCGACATTTTTGCATCTTTTTTATAAATTTGAGTGATTTTTGTCGCTAATTCATAAATTGTATCGACCTTGTAAAATTTTGACATTAAAATTAAATCATTAATGTGGAATTTCGACAATTCAATCAACAATAATTTGTTGAAGTCGTCCATTATAAAATTACCAGAAAAAATAATTATAAATGTATAATTATTTTGTCAATAAATCTGTTTCAATCAGAAGTTTCGGCTTCCTCTTCCTCCTCAGTTTCATACTCATATTCATAAGATGCTGATTCTTCGTCATCATCAGCAGCATCTTCGGGTTTGTCACCAGCATCGCCTTCAACGGTTTCATCTTCAACTGCGTCGTCGTTGCCGTCGTCGTCGTCGTCACCAGCGTCTGATTCCGCTTCTACATCTGATTCCACCTTAACATCTGGTTCTGGTGCTTTAGTTTTCGGTTCTGAAGGTTCTGCGGTTTCTTCTTTCTGACTTTCGTATACTTCCTTTGTTACTTTTGCACTAGAATCATAAATATTAAGATTAGGTTTAATATCATTTATATATGCATCTAGAATTTGATCGCATAATTCCTCTGTAACCACTAAACACATAATCTTTTTCTTGTCTGTAAAAGAAAGTTCTTCACTGTTTTGTAGCAATTTTTTAATTCTATTACGCATTTCCATTAATTGATTATAATGGTTTTAAAGGTATTAAATCACTTTTACATCACTGGGCGCAGTGAATCACGCTGAGGGATTTCTGCGTCGTCGCAAGCGACTCCTTGAAACCCTCAATGTAATTTATTGAGTCCATAAAAATAAATAGTAGTATTTGCGAAATTGATTATACTGCATATAATCAATTTTTGAACTTTGGTGGTATGGACACAATAAATGACAGTAGCGATGTTTGCGTGAGGGAGCCGTAGGCGACCCACGTGAACATTCGCTAGCGTGATTTCGTGAAACAGCGTACGCTGTTTCACTCATGAAGATTGGGAGCGTACGCTCCCAATCGAATCACTGCGCTCAGTGATGCGCCCAGTGAGTGATACTTAGTGATCGTGAACAGCCCGATAATAAATGTCTGTATATCCATCTTTTCGAGGTCGGTCAATTCTGATAATATCATCAGCCTTAAAATTATAATATTTCACAACCGGATCACTACTACCAATTCCCGGGATTAGAGACATATCAGTTTCCCCTTTCGAATTCGTTGCATATTGTGTAATAACATTGTATCTCTCGTCGTCTTCAATTTTTGTATGTTTTGGAACCAAAACATGCTTTGTCACATTAAATGTAAGTTCATGCATGTAAAATATCTCGGACCCCTCCAACATATTGATATTACGAATTTTTTGGGTTTCTTTTTCATTAAATATGACAATAAGATGAGTGGCATCGCTCTCCCTGTATTTCTGTAAAATATATTCCATGAATAGTTGGGGAATTTTTACATTAAATATAAAAAAATAAACCATTACTGTGTCGGGAACCTCAGAGTCTATTTTATTGAAAAATAACGAAAGGCCATCAGACAATTCAATCGGAGTAAGTTCAGAATCCATTTGTTCTGCCAACATACCTTTGTAAAATGATACAAATTCGGATTTATTGTAAACAGTGGCATTTGGGGCGTAATTTCTATCAGACATCATCTCGTGCACCGTTTTGTAAACCGAATATAAATACTCGGGGTCAAAATTTTCTAAATATTCTATGTACTGATCCATTAGTACTCTGATTATTAAAATATTAAATTAATTCACTTTATATCACTGAGCGCAGTGACTCTATTGGGAGCGTACACTCCCAATCTTCATGAGTGAAACAGCGTACGCTGTTTCACGAAATCACGCTATTGTGTATACACGGCGCATACGTGTAAAAGTGAATTTATTTATTTTATCAGTATAAAATATACAACAATATGATTCCAGTCAGATGTTTTACATGTAATGCAGTAATTGCAGACAAGTACGAGTTTGGAATCGACGTGAAACCTACTAGATATTGTTGTAGAAAGAATATTCAGTCCCATGTGCCCAAAATTTGCGACAAAATGCTCGAAAATACGCTTATTATAGATGGAAATTACCGAGGACCTTTACATTGGAGTATATCAAGTGATCGAAGTGATTCCGTTGTCGATTATACAGACGAATCAACTGCTCAATTTAAATTACCGATAGATTATTCCGATATTCATGTTGTAAATTCTCTACGGCGCGTGTTAAACGGATATACGCCAGTTATTGCAATCGATTCTGTTCTCATTTATGAAAATACAACCGAACATTCAGATGAATTTATCGCCCATCGATTAGGATTGATACCCGTAAAAGGAACCATCGATCCCACAGACACCACCAATAATTATAGTTTTGTTTTTGACAATAAATGTGCAGATTATATTGAAACATGGTATAGCGACCAATTAATTCTAGAATCTAATAATGAAAGCCCCACCAATATTGAATTACAACCCAATATTCCTCTTGTAAAAGTGTGCAAGAATCAAAAATTGATATTTAAGGCATTTTTAAAAATCGGATATGGAAAAGATCACGCAAAGTTTTCACCAGTGTCACATATTACGTTTAAAAATGACCCCGATAACAAAGTTGTTGATTTCAAAATTGAAACATTGTACGGAAAAACACCCAAAAAATTAATGATTGAAGCCATTGATACTCTCAAAACTATGGTGTCACTGGGCGCAGTGAATCACGCTAGCAGCGTGTAGATTGCTGCGCTTCGCCTACGGCTTCGCTTGCATCTACACCTGCTAATGTCATTTATTGTGTCCATTACAATTATATTGAGAACATACAATCCAAATCTTTACGAAATCCCTCACTGTTATTTATTGTGTCCATACCATCACAGTTTAAAAATTGATTATATATGGCATAATCAATTTTACAAATCTCAAATTAATACTATTATTTTTATGAACACAATAAATGACTTTAGCGATGTTTGCTTAGGAGCGTAGCCGCAGGCGGAGCGACAAAAGCAAACATTCGCTAGCGTGATTCACTGCGCTCAGTGATGTGATTAGTGATCATTTGCATACCAAATCAAATAAAATGTGCAAAAGAACAGCACAGCTTTAATACCCAGCAATATAGGCCAACTATTTGCCAAAGGAACTGCCATTTCAATCAATCTGTCAAGAATCGGAAGGCTTAACACGATAAATGCAATACTAGCAAACAGCACGTACTTGAAACGACCATTGTATTCTTTAGGGTTTGTATTTTTGATAGAAAATACAGAATTCATGAGTTCGTTTTCGGATTCCGATAATTCCTCATCGTTTTCAGGAAGATCTTCAACCTTTACGTATTTTTTGTTTTTGCTTTTGCTACTTTTACCCATTAATAAATATACATATCCTTATTTGTCGATCAATTGCCTAAGATTGTCAATTTGTAGAATTCCTCCCTCGGAATAATGCGAAACATCAATTGTCAAAAAATAATAATCGAGCCCTATTCCTGCAGAAATCCCCGACAATGAGTGAATATTTTTGTCATCAGCAATAAAACAAATTTCTATGAATTTTGTCGATGGTCTACAAAAATAAATGTGGTAATTTGCACCTCCGTGCGGCGCAATCACTATTTTTGCATCATTGAATATTTTGTAATTTTCATCTATATTTTTACCCGGTGGATCAAAATATACAAATTTGAGATCCTGAGATTCCGCATATTCCTTTAAAAATTCAATAACTGCGTCCTCATTTTTTATTTTTCGAACTGCACATTTTTTACGACTAATGTAAACAAGTGAATTTGGTGGATTTTCGGTTTTTAAATTACCGAGAGCATCGCTTACGCTCCGAAACATTGATGACGGCAATCCACATACAGGATAAGTTGGTTTACATATGATTCTATATAATTCTTTACAAGATATATTGACGGATGGCGCAAATTTGCTGTAAAAACAAATTTTATTTTTAATTTGTGCCTTTTCAAACAAGGAAGCGTAATCGAATTGGGGTCGATCTGTCAATATAACAATATCTGGATTTTGGGCTAAAAAATCACGAATGTAACACAATACAGAAAATATATCTTGCATAAAATGCTGCCATGACGATCCCCATAATGCACAAATAGGTAAAATTTGGTTATATTTGAATTTTGTGTTTGTAACCGATACAGATTGTATATTTTTGATGTTATCGTTTGTATGGGATCTCGAATAATCAGCAATCGCATCAAATTTTACATTTGTGTATTTTTTGATTTTGAAAGATTCAACAGTATTCCCTTTTGTCACGTATTTAATGAAATTGTCGTCTTGAGGTAAACATTTTGGAGGAATTGGTGACGATCCTAATTCAAATTCAGATGAATATACTATTGTCATTAATTATATATGTGTGTGTTTGCTTATACAATTGACAATGATAGTTTTCTTTAAATGTAGTTTTTTTGCGGATAAAAATAAAAATAATCTTGTGTATTGTTAATGTCGAGTACTGTTACTAGTGCGTTTGTTGATTTAGCTACTTTCGATGAAATCGAAAAATATTTGTACAACGGTCCCTCCGCGAATACTCTTTTCGTGCGTTGCGTTCGCAAATCCACCTGGTTCTCCCAGGTCCCCGTCCCTCTCACCCAGAACGCTGGTAACCCCGGTTTCGGTGGTGATGTCGCGTTCCAGATTTCGCGCGCCGGTGATTACTTGCTTCACACCTGGCTCCGTGGTACCGTCTCGGCGATTTCGGTCAGTTTTAATAATACCTCTGCATCCAACGGTGTTCGCTGGGTCAAGAATTTCGCCCACAACCTTATCGATCTTACCTGGATTTCCTTCAACGACCTCAAGGTTCAGGAATTCGATAGCTACTGGCTTGATATGTGGGCCGCTCACACCGTCACCGCCAGCAAGGCTGTCGGTTATGAGAACATGATTGGTGATACTGCAAATCTTAATGGTATCAACCCCGCCGATCGTACTAATGGAGCTCTTAATCAAATCGAATCATTTACTTTCAACCTTCCTCTTCCTTTCTTCTTTACTCGTTGCTCTGGTATTGCTCTCCCCACTGCTGCCCTCCCCTACAACGAGATGCGCATCCATTTTGAGTTCCGCCGCTGGGAGGAACTTTTGATTCGTTTTGGTGATGCGACCTCGATGACTTTCGATACTGGGTACTCTCCTGTTCTCTCCAATGTTCAGCTTTGGGCCAATTATGCTGTTGTCTCCAACGAAGAACGCGTCAAGATGGGCAAGTGCCCCCGTGATATGGTAATTGAACAGGTTCAGCGCCATGGTGGCCGTCCCTTCAATCCTAGTACAACCGGTATTGGTGGTACTCAGAATTTTGACATCCGTTTCAGCCACTCGATCAAGGCTTTGTTCTGGAACGTTGCTAATACCACCCTTGCATACACTTCTGGCATTGGCAATCAGGCTCTTGAATTGTCGAATTACACTACTGGTGGTTACACTTCTAACCAGACTAGCGGTGCTAATGGTGTTAATGGTGCTAATGGTGAACTTGGTGGTGAGGACCCCGTTCTTACCTCGAGTCTCTTGTACGAGAACACCTACCGTCTCTTCCAGATGGGTAGCGATTACTACAGTCTTGTCCAGCCCTGGTATTTCTGGGATGTCATCCCCGATACCACTGGCTACCACTCGTACTCGTACTCGCTCAAGCCCTACGATCTCAATCCCATGGGTAGCACCAACTACGGCAAGCTCACCAACGTGTCGCTCCAGCTTGCTCCTTCCCAGTCTGCTGTCAATTCGCAGAACATCGTTTCTACTGATGAAGATTTCCAGGTAGCCCAAACCTACCAGGTCTTCATCCGCGCACTTAATAACAACATTGTGCGCGTCTCAGGAGGTAAACTCAAGGTGCCTCGAAAAGTACCGCGCCAGCAAAATATTGGCTCTTTTGCTGGGTTAACGCTTGACCACCAATCGCATTTCCGATCCGGATTTGCGTCGGCAGGTGCTAGTCCGATTGCTTGTTGTTGCTAAATCATGTCATTTTTGACGTAAAAAGCAGCACAACACATCGGGCGACGTCTTTCAACTGCGGGAAACCCCTTAAGATTTAACTACCGCGGTCTATAGGAAACTATAGACGCAGCAGGTGACATAGTGGTCACTGGATGGTAAAAACGTTAAATATTGGGCAATCCGCATCCAAGCCCCTAAATCCGTTATGATAAGGACATGGGGAAGGTTCAACGACTAAAAGAGACGGGCTTGAGCAGTTTAATCAACTGCTGTGATGGCTCAAGATATAGTCTAGCCCCACCCGAAAGGGTGTCGCATTGTAGGTGGTATTTATACCAGCGAGTATGCGAGAGCAATGACCTCTTCAGGAAATGGTTGAAGTAGCTCGGTTACATATCGGCCCTAGGTTTGCCTGTGCTCTGAGCAGGATATCCTGAGTTTCATTTTACATATATATTATGTAAATATTATAATTTTATAATCAAATCGATTATAAAATGGCTCTTTGAATTCAATATACTATAGTATACTTATATTTATAAGAAATACATGGGTTTTATTCTCATGTATTATATTTTTCACAATCAAAGTGATTATAAAATCGGCTCTTAAGAATTACTCAACTTATAATGTCCGATAATACTAAAAAACAAAATTCCGAGTGGGCTGGCGGTAAACCAGGTGGATGGTGTAGAAAAGATAAATCAGGCGGATATCAGTCTGCTATGTATCATGAACATGTGCATCATTCTCGGTATTTTTCAATTTCAAATTATGGATCTGATAAAGATGCTAAAATTGGTGCCGAAAAATGGAGAGAAGAACTTTCTTTAAAATTTGGAAAAACAAAAAATCAAATGAGAATTGTAAAAGATGAAAATGGAACTGATTATATCGAAGTAAAATTACAACGCGATGATTTAATTATGAAATGCGATATACAAGATATGAATCTTATAAATGAATCTATATGGACTGCACATAAAGGTAAGGATAAAAAATGCTGGTACGCCCGCCGCCGTTCTAGTAAAAAGAAGAACCAAAAATACACAATGTTTCATTCATTGATTTGTCCAGAATACAAACAAGTGGATCATATAAATCGAGATGGACTTGATAATCGCCGAGCTAATCTACGCGAAGGTGAATTCGTAAACCCAAAAAACAAAGGTAAGCAAATAAATAATACATCAGGAGTCACTGGTGTATATCTTAGCAAAGATATATGGACTGCGCAAATTGGCGGAAAAAATACAAAAAGAACAAAAAATTTCAGTGTGGCAAGATATGGAAACAATAAAGCACTAGAACTAGCTATCAATACTCGTAAAATGTGGGAACGTGAATTAGAATATGGAAATAATAGTACTACAACCGAAGAAGATGAAGCTAAACCCGATAACACTCCAGAAAATCAACAACAAGGGTCAAACACCACACAAATACCCGAATTTGTACAACATCTAACATCAGAATGGTCCGGTGGTATACCAGTGGGCTGTGTTTATCGTTCTGGTAATATATATTACTCATTACTCGGTAAAGAAAAGAAATCATTCACCGTTACAAATTATGGATCACTTGAAAATGCCAAAAAGGAAGCAACCAAATATAGGGATAATTTATCGAAAGAACGCGGAAAAACAAAGAATATGGTTAGAATCGCAACAGATGAATCTACAGGAGTCCAATATATTGAGACAAAATTGCAAAACGATCATATTATGAAATGCGATATACAAGATGCATCTAAAATTAGTGAATTTTTATGGTCTGCATGGAAAGGGCCCCGAAAATCATATTATGCACGCAGTAATATTAACAGAAATCAAACCAATCACGTTTTATTTCATTCTCTTATATTCCCGGGTGAATCAAGAATCCATCACATCAATGATGATGGACTGGATAATCGGCGATCCAATTTAAAAATACCGGAAATGTCAAAATATAACAAGAACTATAAAAATAATCGAAATTAAATTATAAAACTGGTATAATTTAATTTTCAGTCCAGCTCAATTATCTGAATTGGATTTTATTTTATTTCCATACAACCATTCTATTTTGTCACATCCATTCTTTTTGCTTACTTTGTCGTAAATGGTTCCATTTTTACGGGACATTAATACCAGTTATCGAATTATTTGTGTTATCACTTTCAATGACAATATTGGATAATTATAATGTCATATGTTCAATATACCAATAAAAAACAGTCGATAGAACATTTTCAATCTGTACAACAAATACCGCCTGTCGATGTTCCATGCAATTCGTCATATTATGGATGTTATCAGTCTGGAGGTAATGTTGTGCAGCAAGCAGCTTCTAATGGAAAAGAATATCGGGTGGCTCTTCCTGCTGCATCCCAGGTCCAGGACCCGATGGGTACAAATCCATTATGTCCTGTAAAAATGTGCAGTTGTGTTGCGGGTCAAAATTGTAACTGTAATATGGATCATATGCGCGCACCCAGAGTTCGCAGATTCTGGAAATATAAATGGAACCAATATTAATCACATCACTATCACTGGGCGCAGTGAATCACGCTAGCAGGTGTAGATTGCTGCACTCCGCCTTCGGCTTCGTTTGCATCTACACCTGCTACTGTAATTTATTGGGTCCAAAAAACCAAAGTTTAAAATTGATTATGCTGTATATAATCAATTTTTCAAATCCATTATGATGAGTACAATAAATGACAGTGAGGGTTTCAAGGAGTCGCTTGCGACGACGCAGAAATCCCTCAGCGTGATCACTGCGCCCAGTGATTATATCGTTTCATTATAATGAAAAATGCGACAGCGACATCAACTGTTGTCAACAATTCAACAACGGCAATTAAAATTAATATAACTTGTAAACCCGAAAATTCCCCCGAGAATGAAGATTCTCTTTCTATAAGCGAATTGACAGAAATTGGCCCTAATAGTTCTGCAGATGTTCCAATTATATGTAAAGGAGGTGATAGTATTGTTATTTCTGTATGGTCAGCCATACGTAATGGCGGAATTTCTAAAAATTATATAATAATCGATGAAAAAAACAACTCGGATATAATAGATTCCAGTTTTTCGAATTATAGAATTGTCACAAAAGGATCAAAAAACAAAAATGGATTGGCCGTCGGAGTATATTCTGTTCAAAGTAAAATGTGGATTTATGTATTAATTGGGCTTGTTGTAGCAATTTTATTGGCAGCATTTATAAATTTGTCGAAATTCAACAAATAAATTTAATTAATTGAAAAAATTTAATTAAATTATCGTGCGAATATATTAATATTCACCAGTATCGGCAATATCTATGTATTTTCCGACAGATACCATATATGGGCGTTTTATTTCCGGTGTTAATGTATATTTCAAGAAACCCTTTCTGAATTCATCGATTGTTACCTTTCCTCCATAATCTTTCAACAATTCAAACGATGGTGCTGCAGTAATATCCATTTCTGCGTTATATATATCGTTGTACATGCTATATAACAATGGTTCACTATTAGCAAACATATCATTTACGTGTTTGTGTTTTCGTATATATGCTAAACAGCACGAAAAACTACAAAAATTGCCCCACGTTTCATAATAATCATTTATTCCGCTATTTTCTGTACGTTTTGTCGGATTATACTTGATAGGAATACCGACAGGAGCATCATCAAATGTATGATGATCATGAAAACAGCGCATACTTGAATATATGGGCAAACATCCGAAATTTACATAATCAGACATTGTAACCATATTGTCTGTATTGTTTATATCTGGAGTATCGATTGTTGGGATGCGTTTTGGTAGATTATTTACTATTGGTGTCTTTGTTTTAGGTATATTCTGCGGTTTTAGTGATGAACACATATTATTATACAATGCTCGAACATCAACATTCTTCAATAATAGTACAAATGAGTTTTTTACCATTGTATTATTATATTTTTTAAGCATCACTGGGCGCA
>Ga0180438_10005942_pt1 | contig 16732 bp, 9 predicted proteins | sample SS_ome_12_FD_132455 | JGI IMG/M metagenome (GOLD analysis project Ga0180438, IMG submission 132455) | Hypersaline lake sediment archaeal communities from the Salton Sea, California, USA - SS_3_D_2 metaG | ecosystem: Environmental > Aquatic > Non-marine Saline and Alkaline > Hypersaline >...
CGTAAGAGGCGACTCCTCGAAGTCGAAAGTTGCCTTCTTTCGAAGCGCCTTGCGAATCTCCTCAGCCGGCGGGTTTTCTGTGTACTGTCGGCCGTGAAGGAGGATCGGCTTCTTGTTGTTCTCCCCGCCCGTGCGACCGCTTATCACTCGAAGGGCGCTGAGCAGGGCGGCGATCTCGTCATGGACCTCCTGCGTCTGGGCGACTACCAGCGCGTCGACGTTCGGGAACTGGGCGGCCACGATGCTGCCCGGCCCGCCGACCGAGTCCCATGTCGTCGGTCCGAGACACGACGTAGCTGCATGTAGGAGCGGATCGAACGGGTTGTCGTCCTCGTCGCGACTTGCCAACAAATCAGCGACGGGATAGACGCCGACGGTCAGCCGTGTTTCTGCCTCCTCCGGCGTGGTAATCAACAGGATTCTGTCGCGGACCAGGTATACGAGATCCAAATCGTCCAGCATTAGCCGCAGGGCCCTGCCGAGCGAAATGCCCTTCACGTGTTTCGTTATGGGTGTGTCGGTGTCCAGACCTACGTCTCGGAGAGCCCGGAGGTCCAAGCGGCATTCGATGCCCCAGGTGCGGTTGATGTAGTCGATGCAATCCTTCAGCGGCGTTTCCAGGAAGCGGAACTCCGCCTTCTTTTCCAGCGCGGCAAGGATCGCCTCCGTTGAACGATCCTCATTCGCCCGCCGATGGTTCAGGCAAACCCATTCCGTCGCCTGCGCCGTCCCGCTTCGCGCGGCAACCAGCCGGAGGGCGCGCAATAGCGCCAAGATCTCGGCGTGTATTTCGCGGGTATTGGAGATCATCAGCGCATCGACGTTGCCGAAAGTCCACGCTTCAATGACACCCGGGCCGCCGACATCATCCCACGTCGTCGACTCGATAATCATGGAGATTAGCTCCCCGAGGGAGTTGACGTCGCGCTTCGCATTACGCGGATCCTCGCGGCCGGCGATCAAGTCGTCTACGGGATAGAGGCCCACTCTCAGTGCCCGCTCCGATTCTTCACAGGAGCAGACAAGGAGGACTTCGTCGCAAACCACGCAATCCAGCCCGAGAGGCCCCAGCAGGTCCTCGAGCGCCGCCTTCAATCGAACGTCTTTCACACGGAGCGTCACGGGCACGTTCGCGCCGATGTTAAGATCCAAGAGCGACCGGCGATCCAGGACCACGTTGATCCCCGCCGTTTGGCCGATGTGGTCAAGGGCAACGGCCAGCGGGGCGTGCGCGAAGTCAAAGGAGACCGGTTTCTCAAGAGCCTCGTAGATCGCTTTCTCGGCGGGCGTGTCGGGCGGCACGAAGAGGAATTCCGCACGCCGGCTCTCGGCGGATTGCCGCATCAGTTCCCGAAGCGACTCGACAACCGCGGCAATCTCGTCATGGACCTGCTGCGTCTGGGCAACTACCAGCGCGTCGACGTTCGGGAATTGGGCGGCCACGACGCTGCCCGGCCCTCCGACCGAGTCCCACGTCGTCGCCTCGACGCACCACGTGATCACCTTGACGAGACGATCGAAAGCGGCCGCGGCCTCCGGGCCGGCTCCCACCAGGTCGCCGACCGGATAGACAACGACCGCCAGGCGCATCTCTGCTTCTTCCGGCGTGGTGATAACGAGCACGCCTTCCTCGATCATAAACGTCAAGTCCAGGTCGCGAAGCAACAGCCTCAGCGCCGAACGGAGTGGGGCTTGCGGGACTCGCCCCGTGATCGGCGTGTCGGCCGCAATCCCGACGTCGTCCAGCGCACGGCGGTCCAGCATGATCGCCACGCCGCAGGTGTCGGCAAAAAATGCGGCGGCCGTCTCCAGCGGCGTCTCCACGAAATCTGTTGAGACGGGCTTGTCGAGGGCCCGGCGGATGGCCTCGTCGGCGGCGGACGACGGCGAGACGGCTCGGGGGGCCGTCTCGGCCGGGGCCGCCTCGGCAGGCGGCTTCTTCTCTTGCTTCTCCGGCTCGGCGGCCGGGCCGCAAGCCGCCGCCAGCATGGCAATGGCGGTTAAGAGAACGAACCAGCGAGAGAGTCTCCAGCCTGACATGGCCTGCCTCCTTCTCCAGCAAGAAACGAACTGAGATGAGCAACGCCTGCGGCGGCCGTGTTCCGGTGCTCGGCCGCCGGACGCCGTTTATCCTACCCCCAGCAGGCGGGAAAGGCAACGACCCCGCCGCCGGCCGGATTCTGGTTGACTTTTGCCCAATTCCGGGGTCGAATAAACTCTGGAGGAGGGAGCATGGGGCAGCCCCCTTCGAGTGGGGCCAGGAGTCATCAGGGGCAAGGTGCACACTGGGGCGTGCTGCCGCCAGGAGGAAGTTCATGAATCGGCCGCTAGTGCCGCAACCTCTATGCGGAAGGGACCAGTCTGCCCGCAAGGGCTATACCCTGGTCGAAATCCTCACCGCCACGGCGCTGACGCTGGTGATGATGACCGGCGTGGTGGTGATGCTCGGCGAGGTGAGCGAGAGCATCAGCAAGTCCCGCTCGGGGCTGGAGATGATGGACCGGCTGCGGGCCGCCCAGAGCACGCTCCGCCGCGACCTGGAGAACGTCACCACCACGATGCTCCCCCCCCGCCACCCCGAGTCGGCCGAGGGCTACTTCGAGTACATCGAAGGGCCCGTCGGGCCGGTGCCGTTTCCTACGGCCGAGCCGATGCCCCTGACCCCCCCCGAGATCATCGACGACCCGGCCACCCCGGAGGATGAAACGCAGGACACCTCGGTAGGCGACTTCGACGACATCCTCATGTTCACCGTCCGCAGCCCCGACGTGCCGTTCGTGGGACGTTACTACAACATCGCGACCGGGAGCTTCACTTCGCTGGAATCCCACGAGGCGGAAGTTGCCTGGTTTGTCCGCGGGCGGACGCTTTACCGCCGCGTGCTCTTGGTGGCGCCGCAGACGTTAAACGACCTGGACGTCGTTAACGGCGACGACGACGGCGACGTAGACTCCGGCGACTTCGGCGCCGGCAACAGCTTCTTCAACCTCTACGACATCTCCGCGCGACCGGCCGCTTTTTCGGGCACCGAAACGTCCTGGATTCCCAACTCGCTGGCCGATCTGACGAAGCGGGAGCACCGCTTCGCCCATCGCGTGCATTACAACGACCCGTTCCCTTATGACGCACGGCGTTGGGGGCAGTTGGGTCTGCCGACGTTGCGGGAGTGCTCGGCTCCGGCGTGGATGGATTGGGCCGATGCTGCAAGCTGTCCGGGCCTCGCGACCCCCGCGCCCACGATCGACTTTTGGACCGAGCCGCATCCATGGGCTGGCGTAGATCCCGCGACGGGCACACTCGCGGGGTTCTTGGGCCCGCGAATCGCCGAAGACGTGATCCTGACGAACGTCGTCGGCTTTGACGTGAAAGGCTGGGACCCGGACGCGCCGGTCTTTGAACATGTGCCGACCGGCCAAACCGTGATGCCCGGCGACCCCGGTTACCCGCGAGACAAATCCGGGGCTTTCGACACGGACCCCGCTACGGAGCCCGATTGGAGCATCATCTCTCTGGGGGCGTACGTCGACCTCGACTATGCGGACGGCAACGCCGACACGGCATTGGATCGAACCGGGCACCCGAAGTCGGGGCTCGATGGGGGGGCGGCCCGCGTCTACGATACCTGGTCCTATCACTACGAGCATGATGGGCTCGACCAGGACGGCGACGGAATGGTGGACGAAGGGACAGACGGATTTGACAGCAACAGTGACGGGATAGTGGACGATCAGGACCCTAGCACGATGGACGGGGAAGAGGAGACACGCGCCCCTTATTCTGTTCCCCTTCGCGGCGTTCAAGTGAAAATCCGCGTTTTCGAGCCGGACGGCCGTCAGGTCCGCGAGGTGACGGTCATCCAGGACTTCTTGCCCAAGTAGCCGCCGCCGCAGTTCGGCCGCAGCCAAACAGGGAGCAGGCTATTGGAATGATGGAATGATGGAATAATGTGGCACATCGGTGCCGAATTCCATCATTCCAGTATTCCATCACCCCAACACTCCAGAGCATGCGTGCACGGCGCGCGGATGTGCCGGAGGAAGACCCCAAATCCCTCACCCCACCTTCATGGCCCAAGACATTTCGCACTCGGCGGGCGCTCCGTTCTGGAAGAGCGATACGGCCGGGCTTTATGAGCCGCACGGCTCCAGATCGCTGGGCGAGTCGGCCGAGCGCTCCACCAAGCACAACCAGGAGCTGATCGCCCAGATCCCCCAGTGGCAAGAGTGGCGCTCGAACGCCAATCGCATCAAGGCCTATGCCCTGTCGAACCTTGACAAGCTGCTGGTCGAATTCGAGCGCAACGTCACGGCCCGCGGCGCCACCGTCCTCTGGGCCGAAAACGCCCAGGAAGCGAACCGCCTCGTCCTCGACATCGCCCGCGAGCATCGCGTCAAGACCGTGGTCAAGTCGAAGTCGATGGTCAGCGAGGAGATGGAGCTGAACCACGCCTTCGAGGCGGCCGGCATCCGCCCGGTGGAAACGGACCTGGGCGAGTACCTCGTGCAGCTTGCCGGCCAGCGGCCGGTGCACATCGTCACGCCGGCCCTGCACCTGTCGGCCGCAGACGTGGGCAAGCTTTTTAGCGAGAAGCTCGCCGAGCCGTTCACCGCCGAGCACAAGGCGCTGACCGACATCGCCCGCCGCCATCTCCGCGAGGACTTCATCCGCGCCGACCTGGGGATGTCGGGCGTCAACTTCGGCATCGCCGACACGGGCACGATCTGCGTGATCGAGAACGAGGGCAACGCCGGGCTGTCGACGTCGGCCCCGCCCGTGCACATCGCACTGATGGGCATCGAGAAGGTGATCCCCTCGATCGACTATCTGCCGCAGTTCCTCAACGTCCTGGCCCGCAGCGGCACTGGACAGAAACTGACCACCTATACGCACCTGTTCCACGGTGCCACGCCGGGCAAGAAGCTCTACGTGATCATCCTCGACAACGGGCGTACGAACGCCCTGGCCGACAAGGCGGCGCGGATGTCGCTCTACTGCATCCGCTGCGGGGCCTGCCTGAACGCCTGCCCCGTCTATCGCCGCACCGGCGGCTGGGCCTACGGCTCGGTCTACCCCGGCCCGATCGGCGCCGTGCTCACGCCGCACCTGGTGGGGCTCCAACAGGCGGGCACGCTGCCCTTCGCCTCGTCGTTGTGCGGGGCGTGCGGCGAGGTCTGCCCGGTGAAGATCGACTTGCCGCACCAGCTCGTCCATCTGCGTCACCGCGCCGTCAACGAGCCCTCACCGATGAAATCCTGGACCGAGCGGCTCACCTGGACGCTTTGGGCCTGGGCGTTTTCGAGCCCGTGGCGCTACCGCATGACGATGCGAACGGTGAAGCTGGGCGTGCGGATGGCCCCTTTCCTCCCCTGGCACCCCGGCAAGCTGGGCGCCTGGACCCGCGGCCGCGAGCTGCCCGAAGTGCCCGCCCGATCGGCCTTCCGCGACTGGTGGCGGGCCAACGGCGCGACCCTTGAGCGCAAGCAGCAGCGTGACTCGATCGCGACACAGAAGAAGTAATTCACCACGGAGTCACGGAGAACACAGAGACCCCCAACTCCCAACTCCTAACTCCTAACTCCCAACTCTCCCATGCCCGCCCGTGACGCCATCCTCGGCCGCATCCGCGCGGCCCTTGCCGACGACCCGCCCTTGCAAAAGCCGCCCGTGCCGGAGGTCTGGCCGCGCGAAGACCCCCCGCCTGACGAGATGGCCGAGCGGTTCGCCCGCGAGCTGGAGGCCATCGGCGGCGAGATGATCCGGCTGGCGTCGCTGGAAGAGGCCGCCGCGAAACTGGCCGAGCTGGCCGACGCGGCCGGTTGGCGAAAAATCGCCGCCGTCGATCGGCCCTTGTGCCGCCAGGTGGCTGCCAGCCTCGGCGACGGCCGCGTCGACTGGAGCGCGGAAGCAGCCGATCCCAACGAGATGGCGTCGCTCGACGCCGGGCTGGTCGAGGCCGACTATCTGCTGGCCGACACGGGCACGGCGATGATCGCCTGCGGCACGCCCCGCGAGCGGCTCTTGTGCTACTTGCCGCCGGTTTCGGTCATCGTCGCCGAGACCGGCCGACTGGTCGAGCACATGCCGGCGGTCTGGGGCGAGGTCGCTGGGCGGTGTGCCGAGCCGGACCTACGCGGCGAGTTCGTCTTCATCACCGGTCCCAGCCGCACCGCCGACATCGAAAAGATCCTCATCCTCGGCGTCCACGGCCCCAAGCGGCTGGTGGTGCTGTTGGTGGACTGAATTCCGGAAGGAAGCGGGATCACTCCCAAGTTCGTAGTTCCGGCTTCAGCCGGCGACGAGCCGATCTACTACCGCCTGAAGGCGGAACTACGAACCACAACGCTCTGGCAGCTATCGTCCCGGGGATTGCAGTTTCTCGATTGCGGCGCGGGCGGCGCGGACGAGGGGGACGCTCTTGGCTTTCACGGCGGCGGCTTCGGCGGTTTCGGCGAGCTTTCCGGCTTCCTCGACGCGGCCTGCCTTGACGGCTTCGGGAATCAGCTCGAGCGCCGTCTCGGCGATCTTTCGCTGGCCCTCCAGCCCACGGACGCCCTTGGCGAGCGATTCGAGCACCGCGAGTTTGATCACGAGCGGGTCGACGTCGAACAAGGCGGCTAGTTGATCGACCGCCCCGCACGCCAACGCCGGGTCGCCGGCGGCGACTGCCATGTCGCGGGCCTCGCGGAGCATGACGTAGCGCGTGACCGGATCGTCGGCCACGGTGGCCGCACCCTCCAAGAGCTTTGCCGCCAGGCGCGCTTTGCCGGCCGGAGTATTCGCCTGGGCGTACTCGGAGCGGAAGATCTCGCGGGTTTCCGCGGCCGCCTTCTGGATCCGGGCCTCGTCGGTCGGGACGGCCGTCTTGCCGGTGAGCGTTGGAGAAGCCGCGCTTGCGGGGGCGCTTGTAGGCGATCCGCTTGCTGCCGGTGCAACGCCGAGCTCCACCAGCAGGTCACTCACGTTGATGCCGGCGCGGGCCGCCTCTTCGAGCAGTTGCCGCGCCCTGGCACGGTCGCCCTTCGGATCGACCATCAGGTAAGAGGCCAAAAGCACCTTGGACGAAGGGACATCGGCCAGCCACGTCTCGGCCAGCTTGACGGCGACCGAGTGCGGGATCTGGTGGATCGGGTACGTGTAGTTGCGGCCCTCCGCCCGCAGCACCACGCCGTCGGCCGACGCCTCGACCACCAGGATGATCGTCTTGCCGATTGCCAGTTCCTGGCCGGTGTGCAACGCGGCGGCGCTTTGGCGGACCGCCTTCCAGAACTCATCCAGATACGTGAGCAGCGTCTCGAGCCGGCTCGCCTGGCCCTTCTCTTCGGCCGTCTGGGCAGCCGCCGCGGCTGCCGCCAGATGACGCCGGGCCGTGGTCAGGTCGTGCTCGGCCAACGCCGCCCGCGCCGCCGCTGTCTCGCGGCCAAACGCCGCCTGCTTCGCCGGGTCGATTGGCGGTGCGGCTGTCCGTTCCGCTTGCGCAGGCGGCTGGTCTGGATCGGCCGGGGGCTTTTCAAGTGCCGGCTTGGGAGGCGGGCCGGGCTCGACCGAGGGAGTCGGCTCGCTGGGCGCGACCGGATTCGGCCGCGCTGCGGCGGGCGCGCCCGGTTGCGCGGGCGGCTTGTCAACCACGGATTCGAGCGACTCCGTTGCCTTTCGACTAACCGGACCGGCTGCCGGCACGGTCAAATCGCTCGGCCGGCCGGCAGCAGCATCCGGCGGCGGAGTGGCCACGTCCGGTCGCTGCCGCAACAAGTGAAAAGCAAGCACGGCCGCCACCAGCGCCGCCGCCAGGCATCCGGCGCAGAGCAGCGTTCGGGGCCAATAGGAGCGGAGCCTTGCCCGAGGGTGAACTTCCGGCGAGGCCGAGTTTGGCGGCGGCTCGGACGTGGAAGCGTCGGATGGGAACCCGCGGAGCATCGCGTCGTAAGCCGCCTTGGCCGCGGGGTTCAGAAGGCACGCCTTCACCGATCGGAGATGATCGAGCAACTGTTGCCATTGGGCCAGGTGCTCCCCGGGCCGCACGCTGCGAATTTGGCTCAGCAGCCCGTCCGCCGCCCGGCCGATCACCGCCGGATCGCTTTCAAAGGCCGGAATCCCCAGAAGCTGGTAATGGTCGGACGGCTGGCGGCCGGGCTCAAATCCGAGCCACGCCCGGTACGGGTCAAACGGTTCCTGCACGTCGGCCCTCGTCGGCGGGTTGCGGTCTCGTGGGGGGGTGGAGCTTCCACTATCCCCATTATTGCCTGGACCGGCCGCCGCAGGGCAGGCGTCTGACGGCTTTTTGCCGCGCTGCGGGCGGTTACCGCTCGATGACCAGGCCCATGCCGGTCATCTCGGCCGTCGCGATCGGCACCAGCGAGATCTGCCGTTCCCAGCAGTCGGTCCGTTCGACCGTGCGGCAGGCCAGGTAGGCCAGCCACCAGCCGAGACACGCTTGCGAGAGGTAGTGCATGTCGTCGTTCACCCGCGACCAGGCGGGCAGCGCGGAGCAGAAGTAGAGGCCGCCCTTGAGGATGGGGCGATCGACCATCTCCGCGGCGGTCAGAAAGGGCACCGCACCGATGAACGCGTGCCCGCTCACCCCGTTGTCGTCCTGGAAGGGCCGCCAGGCGGAGTTATGAGGGTTTTCGCCGGGGCGGGACCCGCCCAGGCCGTTCTGCAAAAAGAGCAGCGCCGGGGCGCCGACCGCATAAGCCCTCTCCGTGCGGAAGCTGAAATCGGCGACCGTATTGGCCACCGGCCCGTCGCCGCACATCGCCGCCGCCAACCCCAGGCCGGCGAAGGACGGTATGAATATGGCCCCCTCGCCGAAGGTTCGCCAGAACGAGGAGAAGTTGTTGGTTCCCGGCGAGCGGAAGTCTTCCTGGTACCAGTCGCGAAAATCCTGGTCGAGCGAGGTATTGGCCAGCACGCTGCCGGCGGCCACGCCGAGAAGCACGTCCCGCACGTTCGGCCAGGCGTAGTAGTCCCCGAAGTCGGTCCAGAGTTTGTACTTCGTCTCGCAGAAGGCCGCCGAGAGCCGCTGCCGCGGCCTTGCCAGGCGAGACTGCGCTTCGAGAGCCTCGGCCGCAGCCGGGAAGTCGAGCGGAGGCAGCCGCGTGAGGGCAGTGTGGGCGGCCGGCGCGCCGGCCTGCTCGGCCTCCACCAACGCTGCGTCCTGGTAAGACGGATGCCAGAGCGCTTTGGCGTACGAATCCGACTGCCCGACGTAGGAACACCCGGCGCCTGCCAGCGACACCAGACAAAGAACGGACACCCAGGCAGTGCTCCCAATGCCCATCGATTCGAGGTCTTCCGTGAGGATGCGAGGAATCGAAACCGATGCGCCACCTTCGGGGGGTGACAAACGCTTTGCGCTGGGCACCGGGCGTTGATAAAGCTCATCGGAATCGCTATCTGCGCCACCTTAGGCATAACCGTTTCGCCGGGTTAGGTCGGGGTAATCGGAACGATCCATCGCGGCTGCCCCAGACTAGACGGCCGGAACGGACCGGCCATCTTCTCCAAAATGTCGCCTCGCTGCCGCGGCGGCCGCTCGGCCGGCAGCCGCCACGCCGTTGCGTCGCAGACGATCTTGACCGCAGCCGGCCAACCACGCAAAATGGACGATCAAAACAACTTAGGACCACCGCCACCGGCCCCTCGCCGACGGGGGCCGGCCTTTTTTTCCGCCGACCGGGAGAACCGCCATGTCCGATCGCGTCCCCATGACCAGGGCAGGCTACGACAAACTGAGGGCGGAGCTCGACCGCCTCCAGAATGAGGAAATGCCCAAAATCGAAGAGCGGATCGGCAAGGCCCGCGCCGAGGGCGACTTGACCGAAAACGCCGAGTTCGTCTATGCGCGGGAAAGCCAGGGGATGCTTCAGGCGAAAATCAACGAGCTTCGCAGCCGGCTGGCCGGTGCCGTGTTGATCGATTCGGCCAAAGTCGCCAAAGACGAGGTTGCCTTCGGGGCGACGGTCGTCGTCAAGGATCTCGACGCCGGCGACTCGGAGGAGTTCACGCTCGTCGGCGCCGGCGAAGAGGACTACCTGGCCGGCAGAATCCTCGTCACCAGCCCCCTCGCCCAGGGATTGATGGGCAAGAAGGTCGGCGACCGGGTCGAGATCGAGGTCCCCATCGGCACCACGCGGTTCGAGATCCTCGAGATCCGCTTCGACGGGCAGTAGCCATACCCGGGGGCCTCACCTCGCCCGCGCAACAAAACGCCGCAAAGCGCCCGTCGGGCAACGCCTTGCGGCCAGTAGCGGCGCAGGGACTCGAACCCCGGACACGCGGATTATGATTCCGCTGCTCTAACCAACTGAGCTACGCCGCCGTTTATACAAGCTGTTTACAGCAAGCACCTTACGGCCATTCGTGCCGGCCGAAAATGTCGTCGGGTGATCGCCCACTGCCAGCAAGTTTAACCCGCAGACGGCTTTCCAACAAGGCGGTGGGACGCTGGGTAGAGTCGTACCACGCCGCCTGGCGCAGCGGAATGATTTTCCGCTGCTCCAACTCTGGGTGTTGCGATGCCCCCGGTCCGGCAACTTGCCGAAAGTCCCCGGGGGCGCGGTCGGCAGCCCCAGCACGGCATAGGGCTTGGACGCGTCGGTGGATTTCACCTCGGTGGATTGACGCCTCGGTCGGCGCCGCCTCGGTAGGAATCGGGATGTCCGGTTCCTTCAGGAGGCGTGAGAATTCTATTGAAAAGGTCTTGTCAAAGACGGGATATTATGGTAAGTGTACCAGGTATACCTATCTTAATTGAGGACGAACTGATGCTAAGTACCGTTGAAGCAGCGAAGCGTATTGGTGTATCCAAGAGTGCCCTTCTAAGGTGGCTCGCTGAGGGGCTGGTCGAGGATGTTGAACGTGATTGGCGTGGCTGGCGAGTTTGGCGCAGCCACGACGTCGAGCGCGTCAAGGCATTTCAGAAGGCCTATCACAGCAAACCGATTCGGCGCATCAGGCGAAACGCAATGTCCAGGGCCGAGTACGCCAAAGCGGCAGCCCAAAGCATGAGAAGCTTTGCCATGGGGTACTCTCCGAGACCGGGAGCGGGAATGTGAAGATTCGCCTGGCAAAAGCAAGTGATGCTGCGCGCTGTACAGAGTTCAGTTGCGTGCGCACCGCAGAGGAGTTGAAGAAACTGCTTAAGCAGGGCGACACTCAGTGGTTGGTCATTGAGGATGACGCCGGAGTAGTCGTTGGCCTTGGGATCATCCATTTCTGGGCCTGGAACAAGATGGCGTGGATATGGGATTTGTGGGTGGACCAGAAGGAAAGAGGTAAAGGACACGGCACCGCTTTGCTCAAGGGGATGCTCAAAGCAGCCAAGAAAGGCGGGGCAAGGGTCATAATGGACGTCGGCACGCCTAATCCTCATGCCGATTCCCTATCTGAGTTGCTTGTCAATAACGGCTTTCGCGTTTGCGGAACAAACGACCGCTGGTTTGCCGATCAAAAGGACGCAACGGCGGTCTTCTATGGCTACGATCTATAGGGAGAGCGAACATGGCAAAGAAGAAAAATGAACTGGTGCCTTACGATCAGGTATCTCCTGGATTTGAAGCGGTGTACACCGGAGAGACCTCCTCTACGCCAGTCCAAAAGTGCGAAGGGTATACTACACGACTCTACTCAGACGAGGACGGCGACCTTATAGGCCAGTGGTCTACTATTCCCTGGTTCTTTCCGAATGAGAAGGGTGAATGGAAGGAAGACGAATGGGACGATACGGTCAAGCACCTGCATGAAATGCAGGCCAAGCTGGGATCACTGACCGATGACATTCGTTGCCTTCGCGCCCACATCACCAGTCTTATTCCCTGTGATAGTGGCCTGCCGGTTACCGTGGACGAGTTACTGTTTGCCATTGCTCGGGGGAAACTGGAACGGTCATCTTTCAAAAACGGATGCTTGTGCACGGGTCTGGCGTGTGAGCAGCTGAAGACCAGCCAGCCCCAACAAATGGAGAGTCTCAAAACCATCCATGCCATATTGAACGCGTATTTAGCGGGTGAACCTAGAGAAGATGCCGTCAAGGCGCACCCGGAGGCGGCGGGATTTATCCATCGGTCCTACCAGTGGCTCGGTGCGGCTTCGCAGTTAAGCCCGGTCCAAAGGAAGATGCTGGATCGGATGTTCCTGACGACGGACTACTTCGTCAAATGCAGTGTCCACGCGGCCGGCACTGTCCCGGAGGGGGCCGAACTGCAAGATATAGAGGCCTTGGGAAAGGACCTCTTCTCTTATGAAAGCGGACTCGGTGCCTCTGCCAGGCCGAGCGGACGAGGTCCCCGTCTCGATGCAGAGATTTCAGAACTTGCAGGACTTCCTGAGATTCATCCCAAGTGGGAGCATGCCGCATATCAAGAAGCGCTCGATACGCTCGAAGATGAGCAGAAGCAGGAACTGTACAAGACCTGCTGCGCCATCGCGTCGGGAATCCACACGCTCTCGGACTGTCACCATAACACGTTTCGCTACATAGAAGGCTGGATTCACGGCATCGGAACCGGTCGATTAGGTATCCCCACACGCAAGGCCCAAGCCGAGAAACAGCGTCTGGGCCATATGCTGTTTGGCTATGCACTGGGCCTGGACAGGTGGCTGATGGGTGTCCCCCTGCAATTTCTCCTTTTGGATCTCGGGCACATCGACCTTGGATTTGATCCAAGAAACAACATCCTTCGGGTTTACGCCTGTCTGGGCGAAGAGGTGACAGACGTCAAACGATGGCTGGCGGCCTGTCTATGGTACAACCTGGTTCACAACGAGATGGGAGGACTGATCACTCACACGGACCTCATTCAGCAGTGTAAGGATAAGGGCGTAACCGTGAATGAGTGGATGGATTCTGCATTGAAAGATGGTTCTCAAAACCTGGTTAGGTGACACTCCTTCGACTACACATAGCTGACAATTCGCATTGTCAAACACACAAAGACGAAAAGGAGATTCAAATGAAACGTGCATCCATTGTACTGCTCGTTGTAATTGTCGGCATAGCGACAGCTGCGATGAGTCAGGAGAAGAAAATCGCCGAAGGAAGTAAGAAGGCTGGTCACGCTGAAGACCTGGCTGCGGTCAATCAACTTTCGGAGGATTACGCTGCCGCGTGGGCCAAGGGTGACCCTGAACTTCTTCTTGCTTGCTACGCGGATGACGCTGTCGTGATTATGTCACACGAAGAGCCAATCGTTGGCAAAGAAGCGCTTCGGGAACTGTACGAACACGTCTTAGGGGCCGAGAAGACTGAAGAAGAGGGGGGTGGCTCGGCCGCGATGGCGGAAGCGATCGGTCTGGACCCGGAAGACTACACATTCACGACGGAGACTGGTCAGGGGCAGACGGAAGTCTCCGGCGACTTAGGGTACCTCTGGGGTACGTATGCGACGGCGGCCACGCCCAAGCCCGGCGTCGGCGGCGAACCGATTAGGGACTCTGGGGTCACCCTGCTCATCGTGCGACGCCAAGAGGACGGTGCTTGGAAAGTTGCCCTGATGATGGCTACGAGGGGTGAGCATCCGGCCGCCAGCAGCAAATAGCCTGTTTTCTGTCCCGTCCAAGGGCCGATTCTTCGGAGCGACGGCGGGCCAAGCGTCGCCCGGGGGGTCGCCCCCTCCGCTGTCACCAAACGCAGGCCGCTAACTTGCGGCGGTGTTCACGACCGACGCGGGAAGATGCAGTTTGATGAGTGCGTTCGGGGGTGCCGACGCCAAAGAAACCGGGTATCGCGATACCGTGCCAGAGCGGTTTTCGGCGGTTCGGGTATCGTTCCGCCGATGTCGAAAGTCGTTGCCAAATAACGCAATATGAGGAACGGCAACGAGTTAGGAGACGCCACCCGCAATTCTACACCGAGCCCTCGCCCGCGCAAAGCCGCCTGCCAACGGGGGCGGCGCCCTCGTGCCGGCCTTTCGTGCCACGAGCGTTCAGCGGCACGACGCTTCCATCCTTCAGTTTCGCTGGATGGTCACGACGGCGTGCAGTCCGTCTTCCAGGAAGGTCAGGGCGGTGGTAACCCCGCCGAAGTCGTCCATCAGGCGGCCCATCGGGCTGCCGGCGGCCGGGGCCGGCATCTGTCGCGGGGCCAGGGCCGAACCGTGCACGCTGCAAACGATCTCTCTTCCACCCTGCGAAAGCTCATAGCGGCCGCCGTCGGGGCAGAAGAAGTGGACCCCGTGCAGCGCGTCGGCCTCGCGGCCGATCTTCGCCGCGCTCATTGACGGCCGGTCGGAGGCGGCAACCGCCCGGGCGACCGAACTGAGCGGGCCGAGGTTGTTCAGGCACGACTGGCGACTCGCCTCGGCCCAGCCGAGCTGGAACGCCGCCAACACCTCGTCCCAATGCTCCGGCCGGACGCGGACCATGGCATGGGCATTGGGCCCGCGGTCGCGCTGAGGCCCCGCGGCGGCTTCCGCCGCCTGCCGTTTCTGCGATTCGGCCAGATCCTCCAGGATAAACCGCTTGCTGGCGACGTAGAGACCGTCGCCGACGCGGGCGAAGAAGAGGCGCCACTTGACCGGACCGAACTGGACGTTGTAGCAGCGGATGCGATGGTCGGCCTCTGCCAGCGGCACGCGGTAGAAATCGAAGTCCAGCTCGAACCATCCGCCGCGCTCGGGCCGGCGGGCCAGCTCGGCCAGGACGGTATCGACCTGTTCGAGAAACCGGTCGACAATCTCAGTGTCCTCTACCGGAACGGCGATGTACACGGGAGCGTTGAGCGAAGCGATGAGAAAGCTGATGGGAAACATCTCGTTGTCGATCACGCCCCGCCCGCCGCGGAACCCGCGGATCGCCTCGCCCAGGAAGCCCGTCAGGTTGAAATCGAACATCGGCGAGGCGTCGTAGACGTGCATGCCGATCTGGTCGCCCACGCCCTCGACCACGAACTCGTATATTGCCCGCTCGTCCATTTGGTCGCCTACAAGCTCGCGGATTCCGAACGGGTCGCGTCGCCGCGAGGGGCCGGCCGGCTCGATCCGCTCCCGTTCGGTGATGGCTTCCCCTCCCTGTCGCGTGAAGAGTGCGTTCAGCGTGCGGTCCTCCAGCGTTCGGGGGAACCGCCGCACCGACCCGTCGCAAAAGCACACCAGGCCCGTCTCGCCGAACCGGCCGAACAGGGCGTCGCGAATGTTCGACGGATCGTACGCCCAGTCATCAGGTTTTGTCCAGGTCACCGCGTGCTTTTCGGCGGCATCGAGCACGAGAATGGTGTTCGAGGTGCCGTCGCCGATGTCGGCGAACCTTGACTGCTTGTCGCTGCCGGCAAACACGGTTGCCGGACCGGCCGGGACCACGTACGTCGTCGTGCCCGGCCTGCGAGCCTTGCGTCCGGGGGAGTCGTAAACGGGCGGCATCCGCTCGATGAGCTTCCTGTTGTGCTCGCTGTCCCACGGCTCATCCAGGTGGAACTGTCTGTACAGCTCAACCTGCTCCAGATAGGGCAGCAGGTGCACTCGCCAGCTCAGCAGCGGACGGTTCGACGGGCCGAAGTTGGCGACGGCCGGGAACTTCTTGTAGACGTCGTGATAATTGTGCATCGCCAAGCCGAGCTGCTTCAGGTTGATCGCACTGGAGCGGATGTTCGCTTCCACGCCGGCTTGCCGCTGTGCCTCCGGGCCGGGAGGCTGCCAACCGGCCTGTTCCAGCAGCCTCGCTTTGTCCAGCTTGACGGCGATGCTGAAGATGTTTCGATCGGGCACGGGCAGTGCGTCCAACGGTTCCGGCTCACCGCCGAGGGCCATGGCCATGCCGGAGTAGACCGAGTTGTCGATCAGGGGCAGGATGATCGTCTCTGCTCGGTACTGCTTCGGCGTAAGCTGAATGCGGATCGCGATCGGATCGAAAAACGTCTGCCAGTAGCGATTGTAGCGCTCCAAGAACTGCCTATACTGCCCGGCCTCCTCGTCGGTCACACGGGCCAACGGGATCTCGCGGCAAGGCACGACGTATCGGGCGTGGCCGTGGTGGGAGCAGAAGCCGGTGGTCCCGTCGGCCGAGAGGGCGTAGCGGCCGCCGCAAGGGCATCGCAGCTCGCCGTCTCCGAACACGCCCGGCGCGCAGCCGTGCCTGGCCAGCTCGTCCAGCGACGTTGCCGGCTGGCCGTATTGCGTGCGGTAGAGCATGGCGGCGTGGCCGATCATTCGCAGGTGGTTGTAGCAGAGCAGGCGTCGGACCTGCGTCAGTTTCACCTCCGGGCCGACCAGCCGGCGGATGAACGGATCGGAAAGGTAGATGAAGCCGTGCTCTTCCCTGGCGCCGCGAGGCATGAGGGTGCGGATGTACTTGAACTCGGTCGACTCGCCCAGCGGCCGGACGCGGGGGCGGCCGTCGACCGTGCGGCCAAGGATCGTTTCCATCACTCGCTCCAGGGCCGCCTGGGAATTGCTCCGCACGTGCAGGTCGGGCCGCGGATACGCCGAGAAGACGTACACCTGCCGGTCCGGCGTGGCCACGTGGACGTAATCGACGTCGAGGATCCTGCCGGTCGTCCGCGTTGCATCCGGACGCGACGCTTGGGCGGCGGTCAGGAAGCTGTCCATGCGGAGCCGGAAGACTTCCGGCTGCTTAGCTTTAAATACGAGCGTCGTGTCGCTGCCCATGCGGAAATAGAGATCGCTGCCGGTCAGGGCGACCTCGTCGACCACGAGGTCGTAGAACGGCCGCGTCAGCGGGTCGGTCTGGACGGCCAGTTGGGTCTTCAGCCGCGCGGTCGTCTGATGTGTCTGGGCCGAGC
>Ga0180438_10005943_pt1 | contig 16730 bp, 12 predicted proteins | sample SS_ome_12_FD_132455 | JGI IMG/M metagenome (GOLD analysis project Ga0180438, IMG submission 132455) | Hypersaline lake sediment archaeal communities from the Salton Sea, California, USA - SS_3_D_2 metaG | ecosystem: Environmental > Aquatic > Non-marine Saline and Alkaline > Hypersaline >...
GCGATGTAATCAGCTCTCTCGAGCAGTTCCGGGCGAATTTCGCCGTTGCGGCTGGCGTGGACCATGCCTTCAGGACAGGCCGCTGCAACCGCACTGATGTGCTCCGGCCGTGTAAGCACGGACACCAGGCCTGCGCCGGAACGCAGCGCAGCGCGGCGGCCAGAACAACCGCACCGGGCATGCCGTAATTACCCCCCATGATGAGAACATGGCCGTTTTTTCCCTTGTGAATGTCGTGCCGTCTCGGTGACAGGGTCCACTGTGACGGATCACTCAACAGCTCGGCATCCGGCTCGACTGATGCGTAAATTTCCTCCGGCAAGCCGAGATCATTGAAATGGATATCGCCACAGCAGGCCTTGCCGCTGCCGGTAAACAGGCCTTTCTTAAGGCCGATGAACGTGACGGTATGTTTCGCATCGATAGCGGCGCCTGATATCGAGCCGGTATCCGCGTTGAGCCCGGAGGGTATATCGACCGCGATCACTGGCGCAGCCATGGCGTTGACCGCCTTTATCAGGTCCTTCCAGTCGGCCTCGACTTCACGCTTAAGACCGGTACCCAGCAGCGCATCGACGAAAACATCGGCCGCGTCCAGATCGTCCAGGTCCCTGCTGTAGCGCCCGGTCTCACCGCATTCGCCCCAGTGCTGCCAGGCCTGGCGCGCATCGCCCTTCAGGTTCTCTGGATCGATCATACTGATTAAGCGTACATCCATCCCGCTGGCCTGCGCCAGGCGCGCGACAACATAGCCGTCACCGGCATTATTGCCTGCGCCGCACAGCACCAGAACGGATTTTGCCTGCGGATACTGCTGCTGCAATACATCCAGCACGGCCTTCCCTGCCCTGCGCATCAAGGTATAGCCGGCGATACCGAAATCGTTGATCGCGATCTTGTCGAGCAGGGCTACAGCTTCGGCGCTGTATAGATTGGCTGGTAGTTTATTCACCGCAAAGACGCAAAGTTTTGTTGTTGTATAGCATATACGAAAACAGCCGGGAGGCCACCAGGTCGAGTGCGCTTGCTGAACGGCATGCGCTTGCAGTTGTTAACAAGTCCACAGATGAACACAGATTAACGCAGATACAGATTTATTCTTTAGCTATCAAACTTATTAACGCCGCGCCCCGCCTGTTGGAGTATTTGAAAATATCTGTGTTTATCCGCGTTCATCTGTGGACCAGTTAGTCTTTAATGGCCTGCCGAGGTAGGACTGCTTCGCGGCTGAAGCCGCTCCTACAGCGAACCTGGCGCCGCGCAGTAATGCTATGACGTGAAGACGATTAGCGCAAAACCATTAAATACTTTGCGCTCTCTGCGTCTGCGTCTTTGCGTTGAAATCAGCTTCCGATGACTTCGACACCGTTCATATAGGGCCGCAATGCCTCGGGCACCACCACGCTGCCGTCAGCCTGCTGGTAGTTCTCCAGTATCGCAACCAGCGTTCGCCCAACGGCGAGACCCGAACCGTTGATTGTATTCAGCAATTCGGGCTTGCCTGTCTCGGGGTTGCGCCAGCGCGCCTGCATACGCCGCGCCTGGAAATCGGTGAAACAGCTGCACGAGGAAATCTCGCGATAAGCGTGCTGGCCGGGCAGCCACACTTCGAGGTCATAGGTCTTGGCCGCAGAGAACCCGATGTCGCCGCCGCAGAGTACGACCACGCGGTAAGGCAGCTCGAGTCGCTGCAGCACGGTTTCGGCATGACCGGTCAGTTCTTCCAGGGCATCCCATGCCTGCTCCGGTTTCACCAGCTGCACCATTTCCACTTTCTCGAACTGGTGCTGGCGTATCATGCCGCGCGTATCCTTGCCGTAGGATCCGGCTTCGGAGCGAAAACAGGGGGTGTGGCAGGTCAGCCTCAGGGGCAGCACATCGGCATCAAGTATTTCACCCCGCGCCAGGTTGGTTACAGGCACCTCGGCCGTTGGTATCAGGTAATAGCCCGCCTCCGCATCGACACAGAACAGGTCTTCCTCGAACTTGGGCAATTGTCCTGTACCCCGCAGGCTGTCGCTGTTGGCGATGTACGGTACATAAACTTCCGTATAGCCATGCTCGCCGGTGTGCAGATCCAGCATGAACTGGATCAGTGCACGATGCAGCCGCGCAAGCTGACCGCGCATTACGACAAAACGCGAGCCGGTGAGCTTGCTGGCCGTATCGAAATCCAGCTGTCCAAGACCGGCGCCGACATCAACATGGTCCCTGATCTCGAAATCGAACACGCGCGGCTCGCCCCAGCGGCGGATCTCTACATTGTCCGACTCGTCCTTGCCCGGCGGTACCGACTCGTGCGGCAGGTTGGGTATGCCCATCAGCATGCTGTCCAGCTGCGCCTGGATATCGCCAAGTTCGGCCTTTGCCCTGTCCAGCGATTCACCGAGTCCAGCAACTTCATCCAGCAGCGGCTGAATGTCCTCGCCTGCCGCCTTGGCCTTGCCGATGGACTTCGACTTGGTATTACGCTCGTTCTGCAGCTGCTCGGTTTGCACCTGGCATTGCTTGCGTTTCGACTCGAGTTCTTCGAACGCCGCCACGTCAAGCGCATAACCGCGTTTTTCAAGTTGCCCGGCAACCGCTGAAATATCGGCGCGAATCAGTTTGGGATCAAGCATATCGGCTTACAACATTCAGGAAAAATCAGCGGCAAATGTTAACACATGACCCGGCGCAACCAGGTCGGAAATCGACCCGAGCGCGGCCCTGACCTTCTCCTCCGAATCGAAAAATTCCACCACTACCGGCAGATCGAACGACACGTCGAGCAGGGTGGAGGAATGCGTTTCGCCTGACTTGCCGAAACCCGTGATGCCCCGATACACCGTTACACCCTGCACCTTGTGTTCATCGTGCAGACGCTCGAAGATTTTTTCATGAACATGCTTCCCTTCAGTAACATAGATCCTTGCGACCGTAACTTTCATAATTGACGACCTATCAATACACCAAACCAGACTGCGAACAGACACACAAATACACTCAGGACGATGTTGGCCATCGCACGCATCACCTCCCCCTGCTCGAGCAGACTGAGCGTTTCGATCGAGAATGTCGAGAAGGTCGTGAACGAACCCAGCACGCCGACCAGCACCGCCGCACGCCACTCGGGGTCGATATCAAATCGCTCCAGCATGATTACGCTGAGCACCCCCATCAACAGGGAGCCTGAAACGTTTACGAACAGCGTACCGTAAGGAAAGCCCCTGCCCAGAAGCGAATAGACACCGACAGAAGCGCCATATCGAAGCACCGCACCGAGCGCGCCGCCGGCCGCAATGAATATCAGGGCCTTCACGCGGCAGGCCTAGGCGAGTTCTACGGTTACGGTGTCGGCTATTTCAGTGTAATCCGGGATCCGGTCGAAATTGAGGTATCGGTAGATATCGGCCGAGTCAGCCTCGAACGACTTCATTCGTTCCATGTATTCAGCCATGGTCGGGATATAACCCAGCGTTGCGGTTACCGCACTCAACTCGGCCGATGCGAGGTAGACATTGGCGCCGTTGCCCAGGCGATTGGGGAAATTGCGTGTTGATGTCGACAGCACGGTCGAATTGTCTGCGACGCGCGCCTGGTTGCCCATGCACAATGAGCATCCCGGCACCTCGGTACGCGCACCGGCCTTGCCAAAGACACTGTAGTGACCCTCTTCCATCAGCTGGTGTGCATCCATCTTGGTCGGCGGCACGATCCACATGCGGGTGGGCAGGCTGGTGATGCCATCGAGCACCTTGCTGGCGGCGCGGTAATGACCGATATTGGTCATGCACGAACCGATGAAAACTTCATCGACTTTGTCACCGCTGACCTCGGACAGGGGTTTGATATCGTCAGGGTCATTCGGGCAGGCCAGCAGAGGCTCTGTGATGGTTTCCAGATCGATTTCGATGACCTCCGCGTATTCCGCGTCAGCGTCCGGCTCGAGCAATTGAGGATCCTGCAGCCAGGCCTCCATGGCCTTGATGCGCCGCTCCAGCGTACGCCTGTCTTCGTAGCCGTTCGCTATCATCCATTTCAGCAGGGTGATGTTGGAATTCAGGAATTCTATGATCGGCTCCTTGTTCAGCCGTATCGTGCAGCCATTGGCGGAACGCTCCGCGGAAGCATCAGACAGTTCGAATGCCTGCTCCACTTTCAGGTCCGGCAGGCCTTCGATTTCCAGTACACGCCCGTTGAACACGTTCTTCTTGCCTTTCTTTTCGACGGTCAGCAGCCCTCTCTGTATTGCAGCATACGGGATCGCATTGACCAGATCGCGCAAGGTGATGCCCGGCTGCATCTTGCCCTTGAATCGAACCAGCACTGATTCCGGCATATCCAGCGGCATGACACCGAGCGCGGCACCGAATGCGACCAGGCCGGAACCGGCAGGAAAACTGATACCTATAGGAAAGCGCGTGTGCGAGTCACCGCCGGTGCCGACCGTGTCCGGCAGGATCATGCGGTTGAGCCAGGAGTGAATAATACCGTCGCCCGGACGCAGTGATACACCCCCGCGTGTCTGCATGAAATCTGGCAGCTCGTGCTGCAGCTTGATGTCCACCGGCTTTGGATAGGCCGCGGTATGGCAAAAGCTCTGCATGACCAGGTCTGCGGAAAAACCCAGGCAGGCTAGCTCCTTTAGTTCGTCACGCGTCATCGCGCCGGTCGTATCCTGCGATCCTACCGTCGTCATCTTCGGTTCGCAGTAGGCACCCGGACGGACGCCTTCAACACCGCAGGCGCGACCCACCATCTTTTGCGCCAGCGTATAGCCCTTGCCGGTGTCGGCGATTTCCACCGGCCTGAGGAAAATATCCGAAGGCCCGTCACCCAGGTGCTCGCGCGCCCTGTCTGTCAGGCCCCGGCCGATGATCAGCGGTATGCGGCCATTCGCGCGCACTTCGTCCGGCAGCGTGGTCGGCCGCAGGTCGAACCTGCACAGCTCGTCGCCGGCTTCGTTCAGGATCACGCCGTCGTAGGGGCGGATGCGAATAACGTCGCCCATTTCCATGCCTTCAACGTCGCACTCGATCGGCAGCGCCCCGGAGTCCTCCGCGGTATTGAAAAAGATCGGTGCGATCTTGCCGCCCAGAACCACGCCACCCTCGCGCTTGTTCGGAACGTAGGGTATGTCGGTACCCATGTGCCATAACACGGAGTTGATCGCGGACTTGCGCGAAGAACCCGTGCCGACCACATCGCCCACATAGGCCACCGGATGCCCTTTCTGCTTGAGCTCTTCGAGTATTTCCAGCGGCCTGTCCATCTTTTTCGCCAGCATCGACCTGGCATGCAGCGGAATGTCAGGCCGGCTCCAGGCTTCAGTCGCGGGCGAAAGATCGTCGGTATTGGTCTCGCCCGGCACCTTGAATACGGTAACAGTGATTTCTTCGCCGAGTTCGGGCAATGAAGTGAACCACTCGGCGTCCGCCCATGAACGCAGCACGCGGGCGGCAAGCGCGTTGCTGTCAGCTTTGGCCGAGACATCATGGAAAGCGTCGTAGATCAGGCGCGTATGCGACAATGCCGTGGCGGCAGCGTCCGCGGTCGCATCGTCATCGAGCAGTTCGATCAGAGGCTGAATGTTATAACCGCCGAGCATGGTGCCCAGCAGTTCGGTTGCGCGCACTCGATCGATCAAGGCGCATTCGGTGCTCCCCTTCGCAACATCGGCGAGAAATGCAGCCTTGACATAGGCCGCCTGGTCGACGCCGGGCGGGACCCTGTTGACCAGCAGTTCCAGCAGAAACTCGGCCTCGCCGGCCGGAGGGTTCTTGATCAATTCGACCAGATCAGCGACCTGCCGTGCATCAAGCGGCAGCGGTGGCAAGCCTTCGGCTTTTCTTTCAGCTACATGTTCGCGATAAAGCTCAAGCACGTGAGTTCCTCGGCAGATTTAGGATCGGGGCCGTATTATAACTTTTGCTGTCTTGGCGCACAAAAAAGCCCGCTCAGCGGGCTTCCTGCGTTGGCTTCGCCTCCGGCATGGCTGCAGCGGTCAGCCGTGTTTGCCTTTGTAGTCCTCGATTGCGGCATTGATCGCGTCTTCTGCCAGCACCGAGCAGTGTATCTTCACCGGTGGCAGTGCGAGCTCTTCGGCGATATCGGTATTCTTGATCGCTTTCGCCTCTTCCAGCGATTTACCCTTGACCCACTCGGTCAGCAGCGAACTGGAGGCGATCGCACTGCCGCAGCCATAGGTCTTGAACACGGCATCTTCGATAATGCCGTCATCACTGACCTTGATCTGCAGGCGCATGACGTCGCCGCAGGCGGGAGCGCCAACCATACCGGTCCCCACGTTGGACTCGTCCTTGTTGAACGAGCCGACGTTGCGCGGGTTCTCATAATGGTCGAGTACTTTTTCGCTGTAAGCCATGGTTCTTGACCTCTGCCTATAGTATTCCCTGGGATATCGCTTCAGCCTGGCGACGCGCAAGGATGAAACGGCCGTTCATTTTATCACGCTGCAAGGACAACTCGGGTATACCCGGCCGGTCCACAAACTGGGACAGGGTAATGTTGTCCAGGAAATTGTACAGCCGATGACTGAGCTCGGACCAGAGTTCGTGCGTCAGGCAGGCTTCACCGTTGTCGCAATCCGCCTTGCCGCCGCAACGCGTGACGTCGACGCTTTCATCGACAGCGCTGATGATCTGGCCGATGCTGATCTCGCTGGCCGGACGGGCCAGCCGGTATCCGCCGCCGGGACCGCGCACGCCCTTGACCAGCTTGGCCTTGCGCAACTTGGCAAACAGTTGTTCCAGGTAGGACAGGGAAATGCCCTGACACTGCGATATATCCGCCAGAGTAACCGGACCCGCCTTGTCATGAATCGCCAGATCCAGCATCGCAGTCACGCTGTAACGCCCTTTAGTAGACAGTCTCATGAAGCACCTCATAATTCCTGAGTAAAACAGTAAGGATTAGTGTACAAATACCTAGTAAAACAGTCAAGTATTATTCCGCAAAAAAAATCAACTATTGAGGAATAGGCTGCAACCGCTGTCTGGCAGGTGCCGGGGCAACCCGCGCCAGACGGGTGAGGAAAGCAAGAAGCCCTCGGATCTGCATGGAATACAGGCTCACCCATATCCAGGCGAAAGCTTAAAATACAATGACTTAGCCTTGCCGGCAGTCTATACCTGGTGGTATATCGAGGCACGCGCGAGTTCGCGCGTGTAGGCCTGCTGCGGATTCTCGAACACCTCGTTGACCGGGCCGGTTTCGATGATCCGGCCCGCGCGCATGACGATCACGCGGTGGGACATCGCACGCACAACGCGCAAATCGTGGCTTATGAACAGGTAACTGAGCTTGTGCTTGACCTGGAGTTCGGACAGCAGGCCCAGCACCTGCTTCTGCACCGACACATCGAGTGCACTGGTCGGCTCGTCCAGCAGGATCACGTCCGGTTCCAGTATCACGGTTCGCGCAACCGCGATACGCTGACGCTGACCACCGGAGAATTCGTGCGGATAGCGCCAGAGCGCGGTTTTATCCAGGCCGACTTCCTTCAGTGTGGCCACGATACGCTCATCTCGCTGTGACCGGGTCAGGTCCGGATAATGAAGCTTGAGCCCCTCGCCGATAATCTGTTCAACCGTCATTCTCGGAGACAGCGAAGAGAACGGGTCCTGGAACACGATCTGGAAAAACCGCCGCAAGGGGCGCATCTGCTGTTCCCGGTAATCCGATATCGTGTGCTCCCTGAAGCGGATCGTGCCGGTCGAATCGAGCATCCTCAGCAGCGCCATACCGAGCGTGGTTTTCCCGGATCCCGACTCGCCGACGATGCCCAGCGTTTCACCCCGCCGGAGCTCCACGTCGATATCATCAACGGCCCGCACCTCGCCCACCTTGCGCTTGAAGAAACCCTTTTTGATCGGAAAGTACACGCGGATGTCTTCAGCCTTGATGACGGTCTCCTGGCCGGGCTCGATTTCAGCAATACGCGATTCAGGCTCACTGTCGAGCAGGTACCTCGTATAGTCATGTTGCGGCTGCCTGAACAGAACGTCCGATCCGGCCTGTTCGACAATCTCCCCTTCGTGCATCACGCACACCCGATCGGCAAAGCGGCGCACAAGATTGAGATCATGGGTGATCAGCAACACTGACATGCCCGTTTCGCGCTGCAGGTCCTTGAGCAGATCGAGGATCTGCTGCTGAACGGTTACGTCGAGCGCGGTCGTGGGCTCATCTGCGATCAGAAGCACGGGGTCGCAGGCCAGCGCCATGGCAATCATCGCACGCTGACGCTGCCCGCCCGACAGCATATGCGGGAAGGCATCGATTCTGTGCTGCGGCTCACGGATACCCACCCTGTCGAGCAGCTCGATCGCAATTCTTCTGGCCGCTTCCCGGTCCATGCCCTTGTGCAGCTTCAATGTTTCCTGGATTTGCACACCGATCGGATACACCGGATTCAATGATGTCATCGGTTCCTGGAATATCATCGAGATATCCCTGCCTCGAATCGCGCGCATCTCGTTATCACTGGCCAGCATCAGGTCCCGGCCGTCGTAGATTATCCTGCCGTCCGGATACTCCACCTGGCGCGGGTCGTGCAGTTTCAGCAGCGACAGGGCGGTAACCGATTTGCCCGAACCCGACTCGCCGACGATAGCAACGTTCTCCGATGTCCCGATGTCGAAGTTCACCCCGCGAACGGCTTCGATATCGCCGCCCTGCGTCTTGAAGGTCACCTTGAGGTTTTCAACCTGAATCAGCCTGTCTGCCATGTCAATGCTTCCTCGTGTCCATGGCTTCGCGCAGGGCCTCGCCGATGAAGATCAGCAGCATCAAGGTGCCGACCAGCACAATGAAAGTACAGAGCGACAGCCACCAGGCCTCGATGTTTTCCTTGCCCTGCGCCAGCAGTTCACCCAGGCTAGGCGTAGTTGGTGGTACACCCAGGCCCAGGAAGTCCAGGCTGGTAAGTGCCAGGATCGAGCCGCTTATGCGGAACGGCAGGAAGGTGATCACCGGTGTCATGCTGTTGGGCAGCAGGTGATGACGCATGATCGCGACATCCGACAAGCCCATCGCGCGCGCCGCACGCACGTAGTCCATGTTCCTGCCGCGCAGAAATTCCGCGCGCACATAATCCGACAGGCCCATCCAGCCGAACAGGGACAAGAGGACGATCAGCAGCCAGATGCTGGGCTGGAAAATGGAAGCGAAGATGATCAGCAGGTAAAGCTCCGGCATGGACGACCAGACCTCGATCACACGCTGCATGATAAGGTCGAGCCGGCCCGAAAAATAACCCTGCACCGCCCCGGCCAGGATGCCGACAGCGACACCGATCGCCGTCAGCGCAAACGCAAACAGCACTGACAGTCGAAAACCGTACACCAGCCTTGCGAACACGTCCCGGCCCCGGTCGTCCGTTCCAAGCAGATTCTGCGATGTCGGCGGCGCGGGATTGGGGAGTTCCGACCTGAAATTGATGGTGTTGTAGCTGAAGCGGATCAACGGGTCGACAACCCAGTTGGCGCCGGACGTTATCAGTTCCCGCACATAGGGATCGGAGTAATCGGCCTCTGTCTCGAAATCACCGCCGAATGTTGTCTCCGGGTAACTGACCAGGAACGGAAAAAACAGCTCGCCCTGGTAATTGACCACCAGGGGCTTGTCGTTGAACAGAACCTCGGCGAACAGGCTGGTCACGAACAGTATCGCAAACAGCCACAGGCTTATATAACCGCGCTTGTTCGCCTTGAAGCGCAGCCAGGAACGCTGCCCGGGTGAAAGATGCACATTGTTCAGATCGCCGTTGCTGTTCATACCATCGATAATCCGCTAGTCAACGGACTCAAAGTGAATACGCGGATCAATCAGCACATAACTCAGGTCCGCCATCAGTTTCGCGAACAGGCCCAGCAGCGTAAAAAGATAAAGCGTACCCAGCACGACCGGATAGTCGCGTTTCAACACCGACTCGTAGGAAAGCAGGCCGAGACCGTCGAGCGAAAAGATGGTTTCGATCAGAAGACTGCCGGTGAAAAACGCGCCGATGAAAGCCGCAGGAAAGCCGGTGACCAGCGGAATGATCGCGTTTCTGAACACATGACCGTAAAGCACGCTGTTCTCGCTCACCCCCTTGGCCCTGGCCGTGAGCACATACTGTTTCCGTATCTCCTCGAGAAAACTGTTCTTGGTCAGCATCGTCATGACCGCGAAACTGCCGATCACCGAGGCCGTAATCGGCAGCACCATATGCCAGAGGTAATCGAGGATCTTGTCGTACCAGGGCAGCGTATCCCAGTTGTCCGACACCAGGCCGCGCAGCGGAAAGATATCAAGAAAACTGCCGCCGCCGAGAAACACCAGCAAGGTGATGCCGAGCACGAAGCCGGGTATCGAGTAACCGATCAGTATCAGGGTGCTGGTCGCAACGTCGAAAACGCTGCCATCCCTGACGGCCTTGGCGATTCCGAGAGGAATGCAGGTCAGGTAGACGATAAAGAACGTCCACATTCCGAGACTGATCGATACCGGCAGCTTGTCGATGATCAGATCCATGACAGACCGGTTGTGAAAATAGCTTTCTCCCAGATCAAAACTCAGGTAATTCTTCATCATGGTGAAGAAACGCTCGTGAACCGGTTTATCGAAACCATAAAGCGCCTTGATTTCCTCGATATGCTCCTGGTCGAGGCCGTGCGCCCCCCTGTAAAGCCCGCCGGCACCGGTACTGGCTTCACCCTGTGCCGATCGCCCTTCCAGCTGACTCACCAGCTGTTCAACCGGCCCGCCTGGCACGAACTGCGTTACGACAAAAGTGATCAGCATGACACCGACAAGCGTCGGTATCATCAGCAGCAGGCGTTTTGTTATATAGGCAAACATATTATTCAATATTGACTATCTGTAGGAGCGGCTTTAGCCGCGAACAATCGTATCCGGTAGCGGGGAATTCGCGGCTAAAGCCGCTCCTACAGGTAGTTATTAACTATTCATTATTCGTCATACATTGTTGTTTGTTTTTCCGACCACGTCTTCAGCAGCCAGGACACCGGTTCGAAATACAGCGGCAGCGTCTCCGGCATGTTGAACTTGTCCCGGTAAGCGATACGGTGTGTATCGATGTACCAGTTCGGCATCAGATACTCGCCGTGCAGCAGCACGCGGTCCAGTGCATGTGCTGCAATGATCAGCTCTTCGCGGTTCTCGACGTTGATGATTTTCTCGATCAGCGCATCAACGACCGGGTCCGAAATACCCGGCAGGTTGCGCGACCCCTCCATTCCCGCTGCCTGGGAATGGAACATGTTCATCAGCTCATTGCCGGGTGACACCGACTGCGGAAAACTGGTGACCACCATATCAAACTCGAACTTGTCCAGCCTGCGCTTGTAGAGCGAGTCATCGACGGTTCGATAGTTCATCTCGATTCCGAGCTTTTTCAGGTTGTGCGCATAGGGCGCAAAGATCCGGTCGAATCCCTTTTGCACCAGCAGAACATCGATGACGAAAGGCTCTCCCTGGTCGTTCTTCAATATACCATCCTGTATGGTCCATCCCGCTTCTGCCAGCAAATCGCGCGCCAGCTTGAGATTCTCCCTCAAGGTCACGTCGGCGCTGGTGGTCGGCGGATACCATTCCTGGTCGAATACGGAAGCCGGGAGCTGTTCGCGGTAGGCCTCCAGCATCTCGAGCTCCTTACCCCGCGGCAAACCACGCGACGCCAGCTCGCTGTTGCTGAAATAGGAATCGCAGCGCTCGTACTGATTGTAGAACAGCTGGTTGTTCGACCATTCGAAATCAAAGGCCAGCGTCAAAGCCCGGCGCACGCGTACGTCGCTGAACTTCTCCCGGCGCAGATTAAATGCAAAGCCCTGCATGCCTGCGTTGTTGCTGTGCGCCAGTTCGGTCTTCAATATTTCCCCTGAATCATACTTCGGCCCGACATGCGAGCGCGCCCAGCGCTTCGAGTAATTTTCAAAGAAGAAATCGAATTCGCCGGCCTTGAAAGCTTCGAGCGCAATCGTCGAATCCTTGTAGTACTTGTAGTTGACCCTGTCAAAGTTATACATGCCCTTGCGCACCGGCAGGTCCTTCGCCCAGTAATCGGGATTCCGCCGGTAGCGTATGAAGCGGCCGCGTTCGTAGCCATCAACGAGGTACGGTCCTGAACTGATCGGCGGCACGTCATCGACCTTGTCGAAGGGTTCGGAACCCAGCCAGTCGCGGGAGAAAATCGGTATTTCACCGACGATCATGTGCAGCTCCCGGTTGCGGTTCTTGAAATGAAACCGCACGGTCAAATCATCAAGCACTTCTGCCGACTCGACATCGCCGTAATACACCCGGAATTGCGGATGCGCCGCCTTGCTCATCAAAGTATCGAAAGAGAATTTTACGTCCTCCGCCGTTATCGGCTCGCCATTGGAAAAACGCGCTGCGGGATTGATATGGAATGTAACAGACAGGCCGTCGTCGGCCAGGTAGAAGTCTTCTGCGATCAGCCCGTACATGCTGAAAGGCTCGTCGAGACTTTTCTCCAGCAGGCTTTCGAATACCAGGGTGCCCAGCCCCTCCGCCGCAATGCCCTTGAGCAGGTATGGATTGAGACTATCGAACGTACCCAGGCCGTAAAGCGTAATCTCGCCGCCTTTTTCCGAATCGGGATCGACGTAATCGAAGTACGCAAAACCGGGCGGATACTTCGGCTCGTAGCCCATGCCCATTGCGGGGACGGCTTCTACCCTGGAGATCTGAAGCAGGAAAACGCAGCAGAACAGTAATTTCAGAAATATAACGCGTAACCAGCGCCGCATGATTTTAGTTGTTGCTTTTCGCTGTAAAATCCGCCTAACATTAGGTCGTCCAAGTTTACAGCACTTTTTAATTGGGGAGTAACTGATATGGGCTTTATGAGTGGCAAGCGTGCACTTATATTCGGCGTCGCGAGCAACCGTTCCATCGCATGGGGGATAGCAAAGGCCATGCACCGAGAAGGAGCCGAACTGGCATTTACCTACATGGGCGAGCGTCTGCGTGAACGTGTCGAAAAACTCGCCGGCGAATGCGATTCCGATATTGTACTCCCCTGCGACGTCGAAAACGACGAGCAAATAGAAGCGGTATTCGAACACCTGGACGACTTCTGGGAATCGCTGGACATCATCATCCACTCGGTCGCGTTCGCTCCCAAGGAGATGCTGGAGGGCGATTACCTCGACAACCTGACTCGCGACGGATTCAACCAGGCCCACGACATAAGCTCCTACTCGCTGGCTGCTATCGCCAAGGCCGGCCGCCACATGATGCAGAACCGGAAAGATGCATCCATCCTGACCCTGAGCTACCTGGGGGCCGTACGCGCCTTCCCCGGATACAACGTCATGGGCCTGGCAAAAGCGAGCCTGGAAGCCAATGTACGCTACCTGGCCCACTCCCTGGGACCGGAAGGCATCCGCGTCAACGCGATTTCCGCGGGCCCGATCAAGACGCTGGCTGCAAAGGGCATATCAGGCTTTAACAAGATACTCGACCACGTCGAGCAGAGCGCCCCCCTGCATCGCAACGTCACCATCGAGGAAGTCGGCGACACCGCGGCTTTCCTGTGCTCCGATCTCGCCAGCGGCATCACCGGCGAAGTCGTCTACGTCGACGCCGGCTATCATACCGCCGGGCTGATGGGCAACACTAAAGAATAAATATACCTGCCCATCACAGGGCAGTACGATTTTTCTATTCGCTGATTTCCCGGTTTCTCGAAGATCTTTTTAACCGCAGAGACGCAGCGGAATTTTTGAACAGTAGCGGCTTCAGCCGCTACTGTGATCATTTGAAACTATCTCTGCGCCCTCTGCGTCTCTGCGGTTAATACATAATCCCCGTTTGACCATCGAAGTCAGGCTTTCAGGTTCGTTTCTTCGCCCTCCAGGCGCGCGATCGTCACCGCGGCTACCGAGTCGCTGAACACGTTAACCGCCGTCCGGCACATATCCAGCACCCTGTCGACCACGAGAATCATGCCGATGGCTTCGACGGGCAGCCCGATCGCCGCCAGAATGATCGTAATCGCCACCAGGCTGGCCGAGGGTATTCCAGCGACACCGATCGAGGTCAACAATGCAATCAGCACGATCGTAAACTGGGTCGTCAGATCCAGCGACAGACCGTAGGCCTGGGCGATGAACATGGCCGCGACACATTCGTACAGCGCCGTACCGTCCATGTTGACCGTGGCGCCGAGCGGCAGCGTGAAACCGCTGACCCTGTTGGACACGCCTGCGCGCTTCTCCACGCAGTCGATGGTTATCGGCAGTGTTGCCGAGGACGAACTGGTCGAAAACGCCGTCAGCAGCGCCGGCATCATCGCCCTGAAATGCGCACGCGGATTGACCCGGGCGATAAACCTGAGCACGGCAGGCATCACCAGCAACAGATGTGCGGCCAGCGCGGCCAGGACCGTGACAAAAAACACCGCCAGCGGCCTGAACGCGTCCAGCCCGGAAGCCATCAGCACCTTGGCTACCAGCGCGAACACGCCGATGGGCGCAAACAGCATGATCCACTCGGTCATCTGCATCATCACGTCGAGCAGACCCTTCCAGAAATTCCTCAGCGTTTCGCCTGGCCGCCCCTGGACCCGCGACAGAAAGAATCCGAACAGCAAGCTGAAGAATATCAGCCCGAGCATCTTGCCCTCGGCCGCGGCCGATACGATATTCGGCGGAATCATGCGGATAAACACGTCCGCCAGGTCGCCCGTACCCTTGCCTTCGACCCGTTCGATGACCTCGTCCGCATCCGCCGACAAACCGACCAGTTCACGCACAGGCTCGCCGTCGGCGACACCGGGCTGAAACAGGTTTACCGCGATCAGGCCGATAAGAATGGCAACCAGGCTGCTCGCCGCATAGTAGATCAGTGTCTTGTAGCCGAGGCGCCCCAGGGTATCAGGCTGGATTTCCATCATGCCGACTATGATCGACGACATGATCAGGGGGACGATCAGCATCTTCAACGCGTTCAGGAACAACGTGCCGATGAAGTCCAGGACAGAACTTAATGAAAGCCCGAAGAGCGTTGTCGACACGTCAGCCGAGATACCGACGAGGACCGCCAGTACCAGGGCGATGAATATCTGCCAGTGCAGGGCCATACGAAATAACTTCATCATGCGCCTGCCATGGTAGACGGAAATTTATTGAAGCAGATCAGTGTTTCGCTGAATCTCTGCGGCATCCCTGATAGTTGTCAGCGCAAAATCAAAATCCGAATTCGCGACATCAACTCTGCGTTGCTTTTTGACGGCGTCGATCTGTTCCCCGGAAATCTCTTCGGGCGTAATGACCTCGTCAAGCAGCAGCAAGGCTATATCACCCGATGCAAGATTGACTACCTGGATCGACGGCTCACCGTCCTGCGGACGCGGCATCTGGAAAGCGGCATTGACAAGCATAATATCGACGTCTTTCAGATTGTTACGGCTGACAGTGACAGCACTCTCCACTTTCTGGTTCTCCGTGAGCACGCTCTCCGCATCCGCGCCATCCATGATCCTGTTCCTTGCCTCTTCCGCCGCCGCCATAGCCGCTCTGTGTGCAGCTTTCTCGCGCAAGGTCTTCTCGATATCCGCCCTGAGCTGCTGCAGAGGCTGCCTGGCGGCCGGCTCATGCTTGACAAGACGCAGCACGGCGACATGGTTAGGCGCCAGTTCGATGATATCGCTGTTCACGCCTTCCTGAATGACCGACGTTGCAAATGCGGCTTCGCGAAATTTGGGGTTGTCTGCGATACCGGCGCCGCTGGTGCGCGTAAACAATTCGGTCTTCTGGACCGCTTTATTGACTGCATCTGCCACGGCATCAAGACTGTCCGGGTTTTCATACGCCGTCACCGCCATGTTCTCGGAAATATCGTAAAACATGCTGCTGATTACGTCCTGTTTCAGCTCGTTTTCGAATTCCGCGCGCTTCTCGTCAAATGACGGAATATCGGGCGTGCGCACATCGTCTAGCTTGATTAGATGCAAGCCGAACTGTGTTTCCACCACACCGCTGATTTCACCCTTGCTCATTTCGAACAGCGCGTCCTCAAAGGGCTTGACCATTTCACCCATGGCTACCCACCCGAGGTCGCCGCCCTGTTTGGCCGATCCCGGGTCTTCAGAGAACTCGCGCGCCAGCGCTTCGAATGACTCGCCATCCTCCAGTTTCTGCTGTATTTCCTCGATTTTCGGCATCAACGCTTCCTTGCTCTTGTCCTCGGAAGCGCCGAGCTGTACCAGTATGTGCCGCGCCTTGCGTTCTTCCCGGGCCTGCAGGGACCGCTTGAACTGCTCGTACCTTTGCGCCAGTTGATCTTCGTCTACAGGCACGCTGCCCGCAACATCGTCACTGGTCACTTCAACGTATTCAACACTGACCTTCTCGTCGGTCATGTACCTGTCAGCATTGTTGTTGTAATAGTCTTCTATCTCCTGGTCGGTAACGGTGATATCGGCCGATTCGGGATCAACACTGTAAGTGATCTGGCGTATCACGCGCTCCTGCTGCTGCAGCTCTGCAAGACGACGTGCCTCTTCGTCGGTCAAAATCGCTGATGTGATCAGCGCGTTCTGTTTCTGGACCACGCGCAGCTCATTTCTCAGCCGGGTCTCGTACTGACTGATCGTCATGCCGTTTGAAGCCACAACATTTTCGAAATAGTCCCGATCGAACTTTCCGTCACGGGTAAACAATGCCGCAATATTCTGTTTCAGGCTGTTATCGGAAACC
>Ga0180438_10005947_pt1 | contig 16724 bp, 10 predicted proteins | sample SS_ome_12_FD_132455 | JGI IMG/M metagenome (GOLD analysis project Ga0180438, IMG submission 132455) | Hypersaline lake sediment archaeal communities from the Salton Sea, California, USA - SS_3_D_2 metaG | ecosystem: Environmental > Aquatic > Non-marine Saline and Alkaline > Hypersaline >...
AATCACTCATGGCGGCCTCCTTGCTGCCTGGGGTGCGTTGACTACACCCTTGTATGCAAGGCAGGCCGCTTTTCCCTAGATCAAAACCCCGTCACGGGTTACGAAAAAATCAGTGCCATTCATGTCAGAATAGGCATCCGCCGGATGACCCGACTGACAAACGGCTTCAGCAAGAAGTGGGAAATTCACGAGCACGATATCGTCTTCTGGCTTCTGTGGCACAATTACTGCCGGGTTCACATGACCCTGAAGACGACACCGGCTGTCAACGCTGGGCTGACGGATCATGCTTGGACTGTGGAGGAGTTGCTCGATACGCTGGCAACGCATTCCTAGGACACTACCCAAATCTGCAATTGACAATCTGCAATCACCCTCCCTCACGCCCCCTTCACGCGCAGCATCCCCAGCCATTTGTCCTCGCTGTCGATGACGTATTGGGCGTGGCTCGAAGGGGATTCGGTTCGTAGCACCAAACCGGCCATGAAGGGCTGGCCTTCGATCTTTCCCAGCCCGCCGATCGACGACCAGGGGGTGCCTTTGCCCCCTTCGCCGGGCAGGCGCACGTGCTGAAAGAACATGTGGGCGAAGCCCTGGGCGCTGACCTGGGCCGGCCAGCGGCGCACCACTGGCTGGTGCGAACCGACCACGCGCGTCAGCCCGGGTACGATCGCCTCGTACAGCTCGTGCAACTCGCTGGGCGGGGGCAGGTCGCGCACCCGGCCCGCCGGCGCCAACACCACCGCGGCCAGGCGCACCGGCACGTTGAGGAGTTCGAGCGTGGGCCCCTCGGCGGGCGGCCCGGCGTTGCCCAAGGCCATCACGTCGATCTTCAGGCCCGGCGCCCCCTTGGCCGCCACCGGCTTCTTGCGGCCCGTGAGTATCCGATAGAGGATGTACAGCACCACCACCGCGACCAAGGCGATGATGCCCCACTTGATCGGGTCGCCGCTGAGCCAACCGGCGGCCTCTTCGAGCGTTTTGTCGATGTTCTCGGGCATGAGGGTTTCTCCTTCCGTTTGTCGTGACCGCATTCATGCGGTCGAGCTTGCAGTGGCCGTATTCATGCGGTCCTTGGGGTATTCACCAGAGTCGGACCCGATGAATCGGGTCACTACGAACATTGGAATTGGCGCAACTCCTCGGCCGTGGGGAGCGACGTCTGGGCACCGAGGCGCGTTACCGACAGGGCCGCGACGAGGTTGGCCCTCCGCACGGCCTCGTCGATAGCCGCCCCTTCGGCCAGGGCAACGGCCAGGCCGCCGTTGAACGCGTCGCCGGCGGCCGTGCTGTCCACGGCCTCGACCTCCGGGGCGGGCAGGAGCGCCGTGACCTGCGGCCCGACGACAAACGCCCCCTTGGGGCCCATGGTAATGATAACGTGCCGGGCCCCGGCGAGAAGCAGGTGCCCGGCCGCGTCCCGCGCCGAGCGTTCGTCGGTCACCTCGACGCCGGTGAGCCGCGCGGCCTCGCCCTCGTTCGGCGTAATATAGGTGGTTTGCGAAAGGAGTGCCGCGTCGAGCGGGCCGTCGGGGGCCGGGGCCGGATCGAGCATCACCCGCACCCCGGCCTGGTGCGCAATCGCCGCCGCCCAGGCCACGGTTTCCAGCGGGATTTCCAACTGGAGCATGACCAGGTCGGCCGCCCGGATCCGCTCGGCCGCCGCGTCCACGTCGGCCGGTGCTAGGGCATGGTTAGCGCCCGAGGCCACCGAAATCAGGTTCTCGCCCGACGAGTCGACCAGGATCAGGGCCACGCCGGTGGCGTGCTCCGGGTCGCGGAGGATGAAATCGGTGCGGATGCCGTCGCGCCGGTAGCCCTCGATGGCCTGGCTTCCGAACACGTCGTCGCCCACCTTGGCCACGAAGGTCACGTCGGCCCCCAGGCGCGCGGCGGCCACGGCCTGGTTGGCCCCCTTGCCGCCGGGCACCATGGCAAACTCGCCGCCGGTCACCGTCTCACCCGGCCCGGGCAGCCGGTCGGACTTGACCACCATGTCGGTGTTGCTGCTGCCGACGACGACGATGGAGGGGGGCATGAGTTCTTCCGTCTCTTGAAGCGGCAAGGCCGCAGGCAAATCCGAATGTCGAAATCCGAAATCCGAAACAAATTCCAAACACGAAATCTGGAATGTTCAAAATCTGGTCCGCACGGCGTGACGACCGCGACAGACCTTTACCCCGGTGCTTCTTGTTTGGGACATTCGAACCTGAGAATTGGGATTTGTTTCGGATTTCGGGTTTTGTATTTCGGATTTCGAACGCGCCTACGCGCACTGAGCACGCCACGGTCCGTCCCTACTTCCTCTTGGCCAACACCCCGTTGATCACCAGCGCCGCCATCAGCACCACGCCGGTCAGTAACTGTCGGGCGAGGTCGTCGATCCACGTGATTCGCATCAGGCCCACGCGGAGCACGGTGAAGGTCAATACGCCGATGAAGGTCTTGCCCATGCCCCCTTCGCCGCCGAAGAGGCTGGTGCCGCCCAGCACGACGCAGGCCACGGCGCTCAGCAGCAGGTCCTTGTTCAGGTCGGTCGTCACCGTGCCCATGCGCCCGGCGTTGACCAGCCCGCCGATCCCGGCCGTCACGGCACAGAGGGCCAGGCAGGCCACGACGATCAGGCCGGTGCGCACGCCGGCCAGCCGTGCGGCCTGGCGGTTGCCGCCGGTCATATAGACGTAGCGGCCGAGGCGGGTGTGCTCGAGCAGCAGGTGGCCGGCGATCATCACCACCGCGGCCAGGATCGCGCTGTAGGGCAGCGTGAAATGGCTCGCCTCGATGTCGAAGAAGGGGCCGATGGGGATGCCGTCGTTGCCCAGGCTGCGGAGGAAGTCGGGCAGCTTGAAGGCCGCCCCCTGGGTGATGTACTTCGACGAGCCCTCGGCGATGAACATCATGGCCAGCGTGATGATGAAGCTGGGCAACTGGGCCCAAACCGTGAGCAGGCCGCTTAGGAGCCCGAGCAGCAGGCAAGTCACCAGCGGCAGCAGCACCACCAGCCCGACGGCAAAGGCCGACGCCTGTTCCGCGGCCCCGGTGCCGCCGATCCAGCGCTCGAAGAGCCAGCCGCAGAGGCAGGCGGCCCAGAGGGCCATCATCCCCACCGAGAGGTCGATCTCGGCGCACAAGAGCACGTAGGTCATGCCGACCGAGACGATCGCCAGCACCGAGCCCTGCTGCAAGACGGCCTCGAGCGTGCCCGGCGTAAGGAAGCTCGACGCGGCGAAGCTGAAAAACACCACCAGCACCGCCAGGCTCACCAGCGGGGCCCAGTCCCGGGCCTCCCAGCGGGAGAGCCAACGCAACAGCGGATTCGAGGACGGTTGGAGTGACGGATCGTTCACGGGTAATTTTCCATCGCCGGCGTGCCGCCGGCGGCTAAACGGCTTCCGGTAAGCGTATCATGCGTACCGCATCAACGTCGCCTTGTCCACCTGGGTGCCGGCAAACTCGTGGGCGACGCGCCCGCGGCTTAGGACCAGGATCCGGTCGGCGTGGGCCAGGAGCATCTCGGGCTCGGCGGAGCTGAGGACCACGGCCGCCCCCTGCCCTTTGAGCTGCCCGACCAGGCGCATCACCTCGTCCTTGGCCCCCACGTCCATGCCCCGCGTCGGCTCGTCCAACAGCAGGACCCGCACCGGACCCAACAGCCACCGGGCCATCACCACCTTCTGCTGGTTGCCGCCCGAGAGGTGGCCGGTCATCATGCGCGGGTCGGCCGGGCGGCAGCCGACCTTTTCGAGCACGGGCCGGGCCACCCGGGCTTCGCGCCCGGGCGTGAGCCAATCGCCCACGGTCCCGCGCAGGTGGGCCAGCGTGACGTTCTTGTAGTTCTCGGTCCGCATGAAGAGCGACGTGGCCCGATCGGCCGCCACGAGGACCACGCCGCGGCGCACGGCGTCGTGGGTGCTGCCCGGCTTCAGCGCCCGGCCGTCGACGAGCACGTCGCCCGCCGCGGGCTTCAGCGACCCGCCCAGGGCGTGGACCAACTCCTGGTGGCCCGAGCCCACGAAACCGTAAAGCCCCAGGCACTCCCCCGGTGCGACTTCGAGGTCCACGCCGGCAAATGCCCCGGGGCGCGAAAGCCCCCGGGCCACGAGTCGCTGCGGCGTCTCGGTTCGCTCGGGCAGCTCGGCGCCCCGCTCGTAGCCCACCTCGGTCTGTTCGAGCCCGTGCCCTAGCATGGTCTGGATCACCGAGTGCTTGTCTCGCTCCGACCGCCGGGCGGTTTCGATTCGCCGCCCGTCGCGGAGGATGGTCACGCGGTCGCAGATCTCCAGCACGTCCTCGATGAAATGGCTGATGAACACCACGGCCACGCCGCGATAGCGGAGCGCCTCGATCAGGGCGAAGAGCCGGCGGGTCTCGGGCGGGCTCAAGGCACTGGTCGGCTCGTCGAGGATCAGCACCCGGGCCCCGCTGTAGACGCCCCGCGCGATCTCGACCATCTGGCGCACCACCAGCGGATAGGCGTCGAGGCGCCGGGTCACGTCCACGTCGATGTGCAGCTCGTCGAGGCGCTCCCGGGCCGTCTCGCGCATGGCGGCCCAGTCGATTCGCCCCAGCTTGGCGGTCGGCTGGCGCCCCAGGAAGAGGTTCTCGGCCACGGAGAGCTGGCCCACGCCGGATAGCTCCTGGTAGACCATGGCGATGCCCAGGGCCATGGCCTCCTGGGGGTTGGCCAGCCGGACCTCGCGCCCGTCCAGCAGCACCGTCCCCTCATAGTCGGGCAGGGCGCCGGCGAGGATCTTCATCAGCGTGCTCTTGCCTGCCCCGTTGCTGCCGACCAGCCCGTGGACCTCGCCCGCGTGGAGCGTGAAGTCCACGTCCTTAAGTGCGCGCACGCCGCCGAACCGCTTGCCGATGCGGCGGCACTCTAAGAGCGGCTCTTCTGCGGTGGCGGGCATGGGTGTTACCGGAGTTACTCCCCGCCGTCCGACGCAGCCACGCGCGCCGGGCCCTCGCAGCGGGCGGCCGCTTCCAAGAGCGCACGGCGCGTGGAGACCTCCGGGTACCCGGCGGCGAGCTTCTGGATGGCATCGAGGCTTGCCGGGTCGGCGACGTGGCCCAGGGCCTCGGCCGCGGCGTGGCGCGTGTCGGTGGCGTTGTCCATGTTGCCGACGGTGGCCAGGAGCACCGGCACGGCGCGGCGGTCGCCGATTTGGCCCAGGGCCCACGCGGCGGCCGCCCGCCAACAGGGCGTATACTCAAGCTGCAGGAAGTGGATGTTCGGCTCGGCCGGATCGGGGCGCCCGTGCCGGGCCTCGTTCAGCTCCGGGGCCAGCGACGCTGCGAGCGTGTCGACCGACGCCGGATCGCCCAGGTTCCCCAGCGCCCGGCCCAGGTAGAAAAGCACCCAATGGCGCTGCGGGATCCAGCTCGGGTTGCCCAGTGGGCGGTTGATCGGGTCCTCGGGCATGGCGCGGTACCGCTCGTAGGCCGCGCGGAGCCGCGGCTCGTACTTCGCGTCGCGGCACACGCCGGCGAGCATCTGCGCGGCGCGGTTGTCCGGGGCCGGCTTGCCCGCCCACGCGCCGAAGGTGGTGCTCACGGCCTGCTTCAGGTCGTCGGCCGCCTTGGCTTCCGGGTCGCCCAGAAGCGCCAGGCAGGTCTCGATCATCTCGTCGCCGCGCCCGCTGCGGCGAATCACCCGGCCGGCGAGCGTCTCGTACGTGTCGCTCTGGGGGAACAGCGCCCGGTCGGGATCGGTCGGCACCGAGCGGATCACGTGCGGCAGGATCGCGCCGGTGCGGGTCGAGCCGAGGTAATCCAGGGCCGCGATCAGCCGGGCGTGCAGCGGCGAGGCATGACACGCATAGAGCGCCGGGTGGTCGCTGTACCAGCCCACGTAGCGCACGTAGTCCTGTAGCTTGCCGAAGGTGTCGATCAGCACGGTCTCGGCCTCGGGCGTGCCGATCTGTCCCAAGGCGTCGATGGCCGCTTCGGCCAGGAACAGGTTGCCGGTCTTCGGCTCGACGTGGCCGGCCAGGATGTCGCGCAACAGGGGCACGGCCGCCGTGTCCTTCAGATGGCCCAGGGCCCGTACGGCCTCCTGCAACGTGCGCGGGTTGAGCGGCGAGTCGGCCGCGAACGTGAAGCGATCGGTCCGGTTGCTGCCCGTGAACGGCGGATAGGGGTTCTTGTCCTTCTCCCTTGCAACGTACTGCCGGAGCGCCGCCCGAGCCGCGTCGCCGCCCGTGTGCCCCAGGGCCACGATCGCCCGGCGCTGCGTGGCACGATCCTCGCTGGTGATCCGCTTGATGAGCGATTGCTCGACGGCCGGCCAAGGGTTGGCCGCGAACCACGCGCGCCAGGCGTCGGCCTGCGTCTTGCGCTCCGACCAGAGGGCGAACGGCTGGAACGGCTCGGCGTGGCCGGTGAGGTTCTCCAGGGCCACGGCCGCGGCCCGGGCCACGACGGGGTCTCGGTCCGCCAGCGCGTCGAGCAGCGCCGGCACGCTCTCCCGCGTGCCGCACGCCGAGAGCGCCAGCCCCGCGGCCGCCCGGGCCTCGCGGCTGCTCCCGCGCAGCGCTTCGGCCAGGGCGGGCGCGGCCGCACGGTCGCGCAGCAGGGCCAGGCGGTTGGCCGCGGAGATGCGCAGCCGCTCGTCGGCCCCGCGGAGTTGCTCCACCAGCGCCGCGACGTCCTGCTTGCCGGTGGCCAGCGGGCCGGTCTCGTCCGAGTGCAGGTTGAGCGAGGCGGTCTCGCGGAACCGCTCGAACTGGAGGTCCATCATGCCGGTCACGCCCGAATTGTTGCCGCGGAAGCGGTGGGCGTCGCCCTGGCCCGTGAGCCGAAGCGGCCGGGCCTTGATCGCCAACGCCAGGCCCACCTCGCGCGGCGGGGTGGCTTTGCGCGGATGGTGACACCCCAGGCAGGAACGCTGCTCGCCGGGCCGCACGTAAATCCACGACATCTCGTTCAGCTCCGAGCGCCCCTCGGCGTCCACGGCCTGCAACGCCAGCGGCACGTCGGCGGGCACCTCGACGTAGAACGACCCGTCGGGCGCGATCGGCACCGTGCCCAGCTCGACCGTCTCGTGTCCGGCGTGGACGATGTGCGAATGGGACGACCGGGTCGTCAGTGCCTTCGCCCCCAGCACGCGGATCGCCCGGATCTGGTCCCAGTCGGCCTTGGTCTTGCGGGTGAAGCGCACGTCCTGGCAGTAGAGGAACCCGGTGGCCCCGGGCAGGCCGGCCCGGTCGCGGTCGATCGTGTCGGCCAGCACGGGCGGGCGCGGGCGCAGTCCGAGGAAGACGGGCGAATGGATCGAGCCTTCTTCCGACTCGTAGATTTGCACCAAACGGTTATCGCGGGGATCGAGCACGGCCAGCACGTCGGAGACCATCTTGGTCACGTCCGGGCGCAGGACCGTGGCCAGCAGGCGCCCGTCGGGCAGCGGCGCGAGGTCGCCCAGCCCGCCCGGCAGACGCTGGAACGACGGCTCGGCCCCGCCGGGACTGGCGATGAAGTTGCCGCGGTTCGAGATGCAGGCCAGCTTGCCGCCGGGCAGCGGGGCGGGGCTGCCGTAGCCCAGCCGGCGCAGACGCACACCGTAGTCGGGCCCGACGTCGGCCCCGATCTCCGTCAGCCCGTCGGTCCCGTCCGGGCGGATAACGTGGATTTGCGTCTCGACCTTGGCCCGGTCGAAGAAGTTGTCGGTGCGAATGAAGGCGATCCGCCCGTCGGCCGTCACCTTCGGCTCGTTGTCGAACGTGGGCGTGAACGTGATCGGCTCGATGCCGCTCCCGTCCGGCTGCATCACGAACAGGGCCCGCGACGGCGGGTTGTGATACTCCTCGAAGGTGCCCGCCCGCGTGGAGGTAAACACGATGCGCCCGTCGGGCAGCTCGGCCGGGTCGATGTCGTGGAACGGCCCGTCGGTGAGCCGCTCGGGCTGGCCCCCATCGACCGGCACGCGGTAGATGTGGAAGAAGCTCTCCCCCTCGGCGGCCATGGCCACGTAGATCGACCGGCCGTCGTAGCTGGCGGCGGGCGAGCCGATCACGCCTTTGCCTGCGTCGACGAACAATCGCGGCGTGGCATCAGGCCCCACCGGCCGGAGCACGTACAGCTTGCGCCCGATCTTCGATGGGCAGGGCAGGTCGAACTCGGTATAGGCCCGGGACCAGTTGCCCACCCGGAAGCAGACGCCCCAGGCGTCGCCGCGCAAGGGCACGTAGACGCTGCAATCGTCGCCGAGGAAGGCCACGGCCTCGGGCCAGCGGAAGTCGGCGTCGGGCTCGGCCATGGCCACGGCGCTGGGCAGCGAGCCGTGGCGCCGGCCGCCCTTCGATCCGGCGTAGGTCAGCTTACCCCAGGGCGCCATGCCCATCGGCCCCAGCGCTTTGGCGCCGGTCCACTTCTCGTCCTCGAGGAACTCGGGGTGCGAGTAGTCCTCGGGATCGCCCTTCAAGGCGACGTGCCAGGCGTCGTCGGTGGCGATTTCGAGCACCTTGCCCCCGGGCATTTCGATGCGCAGCGCGGCCACCAGCCCCCGGGAGGCGCCCAGGCAGATGCCGCGGACGCCCACCACGTTGCGGCCCTGGGCCAGGCGGGGCTTGATGTCGTAGCGTTCCAGGGAGTTCCAGATCGAGGCGTCGGCCCCCACGTCGAAGCCGACCGACGCCCCGTTGACGTACAGCTCGTAGCCGTTGTCGGCCGTGATCAGCACGCTGGCGGCGGCCGGCGCCTGGTCGAGCGTGAACGTGGTGCGGAACTCGCACACGTCGGCCGCCGGTGCCCCCCAGATCCAGGACGCCTTCTCGATCGCCGGCAGCGGCCCGGCCGGCGATTCCTCCTCCGCGCCCCGGGCCGACAGCGCTCCTCCGACCAGCAGCGCCGCGGCAACCACCGCCGCCCCCCGCCGCAGGAACTCTTCTCGATACGTCGTTTTCTTCCGCGCGGCTTGAAGACCGTGTCGAGCCATTCGCATGTTCCTCTCGTCTCCGCTGGGTTCAACTCGTTGGCAGTGCGCACCGAGTCCCATTGTACTTCCCGCGCTCCGCGGGCGTCAATCGGCCGCTGCGTCTCGGCTTCTATCTGGATCGCGCGAAGCTCTTCAGCTTTGCCGTGGTGAAATAGCGGCCGCGCGTCAACGCTGCGTTGATCGCAGGGAAACGCTCAACGAAACCTCGGCCTGGTCCCGCCAAAGCCGGAGCGTGATCGAACGCGCGCGGGACTGTTTCTTGTATTGCTCGGCGAAGTCGCCCAGCCCGTTGACCTGCCGGCCGCCCACGGCGCGGATCACGTCGTTTTCCTCGAGGCCCGCCCGGGCTGCTTCGGACCCTTCGGGAACGGCCACGAGCAGCACGCCCCGCTTGTCGCCCAGCCCCACGGCGGACATCTCGCCGCCGTTCTCGATGTTCTTGACCGTGGCGCCGAGCCAGTGGGCAGTCGCCGGCGTGGTGTAGCGCCGGCCCCACCCGCCGCTCGAAATGCTCGCCGCTTCCAGCGTGCCCGGCAGCGGCGGGGTCCTGGCGAGCTTCTTCAGCTCGGGCTTCTGCACGCCGAAGCGGTCCATGGGGAAGTTCTCGAAGCCGAGCTTCAGGGCGGGCGAATCTTCCCGCACGCGGTAGTCGCCGGCCAGAGCGTCGATGAACCGCGCGTCGGCAACCAGGCTGTGCTCGTCGCCGCCGAACTTGCGCAGGTTCTCGGCCGGCCGGGGTTCGGCCCCGGGCTGGTGGACCAGGTTGTGGTCGATCGATCGGCCCTGGTCGGTCGACTGCATTCCGGCCGGGGCATAGCCGTCCCGCCAGATGATGTTGTGCGTGAACTCGGTGTGGCAGTCGGGGTACCAGACGTGGGGGCAGAACGTGTAGTCGACCATGATGTTGTTCGCGACCTTGCGGAAGTAGCCCTCGCGGAGCTTGATCCCCCCGGCCAGGCAGAGGTTGCTGTAAAGCTCGAAGTTGCTCGATCCGTCGTCCAGGTCGATGTCCCAGCCGTGGTCGCACCGCCAGCGGTTGTTCCGCAGCACGATGGTCTTGCGGCAGTCCCACTTGGGCATGTCGGGGTACTGCTTGAGCCACTCGACGGTCTGCCCGCGGTTGGGGTGCCAGAAGCGGTCGCGCCCCCAGGAGTTGAACGAGCCGTGGTCCCCGGTCTCCTTGACGGTGTCGAACACGTCGCAGAACTCGATCAGGTGGCCGCCGAACGCCCCGTTGGAGACGTTGATCCCCGCCCGCGGGCAGTCGTAGATACTACAGTGGCGCACGGTGATCGACTCCGCCGTGCAGATATTCACGCCCGCCGTCTGCTTCTCGACCCGCCCGTTGCGGTAGATCAGACAGTCCTCGACGAGGCATTCGGCCGGATAGTCGGGGCTCTTGGGGCCGGGCGTCTTGTCCATCTCTTCGAGCGTCAAGGTTTGGTGGTACTCGAACAACGGCGATCGCAGGGCCCCCGGATCGCCCACGAAGCTGATTGCGCTGGAGCCGGCGTCGGCGACGTGGCAGCCGGTGATCTCGATCCGCCGGTTGTACCCGCTGACGAACACCGCGTTGCCGCCGACCTGGTGAATGAAGCAGTCGCGCAGCGCACAATCCTCGGCCCCGTCGAACAGCACGGCCCCGCCGCGATAGGTCGTCCAGTCGCTTCGCAGGAGCGGCTCCTTGTTGTCCATGAAGGTCCGGGCCGCGTGGGTGATCGTCAGCCCCTTTAGCTCAACGTGTCGCACCGGCTTGTCCCGATCGCCGCGGAACTCGATGAGCCGGGCCAAACGCACTGCCTCGACCTTGGCCTTGCTCATGTCCACGTCTTTCGGCGGGTAGAAGTAGAGCACGCCTTTGCCGCCGTCGAGAAACCACTCGCCCGAGGCGTCGAGTTCCTCGAACACGTTCTCGACGAAGCGGTACTGGGCGTGGGCGCCCATCTGGCGGTTGTTCTGCCAGCCGCCGAGCAGCTCCAGCTTGCCGTCGCCCGTCTTGCCGGTGATCGTCCAGTGCATGTCGCCCCACAGGCTGCGGTGCATGGCGTGGACGAATCCGCCGGCCGGGTCGGACCACCGCTTCACGCGATCCGGCGACGTGCAGTCGGCCGCAAAGCCCTGGAAATACTGCGCGCCGGCGTCGTAGTTCGGGTAGCGGGCCATGGGCTGACGCCGGCCGTCGACGAAGAGCTGATCGGAGGTGAAGCCCTCGGGCACCTTGGCCTGCACGATGCCCTCGCGATACGGCTTCCACTCCAGCTCGAGTCGCACGCCGCCGCTTAAGACCGCCTCTTCGCCCGGCACGGCCGCGTAGACCACCGGGGCCTCGGCCGTGCCCGAGTCCTCGGCCCTAAACACCACCGGCTCGGCAAGATAGTACGTGCCCGCGCGGAGATAGACGGTGATCGGCTCGCCCCGGATGCCCCGGGCCACGTCGCGGGCACGGCCAATCGTGGCCAGCGGCCGGTCCTTGGTGCCCGGGTTGGCGTCGTCGCCCCCCGGCGAGACAAACAGCTCGGCGCACGTGGCCGGCACGACGTTCAACGTAACGCTCACTACGGCGGCAAGCACGAAGATGCGCGTCATGGGTGGCGTGCTCCCGGACCTCGGGTGGTGTTTCGCGCGAGGGGGCGAGGCCGGCAACGCCGCGACCCGCCGGCTCCCGTTCGTCCGCAGTATACCGCCGGACCTGCCGAATGTCCAAAGCACGCGATTCCGCTTCGCGGCCCCGCATGGCCTCCACCCCCAGCCCAATCACCCCCCCGCTCCCGCCCGCTCCCGGTTGCCCCTCCCGCCGCCCCCGCTCCCGGCCCCCACCAACGGCCGCGAGACGGGCTGGCTGCCGGTTGGCAGTTGAAGTCTGGCCCTGGTCGGCACTCCAAGTGAGTTTGCCCAGACTGCCCAAGAGGCTCCTGACCCCTTTTCCGTTCGGCGCGGTTGTTGTACAATGTGGGCATGAGCACGCTCATCAACACTACCGCTTTCGACCGCAGCACCGAGCCGCTGTTTCGGATTCTGGCTCCCGAGCAGATCGAGCAGATCGTTCATTTTCGGCCCGACGAGGACCTGCTGGACAGGATCGACGAACTCGCCGGCAAATGCACGGAAGGCGAATTGACTGACGACGAACGGGCCGAATACGAAGGCTACGTCCGAGCGAACAGCTTCATCGCCGCGGTTCAGTTGCGGGCTCGTAAGTTTCTCTCTCCCGGGAAGGGAGCATGATGGACGAGGCAACTCGCCGGCTGGTGCGCGAGCGTGCCGCGGACCGTTGCGAGTATTGCCAGCTTCCGCAGGAATGGTCGCCGATGGCCCGCCTGCAGGTTGAACACGTCCGGCCAAAGAAGCACGGCGGCCCGGACGACGACGGCAACCTGGCGCTCGCCTGTGTTCACTGCAACTGCCACAAGGGCAGCAATCTGACGGGTATCGACCCCGATACCGGGGAAATCGTGGAATTGTTCAATCCTCGCACTCAGGACTGGGACGACCACTTCGCGTGGGAAGGTCTTGAGATCGTCGGCTTGACGCCGTGCGGCCGCGCCACGGTGCGCGTCATGAACATGAACGCGGAAAGAGTCCTGCACGTCAGGCTCGCGGGCACTGAGCTTGGGTAGTTCGTCGAAGTTACCCGTCGCCAATATCAGTGATGTCCCCTTTTTCCTCGCCCAGCGGCCGCATTGCCTGGGGGTTGGTCGAGCAAACGCATCCGCTCCACGGCGGCAAGAGGATTCTCCCCCGCCCGTTGCCGCCGTAGGGGCATCGGACGAAGGCAAACCCGACGCGCCCGCGGATGGAGCCGGTGCATCGTCCGATCGGCGGCGAACAGAGTTGATAGTTGAAGCCTGTCCCCGAGGCCCTTGGCCCTTGGCTAAAGCCTGGCCCCGTACGCGTCCAGGGGCACGCGCAGAGCCTACATCACCGTCCTCGACTTGCGTGTGCCGCGGTCGAAAACCCCGCGCATCGATAGTGACAATGTCACGTATAGCACTTCGACTTATCCCCGAATCCGACCGCGAAATGCGGATTCGGCCAGGATTCAAGATGCGCCTCTGCGAACGTCGCGAGCGTACGGGCCAAAGACATTGAAGTGAACGTGAAAGTTCACAGGGTCACCCCGACCGACGGAGCTTGTCAGATACCGCGGGTTGAAGTGTATTGCGAAATACGGCTCTCGGAACTCTCGACACGTAATGTCGCCATGCCGTTCCTCACACTCGTGGATAACGCCCGAGAATCGCTTCCGCTGTCCGCTTTCGTCGGCGACGAACTCCCGCCCTCGAAAACGAATGTCCTCCGCCTCGGCGCGATCGCCGAGTTCGCCGAAGTGCATCTTCGCTTCCTTGAATTGCCGTAGCCCGAAAGCGACGCAACCCAGCTTGTACACCACATCGGGCATGAATCGTGGCGCGCAGCTCTTAAGCCGAAGCAATGCCTCGTAGCGTTGTCGCAGGTACTTTACGCCCAACGCCCGGTAACAGGTTGCGAGTGTTCTGAGTATTCGGTAGTCTTTTCCGTTTACCTTGAGTCCCGCCTCGCAAATGCCAATTACATTCTTCGCAGCTTCTGCAAATCCTTTGGTAGATGGGGGGGGCAGCCTTCGCTGTTCAGTCGCAGCCCAAACCGCGTAGCCTGCTGAGCTACCATGTTGTCCTGCAAGTTCCTCAGCGGCTTGGGAAACGACTTCAGGCGACCCAAACTCGGCGAGAAGCTCCGTTTCCAGCTCGCGAATGGGCATCAGCACCTCATCGTCAAGAACCTCCTTGGCCTGATCTAAGATGTCGAGGGCTTCGCCAATAAAGTCAATTGCCGCAAGGTCTTTGTCTGCTTGGGCCTTACGCCTTAGCATGTTTGCATGGGCGTGGTAGGCGTGCCCGTTTTCAAAACGGCCGCTACGAGCCTGCAAGAAGCATCGTGCAGCCTCCTCAAGTAACCGTTCGCTTTGCGCCAATTGTCCCGCTCTGCGAACTTCGATTCCCCACGTGGAATAAAGCGACCCCAGCGACGTCAAGATGTTCTGGTCCGACTCGCGTTGGTAACTCTCGTCAACACGCTGCCTATTCTCAAGCGCCCGCTTAAGGAAGCTCTCCGCTTCGTCGTACTTGCCCTCCTTTTCCGCGAGTATACCGCGGTGGTGCAAAACGCTCCTGCCTGCCCCTTTCGCTATCAGAATATCCAGAAGTTCCCGCTGGCGGTCCCTTGGCAACGGAGATGCAGCGGCGTTTGGACCGATGTAGTCGACCACCAAACGAACCACTACCTTCCAGTCCCCCGGGTTGGACAGATTGACTTTGGAAAACAACCTGCGGTACATATCGAACAGTCGCTCCTCGTCACTCAAGAACTTGGCGACTACTCGTTCGGCCACGATTCGATGGTGCGGACGATATGACAAGCGGCCTTCGACCTCAGGCTCTTCATAAATAATCGCGGCGGCCGCACCACTCAGCACGTCGTTGTGGAACCTTACGAAGTCGGTGCCTAAAGTCCGAACCAGGAGTTCGAAGGGCGTCGACAAGTCGTATTGGTAGAGCAGGCAAACGAAGGCAAAAGCTTCGCGCTGCATCGGGGGCAAAGCAGCGTATTGTTGTTCGACTATTCTGTTCAGTGGGACCCGGCTAGGATGTACGAACGTGTAGAACGTAGCGAATAGTGAGTCGCGCAACGTGTCATGGATGATGTCCAAAGCCGCCGGGCCCCGCACTCGGAGATAACCTAGCTCCGCAAGGTGATCTGCTATTCTCGCGCGCTCCTCACCAGAGAAGTCGGCTGTGAGATCGAAGACGGTGACTGAGTCTTCTGGAATGCTAAACTCGCGAGTCGCGTGATTCCATTCCCCCAACCGTTCGACGGCAAGCATAATCACAAAGTGCCCTCGACTGGCTAGATATGTCATCAGCTTGTACCACTGTCGAAGCTGGACTGCGGCATCGTCAACGATGAGAAGGAACGGGAGTTCCCTCGCATCGGGCGCCGACTTCGTGAGTTGCGTCTGAAGCATCACAAGCAAGTCCTCAATCTGGCCAAAGTCCACACGAAGAGCGTGGAAGTTTAGCAGAATGACGGGACAAAGGCCTTCTGTGTAGACGTCAAATGCGATCCTCTTGGCCAGCGTCGTCTTTCCCGTCCCGGGGCCACCGAGAAGTGCGATCAGCCGATGACCATGCTGCGCGCGCTGCGAACTCAATTGTTTGACATAAGCGTGCAGATCCTGATTCGCTTCCTTCATTGGAGACAGGGCACAACGTTTGAAGTCCCACCCGCGTCTATACGCAGACCATCCAACGTCTTTCCCCTCGAAGAAGTCGTCCTTCGTCCCCCTCTCGATTCCGATTTCGGCCTCGGTCAGCAAGACGAACGCGTCAGTCCTTGTGTTGCAGATCTCAGGACTGAGTTCAGCGCGTGCATCCCGAAGCTGCACGACTTCCACCGGCGGGCCCGCCACCACGTGGACGAGATCGGACTTGCGGACTCGCTTCCAGACTTCGTCTGCGAACTGCGACAACACCCCTTCGACCGGGGTGATGCGACGCTTGCTCAGATTAGCAACGCCTCGGGGAGACGACGGCAGCTTGGGTCCCAGACAGTACGACCAGGGAATGTTGTCGATACTGTATTCTTGTATCAGTTGGTCAAGCGCGTCGAAAACCAGCCTGTCCGCAAAGCCGTAACCTGCGAAAAGCAAGACGCCGTTCTTTAAGGCATCGTATAGGAGCCCCAGTGCTTGGTGTCGTTCGGGAGCAAGTCGGTTGTACTGCCCACGGGTCAAGACCATCTCCCCCGCCTCTGAGGCCCTTCGCCGGACACACCCCATCAGCTTGAAATATGGGACTTGATCTGCTCGCGGGAACCATAAACCCCGGTCTTCGAGGTAGATCGGAACGCAGCGACGCGGAGTGTCCTTATGATCAAACGCCCTTTCAATCACGTCGTCGTAATTCGTGGTGAAGATCGCGGTCCAAGGCAATCTGGCAATCTTGTAGTGCCCGTTCGGCACATCGAGTCCTGTTAGCTCAGACAGTACCGCCTCCCGAAGTTGCTCGATGTCATGTGGTGGAGTCTCTACTACGGCTTGGCAGATGTCGAGAAAATCCGTGCCTTCAAAGTCGACATCAGCAAACGTTCGGCGGATAGCATCCGTGAGTTCGCGGCCGGATGGCCCCTTGCCTTCCATTGAAGCACCGGCTCCGAGGAAAAGGACGGCACGACCTTTCTTTAGAGCCCGTTCGGTTGTACCAACAAGATCGTCCAGAGATAGCGAGTCCGTTCCGGGTGCCATCGAGGAACCTCCTGTCTTGTTATGCTGTTCCCCCCAAATGATAGGGATTTTCTGTTCCGTAGGGGACAGAGTCAAGGGGGTGCCGCAGCGGCAGGGGCGGCTAGCCGCCCCTCCCTCTCCTGCACCTCCCGCCCGTCTTCGAGGGGCTGTTCGGGTGGGACTCCCCGCGCAAGCGGCGTGCTGGCGGGGTTGCGCCTGGCGTGGGGGCAAATCCTGCGGCCTGGGCGCACCCTCCCCCGCCCGCCTTCCCTCGGTGAGGGCGGGTGGCGATCAGAACTCGGACCAGAACGTGTCTTCGTCCACGAGGGTCGGTTTCCGCGGCGGGATTCCTCGTGGCGGTTTCGTTCGGCGAAGGTCTGCTCGCCCCGGGCGCAGGCCATCCCGAGGCGGACGAGCTCGTCCTGGAACTCCCGGTCCTCGCGGCGCTGGATGGCCTCGTCGAAGAGGTGCGCTTCGGCGGCGGCGGGCTCTTGGAGTCGGGCGTAGAAGGCGGCGGGAGGGACGGACTGAGAG
>Ga0180438_10005948_pt1 | contig 16721 bp, 11 predicted proteins | sample SS_ome_12_FD_132455 | JGI IMG/M metagenome (GOLD analysis project Ga0180438, IMG submission 132455) | Hypersaline lake sediment archaeal communities from the Salton Sea, California, USA - SS_3_D_2 metaG | ecosystem: Environmental > Aquatic > Non-marine Saline and Alkaline > Hypersaline >...
AGGAAACGGACTACTTCGTGGTGGGCCGGTGCATTTCGACGATGCTGCCATTCAATGGATATGCCATGCTCAGCGGCATGGACAAATGGCTGACCGATATGAAACTGGACCCCCAATTCTATCACCAGCTGTCAGGGAAACTGCTGGAAATCGGCCTGGCAATCAATGAACAGTTTTTCGGCGGCGTCGGTCAGTATCTGGACGCGGCAAATATCTATGACGACCTCGGCACCCAGGCGGGACCTTTAATGTCCCATGATGACTTCGTGCAGTTCTACAAACCCTATATGGCCGAAATCATCAGAAATATCAGGAGACATTTGAGGCCGGAGGCAAAGATAATCCTGCACAGTTGCGGGTCGGTTTATTACACCATACCGGACCTGATAGAGATAGGCGTGGATATCCTCAATCCGGTACAGCCGCTGGCCAGGAATATGGAACCGTGGCGCCTGAAGAAAGAGTTCGGTGATAAAATCGCCTTTGTCGGCGGCTTCGATATACAGCAATTACTGCCCCTGGGGACAACGGATGAGGTAAGAGAGGGCGTGAAGAAGCTCATCCAGGAATATGCTCATGGTGGAGGGTTCATCTTTGCCACGTCACATAACATCGAGCCGGATACTCCGCCGGAAAACATCGTGGCTGCCTTTGACGCCGCTTATGAATGCGGCCGGTATCCACTACCCGAGCCCGGCGGCGAAAACTACGTTGACTTCATAAAAGGCCTGAACCTGCAGGGGAGGAAATACCGGAGGTAAAAGCCGGGCAAGGCAATACATAGCAAGCAATTTGGATTATGGCGTTGTTACGCCACTTATTCTCTCCCCGTCGCTTTGTTGTCCCTGGCATTGCCGGCAGTATGCCTGTTCTGATATTCAGGCGGCCTTGACATGAGCCCAATTTTTCAAGTTGACGTCTCATCTTCGCCGTGAAATTATCCTGCCCACCGTCCGCCTTACTAAAGTACTAATTGCCCATAGGACTTTTGTGTCATTGTATGCTTTCCTTTTGCGTTTCATAATGCCTAAAAATGTATCTAATTTTTTTCTAATGGGTAACGCAAGCCATAGCACTAAAGTACTGCTTTTTTTGGGAAATATCATTTCCATTGGCGAAATTTTTGAAAGGAGGTGATGCGTATAGGCATTTTGGGGTGTGTCAATACGTAATACCGGAAATCCGGTAAAGGACTTTGATTGCAAAAAGAGGTATCTGATGAAGCAATATTTAAGGCTCAGTAAAAGATTAGTCAGCGGAGTGCTGGTCATGCTTATACTGGCGGTGACCGCTTCCGCTGGATTGGGTACCGGTTTGGTGGTAACCGCCAGCATTCCGGTTCCAGATACGGAATGGGAGACGGCAATCGGCGGCAGCGGTTTCGACTATGCTGACTCGGTACAGCAGGCCGCGGATGGCGGTTACATAGTTGTCGGTACCACCTTTTCTAACGATAATGGTGGGGACTGTTACGTAGCCAAGACCGACGCCTCGGGGAATGTGGAATGGGAGAAGGCACTGGGCGGCAGTGAGCACGAGTCAGGCCGAGCGGTCGCCAGGACTACGGACGGCGGTTACATTATTGCCGGTAAAACAGCTTCCTACGGCACGGCGGGTGATTTCTATGTGGTCAAGGCCGATGCTTCCGGAAATGTCGAGTGGGAAAATAATTTCGGCGGCAGCAGTTTTGAGGAAGCCTTTGCCGTCCAGCAGACTGCCGACGGCGGCTACATCCTTGTCGGTGATACCAATTCTTACGGTGCGGGCCAGTCCGATGCCTACCTGGTCAAGACCGATGCCTCGGGGAATCTAATATGGGATATGGCATTGGGCGCCGCTGGTTTTGACCACGGCTATGCTGCTGAGCAGACTACGGACGGCGGGTATATCATCGCCGGGACTACCACTTCCTATGGTGCTGGCGGCGATTTCTACCTGGTCAAGGCCGATGCCTCCGGAAACCTGGAATGGGAAAAGACGTTCGGTGGCAGTGACTTTGACTGCGCCTTTGATGTGACGCAGACCACGGACGGAGGCTATATCCTTGTCGGTGAGACGCTTTCCTTTGGTGCCGGTTCCTACGATTTCTACGTGGTCAAGACCGATGCCTCCGGGAATGCCGAATGGGAGAAAACGTACGGTGGCAGCGAATGGGATGACGGGCTCTCTATCGAGCAGACCACGGACGGCGGCTACATCATCGCCGGCAATTCAGGTTCCTCCAGTGTGAACGGGGATGGCTACGTGGTCAAGACTGACGCCTCGGGGAATATAGAGTGGGAGAAGACCGTCGGCGGAAGTGAATACGATTGTGCCCACGCTATCAAGCAGACCGCGGACGGTGGTTACATCGTGGCCGGTGAGACCTATTCCTACGGTGCCACTGAGGGAGACGCTCTTCTGGTGAAAGTAAGCGCCTGGAGCAATACACCGGCCGGCGAAAACGTGACCGTCAGCCTGGAGAGTTCTACCATAACCTTCCCGGAAGTGTCCGAAAGCGGAACCACAACCGCGACCACATCAACGGAGAACCCGGGCGGACCGACGCCGTCTGACTACTACGTCATCGAAGGCAGCTTTGTCGAAATCACCACCACAGCCGGCTACACCGGCCCTGTTACCGTAGGCTTGAGGTATGACGAATCGCAGGTGGGTGACGAGGAAAGCCTCCGGCTCTTTCACTGGAACGGCGCGGAGTGGGAGGATATCACCACGTCGGTGGACACGGTCGATAACATAGTGTACGGTCAGGTTGCCAGCCTGTCATGGTTTTTCATTGGAGAACCGTCAGTGGCGCCCGTAGCTGATGCCGGGGGCCCGTATCTGGTACAGGTGGGCTACAGCCTGGAGCTGGATGGGAGTGCCTCATATCACCCGGATGGGACTATAGTGAGTTATGACTGGAAATTTGGCGATAACACCACGGGCACGGGTGTTACGGTATCCCACACCTATGCTGCGGTTGATATCTATAATGTGGAGCTCACTGTCACCGATAGCCGAGGCGTTCAGGATAGTGCTACCACACTGGTGGTGGTCTACGACCCTGAGTCAGGTTCCGCCACCGGAGGCGGCTGGTTCTGGTCTGCTAGGGGCAACCTTAAGCGAGACCCTGAATCGGAAGGGAAAGCCACCTTCGGCTTTGTCGTTAAATACAAGCACGAAGCGGCGGATGGCAACCTGGAGTTCCAGTATCACGTCGGCGATATCAACCTGAAAAGTACGGAGATTAGCTGGCTGGTAGTCAGCAGCCCCAATGCCAATTTTCAGGGCGAAGGCACCATCAACGGCGAGGGCCTCTATACTTTCCGGGTGCTGGCCAAGGATGGTGCTAAAGCGGGCGGCCAGCCGGACGAGTTTACCATCAAGATATGGCAGGGCACAGATACTGAAGCAGACCCCATTTACCAGGCATTGAACGCTCAGCTTGGCGGTGGGAATATCATCATTCACGACAATTAGATAATTGCGTTAGCCGAAAAACGCGGAGCTGATTAGCGGAAGGGGCCGACTAAAGCCCCTTTCGCTTTTTATATCCATACGGAGTCAGGCCGCAGGGCATGGAAAAACGGCACTTTGCGCCAAATTTTACGCCAATTGATTATTAATCCTGTTGCATTCACGGAATCATTACAGGTAAAGCTCCCGGTACCCGAACGCATTATTTCACTTTTTCTCTACTAGCAGCAGGCCGGTTAACTCGGAGACGCTGTCCCGCCTGTCTAGGGCAAAGATGGTTTGCCAGAGAGCTTCGGCTTGGGTAACAGCCACAGCGTCGGTAGCCAGCAACATGAACTTGGCCTTTAGCTCTTCATCGGAGACCGGGAACTCAGGTTCTCCTTTGGGGACATCACGCCGGGCCGACAGGACACGCCCATCGTTGGTCTGGACCTCAACTATTGCCGGCCACTTTTCATCGTAGAGCGCATCCAGTTCGTCGTCCTTCACCACCTCAACCTTTGCCGCCAGCGCCAGCAAGTCGCGGTCATTAATTTTGTCCATGGTGAACTGTTCGCGCCAGCATGAACCGGTGGTAAGCGCCGCCGCCAGGATAAAAGGGGCACTGTAGGTGGCGCTGGCAATGGTATCCGGGCGCTGGTGGCTGCCGCGGCTGGCCACGCCAAAGGTGCGGACAACTATATGCTTTACATCGCTGGGCTTGAGTCCGTGTTGTTCTTTTAGCTCGAGGATAGCATCAATGGCGCTGTGGTGCTGGCGACAGCAGGCATACGGCTTGATGCCCGTATTGAGGATACCCCTGCTATCAGTCAGGCCGACGAGCTTTTGCAGGTCGTAAACATCCGAGACCGCTCTGGCATAGCCAAATTTGCCCTCGATGGCGGTTGGCGGGCCGAAATAACCGCGGGAACACAGTTTGACCGCCCAGATACCCACCAGACCACCCCACCCCATAGCCGTGTTCTTGACCGGGGCTCCCCCGGCAAAGGCTTCGAACAAAGCCAGCGGCGACAAAAATGCAGCCGCACCCAGCACTTTCTCTGTCTCTTCCGTGCTGAGGCCGTAAAGGTTCGCCGCCACCGCGGCACCGCCGAGTGGCGCCAGCGTACCCGGCGCCAAAAACACCCGGTCAACATAGATGGAGGGGCTGACCGCCATGCCCACGCGGGTTACCACCTCGTAACCGACGACGACGGCAGCCAGAAAGGCCCCGGCATCGAGCTTCTTTTCCTGACAGATGGCCAGGGCGGCCGGGATAACTGAGATGCCGGGGTGGGCATGGGAGGTGCGGTGGCAGTCGTCAAGTTCCAGCTGGTAGGTCATGGTAGCATTGGCCAACGCGGCCAGCTCAGCCGAAGCGGTGGCGCCGCTGCCCCAGATGGTGGCGCCCCCTCTCGGGGACGTCTCTCTGGCGAAGGCCTGAATGCTTTTGCCCAGTTCCGTGGTGGAGCCGGAGAGGCCAGCCGACAGCACGTCCGCGGTCCTCCTCTTGGCTTCCCAGATAACCTCCGCTGGCAGGTCATCATAGCGTGTCTCAGCGATGTACCGGGCCAATAATCGTGTTGCTTCCGGTTGTGGTGGCATATAAACTCCTATTTCCGGGCGAATTTTTGCAGTGCTCTGGCGCCGCAATCGATTTTGTTATGGGTCCAGGAAACATCACCAACATACAGGTCACCCTGCGAGTCCATAGCTATGGCGTGAGGGGCCAGGAATAAAGCATTATCTGTATGCCGTTCCTCGGTGCCCCAGCTCGTAATCAACCTGCCGTCGGGCGAGAAAATCAACACGCGCAGGCCTGAGTCCACGGCATACACGAAGCCTTCATCGTCTATCACCAGGTCCTGCGGTCGCATGAGTTCCCCCCACTGGCCGAGGAATTTTCCCTGAGTATTGAATATCTGGATGCGGTGGTTTTCCCGGTCGGTAACCCATAGCCTGTCCTGCTTGTCCAGCCAGACGTTATGGGGCACCCGGAACTGGCCCGGAGCGCCGCCGGGCTCGCCCCAGGATAAAAGCAATTTCCCGTCGGCAGCGAACTTGTGCACCCTGGCGTTGCCGTAGCCATCGGTCACGTATATTTCACCCGATGGAGCTATGGCCACGCCGGTCGGCCGATTGAACGGAGGGCCGCCTCTGGTTATCCGGCTCAGGCTCCAGTGATAATCGAACCAGTCCTGCACATAGCCGGTATCCGAGGGCTGGTCTTTGTTGCCCAGAGTCATCAGCAGCTTGCCTTCCAGGGTGAGTTTGCGCACCGTGTGGTCCTTGTCATCGGTGCCGTAGAGGCAGCCGTCCGGCCCGACGCGGATGCCGTGAGCGTGTTTGAACAGGTCTTCGCCCCATGAAGTCAGGAAGTTCCCTTCACGATCGAAAACGATTACCGGATGTTCACTCCGGTTGAAGACGTATACCCGGTCCTGCGCGTCAACGGTTACCCCGCCAACATCGAGGAAAGACCATCCTTCCGGCAGTTTAGCCCATCCTGGAACCAGCTCATAGGTGTGCCTGCCTGTTCCGTATGGCATAACGAATGTCTCCTTCCGTTATATTCCTTATGAAAAACTGCTTTATGATTAAGGAATGCTCTTCGTTTCCCGGAATTCAGAATCATGCAAGGTCAATATGATGTCCGCCATCTCCTTGATTTTCAGGGCGCTATCATATGCCTCCAGGGTATTGGTAAGGATGCCCGGCGTTATCACCGGCGTGAGGTCGCTTATGGGTGCCGGAGGGTAGAAATTATCCCTGATGGTGCACATCCCGGAGATAATGGCCTTTCCCTTTGCCGTCTTGACGCTGACCGACTGTCCGCCCACGGTATGCCCGGGAGTGCTGAACACGGAAATACCATCACAGATTGCGGTATCTCCCTCAATAATCTCATAATTAAGCCCCTCCAAAAATCGGCCATCGAAATGGCCGATGCAGGAAGGATGCGGGTCCCGGGCAAATTCAAGCTCTTTTCGCTGCACGATAACCTTAGCCTTCGGAAATAGAGATGCCTGGGCGATATGGTCATGGTGCAGATGGGTGGCGATGATGATGTCGATATCTTCAAGGCCCAACCCCAGTTCGCCAATTCCGGCCTCGATTGACTTGACTTCATTCGCCATCACTCCTCTGACATTCCTGAGATATTCAATGCTGGCACCGCCATCCACTAGGATCCGGTCGCCGGCGCCGCTGATATACCAGACATATCCCGTGTAGTCAAAGGGCTTCCCGAAATTATATCCGTAGGTCATTTTGGATGTCTCATTCATGCCTTTTACCAGCGGGATGGGGTGAATAACCAGATTGCGCATACTTTACCTCCTGCTCCTTTCCGTTGTCAGCTTTATTTCTGTTTCCGCTGCAATGTATGATAGCCGAACTTCGTCCGGGCTTCCTTCAGGCTCAAACCGCCACGCACTGCCTCGACAATCTGTCTCTCGGCCTCGTTGACCGTCTTTGCCATCTCGAGGACCTGCTCCGCCATTTCCTGGGGGACGACCACCACTCCGCTGTCATCGCCAACCAGGATATCCCCCGGCCTGACCTGTACTCCGCCGATGGATACCGTTACCTGCATTGCCTCCACCATGACGCGGTCCTTGCCCGTCATCATAAAGGCACCCCGAGAAAAGACGGGGTATCTCTCTTCCAGAATGGTCGGCACATCCCGGCAGACCCCGTCTATTACGGTTCCAGCAATCCCTTTCATCTTGGCCGTAACCGTCAAAATATCACCCCAGACGGTGCAGTCGGTCCGGCCGTTATTGTCCAGAACAATGACCGCGCCGGGGGGAACGTCGTCAATGTAGTCGCCCACCGTGCCCTTTGTGGCGCCGACGGGCACGTAGCGAATGGTGTAAGCGGCGCCCGCCATTTTTACCTCAGGGATGACCGGCCTGATGCCTTTGCAGCCGCCCCCGAAGCCCAATCGGTCAAGGGCATCGGAAATCGTGGACGTGGAAAAGGGGGCGAAGGCGCTGGCTATTTCCGGAACTGGCCTTTTCCTTTCCATCCTACCTACTACTCCTTTGTATCTCGCTCCAGCATTTTCTCGTAGCCGTATCTGCGGTCTACTTCCAGAATGTCAACGCCGGCGAGGATTTCCTTTTTCATGCTTTCCTCTTTGTCCATGATTTTCTCCGCTTCGCTCAAGACCTCATCTATCTTTTCTGGCGGAATAACGATAACGCCGTTAACATCCCCCACCAGGATATCACCCGGCCTGACCTGTACATCGCCCAGCCTAATCGGGCAATTGAAGTCTTCCTGCATGATACGACCGCGCGCCGTTATGGGGACAACCCCGCGGGCGAAGACGGGAAATTCAAGTTCCTCACAGACGTCCACGTCCCTGGTAGCCCCGTCAATGATTACCGCCCCGACGCCTTTCATTTTGGCCGCGCAGGACAGAATCTCGCCCCAGCAGTTGTTGTGGGTGTCGCCGCGGTTGTCGATGACAATCAGGTCGCCAGCCCGGGCAGAGGCAATGGCTTCAATACCCAGGTGGTGTTTTGATTTCGACATACCGGCGGCGGTGATTTTTATGGTCACCGCTCGGCCAGCTACCTTTGGCCTGCCGAAAAGGGGCCTGAGGCCGATAACCGCGCCCCTTATGCCGACCTTGTCCAGGGCATCAGAGAGGTTGGTGGTGGAAAGCTTCTCCAGTCGCCGGCGGTACTTCTGTTCGAACGCTTCCCTTTCCATCTCCTTTAGCCTCCCTCACGCTTTAATTTCAATTCCTAACCTGCCTAGTCCACGACTTCGATGCCCAGTTCTGCCGCAACCTGAATGGCTTCTTCCCGTGATGGCCGGGCATCGATAATGGCTATCCGCCCGCCGCCTCGATTTCTCGCGTCCACCATGGCACTTCTACCGGTGGCCTCAATTCGGATGCGCTGTATTTCAGGGGTATCCACCCGATTCACCTTAACCTCGATATTGCTTATCTCGGGGAGCTGGAAGATTTCATGGTATAACTCCGCATCATCCGTCCGGGCGCCATATATGGCACCCATCAGTATAGCCGGAACATTGATGGCACGCCGGGAAAACAGGTCCGTGGTGAGGTCAATCTCAACTCTTCTGATTTCTCCCGATATCATGGCATGGCATATTCGGGCCATATTGGTCGGCGAGCCGACGGCGATGCTGCTGCCGCCGACCACCACCGCGCCCAGTGTCTGTGTCAGTGGGCGGGAAGAGGCAAGCAACTTCCTGAGCTCCTCGCGCGCTTTCGCTTCGATGCTATCTGCCTGTTCCTTTTCCGATTTCCTGATTTCATCATCGACGAAAGGTTCAACATTGGTATTCTTTCTAAAATACGGCCCCATGTACTCCAGATTTATGGCCGTTATCGTCGGCGCGGCTTCAACGTGTACCCTGGCGGCCATAGCTATCATGACGTCCACGTCAACTTCCACCGGCAATGAAGTTTTCAGGACCAGGTTCGATGCCTGATTGCCGATAAGGATGGCGCCGCTGACGTGGCTGGCGCACAGTCCCGAGACCATCACCCGCGGGGTGCAGGGGACACCGATGGTGGGCGATAAGGCCAGGACGATGGCTTTGGCAACCTGTTTTGCTGTGCCGCCTCTGATATCGGTCAGCGCGGCGGCGGCGGCCGCCGCCCCGGCACCGAGTCCCTCCATGTTGCAGCCGGTGGTCTTTTTGCCCGCTCTGAAGATAGAGCCGACTTTTAGTATCAACGCTGCCGCCAGGGATACCTGCTCCTGAGAAAAACCTTCCTCCATTAATGCTCTAATTAAGCCAGTATATGGGCACGAGTCGCCGGTGCCGGCACACGGCTGAAGACCGATTTCATGGTTGCCCACCTCGGTGGCCAGCGTGTAAATCAAGGCTCTGTTGATAAGCGAATCATCAATCAAAGGCCGGTTATCATGTTGTGCCAGGTCAGAGGCGACGGTACCCAGGAGGAAACTTCTGCCCCGGCCCAGACCGATTTCCAGAGCTGCCAGATTATGTTTGAAAGCGCTCATCACCAGGGAAAGTATCTCTTGGTAAGTCCTGTCTTCCTTGGCCATGGCCTCGGCCACAACCAGGCGGCTTAAAGATATACTTTCCCTTTCGGCTATGGCGACCATTTCTCCCAGGGTGAAAGTCTGGGCGGACAGCTCTTTACCCATCTTCTGCAATAGACGGTCAATCATTTACCTGGCGTTCATTCCTTCCCGCATTGTTCTTATTGCATGACATTGGGGAAAATTTGTCAAGCTGCATTCTGCTGTCGGGTGAAGCTTATAACAGACAGGGGATTGTCCAGTTGAGGCGAAGGCCGTGCGCCTGACCGCAGTAGCGGGGACAGAGGTCAACGCTTGTACCGGCAGTGGATTAATGTTTCGCTTTGGGAGGGAGAAGGCTCAGAGTTCCAGGGTTACTCTGCTTTCCTCATCGGTAAGTCTTTCCAGAGTAAAACCGAGCTTTTTCGCCAGAGCAATCATTTTCAGATTATTATTCAACACGATGCCGTAGATACTGCTCAGGCCTTTATCCTGGGCCACCGCTAACAGAGTATCGAGCAGTTTCAGCCCTAGGCCGGTTCCCTGGAAATCATCAGCGACTACAATAGCGAATTCGCCGGTTTCCCTGCCCGGTTCAATGATTAGGCGGCCAACGCCAACATTTCTCTGTTTCCCGTTCGAGGTGTATTCGGCAATAATCGCCATCTCGCGGTCGTAGTCTATATTGCAAAATCGGCTCAGCATTTCGTGCGTTATCTCTTTGATGATATAAAAGAATCTGAACCTGGATGATTCCTCGGACAGACCGGCGATAAGTTCCCTTTCCAGTGGTTCATCTTCCGGCCGGATGGGCCGGAAAAGTACTGACCTCCCGTCCCGGCATCGCCAGGGCTGGACGTATTTTGTAGGATAGGGGGATATGACCAGATGGGAATATTCCTCGGTCTTTTGTTGCGCTGCCTCTTCATCCAGAATTATCCTGGCATCCAGGGCAATAACGGTATCGTCACTGATGACCAGAGGATTGATATCTAGCTCTTTTATCTCAGGGAAATCGATAATCAGGTTCGAGACCCTGACCAGAGTCTCCTCCAGCAACCGTAAGTTGACCGGTGGTTTATTCCTGAAACCTTGAGCCAGTATCCGGTAAGTTTTGGTTCGTTCTAAAACCCTGCGGGCCAGCGCCTGATTTAGCGGCGGCAAACCTACCGCCACATCTTTAAAGAACTCGGCCTCTGTCCCGCCGAGGCCAAACATTATCACCGGCCCCAGAATCGGGTCTTTCTTGCCGCCGATAATCAGTTCATAATCGAAACTGCCAATCATTTTCTGGATACTGACACCCTCAATTCTGGCATCGGGCTGGCATTTCCTGACGTTGTCTATCATCTGAACAAACGCTTTTTCCAGCTCATTGGCCGAGGTGATGTTTAACCTCACCCCGCCAACATCTGACTTGTGGCTGATATCGGGAGAGACTATCTTCATCGCCACCGGGTAACCGATGGTTGAGGCAGCCCTGACCGCATCCTCGGCGCTCTTGGCCAGATGTGGCATGGTCACGGAAACCCCGTATGTTGACAGGAACTTTTTGGAATCCTCTTCGTTTAAAAGCGTTTTACCTGCTTCCAGCCGGTGGCGGGTGAGTATCTTGAGGTAGTTCCTGGGAGGTGCCGCATCCAGGGGCAAATCTTCCGGCGTCTCATATAGCTCTCCTAGGTTGCGGAAGTGCTGATACATGTAGAGGTAGGTTTTGATGGCATCTTCGGGGAATTCATAAGTAGGCACGTTATTCTCGTATAACAGTCGGCGGGCTTCCGCAACTTCTTCACTGCCCATAATAGAGGCCAGGATTGGTTTACTGGCGGTTCTGGCACATTTTATGATTGCTTTGGCGGTATCGGTGTGTCTGGCCGTGCCCTGTGGCGTATAGATAATCACGGCGCCATTGACCCCGGGGGCGCGGAGGGTTACATCGATAGTTTTGGCAAACCTACCCGGGTCAGCATCTCCCAGAATGTCAATGGGATTGGATTTGCTCCAGTAAGCTGGTAAGAATTCATTCAATGTGGTAATGGTTTCCTTGCCGAGCTGGGCCAGTTCGCCGCCACGGCCGATTAGAGCGTCCGTTGCCAGCACCGCTGGCCCACCAGCATTGGTTATGATGGCCAGGTTGCGCTCTTTGGGTAATTTAGTGGTATTCAATATTGAGGCGCAGTTAAAGAGCTCTTCGATTTCCTCCACCCTTACCGCGCCAGCCCTGTCAAAAACAGCCTGGTAATACAAATCTTCCCCGACCATAGCCCCGGTGTGTGATTTGGCTGCCTTGATGCTCTCCTGAAACCGGCCCGGCTTCATCACGATTATCGGTTTGGTTCTGGCGAAGCCCCTGGCCGCGCTCATAAATTTCCTTGTATTCCGTAAGGAGGCGCCAAGAGACTCAAGGTAGATGATGATGCTCTTGGTTTCCGGGTCTTCACCAAAATAGTCAATCAGGTCACCAAAGTCCACGTCCAGCATGGAACCCAGGGAAACAAAGGAACTGAAACCGATGTCCCGGCTCATTGCCCAGTCAAGCACCGCTGAACCCAGAGCCCCGCTCTGCGACAGGAAAGTGATATGCCCGGGTTTGGGCATCCTGGTGGTAAAGGTGGCATTCAGATTGGTGCTGGGCCGGATAAGACCCAGACAATTAGGGCCGATTATCTTGATGCCATATTGGCTGGCGAGAGCCAGGATGCTGTCCTCGCGCGCTTTCCCTTCTCCTCCCGCCTCTTTAAAACCGGCGGAAATAATGATAATGGCTTTAATCCCAACCTTACCACATTCTGCAACTACCTCGGGAACGGTTTTGGCTGCCGTGGCGATGATAACCAGGTCAGGTGTTTCCGGTAGAGAGGCTAGGGCAGGATAGCATTTCATATCCAGTATTAGCTCCCGATTCGGGTTTACCGGATAGACTTTACGTTTTTCTTTGGCCAGCAATAAGTTTTGCAACACTACCTGGCCCACGGTGCCTTTTCTGTCGGTGGCACCAACCAGAGCCACGCTCTTCGGCTCAAAAAACAATTTCATCTTTTCCATGCTCATGGCATCTACCCCGTCTATATCATACCCCTTTTCTATCCGGCCTCTCAAGGAAGGTACGGCAACGATGACTCCATGAACCCTGTTCGGGTGCTAGGCCAGAAGCCGGAAAGTATAATGGAGCCACTCTCAGTAATCGGTCCGCCATTTTCCATCTGCTGAATAACGGTTCAACAGAACAATGTTCCGGGGGAAAGACAGGGGGAATTCGAGCGTCACGGTAAAGGGGAGGATTATTTGAAAACGGGCAGCGTAAAGGTAAAACGGGTGCCTTTGCCCAGCTGGCTCTGGACTTCAATGCTACCACCATGCGCTTCGACCAGGCGTCTGGCGATGGTAAGCCCGAGGCCGCTGCCGCCCGTAGCCCGGGCACGGGACTTGTCTACCCGGTAGAAACGTTCAAATATATTGGGCAGGTCTTCCTCCGGGATGCCTTCACCCGTATCAGCCACGGAAACCTCCACCCAGTTGCCCTTGGGCATGGCACTGATGCTGATGCTATCACCGCTGTCAGTGTGCGTCAGGGCGTTGTCCAGAAGGTTGTGGAGCACCTGGGCAATTCGCTGAGAATCGATGTTCACCGGCGGCAGCCCATCCCCGGGGTCGGCAGATAAGGCCACCCCTTTCGTCGCCGCCTGGGTCTGGAAAGCCAGTACTGACTGGTTGATTAACCTGGAGATATCCTCCGCCTGGCAGATTAGTTTCAGTTCACCTGCTTCGGCGAGGCTCAGCTCTTGAAGCTCATCAACCAGCCGTGTCAGCCGGGCTGCCTCCTCATTCAGCGATTGGATAGCCGCTTTATCCGGTTGCATCACGCCGTCGTTCACCGCCTCCAGATAGCCGCGGATATTGGAAAGAGGGGTCCTCAGTTCGTGGGCGACATCGGCCACCATATTGCGTCGCAATTGTTCCGCACGTTCCAGGTCACCGGCCATTGAGTTGAATGCCCGGGCCAGCTCGCCCACTTCGCCTTTGTCCTTCAGCGCCAGCCTCTGGGAAAAGTCTCCCTGCCCCAGCCTCCTGGCGGCTTCGGTCAGCGCCTTGATGGGAGACAGGATTCGCCGTGAGAGAAGCAGGGTAAGCGCCAGCGCCACACCACCACCTATCAGGCACCCCCAGATAATAAACTGCGTTATTGAATGGGATAGAAACAGCGGTGAAGTCGGGTCTGTTGACGATTCCGGACCGATATAGATGGTGCCCAGCGACTCCGTTACCGTTGGTGGTTGCGGCAAAAAAGGATGTGGCGGAAATGGCCGTGGTGGTAGCAGCAAAGGCTTTTCTGATGACGGCGGCTGGTATGTCTGTCCTATCAGTTCTCCCTGAGAGTCAGCGATAACCATGCCGCTTTTATCGGTGAGCACGATGCGGCGTCCATACAGGCTTCCCATCTCCTCAACCTGCGCCTGAATACCCGTCCAGTCCCCCTGCTCGAAATAGTGTTGCATCAGCGAATGCATCAGGCGGGCAAAGTGTGCCTCCTCGCGCCGCTCTTCAAAGCGGCCGATTTCACCGCTGGTCCTCAGGCTGATGAAGAGAGAGACCGTGCCGATGGTGACCAGTATTACCGATAAGAAGGCGATTAAAAGGCGAAACCTCAGGCTATGTATCATTTCCCGCCTCTACAAAGGTATAACCGACTCCGTATACCGTTTTGATATATTTAGGACGGTCAGGGTCTGCTTCCAGCTTGCGCCGCAGGTTAAGGATATGGACATCTATGGTACGGTCAAAGCCCTCGAAGTCATAACCGAGGGCTTTATCGATGATTTCCGCCCGGCTGAATACCCTGCCCGGCTCCCTGGCCAGAATCCCCAGCAGCTTGAATTCGGTCGGGGTCAGATTAAGAGAGCTGCCATCAAAAAATGCCTGATGCTTCCCGAAGTCCACAGTAAGTCGGCCATTCTTGATTTCAGATGGCCCGCGTCCCCCTGGGAGACGCCTGAGCAAGGCCCTAACTCTGGCCGCCAGTTCCTTGGGGCTGAAGGGTTTGGTCACGTAGTCATCTGCGCCCAGGTCCAGCCCGGTCAGCTTGTCCTGTTCGGTGGTTCTGGCGGTAAGCATGATGATGGGCACGTCGGACTCTTCTCTCAGAGTGCGGCAGACCTCAAGGCCATCCACGCCGGGCAACATGAGATCCAAAACAATGAGGTCAGGATGCCCTTCCCGGGCCTGACGCAGAGCTTCAATACCATCATAAGCCGTCAGCACCCGGTAACCATCTCGCTTCAGATAGAGTTTGACCAGCTCCACCGTTTTCTGGTCATCATCAACAATCAGTACCCTTTTGCCTGCCATCGTTGCCACTTCCCATCAACCAGTCCTCGGTTAATGTTATACCATAAATGTTAAGAAACTATTAATTTTCCCGGCTTATTAAAGAAAGGAGAGGGGGATGCTCTCCCCCTCTCCAGGTACGGCCACGGGTTGGAACCGCGGCGACTTTTACCGGCCGTTCCACGGCATCATGCACGGCCCGGGAAGACCGCGGGGCCCGCCGTGGCCTTTGAAGCCGAAGCCGAACGGGACATCAGGCCTTGCCTGCTGCCACTGCAGAAACTCATCGGCCTGTTCCTGAGTTATCTCGCCCTGTTCCACCAGGCTCTGAAGATGGTCCTGCATAAACCTGGTTCGCTCCTCGCTTCGTGCCTGGGCAAAGGCATCTTCGAGTGCTTCTGGCTCAATGGCGACGCCGGTATTCTGTTCGTAGATTTCGCTGACCCTGTCCAGCAGCGCCCCGTATCGGGCTTCAGGCTGGTTGTCATCCTCGCCGTTGGCCAGGACTATCCCGCCCAAGCTCGCGGTCAGGACTACCGCCGCCAGTACCGTAACAATAATAAGCTTTTTTCTTCGCCACATTTCGGTTGCACCTCCTTTCTTTTTTGAATTCTACTAATTATGATAGTGCCCAAATATTAAAATCCGATTAAGATTCCCGAAAAGGTCAGGCATCAAATGAAAATGCTGTTTGTGCCCCTATTTTGCCGGAGCGCAAGATTCTTCATAATATCTTAATATTTCCCTGCCATACTGATTGCAGAATTATTTTCCCTCACTGATAATAGAGCCAACAGGAGGCGGGGAATATGAAGAGAATGGTAAAGATAACTCTTATCGCTTTTATTATTGTTGTTGGGCTTGCCGTTCCCTCGTTAGGCTGCGGTTCGGAGCCAGACGAGGCGGGGCCAGCGGAAACCCAGATAGCCACCGTAGAGCGGGGCGACCTGACCGTGGAAATCACCGCCGCTGGCAATCTGGCTTTATCCCGTACCGAAGACCTGGCTTTTGACATATTCTACCAGGAAGCGACGGTAGAAGAGGTGCTGGTGGAAGAAGGAGATATAGTTGCAGAAAAGCAGGTCCTGGCCAGGCTGGACATCGAGGAATGGGAGGACGAACTGGAAGAGTTGCAGGACAAATTGACGGAGGCAGAGCGCCAATTGACCGCCAGGGAGCGCGCCCTTGTCCAGGCAGAGCGCAAAGTCATCGATCTTGAGCGCGGCGTCACCGACAAGGAGGATGCCGTAGCCAAGGCTGAGCGCCAGGTTACCGCCGCGGAGCTTGCCGTAAGCCAGGCACAGCTTGACTTGGACACGGCGGAGTACAAACTGGGCGAAATAGACGAGGTGAAAGAAGCGCAGGACGCTGTGGACGAGGCGGAAGATAATCTGAGGCTCATTAAAATGGTGCGGCGGGGAGAGCTGGGGGGAGGCCTGCAGGGCGATTTCGCTTACTGGAACGAGCTGCAAGTCCGCGCTGAAGAAGCACTGGCTGACGCTCAGGAGGAACTGCAGGAACTTCTGGATGATATCGGTATTCGGGTATCCAGCGACGTGGCGCTGGAGATAGCCGAAAAGCAGCTACAGGTAAAACAGAAGCAGCTGGCACTTGAGGACGCGCAGCTTGATGTAGCCGATGCTAGGAAAGCAGTAGCCGATGCCAGTTATGCTCTGGAGGATGCGAAATTGGATGTCGCAGAGGCTAGGTATGATGTGGAAGATGCCCGGTTAGATGTGGAGGATGCCCATAAGGCATTGCGCAACGCCCAGGAAAAGCTGCAGGAGGCAAACGGCAAGAGCCCGATGATTGTGGCACAATTTGACGGATTCATTACCAGGGTAAATGTGGAAGGTGGCGACGAGGTTTTGAGCGGTACGGTTGCTGTCCAGCTTGCTGACCCAGACCAATTTGAAGCCGAAA
>Ga0180438_10005949_pt1 | contig 16718 bp, 5 predicted proteins | sample SS_ome_12_FD_132455 | JGI IMG/M metagenome (GOLD analysis project Ga0180438, IMG submission 132455) | Hypersaline lake sediment archaeal communities from the Salton Sea, California, USA - SS_3_D_2 metaG | ecosystem: Environmental > Aquatic > Non-marine Saline and Alkaline > Hypersaline >...
CGACGGGCAGCCGGCGCGACAGGGCGCCGGCGAGGGCGTAGGCGGCGATCGCGGCGATCAGCAGGCCGGTGAAGCCGATCTGCATCGCCACCAGCGGCGCGGCGACGGCGGCGAGGACGGAGGCGAAGCCGTTGACCGCCCAGGCCCACGGCACGAGCGGAGGGGCCGCCTCCGCCAGGCCCGTCAGGGCGGCCGGGAACATGTGACCCATCGCCGCCGCCAACGGCGCGATCGTCACGAGGGCCACCACGAAGCGACCCGCCAGCGGCGCCGCCTGCGTCAGGGCCAGCCAGTCGTCCAGCACGAGCACGTAGATCAGCCCGACGCCCACGACCACGCCGGCCGCGACGGCCGGAACACGCCGCAGCGCGATCGGCCAGCGCCGGCACAGCCCGCTGCCGACGCCCGCAAAGACGAGGAAGCCCGCGATCACCGCCGCCGCCGAGTAGATCGGGTGGGCCAGGTACAGGATCAGCTTCTGAAGGAAGCCCATCTCCAGCAGCAGAAAGCCCGCCCCCAGCAGGAGGAAGTAGGCGAACGTCGCCGGCCGCCTCGCAGCGCCCCGCAGCGAGCGAAGGCCGGGCGCCAAGGGCAGGAGGACCAACACGGCCGCCAGGGCCGCCGCCTGCACGAAGGCCGCCCACAGCATCAGGTAGCCGATCTCCAGGAAGTTCCTGGCCGACAGGTCGGCCTGCCCGCGGACGGCCTGCCAGAGGCGCCGCCGGAAGAAGTGGTGGAAGTACGGCCGGTCGTCGGAGGCGGCGGCGATCTCGTAGGGGTAGTGGGCCAGGTAGGCCTGGCGGTCGGGCCCGAGCAGGGCGGCGGCGCCTTCGTGGAAGTACGCCCGGTCGAGCTGGTGGAACTGGTTGGCCTCGGCCGCCTCGAGCCCCGGCAGCCGGCAGAGGTCAAACGAGCGGGCGAGGCAGAACTCGCGGATCTTCTCGGCCTGGCCCGCGTCGATCGGGCGGGCGAAGGCCAGCACGGTCACCGTCGCCCAACTGCGAATCATCACGAGCCGCCCGGCCGGGTCCCCGCCGAGCCGGCGGATCGCCTCGGCGGCGGTGTCGAAGACGCGCAGCCCGTCGCGGGGCGGGCTCCACGCGCGCCGCGTGACGGACAGCACGCCCCGATCCGACAGCCGGCCCAGCATCGCCGCGAAGGACTCGACGGTGTAGACGTACGACTCCCGGGCCGCGTGCAGGCCCGCCCCCGCGGCGCCGTAGGAGTCCATCGGCGGCAACTGGATCAGGTCGAAGCGTCCCCCCCCCTCCGCCGACGAGGCCAGGTAGCCCCGCGCCTCGGCGCAGACGACCTCGACGCCCGGGGCGTCGTAGATCTCCCCGCCCAGGTCGCGCAGCGGCCCGCGCATCGCGTCGATCACCTGCCCGTTCAGCTCCAGCGCGACGATCCGCCTCGCGCGGTGGTAGGCGGCCAGCCCGATGTCCGTCCCGCCGCCGGCGCCGATGATCAGGACGCTGCCCGCCTCGGCCGCGTGGTATCCGACCGCCGCCGTGCTGTAGTCGGCGAACAGCCAGTCCGATCGCTCGCCGCACCGGTAGACGGGGCTGATCCCCTCGCCGTCGAAGACCAGCAGGACGTGGTTCGGCTCCGGATCGGTGTAGGACAGGCTCAGCCACGGGGCGAAGTGGAAGGCGGGGTTGCTCACCACGTCCAGCCGCCCGAGCGGGCCCTCGCCGCGGTGGATGACCTTCGTGCCGGGCATGTTCCTCATCACCGACAGCGTCTTGTCGGGCGAGAAGCCCGGCTCGTACCGCATCACCCCGCCGAACAGCCCCAGCGCCGCGGCGACCAGCCCCGCCGCCGCCCCCGCGGCCGGCCGACGCCACGGCAGGATCACGCAGGCCGCCAGCAGCGCCGCCGCGCCCGTCGCCGCGAGCAGTTGGCCCGTCGTGAGCACGCCCATCAGCCCCACCGCCGACAGGCCGCCGGCGCCCGAACCGACGAGGTTGGCCGCGTAGTGGCCCGCCACGCGCCCGGGGCGGTCCATCATCACCACCCCGACGGCCGACGCGGCGAAGAAAAACGGCACGAGCATCGCCAGCTCGACCAGCAGGACCCACCAGAGCTGGCCGAGGTCCCAGGCGATGGCCTGGACCTGAAGGGGCACGGCGTCGGCGGCCAGCAGCGACAGCGGGATGCTGAGGGCGAACAGCAGCGTCATCCCCGTCAGCCAGGCCCGGGGGTCGGCCTGCGCGCGACGGCGCAGCAGCGTGAGCATCGTTCCCGCCGAGCCGAACCCCAGCAGCGCCACGCTGACGACCATGTGCGCGAAGTGATGCCAGAACCGCAGCGACATCGACCGCATCAGCGCCAGCTCGAGGGCGATCAGCGACAGGGAGACGAGGGCGACGCCCAGCCGCGTCCGGTGCACGGGCAGCGGGCTCATTTGGCCGACGTGTCCGTTCGGCGGAGGGGGACGAATCGGACGGCCATCAGCGAGCGGCTGCGGACCTTGCCGTCCTTCTGCTTCTCGACGAGCATGAGGTACTGCGTCGCCCACGCCCGGCCGACGGGGATGATCATCCGCCCGCCGGGCTTGAGCTGCTTGACCAGCGGCGGGGGGACCTGCCCGGCGGCGCACGTGACGATGATCGCGTCGAACGGGCCCTTCTTCGCCCACCCGTAGTACCCGTCGGCCAGCTTCGACTCGACGACCTTGTAGCCCAGCCGCGCGAAGCGCTTCTTCGCCGCCTCGGCCAGCGGCTTGATGATCTCGATGGTGTAGACGTGCGGCGTGATGTGCGCCAGCACGGCCGCCTGGTAGCCGCTGCCCGTGCCGATCTCCAGCACGCGGGAGTCCTTCGTCAGCTTCAGTTGGTGCGTCATGTAGGCGACGATGTACGGCTGGGAGATCGTCTGCCCGTGGCCGATCGGCAGGGGGCGGTCGGAGTAGGCGTAGCGGCTCGACCGCTCGGGGACGAACTCGTGCCGCGCCACGTCGGACATCACCTTCAGGACGGCCTTGTCCTTCAGCCCGTACTTCTGTATCACGCCGACCATGAACTTCCGCTCGCGGCTGCGGGCCGTGAACGTCGGGGGCGTCCACTTCTTCTTCGCCGGCCGCGTCGCCGCCGCGCCCTTCCCCTTCTCCTTCGCCCTGCCCCCCTTCGCCGCGGCCCCGCCGCCCCCCCCGGCCAGCTCGTAGACGATCGCCCCCGCCGCGACGGCGGCCAGAGCGGCCCCCGTCAACAGCGTTCGTCTCCGCCGCGAGGGCCCCCGTGCGGCCGTGTCGGTCATCTCACACCTCCTGTTTCGGCAACAGGGCGAAACCAAGGAGATCGATACCCAACTCGCCCGTCATTGTCTCAGACCGCCCCGCCGAGAACAAGCCATTTCATCCCTGCCGGCGCGGGGGGATCCACTATTCACTAATCAGGGTCTGACCCCGTTGTGATGACCCCGTTGTGACGGCGGGCGCTTTGTGGCGATGGGGTGGTTCGCCCTCGCCCGGCGCGATCGATCGGCGGCGTCCGGGCCGGGCGGCGGCGCGCCCCGTGACGCGCCGAAGGTGAGGCGGGGCGAGGGCGAAAAACCCGTCGCCGACGGCCCGCTCACCGCGAAACTCGGCCTATCCGGCGCGGTTAAACGTGTCGTGGCGCTCGGCCTGGTCGGTCTACCTAAGTGGAGCTTGTTCTAGAGGTTTATCCTCATGACGAAACGCCGGTACCTCGTGTGCATTCTCGCCGCCTGCGCGGTGCTGGCATCGACGCTCGCCCGGGGGGCCAGGCGGAAGCGCAGCGAGGCGGAGGTCTACCTGTCCAACGAGGAGTTCAAGAAACTCGACCGCTTCGAGGCCCACAGCCTCGACAAGGCCGACAAGGTTTTCAACGAGGGCAAGTTCCGCCAGGCGGGCGCCGAGTATGAGACGTTTCTCCGCGAGCATTCGCGGAGCCTGGCGATCCCCTACGTGCTGCTCCGCAAGGCCCGCTGCCTGCACCTGAACGACAAGCGTCACGAGGCGATCCGCGAGTACAACGAGGTGCTGGACTACTTCCCCAACGCCGTCCGCTACGCGGGGGCGGCCCTGTACTACCAGGGCTGGGCCCACTGGGACAACGGCGACGAGGCGAAGGCGATGAAGCACTGGGCGCGGATGGCGAAGGACGCCGACTACCGCAAGCACCCGCTGGCCGCCGTGGCGATCAACCAGCTCGCCGAGAACCTCGCCAGGCAGGGCCACGTCGAGAGCGCCATATCGTACTTCTGGCAGGTGGCGGTGGACTTCCGCAGGGACAACCGCAAGGCCACCGCCGACGCCCGCCACCGGGTCGAGGAGCACTACTACCGCGCCAACCCCAACGAGCCGAAGCTGAGGCAGCTCTACAAGGAGTGCTATTACATCGGCACGCCGACGACGCCGGACGAGACGATCGTCAAGAGCTTCGCCTACTGGGACAAGCTGCGGCAGAAGGTCCGCCAGTACGCCCGGTTCACCAAGGACCAGGACGAGCTGAAGAAACGCTTCTACGCCTACTGGGCCGCTCAGCTCGACGGGAAGTTCCCCAAGGAAGACGACTACCAGCTCGACGCGGCGGCCTTTCACCTCGCCGCCGACGGCGACGTCGGCGCGTGGATCGGGCGGGTCGACGCGCAGTTCGCCCGCAACGCCAAGCCGGGCGACTTCGGACGCCTGGTCAAGTGGATCGGCCTCCTCGCCGGCCACAAGGCCAAAATGATGGAGTACTACAACAAGCTCGACTTCTCGAAGATGACCAACGCGCAGATCGTCGAGCTGATGAAGGTGCTGTGGGATCGGGCGGGCAACGCGCAGATGGCCCGCAACGCCTTCGGGCGGCTGAGGGCGGGCAAGATGTCCGACGGCGAGAAGGCCTCCCTTGCGCGGTACCTGTGGGAGCGGGACTTCGATCTCGGCAGAGACCTGTGCATGAGCATGGCGGACAAGGACCGCGGCAAGCACGAGCTGCTGCTGTACTACCACCACAAGCGCGACGCCGGGAAGGGCATTCCGCTGGCCGACCACCTGATCGGCGTGCCCGACTACGCCACCAGCGCCCTGTGGAAGAAGGCCGAGCTGCTCGAGGTGCAGAAGAAGTACGCCGAGGCGATCCTCGTCTACCGACGGATCCCGGATCAGCCGGCCAACCTGTGGCGGATCGCGAGCTGCTACGAGCGGATGCGCAAGGTCGAGCAGGCGGTCAAGCAGCTCAAGGAGATCGAGGCGTTCTTCAAGCCGTACAGCGCCCGGGCGGCCTTGCGGATCGCCTACGTCTACCGGCGCGCGGGCATCGACAAGAAGGGCGTCGCCGCCTTCCGCCGCGTGCTGATCAAGTACCCCGACACGAGCGAAAGCTCCGACGCCCACCACCAGTTGGAGCGGATGGGCGTCACGAGGATCAAGGGCGGCGTCCGGGACGAAAAGGAAGACGAGTAGGGCCCGGCACGGCCGCCTCCGAAGCCCCGAAGGGGCGCAAGGAAATAGCCGGGGGCGCAAGCCCCCGGATAGACACCACATAAGAGAACGAGCCCCGACGGGGCGACAGGAACGCCCAGCGGCCCTGTGGCCTGCCCGGACGAAAGCGAAAGCAAAGGAAGGACGATGAACCGACAGATCAACGGGCTGTCCCTGGCGGCGGCCTTCGCGGTGTGGACGGCCCTGTGCATGCCGGCGTCGGCGCAGCGGAAGGCGGCGGGCGGGCGGCCGTCTCGAGAGGCGGCGGTCGACGCGTATGCCGCCAGGAACCTCCTGAAGAAGGCCAACGACCTGCTGACGCTCGGCGAGAGGGAGCGGGCCGTGAAGATGCTCGAGACGATCATCCAGCAGTACCCGGACACGATCGTCCGCTACGAGGCGTACCTGGCGCTGGGCAAGCACTACGTCGAGCAGCGCGACCAGCCGAAGGCGATCACAGTCCTGCGCCACCTGAACGACCTGAAGAAGCCGGACGAGGAGGTCGTCGGCAAGGCGAGGCAGATGTACCTGGAGGGCCTGTACCTGACGGGGACGGCGTACTTCCAGATGAAGCAGTACGGGTCGGCCTTCCCGGTGCTGCGGAAGATCACGACGAACTACCCGAACACGGTGTGGGCGAACCAGGCGTACTACTACGTCGGGATGTGCCACTTCGCGCAGGGCAACTGGAACAAGGCGATCCAGGCGTTGAGCCTGGTCGGCACGTTCGTGGACCCGGACAGCCCGACGGTGAAGTACGTCGAGGCGGGCCGGCGGTTCTACGTGAAGATCGAGGACGGCGACCTGCCGATCCTGCACCGGCTGGGCAAGGCGGTGACGGTCACCGTCCAGACCGGCGGCGGGGACAGGGAGAAGGTCGTCTGCACGCCGTTGAGCCTTCAGGGCGGCGTGTTCCTTTCGACGATCCCGACTGAGATCGGCAAGGCGAAGCCGGGCGACGGGACGCTCCAGGTGGTCGGGGGCGACACGATCACGACGAAGTACGCCGACAACAACACGAAGGCGGGCGACCGCGACGTGGCTCGCGAGCAGAAAGTCGAGGTCGTCTCGACGGCGTCGGTCGGATACACGATGGGCACGTACGAGTCGAAGGCCCCCGCCGCCTTCATCGGCCAGCCGCTGCACGTGCTGTTGCAGGACATCGACCAGGACGTCTCCGACAAGGCCGACACCGTCTCGATCAAGGTCGTCAGCCGCTACAAGGTCGAGGCCGACCAGGCCGAGGGGGCCGGCGAGATGACGGCGGACCTGACCTTCGAGGAGGCCGAGGAGTACCAGGTCCGAGACGAGGTGACGCTGCGGCTGACCGAGCTGGGCGAGGGGGCCGTCCACAGCGGCCGGTTCGCCGGGGCGATGGCGCTGGAGGGGTTCCGCGAGAACCAGACGGTCAGCAAGAACGACGCGGCCCTGACGTGCGCGGTGGGGGACGAGATCGTCGCGACGTACGTCGACGAGCTGCACATCGGCGGCCGGTCCAGCCGGGTGGCGAGGGCCTCGACGAAGGTGGCGGGCGAGATCACCAGCCGGCTGGGCACGTCGGTGAACTTCGTCTCCGACGCCATCCTGCGGGCGAAGAAGAACCTGGTGGAGGGGACGGCGTTTCTGGAGCTGGCGCGGATCTTCGCGTCGATGGGGCTGAAGAAGGGCGCGAAGACGAAGGCGGTCGAAGGCCTCGAGCGCGTCGACGCGGTGATCCGCACGGAGGTGCCCATCCCCTCGGAGCTGAAGGAGGAGGCCTTCAAGCTGCGGTGGAACCTGTACATCACGATGGAGGACTTCCGCCGCGCGATGTCGACGTGCCAACTGTTCAACCGCCTGTACCCCGACAGCCCGTTCGTCGACCAGGCGATGATGGGGATCGCGAAGATCCAGTTCGACAACAAGGAGTACCGGCAGGCGACGTCGGTCTACCGCCAGGTGCTGCGGCTGCCGAACTCGATGGCGAAGGCCGAGGCGCAGTTCCGCATCGCCCGGTGCATCGAAGTCCAGGCGACCGAGCGCGCGGAGGCGCGGGCGGCGAAGACGGGCGAGGCGGCCGAGCCGCAGGCGGGGCTCAACGAGCAGGCCATCCGCGAGTACAAGCTCTGCGCCGAGCGCTACCCGGACAGCCAGTACGCGGGCGAGTCGCTGGGCAAGCTGGTGGACTACTACCTCCAGACGCGGGACTACCCCCGGGCGGACGACCTGCTGGAGCAGATCTTCGAGGACTACCCGGACGCGAACTTCCTCGACGCGATCCTGCTGAAGTGGGTCTACGTCGCCTACCGGATGGGCAACTACCAGAAGGCCCACGACAAGTGCGCGCAGTTGATTTTCGAGTATCCGGCCGGCTCGCACGCGAAGAAGGCCAAGCAGCTCTTGCCGGCGATCAAGGCCGAGCTGGAGAAGGCCCAGCCCGCCGCGGCGGGCAAGAAGGGCGGCGAGACGGGCACGTAGCTGAGGTCAGCCCGGCCGAGAGGCCGAACGGTGTCTGATGCGCCGGTGCCGCGGGTGCCGTGGCTTGCCGCGCAGCGGCAACCACGTCGTCAACCGGCCGGGCAGCGACGTGGTTGCGGCTGAAGCCGCAGCCCACGGCACCCGCAGGAGGGCCGGAGAAGAAGAAGAAACGACCGAGTACGAGTACGAGAACGAGTACGAGTACGATGAACAGCTTCGTATCGTAATGCCGGCTTGAAAGAGGGCAACCGATGAGAACGTTTCTGATCACGATGCTGGCCGCTTTGATCGTCGCCGCACCGGCGTTGGCGAGCGAGGCGACAGACCCGAAGGCCGTCCGGTTCGACGCGCTGCTGAAGAAGGTCCAGTCGGACCCGAGCGGCACGAAGGAGTCCGAGGCGCGGGAGCTGCTGGAGCTGGCCCGGCAGTTGGGGCGGTCGTACGCGGCCTCGCTGGGCATTCGGGGCTACCTGTCGCACAACTTCCGCCCGTCGCCGGAGCTGCTTCTGGCCACGGCGGACGCGGCGTATCGCGCGGGCGACTACACGTTCGCCGCGGCGCGGTACAAGGCCTACCTGGCGGCGGCGAAGGGCTCGAAGCAGGCCGCGCGGGCCGCCGCCACGCTCTATACGGTGCTGGTGGACTTCCTCGGCGCCGAGGACGACGCGTTCGGGTTCATCAGCCAGCACGGCCACAAGTTCCGCTCCGAGCCGTCGGCCCGGCGGTTCGACTCGTGGTTTCTCGGGCGCGCGCGGGCGCGCAGCGACTGCGCGGCGGCGGCGAAGATGCTCGCGCTGGCGATGGCGGACCGGATGCCCGTCGAGCAGGAGCGGCTGTATTACTGGCCTGCCCTGGACTGGCTGATGGCGGCGATATCCCGCGGTTCGCAGCGTCAGTTTTCGGCCCTTCCGGACTGCAAGCGGATCGTCCCGCTGATTCGCGACGACAGGGCGCGCTCGAAGCGGTTCGCGTTTTACGTGGCGAATCTGTCGTACAAGGCCGGCTCGGCAGGGAAGGACAAAGAGGCGCTGGAGCGCGATTTCGAGCTGGTCGCGCAGGCGGCGAAGGACTACCTGGCCGCCTCGCCCAGCGCGGCGACGCTCGGGGAGATCACGGAGGTGATGGCCGGGGGCATCGGGCGGTTCGATGACGCGACGTGGGAGCGGAACAAGCCGCTGAAGCAGGCCTTCTTCGTCTCCGCGTTCGGCAAGCTGTCCGAGGCCGAGCGGGAGAAGACGCTGGCCTCGCTCAGCGCCCACCGGGCCGGGAAGTTCGCCACCCCCGCCCAGTGGGCCCGGATCGGCGCGGAGAACGCCAGGCTGCTGGCCCGAGCCAAGTCGGCGGCCAGCCTCCCGTTGATGACCCGCACCGAGACGCTCGACGAGTACAGGAAGAAGGCGGCGTTCCTGAAGGGCGTGGCCAGCCGTGACGCGGCGATCATCAACTCCATCGCCGCCGGCGGCGGGGACATGAAACGAGCGATCGACCACCTGATGGCGCGGGAGTCGTGGCACGTGGCGATGACGGACTACCACCGTCTGCTTCGGGACGAGATCTTCCCGGCCTGCGAGCGTCTGGCGAAGTCGGCGAAGAAGGAGCTGCCGAAAGACGCGCGGTACGCGGCGTGGCTGCACTTCGGCGAGAAGTACCTGACGAAGACGCCGATCGCGATGTACGACACGAGTTCGGTGCAGTACTACCTGCGGGCGGTCTGGCGCGTCAGCGGGACCGATCCCAACGACAAGACGCAGGTCGCCAGGCACCTGAAGCTGCTGGCGTGGGCGCCGTTCTATCGCGACCGCAACCGGCGCAGCGCCCGCGCGGAGATGCTCAACAGCCTGAACCAGTCGGCCCGCCAGTGGTCCGACGCCCTGCGGCGGGCGGCGAAGCAGAAGCGCCGCGACGGCAAGCCGGCGGTCGACCCGAAGCTGCTGGCCCAGATCGCCCCGCTCCAGGACGCCCTCCGCGCCGCCCGCGCGCCGGCCGATCCGTCCAAGGCGCCCAACGAGCTGTGCAAGGCGATGGCCGAGGCGATGATCGCGACGTACGCCCGCGACGACGCCACGCGCATCAAGGCCGAGCGGCGGGCCTACCACCAGGTGAAAAACTACGACAAGGCCGCCACGCCGTGCGGGCGCGACGTGTTTCAGAGGATCTCCTCCGGCAGCGCCCGGCAGCAGAAGAACCTCGACTTCCAGATCGAGATGCTGGCCGACCAGTTGGCGTCGTTTCGCCCGGGCGATTCGGAGGAGAAGCTCGACCGCCTGATGGGCGCGGTCTTCTCCCGCCGCTACGAGTGGGCGCTGCGGCAGACGCACGCCCGCAACAAGGACCAGTGCCTGAAGATCAACGCCCTGCTGGCCAGGGCCCTCGGCAGGATGATCGACCGGGGGAAGTTCTCGGCGAAGATGTTCGACTGGTACCGCGGCACGCGGGTCGGACGGGGCTGGAACGGCGGAGCGGCCGGGCAGGAGCTGATGGAGAAGGTCATCGCCGGGAAGCTCTTCCACAGCAGCGGCTACCGGGCCCACGAGTCGAGCCTCAGCGCCACGACGAGCTACATGCGGATCGTGCGGGACGAGTTTCCGGGCCTGGCGAAGAAGTACCCGCCGGCGACGTGGTTCGACGACATGTTCGTCGAGGAGGCGCGGAAGGCGAAGTTCCTGGACTGGGACTACTGGGAGTTCGGCCGCGACGAGAAGAGGAAGATCGCCAACGCCGCCGCGAAGATCCTCGCCTCGCAGGATCGGCTGCCGCTCGGCTTCGACGGGCGGGAGCCCTTCTACACGCTGACGACGCTGAACCGGTGGATGGACGTCGCGCTGCGGGCCGACAAGAAAGCCCGCGACGCGCTGCTGGCCAGGACGGAGGGGACGTACGGCAGGACGCGGTTCGACGCGTACGCGATGGGCTACGCATGGTTCGCCGCGGCCGACCGGGACCAGCCGATGGACCGCAAGGCCGCGTTCGCCCGGCTGGCGACCTACGTCGAACGGGCCTCGAAGGCCCCGGCCCGGGTGAGCATGCCCTCGCTGGGGATGCTGAAGGACGTCCCGGCCGACCAACTCACCGACGCCGAGCTGGCCGTGCTGATCCGTATGTTCACCGACGCGCCCTCGCCGTACTGGGGCAAGGGCATGGGGTTCGACACGGCGGCGGCGCTGATCCACGAAGCGCTGATCGCGCGCGGCCGCCAGGGGGAGCTGTTTCCGCTGGTGGGCCACTTCTGGAAGGTCTCGCGCGACGGGCGGGACTACACGGTCATCAAGCGGATCACCTCGACCGCCGACGCGCTGCGGAAGGCGGAGCAGACGTACCTGGCGCTGGCGTACAGCTCGGTGGGGCTGACGCTGATGCAGGGGTTCCTGCCGTCGGAGTTCAGCAGCTCGCTGGGCGCGGTGCGGTCCTGGGCGCTGAGCGAGATGGGGGGCATCATCCCGGTGGCGAAGGGGCATCCGCTGCGGGCGTTGTACGAGGCGCAGGTGGCGTACCTGACGGGCAAGTACCAGACGGCGTGGGAGACCTACCTGGCCCACCGCCAGCGTCTGCGGCAGAGCTACAAGGAGTTCGACCCGGCCTTCTGCATCTGGGTGATCGAGAAGAACACGGAGTTCCGCAACTTCGACACGGCGGAGGCGCTGGCTCGTGAGATGCTGACGTGGTTCGACGATCAGTCCGAGCGGTTCGAGGCGGAGGTGCGTGCGGGGCTCCAGCTTTCGTACGCGGACATCGCGCTGGCGCGGGACGACCGCCCGCGGGCGAGGGCCCTGTACGAGCGGATCGCCGCGACGAAGGAGTTCGCCGGCACGCGAAGCCAGCTCGACGCCGAGCTCCGCATCGCCGACGTGGACACGAAGGACGGCAGCTACGACCGCGCGATCGAGCGGCTGGAGAACCTGGCCAGGCGGAAGGACCGCTACCTCCAGACCGAGGCGTTCTACCACCTCGGGAAGGTCAAGTACGCCCAGGAGGAGTACACCGAGGCGAAGGAGCAGCTCGAGCAGGCCTTCTCGCTGAGCCCCGATCACGCCAACGGGCGGATCCTCGAGGGGCGGATCAACCTGAAGCTGAAGAAGCTCGAGCAGCCGACCGACATCGACCTCGGCGAGAAGATCGGCAAGAAGTTCATCGTCCCGGGCCGGCCCGTGCGGGTGACGCTGGTGGACCGCAACCTGTCGATCGTGCGGAAGGCCTCCGAGATCGAGATCCGCGCGTGGACCGACAGCGGGGACGAGGAGCTGTTCTCGCTGACGCCGTTCGGCGACTCGAAGACGAAGTTCAAGGGCCAGATCGACACGGCCCTCGGGGCGGTGAAGAAGCGCGACCACGTCCTCCAGGTGATCGGCAAGGACCGGGTGCACTACGCGTTCTCGGAGCAGTTCGCCAAGGCGCAGAAGATCGCCAGCAACGAGCCGTTCACGCTGTCGGTGGCCACCGACGCCGAGCTGTACGCCTCCAGCGGCAAGATCCTCTCCCGCCAGGAGCGGGAGGCGAAGGCCCTCGAGGAGATGATCCGCAAGCGGATGGGCGAGCAGGTCGAGCAGGACGACGCCGTGCCGCTCAGCACGGTCCGCGCCGACAACCAGATCAAGCCGGGCAACAAGATCAACGTCCGCGTCGTGGACCCGGACCGGGGCGAGACGCGATCGGCCGACCGGATCACCGTCCGCCTGGCGACGACCAGCGGGGACTCGATCGGGGCGTTCACGCTGACAGAGACGGACACGCACAGCGGCGTCTTCGAGGGCGCCGTGCCAACCGAGCCGGCGCAGGCGACGGCCTACGCCTCCGACAGCCAGGAGGGCACGGAGGCCAACTTCGCCATCTCGTCGAAGAAGTACCCCCCCTGGGTCGGCCTGCCGAAACCGAGCATGTCCCGCCCGAAGACCTTCAGCGTCGACCTGAACGACAACGTCGCGCTGGGCAGGATGAGGATCGTCGCGGCCGAGCCGTCGCGAAAGCTGAAGAGCTTCCTCGTGCAGACGTCCTTCAACGCGAGGGACTTCACGACCGTCGGCGCCTGGCCGGAGAAGTTCACGCCCTGGGGCGGGCAGGCCACGGTCGAGTGGGTCCGCTACCGCACGGAGCAGCCGGCGACGGGCCGGCGGGCGCGGGTCAACGCGCCGGCGACGCTCGAGGAGTATCGCGACTACTTCGAGCAGGGCCACATCCGGTTCGGCGAGAAGAAGGCCTCGGCCGGGATCTCGAGGCTCGCCGCCGCGTGGACGTGGGAGCTGGCGGGCAAGGGCAGGACGCTGGGGCTCGACAGCAACAAGGCCAACAAGCGCTACTACCTGGCCCACATGTCGGCGGCGTTTTACCAGCCCCGGCGGCAGATCCGCTCGTTCGTGCTGATGCCGAAGGGCGACGGGCCCCACCGCGACCGGCCGGTCTCGTACCTGATCGCTCTGGACGGCCAGGCGGCCACCAGCAGAAAGCCGCGAGAGGACGGCGGGATCGAGGTCAAGCGGGCGGTCGGCAAGGGCGTCCACCGCGTGGACGTGTACGTCTTCTCGCACCAGAACGGCGACCCGGAGTTCGAGGTGCTCTGCGATACGGACAAGCCCCCCTACCTCGTCCCCTGCCCGGCCGAGATGTTCGACGTCGCCAAGCACCCGGAGATCTCCGAAGGCCTGGCGCGCGAGGTGGCGACGGTGACGGCGTCGAAGTCCGACACGACGTTCGACGTGGCCTTCCCGGCCGAGTCGCGCGGGCGGGTCATTCGGCTGCTGCTGACGGACTTCGAGTCCGACGCGCCGGCGATCAACAAGATCGAGCTGACCGACGCGGAGGGCAAGGGCGTGCTCCCGACGAAGCACGACTTCATGCAGCTTCGGAAAAACGGCGTGCTGGAGATCGTCCCGGGCGACCGGGTGACGGTGACGTACGAGGACCCGAAGGTCCTGACCCGCGGGAAGGACCAGCACGAGGCGTTCCTGACGGCCACCTACACCAACGCCGAGCTGAGCGCGTGCTTCGTGGACTACACGGTCGACACCGACGGCCAGCGCGAGGCGCACTACACGGGCATGAGGCGGTTCAAGGCGGGCGACAAGATCAACGTGTTCATCAACGACCCCGACTGCGACACGACGGAGAAGCTGGACACGATCCAATTCACCGCCCGGACGACCGACGGCAAGCCGGTGACGCTGACGGCCCTGGAGACGGAGGAGCACTCCGGCGTGTTCCTGGGGACGCTGTTCCCCATCGAGGGCGCGCCGAAGCGCCGGAGCGAGCTGACGGTCAAGTCGGGCGACGACGTGGTCCTGGGCTACCTGGACAGGGAGAACACGGACCCGGGCATCCCCTGGGCCCGCAACTTCGCCGTCGAGCAGGTCTGGTACGACGCGCCGCAGGTGAGGCTGTACGACGTGACCAGCCTGACGCTGGAGCAGGCCGACAAGCTCGCCGGCCGCCCCGGAAGCGCCGCCCGCCCGCGAGGCGGGCGCGGCGGCGGCGCGGCGGCGAAGCCCGGCACGAGCGTCCTGAAGGCGGACATCGACGAGATCGTCCCCATCCGCCGGACGCTGCTGGTCGCCCGCCCGGGCTCGGCCGAGCCGGCCCAGCCCACCCACGTCGTCATCGGCGGCCCGCTGCTGGTGGAGGTGCTCTTCCCGTTCATCACGAAGAGCCCCGACAGCGAGTGCAGCATCTACGTTCAGACCTCCAGCGGGCGGGCGAAGGCCGGCAAGCCGGCGCCCGCCGGCCAGTTCGACGCCAACGTGCCCGGCACGCTGAAGCTGACGGTCACGCCGAGCGACTTCGGCTCGATCGGGCCGCCGCCCGGCTACCGGGAGGTGGTCGTCCGCGACAACCCCTACGCCATGACGCCGCTGGACGACGGTCGGTTCGCCTTCTCCGTGCCGATGAAGCTCGGCCCCGTGCCGGACGGGACGCTGGTCGGCAAGGAGGAGGAAGCGGCGATCGACCCGGGCGTCGACGAGATCGAGCCGCTCGCGTTGAGCGTCAACGGCAGCGACGAGATCTTCGTCGGCCTGAACTACAAGGACGAGGCGGGCAAGGAGCACTGGACGATCCGGACGGCGGAGCTGACGGGCGACGCCTTCTTCGACGTGATGGGCCGCCGCTACCAGGAGAGGCTCGAGGGCGTCTTCGTCGGGGAGAACCTCTACTTCCGCGTGATCGATCCGACGCGGGACACGACGGACAAGAAGGACGTCATCCGCCTGGAGCTGGCGACGAAGTCGGGCAAGACCAGAAAGCTCGACCTCGTCGAGACGTATACGCACTCGGGCATCTTCAAGGGCCTGGTGAAGATGGTCCACGAGCAGGAGAAGTCCGCGGCGGCCGAGCCGGGCAACATGGCCGCCGTGTACGGCGACCTGCTGTCGGCGAGATACACCCAGCCCCGCAGCGGGGCCACCGAGGCCCACGAGGTGACGATCTTCAAGGGCAGCGACGGGGCCGTCGTGCCGTTCACCAAGCGGTTCAAGGACCCCGCCATCGCCGTCCGGACGCAGTTCATGGTCGCCGAGGCGTACTTCGAGCTGGCCAAGAGGCACCGCCAGCTCAAGCGCAACGACCTGGCCCGCGACGAGATCGCCAAGGGCCGAAAGCTCCTGGAGGAGGCCATCCGCGACTATCCCGACACGCAGGCGAGGGCGCAGGCGGAGTATCTGCTGGCCGACCTGTCGCTGGAGTTCGGCAACGACGCGGCGACGCAGGAGCAGAAGAAGAAGCACTACAACGACGCGATCGCCCGCTACAGCGACATCGTGGCGACCTACGGCGACAGCGAGTACGCCCCGAAGGCCCAGTACCGCAAGGCGCTGGCCTACGAGAAGATGGAGATGCTCGACCAGGCGTGCGAGGAGTACGTCAAGCTCTCCTACCGCTACCCGGAGAACCCCCTGGTCGCCGAGACGATCGCGAGGCTGGGGCAGTACTTCCTCGGCAAGGGCGAGGCCATCCGCGAGAGGGCCGAGAAGGAAACCGACGTCGTCAAGCAGGAGAAGATCCGCCTGGAGGCCGCCGAGATGTTCAAGACGGCCGGGCAGGTCTTCAGCCGGCTGGCCGTGCGGTTCCCCAACCACCGGCTGGCGGGCAAGACGATGCTCCTGTCGGCCCAGTGCTTCATGCAGGCGGAGGACTTCGACGCCGCGGTGAAGGGCTACACCAAGGTCATCAAGACGCCCGACATGGACAAGGACCTGGTCGCCGAGGGGATGTACTGGTGCGGCCATTCGTACATGGAGACCGACGATCTGGTCGAGGCCTACCGGATGTTCAAGAAGCTGACGTGGGACTACCCGGCGACGAAGTGGGCGAAGTTCGCCCGGGGCCGGCTGGCCGACGAGAAGCTGGCGAACATCGAGGCCGACGAGTAGTCACCCGATGACCGCAAGGAGCGATCCCGGCGGGGGCAGCCCGATCGCCTCGGAGCTGCCCCCCCCCCGCGAGGAGTCGATCGACCGCGACCGGCTCTTCGCGCACATGGGCTACCGCGAGCGGTTCCTCGCACGGCAGCTCGTCGGCGACGAGCCGATCTTCCTCGCCGCGCCGACCGGCACGAAGATCGACGTCGGAAGCTGGCTGCTGAAGGGGCGCGTCTGGGCGCTGGCGCTGGCCGACGCGCTGGCGATCGTCGCGTGCGGCCCCTGCGGCCGCCGCGTCCTGGCCCGGAAGATCCCCTACGCCCGCCTTCGACGCAGCCAGTACAATCACGTCACCGGCGAGGTGGCGTTGGCGCCGGAGAAGACGGGCCTTCGCGGCCTGAAGCTCGATCCGGTCACCGGGTATCAGCTTCTGGCGCAGATCCACCGGCAGGCGTGAGGGGGCCGCCGAATGCTGAACGCCGAATGCTGAA
>Ga0180438_10005950_pt1 | contig 16717 bp, 14 predicted proteins | sample SS_ome_12_FD_132455 | JGI IMG/M metagenome (GOLD analysis project Ga0180438, IMG submission 132455) | Hypersaline lake sediment archaeal communities from the Salton Sea, California, USA - SS_3_D_2 metaG | ecosystem: Environmental > Aquatic > Non-marine Saline and Alkaline > Hypersaline >...
GGAGTTGCAGGACGCGCGGCTGCAGGTGCACGGTGTGGATGGCAGGCTGTTCCTGAACCAATGGCTGCAGACGGCACCTGCCAGAGATCGCCGTTACGATGTTGTGTGGGTGAACCTGCCCTATCCTTCGACGCTGGAGATAAACCGCTTCTATACGCAAGAGTTCTTTCGTCTCGTGTGGCAGGCACTCGATCCCGACGGCCTGGTTGTCTTGTCAAGCCCCGGCTCACTAAACTACATCGGACCCGCGATGCGCGATCTGAACCTGATGGTGCGGGAGGGTCTGCAGGCGGTCTTCCCGCAGGTGCGTCCCATTCCTGGTGACATAACCTTCTGGCTGGCCTCTGCTTCGCTGCTTTTGGCGGAGGGTCCAGAGGCCGTCATCTCCAGATGGGATGATCGTGCTCTTCCCACACGGTTCATCACCGCTGAGCATCTGAAGGTGCGTTTTGATCCGCTGCGTCTAGCATGGTTCGAGGAAGCGATAGGGAGCCAGCGGCATCCTGTCACCAACGGTGACCTGCGTCCGGCAGGGGTGCTGTACGGCCTGGCCTACTGGAGCGAGATGTTTGCCCCCATGACACATCGCCTGCTCAGCGCGATCAGCCGCATTGGGCTGTGGCCATGGTGCCTGCTGGCCATTGTGGTGACGGCCATGGCGGCCGTGCTGGGCAGACGCCGGACGTCGGGTATCCCGTTCGTGGTTGCCAGCTCCGGGCTGGCGGGCATGGTTTGCGACCTGATGATCGTCTTTGTCTTGCAGGCGCTGCGCGGATACGTGTACCAGCAGGTGGGCCTGATCATCGCTGCCTTCATGGCCGGCTTGTCACTCGGTGGCTGGCTGACCTGGCGTGCCTCAGCCGGTGGTCCGCTGCGCGCTGCGGACGTGCGACAGGCGCTGTTGCTCTCCGAAGCGGTGCTTGTCAGCTACTGGCTAGTGCTGCCCTGGCTGCTGTCCGCTCTATCAACTGCAGCAACAGGTGGCCTGGTCACGCTGGCCCTGCTTCTGCTGAATGTCTTGGGCGGTGTGCTGGTGGGGCTGCAGTTTCCGCTGTCGAGCCGCCTGCACCTCTTAGCGCAGGGCGAGCTAGGCCGCACGGCAGGGGTGCTCTACGCTGCGGACCTGGCCGGTGCCTTCCTCGGCGCACTGGCCGTTGGCATTGCCCTCGTGCCGGTTCTGGGCACCACTGGCACATGCCTATTCGTGGCAGTGCTCAAGGTGTGCAGTCTGCTGTTGTTCTGGAGGCTGTCAGCGTGTCAGGCGCGCCATATCCCGGGCAGCGCATGAGCGCAGAAACGACACTGGCCGCTGACGACATCGTTCTGTACGACGGCAAAATGCAGGCGGTGGATGATCCGCGCCCCGCACTGCGGGCAAAACGTGCTGTTGCGCGTGTGGCCGGGTGCGTTGCCCAAATAGACGTACTGCAGCCCAGACTCATCGGCGACCGCAACGGCTGCTTCTAGGGTTTCGATGGGTGTGGGCGGCAGGTGCTGCATGCGGTAGGAGGGGAAGAACCGCGTAAAGTGCAGCGGCACCGCCGGGCCGAGGTGCTCGGCAATCCAGCTGCACATGCTCTGGATATCGTGTAGGCTGTCGTTCAGACCGGGGATTACGAGGTTGACAATCTCAAGGTGTACGCCTGATGCGGCAATGTTCTCCAGCGTTGACAGTACTGGCGCCAGTTCCAGCGTGCAGACCTCGCGGTAGAAATCCAGCGCAAAGGCTTTCAGATCCACAGTGATGGCATCCAGGTGCTCGAGCAACTGCCGCAGCGGCGCAGCCAGCATGGTGCCGTTGGTGTGGCAGACCGCGCGCAGCCCGCGCTGCTGAGCCAGCGACGCAATATCGTAGGCGTACTCGTAGAAGGCGATGGGTTCATTGTAAGTGAACGAAACGGCGGCACAGCCAGCTTCCTGTGCCTGTTCCACCACTTTCGCTGGCGAGGCTTGCTCATTGACCGTCTCCCACAGCGTGCGCTGCGACATCTCCCAGTTGTGGCAGAACTTGCAGCGGCTGTTGCACGAGGCTGTGCCGACGCAGAAGATGCGCGAGCCAGGCAGCATGTGGAAAACCGGCTCCTTCTCGATGGGGTCAATTTGCAGAGCACATGGCTGGCCGTGGATCAGGGAGTAGTAGGATCCACCGATGTTCTTCTTGTTGCGGCAGAACCCCAGGCGGCCCTCGGACACCATGCAGCGCCGGAAGCACACCCCGCACTGAATGCGGTTCGCGTCCAGACGTCGGTAGTGCATGGCCTCGCGCAGCTCGGACGGCGCCAGCGTCTGAATGATGGGCTCTGGCGCAGGCTCTTGGGATGCAGGGGTGCACCCGGTCGCCAGTGGCAGCCCCGCCGCTGCGACCAGGGCCGCGGCACATCCCTGTGTCAGGAACTGCCGCCGCGTCAGTCTGGAGCGTTCCTGATGGTGGCCCATCACGTGGTCTCCCTATGTTCGCTGGAGGCAGCGCTCTTTCAGATTATAGGAGAAGGGCAGCGCCAAAAGCAAGGGTGCCGAACTGCCTTATCTCGATCCTAAACTTGATGGACTTTGTTGCCTCACGGAAGATGCTTGCCGGCTGGCCAGTTCCGCGGAGCGGAGGCGCAGAGCGATGGTGAGTCGACTCCCGATAAAGGGTCTAGCGTCTTTTGAGATTGCTCGTTATGGCGAGCTGGATCTCCTCCTCCGCTCACGGCGAGGCATCACCTGCCGCCCTGCACGCTGGAGCGACAAAACAAGACCGCCTCTCGTGGGCGCCTCACACCCGCGACCAACCTGATAGTTTTTGGTAGTTAGGCTCCTTTATACTGTTGTCTGTAGCAAGTCTACGGTGTCAGCAATGGCCGTAGGCTTGTTTGTTGTACGGCTCAGTATACGCTGTTAGAGGTGTAATGCGTGAACAATCGCGGCTGAGTGGTTTCTACAAGCTCAGCCCCCAAGAACGTATGGACGTTGTCCGCGGCCTTGCGAACCTCACCGAGGAGGAGACGTGCGCCCTGTCGGGTGCCGCCGGACTGGACTTCGCGCAGGCCGATCATATGATCGAAAATGTTGTGGGCGTTTTCGGCCTACCTTTAGGAATTGCCACAAACTTCCTCATCAACGACCGTGATGTCCTCATACCCATGGCGCTCGAAGAACCATCAGTTGTTGCCGGAGCGAGCTATGCCGCGCGCCTGGTGCGCGATGGTGGAGGCTTCAAGACATCCAGCGACGACCCGCTGATGATCGGCCAGATTCAGGTGCTCGATGTAGCGGATCCGTGGTCGGCCCGTTTTGAGCTACTGGCGGCCAAGGAACGCATTCTGGCGCTGGCCAGTGAGCAGGACCCGGTCATCGTCAAGCTGGGTGGCGGGGCGCGCGATCTGGACGTGCGTGTGCTGGAACACAGCCCCGTCGGTCCGATGCTGGTGGTTCACCTGATCTACGATGCTCGAGATGCCATGGGCGCAAACACGGTGAATACTGCGGTGGAGGCTGTCGCTCCCCTGGTGGCCGCGCTCAGTGGCGGCCGCACATTGCTGCGCATCCTCTCCAATCTCGCTGATCGGCGGCTGGCGCGCGCCAAGGCGGTCGTGCCGGTGTCCTCACTGGCGCACGGCGAGTTCAGCGGCCCGGAGGTTGCACGAGGTGTTGTAGAAGCGTGGGCACTCGCCGCCGCCGATCCCTACCGGGCAGCCACGCACAACAAGGGCATCATGAACGGCATCGACGCGGTGGTCATCGCCAGCGGAAACGACTGGCGTGCGATTGAGGCTGGAGCACATGCCTATGCTGCGCGCAGCGGGCGATACACGGCGCTGAGCACCTGGCAGCTCGATGCCGATGGCGACCTGGTGGGAACTTTGGAGCTGCCGATGGCGGTGGGCATCGTGGGTGGCGCGACGCGGGTGCATCCAGCAGCCAAGGCGGCACTGAAGTTGCTCGGCGTCAAGACGGCAAGGGAGCTGGCCGAGATCATTGTCGCTGTGGGCTTGGCGCAGAATCTGGCTGCTCTGCGGGCTCTGGCCAGCGAAGGTATCCAGCTTGGTCATATGAAGCTGCATGCGCGACAGGTAGCCATTGCTGCCGGCGCCAGTGCCGAGATGATCGATCGCGTTGTGCAGACCATGCTCAGCGAGAAGGTGATCCGCCTGGACAGGGCAGAGGCAATCGTGCAGCGACTGCGAGAACGATCATGAAGCCAGCAAGGGATGTGGGGATTGTCGGTTATGGGGCCTATGTGCCGCGCTATCGGCTGCCGGCTACTGAAGTGTCACGGGTGTGGACTGGGGGATATGGCGGTGTACCAGTCCAGGAGAAATCTGTCCCCGGTCTCGACGAAGACACTGTGACGATGTCGATCGAGGCGGCGCGCAACGCACTGGCTCGTGGTGGCATTGCAGCCGACCGCTTAGGTGCGGTGTGGGTGGGCAGCGAGTCCCATCCCTATGCGGTGAAACCAACCTCGACCATCGTTGCCGAAGCGCTCGGCGCGACACCAGAGGTGAGTGCTGCCGACTGGGAGTTTGCGTGCAAGGCGGGAACGGAGGCCCTGCAGGCGGCCATCGCCTATGTGGGCTCGGGCATGGTTGACTATGCGCTGGCGGTGGGCATGGATACCGCACAGGGCCGTCCAGGTGATGCGCTGGAGTACACCACAGCGGCTGGCGGCGCGGCGTACATCGTCGGGTCTGCTGATCAGAGTGTGGCTCGCCTAGAGGCTTCGTACTCTTTTGTGACCGACACGCCCGATTTCTTCCGGCGGGCTCATCAGCACTATCCCGAGCACGGCGGGCGTTTCACGGGTGAACCGGCGTATTTCAAGCACACCGTCAGCGCGGTTCAGGCACTGCTCGATGAGCTTGGTTACGGTCCAAAGGATTTCGCCGCTGCGGTCTTCCACCAGCCCAACACCAAGTTCCCGCAGCGTGTGGCGAAGATGCTTGGCTTCAGCGAAGACCAGATCAGGACTGGACTGCTGTCGCCGCACGTGGGCAATACCTACGCCGGCTCGTCATTGCTTGGGTTGACGGCCGTGCTGGATGAAGCTAGGCCGGGCGATCGCGTCCTGCTGGCGTCATTTGGCTCCGGAGCGGGAAGTGATGCCTTTTCCTTCGTGGTGACCGATTTGATTGCCGAGCGACAGGGTTTGGCGCCAAGCACCCAGTCCTACGTTGCGCGGCGCAAGCCGATTGACTATGCACTCTACGCGCGCTATAGAAAAAAGCTCATCATGCACTAGCGCGGGTTCAGATGAAGACTACAGTGGGCATTGGGATGCAACAGCTGGGGTCGCCATATGGCACGGGGCCTCGGGCTTGAGGAGACCTAGGTTTGCGTGACGTTTACGTCGTAGGTATTGGACAGACCGAAGCAGGTGAGCATTGGGATCGTTCGCTTCGTGACCTGGGTGTGGATGCGATGCTGGCCGCGCTACAGGACGCGGGTGTTGAGCGGGCGGATGCTCTCTATGTTGGCAACATGCTGGCGGGCGAGTTGGCCGCTCAGGCTCACCTCGGCACCTTGCTGGCCGATTGGTCGGGCCTGGGCAATATCGAGGCTGCCCGAGTGGAGGCAGCCGACGCTTCCGGAGCTGCCGCTCTGCGTATGGGCTACCTTGCCGTGGCCAGTGGCGCCCTCGATCTGGTCCTGGTCTGTGGCGTAGAGAAGATGACCGATGCTGATGAGGAAAGTGCTGATCAGGCCTGGAGCTACGGCATGGATGGCGAATACGAGGCGTCCCAAGGGTTGTCGGTGCCGGCCGTTGCTGGCCTGCTGATGCGGCGCTACATGCACGAGTTTGGCGTGCAGCGCGAGGCCTTTGCACCTTTTGCTGTCAACGCCCACTGTAACGGCGTGAACAACCCATGTGCCATGTTTCGCCGTCCGATTTCTGTTGACGCTTACATCGGATCGGGCATGATCGCCGATCCGGTCGGCATGTTTGATGTTGCGCCTCTATGCGATGGTGCAGCGGCGGTGCTGCTGTGTCCGGGGGACCGTGCCGATGAACTGGCGGCCAAGCCCGTTCACGTGCGCGCCTCGGCGGTCGCCACGGACCGTCTGGCATTGCACAGCCGGGCAGACCCGCTGTCGCTGCGGGCGGCCTACATGTCGTCGCAGATGGCTTATGCGCAGGCTGGCGTGGGTCCGGCTGACATCGGCCTGTTTGAACTGCATGACAGTTTCTCGGTGATGGCCGCCTTGTCGCTCGAAGCCTGTGGGTTTGCCCAGCCAGGTCACGGAACCGACCTGGCGCTGGATGGGGAGATTGGCCTGCGGGGGCGCATTCCCATCAGCACGATGGGCGGTCTCAAAGCGCGCGGGCACCCGATTGGTGCAACCGGCATCTATCAAATTGTAGAGCTGGTCAAACAGTTGCGCGGCGAGGCCGGTGCCAATCAGGTAGAGTGCAGTCTGGGCATGGCGCAGAGCCTTGGCGGCAGCGGCGCCACGGCCATTACGCACATTCTCGAAGCCTAGACGATGGACAGCGTAAGCGTCCGTCGCTCCCGCACAATAAGGAGGAGGTCTGAGCATAGATGAACATTCCAAGATACTGGAGAACTGAAAGGGCACGTTACAGGCTGTTGGGGGAGACCTGCCGGCGCTGTGGCAAGCCGATCTTTCCACCGCGTGACGTTTGCCCGCACTGCACCGAGCCTCAGCAGGATCCACGCACTTTTGCCGGCAGGGGTGAGGTGTACTCGTTTTCGACGGTGCACCAGGCTCCTGCGGGTTACACGGACTGCAAGCCGTACACCGTGGCCCTCGTGAAGCTAGAGGAAGGCCCGCTGGTCACGGCACAGCTCACTGACGTGGACAACGAGGATGTTCATGTGGGCATGCCTGTGGAGATGGTTACGCGGAAGATCAAAGAAGAGGGCGACAACGGTGTGATCGTGTACGGCTACAAGTTCCGAAGGCCTGTTCGCGAGTCAGCAGACCGCCACTGAATGACCCAACGGATTGGTTAGACGGCGAGACGCTGTCGTCTCGCCAGCCGATGCGTTGTCATGTGCGGTTGTCGCATCGCAACGGCTGATCTCATATCTGCTGAAGTAGCTCCTCTCTTGCCAGTCGGGAAACCTCAATCTGAACAAGCCTGATCCGTTCAGGCATGCACTGGAATCATCCAGCCTCACTCGCCGACCGCGCATGTTGTCGTCCGATTGCCCTGAAATGGGGTGCAGGTCTCCCAGTTTTCCGTGACGAGCATTGAGAGTCCGGGGAGGTCAGGTGGTGGCCGCCTATGTCTGGACAGCGTGAGCCGCAGATCGGTCAATCCTTCTTGAGCAGCTCAAATCCAGCGGCCCTCCAGGCTTCAAAGCCCCCTTCTAGCTCCAGCACGTTGGTGTAGCCCAGCTTTGCGAGTTGTCGCGCTGCTGCGGTGCTCATGGCTCCAGTGCGACAGTAGAGCACGACTGGCGCGTCCTTGTCAGGCAGTTGCTCGAGATGGGCGCTTATCTCGTCAAAGGGGATGAACAGGTCCGTGTTGGGCAGCTCCCCTTGGTACGGGACGTGCACATTCACCAACGTCACCTCTTTCTCTATGAGCATCTCAGCCAGCTGATGCGCTCCAATCTCGGCATAGCCATCCGCATTCCTTGCCAAGCCCGGCGTTGCCGTGGACTGATACCCCACCTCTGGTGCACGGGAAGTGCACGTTGCCGCCAGCAACGCTAATGCGGTGAATGCTGTCACCGTGAGCAGCCTCTGTACAGTCGTCATCTCGAAACTCCTTTCCCATCTCCTGTTTCACTTTCCACAAGTCCTTCAAGGCTGTCGCGCCCCGGTCGTGAAACGCAGTACGGGTGCATCGTCGTTCAACGCAGCTTCTCCAGCCTAGCCAGGCCACCAGAAACGGAAGAGGGTATGAGGTCCACAACCAGACCTCCCCTCAATAAGGCGGGCAGTTGCAGCGTCTGGAACCTGCCCAAAATCGTCCGCGCCCCTGGGCCGACTTGGTGGCTGTTGCGGTCTCAGTCCAACATTATGTGGCCGTTGTCCCGCGCAGGCCAGGGCTGTGTGGCGGATTCCGCGCCAAGCAAAATGGCCTGTTGCGTGGCCAAAGTCAGAACGACCAAATGGCGCGTGCCTGCGGCCCTGGTGCCACGAGGGCTTTCTCAGGATCGGCAGCCGATGGGAGACCCTAGAGTTCTGATTTCTCAGAAGTTATCCATGAGGCTGACGCCTCACCACCGCGGGTGGAAGTGGCTGCCGCTGGGCCGGGGGCGAGTAGGGCGGCTTCTCTAGACGCCAATTGGTTGGTGCTCGCAGCACAAAGACGTCCGGTAGAGAACCCGACCTACTCATTCTCAGGGTAGCGGATCAGCAGAAGAAGCGTGCCTCACTGCTCAAGGCTGAACCCGCCAAATGGCGGGATGGGGACAAGCTGTTCAGCGCTGTTGCCTCCCCTGGCAGCCTGATATACTTCCACAGCTATTCTATAAGTGAGGAGGCGAGAATGAGTCGGTCTGAGAATCACCAAGAGAGCGATAGCCGCGCAGCAAAGCGCGCACGCTTCGCCAGCCAGAAGTCAAGCGGCGCTTCACCGCTCGTCCTGATCGCCGGTCTGATCATCGCACTGGCCATCATCGGCGGGGTTGCAGTCGCTCTGAACCGTACGGCCCCCACAGGCACAGCATCAGTGGCCAGTTTGCCGTCGGCTGGACTGGAGGACTATCAAATCGCCAGTCCGGCGCAGTCGCCAAGTGCAGCTACCCAAGGGCATGAGCCCTATCCGCTCGTTGAGGCGGAGGATGGCACGGTGCGACTTCCTCTTGCGACCTTTGACGACTATCAAGCCCATCATTACACCTACATGCATGATGGGCGTCCGATCGAGTTCTTTGCCCTGATGAGCCGAGATGGAACGGTTCGAGCGGCCTTTAATGCCTGCGACGTCTGCTTTGAGTCGAGGAAAGGCTACACCCAGGATGGGGATTACATGGTCTGCAACAACTGCGGGCGCCGCTTCCCTGCTGATCAGATCAATGTCGTTCGAGGTGGGTGCAATCCTTCTCCACTGGACCGGACTGTGGAGGGGGATAACTTGGTCATCCAGGCACAGGATATCGTTCGCGGTCAGCAGTACTTCTAGGGAGTGCCGGGCATGCGATTGTTTGATGTTACTCTTCACAACCTGCGTCGGCGGATGGGACGGAAGTTGCTCTTGGTCCTGGGCCTGACCATCGGGGTGGCTACCGTCGTCGCTCTGATAGCGATCACGACGACGATGCAAGCTGACGTGGCCAACAAGCTCGATGCCTATGGCGCCAACATCCTCATTGTGCCCAAAGCCAATGACCTTTCGCTGTCCTATGGCGGCGTGACGGTTGCCTCAGCGGCATATGACGTGGGCGAGTTGACCGTGGTTGACTTGGAGCGCATTCAGACGATCAAGAACGCTCGCAACATCAGCGTCGTGGCGCCCAAGCTGCTTGGCGCTCTACCTGTAGACGGGCGTACAGTGTTGGTTGCTGGAGTGCGCTTTGACGATGAGCTGCGCCTCAAACAGTGGTGGAACATGGATGGCCAAGAGCCGGACAATCCCGATGAGGCTATGGTTGGGGTGCGTCTGGCCCGCGTGCTGCAGCTCCATCCAGGCGACACAGTCCAGCTTGGCGACGCCAGTTTTGTGGTGGCGGGAATCCTGGCTGAGAATGGTTCGCAGGATGATGACATCCTATTCATCGATCTGAGTGCAGCCCAACGGGTGATGAACAAGCCAGACAGCGTCAGTCTGGTTGAGGTGGCCGCTCTGTGCAACGAGTGTCCGGTGGAAGAGATGGTCGCACAGATCGCTGGTGTGCTGCCCCAGGCGCGAGTGACAGCCCTGCGGCAGGCAGTAACGCTGCGTATGGAAACAGTGGGGCAACTGAGCCGCTTTGCCTTGGCCGTATCGACCGTGGTGGTCGCGATCGGCACGCTTGTCGTGTTGACAACCATGTTGGGAGCCGTTGCGGAAAGACGGCAAGAGATCGGGTTGCTCCGAGCTCTCGGTTTTCGTCAACGGCACATAATGCACATCATCCTCGCCGAGTCGGCAATACTCAGTCTTGCGGGGGGCATGCTCGGCTGGCTAGTGGGTATGGGCGCGGCTGTGGTGCTGGCCCCTCGTCTGGCCAGCGTGGCTACTTCGGTGACCTGGAATACCGGGTTGACTTTTGGCGCTGTTGGCGGGGCGGTTGTGGTGGGGCTGCTGGGCAGTCTGTATCCTGCTGTCAATGCAGCTAGGTTGGACCCGATGACCGCGCTGCGATCGATATAGGGAGAAACCACCGATGATCGCGCTGCAAAATGTCACCAAGACCTACAACGGCCAGAGCGTTCCGGTCCACGCGTTGAGAGACGTGAACCTAGATGTCGCCGAGGGCGAGTTCGTGGCCGTGATGGGGCCCTCCGGCTCTGGCAAAAGCACGTTGCTTACCGTGCTCGGGGCGATGAACCCACCCACTCACGGCAGCGTTGTGATCGATGGCATCGAAGTCTACAGCCTGGCGTCTGAAGAACAGGCGGACTTTCGCCACGAGTATGTGGGGTTTGTCTTTCAGCAACTGCAACTGTTGCCCTATCTAACGGCTCAGGAAAACGTGCTGCTTGCACTGGCCATATCCAAGCTGCCCACAGCCCACAGAATCGCCCGTGCCAGGGAGGCCTTGTATCGCGTGGGACTCGGCGGCAAAGAGAATCGATTGCCATACCAGCTTTCGGGCGGCGAACAGGGGCGCGTCGCAGTAGCGCGCGCAATTGTCAATCGACCTCCACTTCTACTGGCCGACGAGCCCACCGGCAATCTTGATCAGGTAACGGGCAATCAAATTCTCGACCTACTCAGCGAATTGAACCGCGCTGGGCAAACCGTGCTCATGGTCACTCACGAAGCCCGAGCGGCGGGCCACGCAAGCCGAACAGTCAATATCCTAGACGGGCATATCGTAAGCTAGCAGGTAGGAAGGCGAGGGCGCATCCATGATCCCGGCATTCATACTGGCACTTCGCGAAGGGCTGGAGGCAGCTCTGATCATAGGCATTGTCCTAGGCGTTCTGCGTCGCCTGGGACTGCACAGGCAACAGCGCATGGTCTGGTTGGGGGCCAGCCTGGCTGCGGTGCTGAGTCTGGCAGTGGGCGCGGGGCTCTATGCCCTGGGCGTTGGCTTCGAAGGCAGAGCGGAAGAGATCTTTGAAGGTGTGGCCATGCTGCTGGCTGCTGGTGTGCTAACGTGGATGATCTTCTGGATGGCGATGCAGGGCCAATACATTCAGGTCGGGTTGGAGCGGGATGTACATCAGGCCGCGTTTGGCGGGCGATGGGCGCTGTTTTCGCTGGCCTTTGTCGCTGTGTTGCGTGAAGGGATAGAATTGGCCTTGTTCTTGTCGGCCGCGAGTTTCACCGTTGCAGCGCAGACCACGCTGGCGGGCAGTCTGCTGGGGCTGGCGGCAGCAGGACTGGGTGGTTGGCTGCTCTTTGCCACCACAACGCGGCTGAACGTACGAACCTTCTTCCGGGTGACCAGCGGCCTTCTGATCCTATTCGCTGCAGGGCTAGTTGCGCACGGTGTCCACGAGCTGAACGAGGCAGGCGTTATTCCTATCGTGATCGAAAGCGTGTGGAACTTGAACCCGATCCTGGACGAGGACTCCGGTGCCGGTCAGATGCTCAAGACGCTCATAGGCTACAACGGCAATCCGTCACTAACCGAAGTCCTGGCCTACGGTGTCTATTGGATCGCAGTGCTGTTGGGATTGCTGCGCAGGCGCAAAGCCGCCTCACAGGTGGTGCAGGCATAGCGCAGTTGGCCTGGGCTAGATGGAGCGTGAATCGCCTGGCGTGCGCAGCATTGCCTGAGGGTCACGCAGACCGTCAGCAGCAAAGAAGTAGAGAGGCTTCCCTTTCTGGCCAGCTCTGGGGTGACAGGCAGCGGGGACGGTGTCGGGACCGCTCATCTCTGCACGTTACGAGGTCCCGTTCACGGCGGCGGAGAGGATGGAGAATGAGCGGTGTACTTTCGGGTTGCCTGCTTTCGAAGCTCTGCTCTGACGTGTAGGTGGCTGCTGCAAGTGGCCTGCAGTCTGATAGGATGCCCCTTCGGGCAGCTAGGCCCATTCACCTGTGGTGGGTTGGCGCAGAAACCACAGGCCAAGCCAGTGCTTACCTCACATACCAAATCCAGTACACAGCAAAGCCTGCAAGCAGCGCTGCCAGCCACAGGACAAGCGTGGGCACCATCACCCGCCTGAGACGAGGCGCGCTGCCAGGATCCACCCCTAGTCGTATGACGATATAGGCACCCATCAGCTCTGCGATAGCGCCCAAGGCAACGTGGGGCCACATTGCTGTCGGGCCTGGGGCGCCCGGGTTTCGTGCCGCAAAGGGCAGGACCCTAAAGAACGATGGGTTCATCACGGCGATGATAGCCACGGCGTTGACAACGACCGCGGTTCTCATCAGCTTCAGATGGCTGTCGTACTTGCGGTTGCGCCCCTGCCAGGCAGCGGTGACCAGTATGACAAAGAGGGCAATTTGAACGAGCAGGTTGATATCGGCAACCAGGGTCGCTCGCGTGCCCAGGATACCTGAGCTCATTGTTCCTCCTAAGGATGGCGACGCGAAACCTCTATATTGTTATGACGTAACCGGACTGGATTTGGTTTCGAGCTCGTTCTCAGCAGAGCCAGTGTCCTGGTTGGTGCAGTCAAAAGTCGACAAACGAGCTCAGTGCAGGAATTGCTCGATCCACGGGAGCGATTGTGCGCCGGCAAAGGCAAAGGCCAGACCTTTGGCCGTCTTGCCTAGAAAACAGGCGAGCAGAAAGCGCTGCGGCGGGAAATGCAGCATACCCGCTGCAACGCCGGCCAGATCAAATATGGGGTTGGGTATCACGGAAAGCACAAAGATGGTGAGCAAGCCGTGGCGCCTCATCCACTCCTGCAGTTTCTCGAACCGCTCCAGGTCTCTGGGGTCCAGGATCGCAGTGCCGCCGTAGCCGGCCATGTAGCCGCTGAGTTCGCCAATGGCCATCCCCGCGCCTGATACCACACCGGCCAGCACTGGGCTGAAGATGCCACCAGCAAGGAAGGTCGCGGCCAAGCTGGGTGCGGGTAAGAGAATTGTGGCATTACCGATGACGCTCACTACAAAGAGGCCCAGGTAGCCGTACGAGGAGAAATCCGCGAGGCGATCGCGATATACAAAGACCAGAATGGTAACGGTGACCGCGAAGGACAGGGCTGCCAGCCGGCCGACAATGGAAGGCTCGGTCGGCCTGCGCTGGTTGGCAGCCGGGGGAAGCTTGCTGTCAGAATCCACGGTTTGCACAGGGCCGGCTTGACCCATGCTGGGGCGGTCGCGCGGCACTGCGCGCCCCACGAGGTCCGGATGATGGAGAGGGCTCACACCAGGGAGCGCCCAGACGCACGACCAGTGTATGGGGACTGTTGACGCCTTGGGTTGCATTCACCGTATCAATCACCAGGGAGCACTGGTCGGCGACCCAGGCATAGTCAAGGCAGGTGTGGCCCGCGACGATAACGACGCAGTCGCTCTGCGCCAACAGTTCTGCCGTCAGAGCTTGCGACGTCAGTCGTGCTTCTTTGTGATACAGCGCGTCGTGGCCAACGTGGAAGTTCGGCACATAGGGGTCGCTGTACTGGACATGCGCGCCGCGTTGTAGCAACAGCTCGATGATTCGCTGTGCAGGCGAGTTGCGAGCGTCGTCCACGTCTCTCTTGAAAGCCACCCCCAAGACCAGCACCTGCGAATCGCGCAAGACCTTGCCCTGGCTGTTCAGCCCTGCGTAGACGAGATCGAGCACATGATAGGGCATCATCTGGTTGACCTCAGCGGCCAGCTCGATGAACTTGGTGTAAAAGTCGTACTCGCGGGCTTTCCACGACAGATAATAGGGGTCCACAGGGATGCAGTGGCCGCCCGTTCCGGGACCGGGATAGAAGGGCATGAAGCCAAAGGGTTTGGTCGCTGCGGCGTGAATGACCTCCCAGATGTCAATGCCCATGCGCTCGCAGAGCAGCGCGAGTTCGTTGACCATCGCAATGTTGACGCTGCGGAAGATGTTCTCCAGCAGCTTGGACATCTCGGCAGCGCGCGGTGAAGATACAACGTGTACGGCCGGCGACAGGCGCTCCAGCAGTAGCCGCGCCAACTCGGTACACTGCGGCGTGAGCCCGCCCACTACTTTGGGCAGGTTGCCCACGTGGTACACCTTGTCGCCGGGGTTGATGCGCTCCGGGGAAAAGGCGAGGTGAAAATCGCGGCCGGCTCGCAGGCCGCTTTTTTCGAGAATGGGCAGCACCTCATCCTCAGTCGTGCCTGGATAGGTTGTGCTTTGCAGGATGATGAGCTGCCCGGGCTGCAGGCGTACGGCGATGCCGGTTGCCGCAGCGATGATGGCTGACAGATCGGGGGCCTTCATGGCATCGAATGGGGTGGGCACGCAGATGAACACCACGTCCATTTCCGCCACGATTTCGTAGTCAGTTGTTGCGGACAGCCTCCCTGAGGTAACGAGCTCGGCCAGGGCCTGCGAAGGCACGTCCTGGATGTAGCTGTGCCCTTGCTGTATGGACCTGGTCTTGGCCTCATCGATGTCCAAACCCGTGACGAAGTAGCCTGCCTCGGCCAGGCCTGCGGCCAGCGGCAACCCCACGTAGCCGAGGCCCAGCACGCATACCTTTGCCGATTTGTCTTCGATGCGCTTTCTCAGTGACAAAGATCGACCATCCAGTCTGTCGGCCCTCTATGCTGCAGCGACAGTCTCGGGCTTGACCTGCTCCAGGCGCCACAGAGCGTACAGTCCGAAGAGCAGCAGCAGCGCCCCAACCAGATAGCCCTCGGGAATGCTTGCCTGGGTCAGGAACATGGCTACCACGCCCAGGGCACAGCACACCAGGTAGAGCATCAGCACCGCCTCGCGCTTTGTCGCGCCAAGCAGCACCAGACGATGTGACACGTGGTCCTTTCCCGGTGTGGTGAGGGGATTGAGACCGCGGCGCAGACGCGAGATCACAACGAGAGTCGTGTCAAATATGGGCAGGCCCAGGACAACGACCGGGATCATCCACGTGACAAAGGCGACGTTGTCGGGGAAGCGAAGCTTGATGCCCAGGGCGGCCAAGACGAAGCCGATAAACAGGCTGCCCGTATCGCCCATGAAGATATTGGCGGGGTTGAGGTTGTAGTACAGAAAGCCCACACAGGCACCCAGAAGCGCTGCCGCCAGGCTGCCCACCAGGTACTGCCCGCTCATGACCGCCAACAGCAGGAAGAAGATGCAGGCCACCGTTGCCACGCCCCCGGACAGGCCATCCATGTTGTCCAGCAGGTTGAGGGCATTGGTGATGCCCACCATCCACAGCATGGTCGCTGCCAGGTTCAATACAGGGTTGTGCAGGAAGCCAACCTGGACGCCGGACATGATCAAGATGCCGGTGGCCAGAATCTGTCCAAGCAGCTTCAGTAACGGCCGCAGGCCGCGACGATCGTCCCAGATGCCCAGAAAAGACACTAGAGTTGCACCGACGAGGATGCTGACCACCTGCGAGACGTAGAACCGATCGCCAAAGGCCAGCAGTGCGGCAATGCAGCCTACATAGATGGCTGCACCTCCCAAGCGAGGCGTGGGCTGCGTGTGCACCTTGCGCGCGCTGGGCTGATCCATAAAGCCCCAGCGGACAGCAGCCCGTCTCACCAGCGGCATGCTGCCCAGCGCGACGATGAGCGCGCTGGCGAGGATCAGCATGTATTGCATCATGTCTACTACATCCTCACTGCTGAAGGGGGCTAGCCAGCCTCTAGCTGCGCTGTCAGTTGGTCGATCAGCTGCTGCACCGCTGCCTTGTCTGCTTCTGGAGCCAGGTTGAGCGCTGCCTCGGCATGCGGCAGCGCATCCGCGGGTCGAGACAGTTGCTGATAGAGCAGCGCCAGATTGCGGTGGCTGATGAAATCGTTGGGGAAGAGCTCCAACACCTTGAGGTTCTCCTCGACCGCCTCCTCAAGCCGCCCCGTATGGAAGTAGATCAAGCCTAGCGTGCTGTGTGCGCGCGCCAGGTTCGGATCGAGGCGCACCGCCTCCAGATTCGATGCCAGGGCGTCTGTGATGTTGCCCTGCTGGTAGTAGATGTATCCCAGAGCGCTGTGGGCTTCAGCATTGTTGGGCTCCAGTTGCAGCGCCTGCGCATAGGCCTCAGCAGCCTCGTTGAGCTTGCCCTGCGAACCATACAGGTTGCCCCGAATGAGATATGTGGAGGCAAACTCTTGATCGAGCGACAGTGAGTGGTCCAGTTTCTGCAACGCCTTCTCGTCGTCACCCATGGCCATGTAGGTCAAAGCCCATTCGTTATAGATCTGCGCGTTGTTGGGACTCAGCTCGGCAGCCTGGGCGTAGTAGTCGTCTGCTTGCTGCAGCTTTTGGGCCCGTTCCTCTGCGCTGCTTGCCACATCGGCCCAGTTGCGGTGCAGCCTTCCGAGGTTCGCATAGTGGTCTGTGTTGAGGGGATTGAGTTGCCGGGCAGTGAGCAAGGCTTGCAGGCTCTGCTCAAACCCACGCACTCTCTCCTCTGCGCTCGCGGCCACACCAGCCTTGCTCATCAAGGCACGGCCCAAGAACAGGTAGTAGTAGTCTTGCTCGGGGGCCATGGAAATGGCCAGTTCGTATCGCTCGATCGCTCGGTCCCACAGTTGGGCTTCTTCGAGCCTGAGACCCTGCTTGTAGTA
>Ga0180438_10005954_pt1 | contig 16704 bp, 9 predicted proteins | sample SS_ome_12_FD_132455 | JGI IMG/M metagenome (GOLD analysis project Ga0180438, IMG submission 132455) | Hypersaline lake sediment archaeal communities from the Salton Sea, California, USA - SS_3_D_2 metaG | ecosystem: Environmental > Aquatic > Non-marine Saline and Alkaline > Hypersaline >...
CTCCGCTCACGGTGACAAGTGCTGGCCGCTGAACCGCTTTGCAGACCTGGCCGACAGAATCTCATCGAAATTCAACCTCGCCATCGTCACCACCGGCGCCGAATCCGAAAGGCCCGTAATCGATAAGCTCAACACACTTGCGCACACAAATATCGTAAACCTCGCCGGACTGACGAGCATAAGGCAGCTTGCAGCAATCCTCAAAAAGGCCCGCCTCGTCGTAAGCAACGACACCGGCGCAGGACACATCGCCGCCGCCCTCGGCACACCGCTGGTAATGATATTCGGCCGTTCAAATCCCGCCAGGGTCGCTCCGTACGCAAGGCCCGACTGCCTTGTTGCCGTCGAGCCGCACAGCCGGGGATTCAAAGCCGACAGCAGCAACCCCAGACACAGTATCAAGGCCGTAACCGTCGACGAAGTCTACCAAAAAGTCTACAAGCAACTGGAAGGAAGCTCCGTAAAAACAGATTAACCCGGATTTCCCAAGTACTTCGTGACAAATGAACAGGGTTTTGATAGTATGGAACTTATGGAGACCATTCAAGCCGGTTTCAGCCGGATGGGACGGTTTGAAACCAAGACGAAAGTTGGGTATCCAGGTGGTTTTCGCACCGTCAGACGTTGTTAATTTCCACAACAGCTTTCCACAGCGAAAGTCAATGCAGGCGATTCCGGCTTATGCTAAGGTCATCATGCGGAATAAATAAGAAAGACGAAATGAGGTTGGTTACTATGAAAAAGAAAATGATAATCACCCTGAGAATAATAATCACTGTGCTGCTGGTTGCCCCGGTTGTGATCTTTGGCTTTCAGGCATTTTCAAGGCCGAGGCCGGTGCCTGAAAAAAGAGACTATAATAAGATATGCAGCTATTATAAGATCGCTTCTAAAAAAGAAGACACTTCTGATAAAAAGGTAGGGCGGCTTTTTGTGGTCGCTAAGGTAGATAAATCTTTAATGCCCGGTTTCGGCCACCATTTCGAGTACAGCATGATACACGCCCTGAAATTGAATGGTATTGAGGGCTCCGTTGTCACGGTTGAAGTTCCGTCAGAGACCACAGCGGATTATAAAAAGCAGATCGAGCAGTTTACCCCGGATGCCGTGATGCAGATAAACGTCAAATCGATTCATGATACACGCCCTGACGGGGTTGAAGTATTAGTCGGGGCCAGTTTTGACGCGAGTCTGACCGATCCGGCGACCGGCAAAAAGGTCTGGAGTGCAACCGGCAAAAAGACCGTTAGCATGGACTGGATTAAGCGTTTTAGACCTGATTTTACAGGTGATAGGTTGCCGAGAGCACGTGCATTTCAATTTACAGAAGCAATCTCAACTGTGTTTGTAGCCGAGATTAATGGTCAGGAGCCTGCGACGATTTATACATCAACTCCAGACAGATTAAAAGAAGGTCAGCCGGTTTATTTGAGTGATGAATGAAGGAGATTGTCATGTCGAACATAAGCTCTAAAAACAAACGGTCGGTCATATTGATGCGTTGGGTCGCCCGACTTACATCAATACCCTGGGCATACTGGGCATTGGCTATCGCATGGTTCGTCGCAGGTAATGGTTACGAAGAAGGTATGCCGTTGACGCTTTATATAATCAACGTGTTCATAGCTTTTCTGCTGACTCTGGGGGCTGCCATCCTTGCGGGTGTATGGGGAAAGGAAATATTAGGAGGGACGATACTGCTGATAGATGGCGGGCTGATACTCTTGTGCTTCATAGGATCGCCTCATATCAGTCCGAGTCTCGTGGAATTCTTTACGCCTTCCAAACTGCCTTTTAATTTTACCATGATCTTACCTCCATTGTTGGCAGGTTCTCTGTTCCTTGCGTCCAACCGGATATCAAAAATGCCAAAAGAGCAACAAGTGTAAATCCAAAGTTACAGGACAACCGTGGCACAATATTCTCTTCATGGCAGATAGAGATGGGCAAGGTAATCCCGCAAAACATATATTGAGTATACACGATGAAGAAATCCGGCTTGCCGGTGGCGATAATACCCTGCACCGCTTCGAGGACCATGCCAAATCGCGCATTTACCGGCAGCTTTGGCCGGCCTTCAAAACCCAGTGTCAAGTATCGAGTTTGTACAGGACAGGCTTTGCCCCATACTATCGGCTGTCGGTTTCAACCCTCGCGCACACTTCTTGCGGGATAGGTTCTAAAGCGGCACTTATCTTTTTCCAAGAACCTCAACGCACCGCTGGCACAAATCAGGATGCTTGCCGTCGGTCCCGACGCTGGGCCAATAGTTCCAGCATCGCTGACATTTCTGATAGCTGCTTTTCTCCGCTTTGACCGTCGTCTCGGCGGCGCCCCTCTCAAGCTTCACCTCGCTGACGATGCAAAGTGACGCCAACTGCTCGGCGCCAAACTGCTCAGCCGCGCCGGCCAACTCTCCGTCTGCAAGGCTTATGCTGACGCACGCCTCCTGGTTGCTGCCGATTTTCTGCTCCTGTCGCAGCCCCTCTAAGACACGAAGAACCTCGTCACGCAACTCCATTATCTGCTCCCACTTTGACTTATCCGCCTCCGTGTCGATTGATACGTCAGCTTCGGGCATAAGGGCGAGGTGAACACTCTCGGCATCCTGCGACCTGAACTTCATCGCCGACCACGACTCTTCGGCTGTATGGGCAAGTATCGGCGCCAGCATACGCACGAGACTGTCAAGTATTCTCCACATCACCGTCTGACCACTGCGCCGTGCCGGACTATCGGCCGCCTCGCAATACATCCGGTCCTTCAGAACGTCCATATAAATATTGCTCATCTCGACCGTGCAGAAGTTGTAGATCAGTGAAAACACCCGGTGGAAAACAAAATTCTCATAGGCGTCTGTAACGTTTCGAATCAGCTTCTGAAGCTGCTGCATCGCCCACCGGTCAATCTCGAGCATCTTTTCGTACGGCACGCTCATACTCCTCGGCTCCAAGTCATCGATATTTCCGAACAGATACCTAAGCGTGTTACGAATCTTCCGGTAAGCGTCCTGCGTCCGCCCGATAAGCTCATCCGTACACCGCACGTCCTCTTGATAATTCACGCTTGCCACCCATAGCCGCAGAATATCAGAACCATACTTGGCCGCCTCCTCCTGAGCATTTACGTAATTGCCAAGCGATTTCGACTGCTTCATTCCCTTCTCATCAACCGTAAAACCGTGCGTCAAAACACTCTTGAAGGGCGCCTTTCCAATCGCCCCCAGCGCCGGCAAAAGCGAAAGCTGAAACCACCCGCGATGCTGGTCCGACCCCTCAAGATACAAATCCACAGGCACTGGCCATCCGGCCTTTTCCGCCACGCTGTACCAGCTGCACCCCGACTCAAACCAAACGTCGAAGATGTTTTCTTCCTTCTGCAAATCGCCGAAATCAAGACCTTCGGGAAGCTCGAAGTCCTCACCCAAAATCTCGCGCGGCGAATCCGAGAACCAACTGTCAGAGCCCTTCCGCCCGATATGTTTTGCCACCGCCAGCACCGACTCCCGCGTCAGAAGCGTCTGTCTGCGGCTGTTCACGAAAACCGGCATTGCCAGCCCCCAGCTTCGCTGCCTGCTGATGCACCAGTCAGGACGCGACTCCAGCATCCCGGCAATGCGCTTCTGGCCCCATGCGGGAATCCAGGTAACATTCTTGACGCTTTCCATGCTCAGCCCACGCAGCGTTCTCTCAGGCCCCGGAATCTGCTTGTCAACTCCAATAAACCACTGCTCCGTGGCACGGAATATCACCGGCATCTTGCTCCGCCAGCAGTGAGGATAGCTGTGAACGATTTGCTCCCCGGCAAAGAGCACACCCTTCTTACGCAAATCCGCGTTTACTTCCCCGTCAACCTCCAGAACGCTCTTGCCCCGCAGCCATTGCGGCACCGTGTCGTCATAACAGCCGTTGTCTTTCACCGGCGAATAAATCGCCAGGCCATACTTCTGCCCCGACATGTAGTCCTCAACACCATGGCCCGGTGCTATATGCACCAGCCCCGTGCCGTCTTCTGTCGTGACATACTCGGCAAGAATAACAATATGCGCATCCCGGTCCGTCGGATTTCTCTCCACAAACGGGTGCACATACCGAAGCCCCTCAAGCTCGCTTCCCCTCACCGATTTTTCACTCACGCTGTACTGTCCTTCACCCAGCTTACCCGCAGCAACAACCGCTTCGAGCCGCTCGGCGCAGACTATCGAGACAAACCTCTGCCCGCCGAGATCGTAACTAATCGACTTGTATTCCAGAAGCGGATGCACCGCCACCGCAAGGTTCGCCGCCAATGTCCACGGCGTCGTCGTCCAGATCATAAAGCAGACCTTCGACTTGTCAGCCTCGCTCCGCTCCGCCAGACCAAGCTCGACCAGCCGCCCGATGTTCTCAGCCGCCACAGGGAAGTTCACGAAAATACTCGGTGACGAAATGTCCCTATACTCAAGCTCCGCCTCCGCCAGCGCCGTCTCACAGCCAACCGACCAGTGAATCGGCTTGAGCTGCCTGTGAACAAGCCCCTTGCCCACAAGCTCCGCAAATACTTCCAGTATCCCCGCTTCGTACTGCGGCTTAAACGTAAGATAAGGATTCTCAAAGTCTCCGAAAACACCCAGTTCCTGAAACTGCTTGCTCTGAATCCTGATGTACTTGCTCGCATACTTCATGCAGTCGGCCCGTATCGCAAGCTTGCTCATCCGACGTGTCTTCTCACCCAGCTCAGCGACCACCTTCGACTCGATCGGCAGACCGTGACAATCCCACCCGGGCACAAACGGCGCATCGAAACCCACCATCGTTTTGTACTTGACCACGAAATCCTTCAGCACCTTGTTGATAACGTGGCCCATGTGGATGTCGCCATTCGCATAAGGCGGGCCGTCATGAAGTATGTAAAGCGGTGCGCCTTTCCGTGCCTCGCGTATCCGCGCGTAAATATCCTGCCTGGCCCAGCCCTTGCGAATCTGAGGCTCACTCTGCACCAGATTCGCCTTCATCGAAAAGCTCGTCCTCGGAAGATTCAAAGTGTCCCGGTAACTCTTACTCTTCTGCTCGTTCATTTAAGAATCCTCAATACTTGAAAACAATTCAAACTATGCATGCTAAACGCTCCGACCATCGCTGTCAACAACCGCACACCGAACTTGCTCATCTGTTCGTACCTTGGCGCACTCTTGGTGCAAACGACAGCCAAATAAAAAGGCCTTCCGAAGCCCGCTGCCCCGGAAGGCCTTTACACAATCGATTTTACCTTTCTCAGGGCAGCTTTATCTTCTCCTCGATAATTATAATGATGCCGACGATGCAAATCGCACCGATACGCACAAACTTTCCGCCCCTCCGACCACATCTCTGAATATCACACCCTTTAGCGCCCATCAGCCCACAACACCCACAAAAACAAAGAACACTCTTTAATACGAATTTTCTCGACCATTGTCAACTCCCGATTTAGAAAAATCTTCAATCCGAATCCCGTTCGCCGCCACACCGTAGCCGATCAATCGCCCGTGTACCCGTACGGAAAGTGCTGGTCGGGCAGATAATGCTTGCCGCCGGTCAGCAGTGTAACAAGATACTCGATATCGGTATTATCCCCCGACGCGGTATTACAGTTCATCCTCCAGTTCGCCATCTCGATCGTCCGGCGGTCCTTATACTTCCAGTGCTCACAGTGCCCGTCCGCAAAAGACGTATTGCACCCGCCGCTGTGACGCGCCGATATGTTCCTGTTCTCTTCTATCGACCAGCGAAGCTGCGACCTGGGTTCGGATACATCTTTTATCGGATTAAAAGAGCCCTCTATCCACTTCTCGCGGCTGCCCGCGTCGATAAACACAAGCTTTGCGCCCGGCTTCGGAATGCGCGTATATATCATCCACCGCCGGAGATTGTCACGGTTGTCGTACTCGCAGTCGCAGTGCTTTCCGTTCATCGCACGCGACAGCGAATAGCTCCGCACAAGTTTGGTCCTGTCACTTTTGCACTTGTAAATATTCGCCTGCCTCGCAACGTATGACCAGAGAGCCCCATCGGTCAGCTCCCTCTGCGTACCTTTCGTATTACTCTCGGCAACCGCCCATGGCCATTCGCCCCCATCGCCATAACCTGTATCAGCCGAGCACATCCGATCGTTGTTGTCGCCTGCGTACATTAGCCACCCCATCGTCAGCGACTTTAAATTCGAGCTGCAGTGAATGCGCCGCACCGCCTCCCGCGCAAGCCCCAGCACCGGTAGAAGGACACCCATCAACAGCGCCACAATCGACATCACAACAAGAAGCTCCACCAGCGTAAAGCCGGCCTCCCGAGCATGCCCTCTTTGTCTGTTCTCATTTCTGCACATCCGGTCAGCCTTCCACCCAGCCAAACAATCTCTTAACTGACTACCGCCATTCCGCCCAATATTATTGCCTCAACAGCTATGATACCAGAACCAGCCGCGAAAAGCAAACCGAAGCGTTTGCCCCATATTGTCTTGACAGCCCTCACACCACAGGATAGATTTGCCCTCGATGGCAAAAACTCTCTACATTATCGACGGTCACGCCCACATTTACGCCGCCTACTTCGCACCAATGACCGGCCAGTTGACAAGCCCGTCCGGAGAGCCCACAAAGGCAACATACATCTTCACAATGGCCGTCCTCGGACTCATCCAGAACAGGCAGCCCGATATGCTCGTCGTTGCGATGGACAGCAAAGCCCCGCCGTTCCGCCGGGAAATCTATCCCGAATACAAGGCCCATCGTCCGCCAATGCCCGAAGACATGCCCAAACAAATCGACCGAATCGAGCAGATACTCGACGCAATGGCCGTCCCCGTCATACGCCTCGACGGCTTCGAGGCCGACGACGTAATCGGAACAATCTCCAAAAAAGCCGCCGCCGAAGGAATCCATACGTACATCTGCTCGAAAGACAAAGACATGCTCCAACTGCTCGGAGACCACGTCTGCACTTTCGACATGAAAACCGGCCGGCGCACCGACCTTCAATCCATGCGCGAGGAAACGGGTGTTTCCCCTGAACAGTTCCTCGAAGTGCTCGCCCTCCAGGGTGACACCGCCGACAATGTCCCCGGTGTCCCCGACGTCGGGCCGAAAACCGCACTGGCATGGATCCGCGAATACGGCTCGGTTGAGAACCTTTTCAGACACGCCGATGAGATAAAAGGAAAAAGAGGCGACAACCTCCGCGCCTCCAAAGACCTCGTCGCACTCAGCAAAAGGCTCGTTACAATAGACACCGGCGCCCCGATCGAACTCGACTACGAACGGTTCGCCCTGAAGGAATTCGACAAGTCGAAGCTCGCGCAGCTCTTCACCGAACTCGGATTCACCCGCCTGCTGAGCCAGCTCGGCATAACGAAACTCGCCGAACCCGAAGCACCACCGCCGGCCCCCAAGCCCCTCGGCGCGCCGGACAGCATAAAAATCACAAGTCACGATTACCAACTCATAGATACAGCCAAAAAATTCGAGCAGTTCATCAGGCAACTCAAAAAACAGAAACTCATCGCCTTCGACACCGAAACCACGGCCATCGACCCCTGCCGCGCAGACCTTGTCGGTATAAGCTTCTGCTGGCAGCCTTATAAAGCCTTCTATCTGCCGGTGAAGGCACCGCTCGGCGCAAAACACCTTGACATAAACACCGTACGAAGCAAGCTCACACCCGTAATGGCCGACGAGAAAATAAAAAAGGTCGGCCAGAACGTAAAATTCGACCTCATCGTCATGCAAAACGCCCGGATGCCCGCAAAAGGAGTCTGCTTCGACACCATGGTCGCATCATACTGCCTTGACCCCCTCCGAAAAAGCCACTCCATGGAAGCCATGGCCCTGGACTACCTCAATTACCATACCATGCCCATCTCCGCACTCATCGGCAAGGGCAGAAACCAGCTCACGTTCGACATGGTCGACACCGCCGCCGCCACCGAATACGCCGCAGAAGATGCCGACGTCACCTTCCGGCTTTATCAGTACCTTACCGCACTGCTCGAAAGTCACCCCGATCTAAAGAAGCTCTTCGAAGATGTCGAAATGCCGCTGGTCTTCGTCCTCGCAGCCATGGAGGCGAACGGCGTCTCGCTCGACACAAGGCTGCTCAAGGACCTCTCCAGCCGAATAAACGAGGAACTCGAAACCGTTACCAAACAGATTTACGAACTCGCAGGCTCGGTCTTCAACCTCGACTCGCCCAGGCAGCTCGCAGAAATCCTTTTCGACCGCCTCAACCTCCGCTCGCTCCGCGCAGGAAAAGCCGGTAGAAGCACCGACGCGGCAGTACTCGAGCAGCTTATCGACCAGCACCCCGTCATCGAACTCATCCTCCAGTATCGAACACTCAGCAAGCTGCGAAACACCTACGTCGACAAGCTTGGCCAGCTCATAAACCCGCGAACCGGCCGCGTACACGCCTCCTTCAACCAGACCGTCACCGCCACGGGACGGCTCAGTTCAAGCGACCCCAACCTCCAGAACATACCCATTCGCACCGAGCTCGGCAGAGAAATACGCTCGGCATTTGTACCAGCCGACAAAAGCGACTGCATCCTCAGCGCCGACTACTCGCAGATAGAGCTTCGCCTGCTCGCACACTTCTCGAAAGATAAGGCACTGCTCACCGCATTCGCCGAAGACAAGGACATCCACCGCTTTGTCGCCTCGCAAATATATGGTGTGCCGCTCGAAGACGTCACCGACCAAATGCGTTCGCACTGCAAGGCCGTAAACTTCGGCATCATCTATGGCCAGGGGGCCTTCGGCCTCGCCAGAACCGCCGGAATAACACAGACACAGGCCAGAAAGTTCATCGACGACTACTTCGCACGCTACGGCTCAATAAGAGAATTCATGGACCAGACAATCGAATCGGCAAAACGCACCGGCTACGCTGAGACCATACTGCACCGGCGACGAAGAATACCCAACCTCAACAGCCGAAACGCAAACAAGCGAACGCAGGCACAGCGAATGGCCGTCAACACCGTCATCCAGGGCTCCGCAGCCGACCTGATAAAGGTCGCCATGATAAACATACACAGGAAAATCGAAGCCGAAAAACTGCCCGTAAAAATGATTCTCCAGATCCACGATGAACTCGTCTTCGAACTGCCCGCCAATCAAGCCGAGCAACACGCTGAATGGCTTGCAAACGAAATGACCTCAGCCATAAGACTCGACGTCCCCCTGAAAGTAGACATCACCCAGGGCCCGACCTGGCTCGGATAGCCCCCCGCCCTCCAAATGCCTCGGCAATGGTCATTGGTCAACCAAATCGTTAATCTGTTACAAATGAAATTGTGCGCAAAATGGTTACACAATAGTCGTCTAAGCATAAGAATCCCTTTCCCTCAAACTTTGATAGCATATTGAGGATTCGAAGTTGATAAAACCAGGGACGCTTCAAACGACATGCCAAATCGCTTTTTATTTGGCGTGGTGTTTGACCGACCCGGCGGCAGAGGCGAAGCTTTTTGTCTTCATAACAAGCAATCTCCCTCCCTCGAAAGAGTGTGGACAGGGAGCTTGCGGTCGTGTGAAGGAGATGGATGTTTGTGAGGCGGAAGGCGGTTTCGCCGAGGCGTCAGCCTTTTATCCAGCCTGTTTGGTTCCGGCTGGTCCGGGTTAGGCATGGTCACGAAAAACGTGTTATCCGGTGCTTGGAGGAGCTGCTGGCGGCATAAAAGCGGTCAGTTTGAGAAAGTCATTTGCGCGCGAAAGGTTGTGCCTGATTCTGATAATCTCAACTGCCTCCCAGAGGCGTTGAGAGAAAATTCGGTGCGGTGGACCGGGAAATTTAGCCGTACCTGAAAAAGACGACATGCGGTTGGCATTTGGAATTTCTGGTACTTTCCGGGCCGATGTGATCTGCTTGACCGCGCGTATCCAAGAGATTCAAAAGGCGGGATTCCCGCGTCCCGCTTGCAGGGGGCGGAATCTTTCGCAGGAATAATGCTCGCCCGCCGGCTGCGTCTGCGGCAGCTGGCGCATTCTTGAGCCTGTTTCGCGCGCTGGCCCGGTTCGGGCCATCGCCGCTACTCGCAAATCAGCCAGTAGGAGTTGCTCGCCTCCGGAAGAAGCATGTTCACTATCGCGCTGACGTCGCTTGGGCTGAGCCACCTGTCACCGTTAAGGTCACCACAGGAACCCGCCTCGACCGCGAGCCAATAGGAATTACTTGCCTCCGGAAGCAGAGTGCTTACCAGGCTGCTTACGTCGATCGGACTCACCCAGCCGTCGCCATTCATATCACCCAGGCACGCACAGACGGGCACACAGCCCGAATCGGCAGCGTCGATGTCCCCGTCGCAGTCATTATCATAGCCGTCTTCACAATTGCCGCTCTCGACGTCCTCAATCAGGGCTGGGTTGCAACCCGCGCCGCACGCTACGGGGTCGTCGTCGCAGTCATCGCCGTCAAAGTCGCAGCCGTTCTCTGTTCCACAATCCGGACACACTCCATAGCCGTCGCCGTCGTTATCAACACACACCGGCCCGACACCCAGCGGAGCGTAAACAGGACCACAACCCGAGCTGCCGAGGCCACAACCCCAGTCCTCGTTGAATGTTGCTGCTCCCGACAAAGTCGCGCCTACAGCATGCGGAGCTCCGTCGTGTTCCACATAGATGTGCCCTCTGCCGGACCCGGCTGCCGTCCACGTAAACTTCATGTAGTATAGACACGAACCGTCCGGACTTTTAATGGCGTCGTACTCTGGGTTCTCGCATGTGTCAGGGTTATGCGAGTATAGGTCAAGAGCCGTGGAATTGTGAGCTTCGGCCTCGCCGCCCGCTGCTTCTATCGTAGCAGATGTGAGCGATCCCACTACATCGTCGCAGGAAAACGTATAGTTGTTGATATTCCCGTCTTCCGTACCGACATGAAGCTCATAAGATGAGCCTGAGACCTGTTCGTATACCCGGTAAGTGTACCGATGCGGTGGCACGCAGTTGGTGTGGTAGCTCTTCATCGAGACCCCCAACGAACTTACCGCAAAACCAAGTACTAAAACCACACTAACCAGCGCTAACATTTTCTTTTCCATTTTTCCGCTCCTTTGATTTTTCAATCACCTTCCATATTCTCCCGCTCCGGCCACGCGCCGGAACACATTCACGCTCATTTGGCGGAAAACAACGAACACCCTATGCCGCTGAACACAAACCTCCGCAGCCTCTCGTTTATCTCCCTGCCTTTTTCTCACCGGCCGCTGCACAGAAATGCGCGCTTCCAGCCTCCCTCACCTTACAAAATACTACCAACCAACCCGCCTTTCTGTCAAGCAAAATCTTGGAATTGTCGCGGAAGTTCTGAGCACTCTATCCCGGCTGGCCGCAAGCGAAGCTGCGAGAAAAATCGTCCGAGGCGCCGATCGGGAAAATTTCCTCCGCGCCGTCCAACGCGCTGGAGATGTCAGGTGTGCCTTCACCGAATAAAGTCAGCACACGCTCACGATGTAAGGACTCGCAAAACCATTAAAACACCCAGAAAACAGAGCACGAGCAATGCCGCTCTGAGTATGCGCAGCAATTGTGTCCTGGGCTCGACGACCCCCCAAACAAACGCCCACAATGAAATGATAAGCCCGACACGCAGAACAAGGGATAATATATTGCCAAGCATAGACGTATTATACCCATTTTAACATGGAGTGTCAACCCCGCCCTTGCCTATACTAACATGACGTGCGGCAAACACCATGCAACCTGGCCCTTTGTCTGCGACTAGCGCCAAAGGATGCCCGTTTTTCATACTGAAAATGGTGTTGTTTTAGGTCCTTTCATAATATGTTGTGGATGGGACGCATTCCAATGTAGAGAATATTTCTTAGCTCTTTGAGCATCAATGTTAAAGATATTTGGTGGATAAGCCGAATTAACTGGCGAGACGCCTATAAACCTATTTTATGGTCTTGAAATAAGGAGACTTAGCGATGCAATTTCTGGAGCAAGTGAAAAGATGGCTCGGTGAGATCACTGAAATCGCCCTGTTGTTAATTGCCATTGGGATAGTAGTTGAGATCCTTTTCGGCAGTGCGGTTCCGTTTTTCGGGAACATCGTCCCGAACCTGACCGCAATCATTAACGGTCTGGGCGAAAATGGGCTTGTTGGCCTCATAGCCTTGAGCATAATTCTGTACCTCTTTTACAGAAAGAAAGCTGTTGCATAAAGCCGCACGGCTTTCTGATCCGCAGAAGTAACAACAGCAGCTTCGGCGACACCGCAAGTGCACCGTAGCAGACTATAGGACATGCGGAGTGAATACGCGTGCACAGGCTGGATGTGGCTTGCTGAAAGGCAGTTGTCTGAAGCGAGTATAGCAGCGGTTGGTTTCGTAATTCACCATCCTGTGGTGCATGTGTGAGGGACAAGTGCGGTCCGAAACCTTGCTCATGTTGCCGAGGCGCACAGCGATCTTCATGAGGTGCGTGTTGCCGGCTTTCACCGGTGCACGCACCTCAGACATATCCCCGTCAGGCTTATCCGCACATCGGTCGCTGTCATAAACCTTTCAGGATAATTGAGCGGTGGGGTCGTTTTGCGCACAAGGCAGCGGGGCCGGGGAATTTGTTCGCCTGATGTCCCGGCTCCCGAGCAAAGCGGGACGCCCCGGTGTACCCGAGGGCTCCAAAGGTGACAGCTCCGGCCCCCGCGTTTGCGGGGGCCGGAATCTTTCGCACGAAAAACCTTTCCTGCTCGGCCTGCCACGCGGGCTGGAAAAGCCGCACGTGTGTGGTTAACGCTTTCTCAAAACCAGCCTGTCGTACGGTCGGCCGTTACGCATATAGACGGCCAGAACGTCGATCTTATGTGGCTGGTCGCCGCTCCGGTCGCTGCTGGTCTGGGTTCGCCCGTTCAATGTAATCGACAGATTTACATTGTTCGAACCGGTTCTCGCCAGGCGCACCGTAAAGACTGAATACTCGCCTGGAGGAAGCTCAAAACCGTCGATGTAATCCAATTCTCCTTCGTTGGCGCGCATCAGGCTGTCCGAACCCGCCGGCTTTTTACAGAAATTGCCGGTCTTGTGGACTTCACCCGTGCAGTCCTCCCATCGGTTAGGTCCGCTTTTCATGTTTGGACCGAAACGGAAGTTGTAGCCTTTGTAGCCTTCGAATATAGAGCTACTTATTCCCAATCCGTCACGGTCCACATATTCGCCGTCGGCCTCGAACAAACCGACGCGTATGTCACTGCTTCCCGCAATACAGGTGATATCGTCGTCAAAGCAATAAAGATCGCAGTCCATGCAGTCGGGGCAATCATGCTCACCGTCGCTCATCCATATATACGAAATTTCCACCACATCGCCCGCTTGGCTCAGACGCTGCTCGGGGATGCGGGTGATGAATTGTTCGCCCTTATCGGGGTCCCACTCCAAATCACCGTCGCCGTTCACAAACGGGCCGCCAAAAAATCCCGAATAGAACCACACCATTCCGTCCCACATCAGACCTTCCTCATTATCCAGGATTGAGTAAGTATGCTGTGTTGTCGGCCCCAAAATCGCATTGGTCGGGTTGGACAATGTTATGACTATCGTCTCGGTATCTTCAATTAAATCGTCATCTACGATAACAAGGTTGAGCGTCCGACTGACCTGGCCGGGATCAAACGTTAGCGTGCCCGCGCTTAAGTTAAAGTCCGCACCGGCCGTCGCCGTGCCGCCGGTTACGGCATACTGGACCGTGACGGTCTGCGACCACACGTGGGCCAGCCTTACCTCGACCGCCTCGGCGCCCGTATCTTCCCGTCCCATATCGGCGCCGACTAAAAAGCCGATCGACGGCTGCGAACTGACAATCGTGTAGGTGTGCTGACTTTTCGCCCCAACGATGGCATCCGGACCCGTGGGGTTCATCAACGTCAGCTCTATCGTCTCGCTCTCCTCGCCGATGCCATCATCGATAATGTCAATCGCAATGGTCGCGCTGGTTTGTCCGGAACTAAAGTGCAGCGTGTTTGCTCCGCACGAATCGTCCCATTCCAAACCCAGAGCGGCGAAGTCCGCAAAATCGACCGAGCCGTTGCCGGTCGCGTCCGCTATATTGCCCGGTGTCTGCGACAGCCAGTTGTCCGCCAGGACGCCAAGGTCGCGCAAATCGACCTTTCCGCTGCCGTCAAAATCACAGCAGCACGCGCCGCCCAGCAGGTAGTCTGCACCTTTGGTCGCTGTGCCGCCCGTAGCCGCATAATCCACCGTGTAACTCTGCCCCGGTTCGGCATTCTTCATCAGCACCTTGATCTCAGCAGGACTTACCGTTTCAAGATTAGCCGAGGCCGAAGATTCAAATTCCATGTACGGCCTGAGAGTCACGCCACTTAACGCGAACCCGCTCAGGTACACCCTGTATTTGTGACCTCCTTCCTGGGCCGTATAGGTGACGACCACGTCACCTGTCCCGCTGGCAACAAACTGCACCGTCCCTTTGCCGATTTCATCAAGCAGAACATTATTGGCTGCTATGGTCTGCGGTACACCGGTCGCGTTGGTCGGCGTCCCTGCCACACCGCTGCCGCCAACCGTAATATCGACATTGGCCTTCGGATTAGCGTCGTCGGGGCAATTAAAGTAACTGGTCATTGTGTACTGGGCTTCGGGCAGATTACTCAGCGTTAGGGTTATTGCACACTCAGCCTGGGTTAGGCTGTCGTCGGCGCTGACATAATCCCTGCCCATTTCGTCGCCAGAGTATGCGCTGGGGCTGCGGAAAGCATTGTCGACCGGGTTTCCCACGGTAATCGCCACGTCGATACCTGAGCCGCCGATGTTTGCAACCGAGACCCCGGGCACCGCGCCGGCGCATGCACTGCCGTCAAGTGCCGTCCAGCCTTCTTTAAGGTGTCCGGCAGCTTCCTGGCCCGCGCATCCGATGTCCACCTTCAACTCCACTGCCGAAACCGCGCCCACCGCACCCAGCAGCACAAAAATTGAAAATAAAACAATCGACCTGGTACTCATCGTACTTCCTCCTTCCATAAAAATAGTACAGTTTGTTACTCACTCATATATCTGGGATATGAGTTACACTCATGGTAAAGACAAAAATACTATACAAACAATTGTCCGATAAAGCAAGTATTTTTTTTGGCATGGGTGCAATCTTTCAGTTACGCATCGGCGTTTTACGGCCTGAAAGCTGCAAAAAGCCCGTTTTTCAGGGCAAGAACGCTGTTCTGCTGTGTGCAGATAGTCATTATTTGCGGCGGCCGATTGTGTAAGGAGAAATTGAAATTGCACTAAATTCGCTTGTGAAGAACTGCTTTTCTAATCACCAAACAAATCCTCCGCCAGCACTGCAAAATCGAGAAAATTAACCACCCCGTCGCCAACCGCTGGAGCGATATCCGCCGATGGAACTGCCGGCCCGCCAAGCCACTGCCCTGCCACCGCCGCCGGCATTGAGACTGATTATTACTACGATGCCCTGGGCCAGTTGGAAGAGAAAATCGCCGATTACGGCACGAGCGGCGAAATCAACCACACCACCGAATGCGGCTACGACCGGCTTGGCCGCCAGACGTGGATAAAGGCCTACGCCGACAGCGGCAAGCCCGCCCAACAGACACAGTACGAGTATGCCCGGTATGGACCGGATAACGAAGGTAACGTATCCGGACACCAACGATATCGATTTCGAGTACTACAAAAGCGGCAAGGTCAAGAAACGCACAGACCAGCGCGATATCGTCACGGACTACAAATACGACGATATTTACCATCTGACCGACAAGGTGGTTACCGGCAATGATGTGGTCGATGATGCCAACGAAGTGTTTACATATGACGGCCTGGCCAGGATGAAGACCGCCAAAAAGGAGGCCGAGGGCTACGGGGCCACCGCGGTCAGCGAGGTGGAATACGCCTACAACGGAATCGGCCGGATAACCGACGTTAACGAGACCCTGTTCGGCGGCACGAAGCAGACCATCGACTACGCCTACGATCAGGCCGGCTTCCTGACCGGTATCACCTATCCCACCAGCGATTCCATCACCATAATCCCCGACTGGCAGGGCCGAATCAGCAGCATTGTAGAGGACTCCGGCACTATTGTCTCATATAAATACATCGGCTCGCGGGTGAGAAGACGCAAGTATGATAACCTGAGCTCGCCGGTTACTTACAATGCTTCCTATGACAGCCTTGGCAGAATCACAACCGCAGATTCCGGCACCTCCGGCGCCGAGTATGCGAAATTTGATTACGATTATGAAGACTTCACCAACAACATCAGATGGATGCAGTACGACCATCGGACCAGCCCCGTCGCCGATCCGTGTACGGCGTTTACCTATGACAATCTCAACCGGCTGACGGTGGCTGAGTATGGCATTGAGAGCCAGGATGAGGAATTCACATACGACGACTTAGGTAACAGGGACTATGTGGACCTTCGAGTTGGAGCAGAGGATTATGTAGTTGATGCCAACAACAACCGCTACGATGAAGTCGGCGGCAACAGCCTCAGCTACAACAAGGCCGGTGACCTGACCACCGACAAGAACGGCTACAAGTACGAATACGACTACGAGAACCGCATCGTCAGGGTCAAGGACAGCGGCGACGCTGACGTGGTTGAATACGTCTACGATGCCCTCGGCAGGCGGATTCGCAAGATAGACTCCAAGGCGAGCACCACCAACCTTTACTACTACAGCACCGACTGGCAGGTCCTGGAGGAAGCCGACGGCA
>Ga0180438_10005955_pt1 | contig 16704 bp, 23 predicted proteins | sample SS_ome_12_FD_132455 | JGI IMG/M metagenome (GOLD analysis project Ga0180438, IMG submission 132455) | Hypersaline lake sediment archaeal communities from the Salton Sea, California, USA - SS_3_D_2 metaG | ecosystem: Environmental > Aquatic > Non-marine Saline and Alkaline > Hypersaline >...
ATTGAGCACATTCTTGAGAGATCCCCAAGCAGATTTAATGATTGTTTGATCTGAGCTCTCATCCTCTACAGCAGAGCCTCTGAGTTTATCTGAGCTATCATAAGCAATCCCAGAGATATCCTCCACTTTGTCATATTGAGCTGTGCCATTATCTGCAACACTGAGGCTGTACTTCTCAGCAGAATCAAGCAAAACAGTTGATCCTCCAACTACTATCAGACTAAACAGGATCAATGAGATTAGCCAATTTGAGACTTTCATTTACTCACCTTGATTATGATGACAATAGCTATAAAGGCCAGCACAATAAAGCTGGAATAGCTGATATAAGCAAAACCCATGAGAGCACCCAATCCCACTCCCAACACAGCCAACACAATCCCAACAGCAGGGAAAAAGTATCCTATTAATCCGAACACAAGCACAAAAAACATGGTCATGAATAATCCCATATTTCCATAAGTGAGATGAGCAGAGCTGGCATCAACAACTAAAGTTTCCATTATATAAGTGCTGTGGTTGGTAGTGGTATCAATAGATCCTGTTGCAAACCATGTCCCTGTCTTTGTGGTGTCAATCTTGCAGAGCATTGTTGTCCCTGACAGAGTGGAGCAATTCTGGCAGACATCAAAATCAGCAAGAGCTGTTTTCCTTGTGACATTCAGGCATGCTTTTTCCAGTCTTGCTCCTGTTGCATCATTGTAGGTAAATTCTATCTCTGATGTGGAATTGATAAACCTCATAGATGTTGCAAAGTCCCATGTCCATCTGATAGACTCAAGAATATTCTCAAGCAACTGCACAGTAAAAAAGATGGTGATGCTGGAGATCTTTCTGGCCTCTGTTGTCTGTAATGTGGTGTCATTCCTCTCAAGTACAAACTTATAAGGGATGTCATTGAGTACTAATGTGAAAGATCCCTCTCCCTGAAAGTCAGTCTTTTGCATCTCAACATTTCTAAAACAATTGCAGTCAATATATTGCCTTTGTGCTTTGATCAGTACATCTGGGACAGCCTCCCCTGACTCATCCTCCACAGTTGCAAAGATCCTTGTCCCTGAGCTCTCATTTAGCAGATAGAGAGTGAGATTAGTATTCACAGAGCTGGCATTGATGTAGTAATATCTATAACTATAATCCTCAGCATAATATCTGATCTCATACTCATCCTGAGTGGTGTTGGTCACAAAAGCCAGCCCATTGACTGTGCTTGTGTTGGTTGCATGATTATTAGAATAGAACTCAAGAGACACATTCCTCCATGTGATCACTGCATTTGTCTCCTCATCCTTTACTGTTATGTTGAGGCCTGTGCTGGCCAGCACCTTGACTGCAGAGCTATTGACTGCAGTCCCATTGATATCAAGATCATCAGGAGTGACCTCACAAGTCAGATTGTGGTTGGTTGTATAAAATGAATTTGTCAGAGTGTTGCTCACTTCTCCAGCAATCACTCCAGTATCATTAAACCATTGGTAGTGATAGCTTACAGTATCACCATCTGGATCTGTTGATGTTGGTGTGCATGTAGCTGATTGATGTGTGTATAGTGGGGAGCCTATTGCCACAGTATTGACAGCAGGAGCAGTGTTGAGGATCGTGATTGTGATATTCTGTGCAGTCCTGTTGCTTAATCCTCCTCCATCATCCTCAATAGTGACCTCTGCAGTGATATTGTCATGCTTAAATGTGTGTGTGCTGTTGAGTGTTGCTGAGCTTTGGCCACTGATCAAGCCAGTATCATTAAACCATTGGTATTGCTGGAAAGTGTCACAAGTGTCTCCATCAGCATCAGAGCAATTATATCCAACTGTGATATTTGCAAAAGTGCCATTAAGCAATCCATCATCAGTGGTGATGTTCACATCAAGAGCTGGAGGAGAACTCTCCACAGAAACAGCAGAAGAGTTGAGCCAAGCAGAATAATTGCCTCCATCATAAGCCCTGCACTCCAGCATCCAACTGTCACCTTTGGCAGTTAGTGCAGAAGATAAATTATTGACATTGAACTCTCCTGAGTCATGATACATATAGAGTCCCTCTTCATAAAAAATGGTGCCTGTCTGATTAGTGAGATTAATCCAACCATTATTCCAGCATGCCAATCTATTTGTGGCACCAATCCCTCCAAAAGACCAATAACCCAATTGAGCAAGAGATCCATTGATACAGGCTGATGGCAGTGTCAAATTAAAAATATCTTGAGAGCTGTTTTTTCCGATCCAGATATAAGAATAATAACCATCTGTTATGCTATAATTTAAGAATACATAGCCTGATGATGATGAGACTCTACTTATAGCTGTGCTCCAGTCAGTGTCATTAATATTAAGAGGATTTGTCCAACTGGCTTGAGCATAAACAGGATTTGCTGACTCTTGATAGATATAAGAGCTCCCCTCAGAATAAATCTGAGATCCATTCCTCCATCTAAACTCATAAGTTATTTTTTCAGTCCCTGCATGTGTAGCATTACAAAAACCAATAAGATCAGTGGACTCATTTGGCAGTATTGGAGAGATCCTTGAGCTGTTCATTACAGGAGCATAATCTGGACTATAGAGCTCAACATTCATTGTCTGATTGACAGCCAGTCCCCAGTCATCAGTGGCATTGACAACAAAACTCCAATTGCCAGCCCAAGCAGGATCCATGTTGCCAGAAATCACTCCAGTATTGTTGCTAATATTAAACCTTGTGTCATTTATGAAATATTGCAACTGCTCATTTGGATCCACATCAGAGGCATTGACATCCATAGAGATATCAACTGTGTGGAACTGGCTAATATTTGGAGGATCCTGTGTCCATGTTGGTGTTGTTGAGTTTATCCTCACAGTGACATTGCTCCAAGCAGAATAATTCTCTCCATCCCATGCCCTGACTGCACAAGTCCAATTATGGCCAACAAATAACTGCTCAGTGATATTCTGAGCAGATCCAACTTTTGTGTTGTTTTGAGCAGGCACTGTGTTGTTATATGTGAGCCCATTATTGTTGTAATTCAGCCACCATGCAAAGTCCACAAACATTGTCTCATTTTCTGCATCTGTTGGTGTTGTGGTACAGTTTAGCTTGCTTGTGCTATAGGCTGGGGTTGGTGCAATTGCTGGAGTGGTGACTGTTGGGATCTCATTTGGAGTCTCTGATGTCTCCTCTGTACCAAAAGCAGTGACATAATCATTATAAAACATGGTCTCAAAAGTTGCATTATAATACTCAGGAGTCCTGTGGACTACTGACAATCTAAACTCATCAATCTGATCCTGCCATGACCATTGAGCATCCTCATTCTGCAACACACCAACATAGAATTTGGTTGATGCCTCAATATCATTCTGAGCAACATTAGCAGAGACAAGAGATCCATTGATGTATCTGTCAGTATTCGATTGACTTGCTTCCACACTCACACCATAATATTGTGGTGTCTCATTATTCACATCAGTGAAGATGTGCCACTCTCCACTGAAATGAGTATCCATATCCAGCTTGCCTCCTCCTCCATCATCAGTCCTTGCATAGACATTGGTTGGTGTAAAACTCCAGACATAATCTCTTGCACCTCTATAATTGAAATAAGGCAGGATCCACTCAACAGACACATTGCCTGCATAATTCCAAGCAGTGCCTGTGCCATTGATCCAAGTGCCAGCACCTCCTTGATAGGCATTGCCAACAACTCCCTGAGTTGCATTTGGTTGTGTTGGTGAGTCATAAGTCATGTTTCCTGTTGAATCAATCCAATCATTATTATTGAAATGTAACACAGAATAAAAGCCATTTGTCCAAACCTCATTGGGATCCTCACCATCCTCAGCATCAGCAACTCCATAATACATGCAAAACTCATTTATCCCTGTTGCATAAGTTGGAACTTTCACCCACAGCAGTGCTCTTGTGGCTGTTGAGTTTTCAATCTCATAAGCAAGCTCAGTCCCATCAGTGCCACAGCTTGCATTAAGGATCCTTATGTCCCCATAATCAGACTGATCAAAAGAGAAAGATCCTGATACATTGATCAAGACAGGGAAATCATCAAGCTGAGCTCCTGCATTATTTGTGCTGTTGAATTGTACCCTATAAGGGAGTGAACTATTCCACCAACTGAACTCTGCCACCTCTACTCCAGCAAGATTGATCCTGTTATCAACAGCATCATTTGGTGATAGATGGCCATTGACTCTGAGATCCAGACATCCATCAACAGCCAGCATCTTGAAAGCAGAGGGATCAAAAGATCTCCATTCAGTCCTTGTCCTCTCAATTTCTTTCTTGCCTGTCACTTTGCTTGTGACAATAGGATTAAGGAGTTTATCAAATTCTGTTGTCTCCTCTGTTATGTCCACAGTTTCTGTGTAGTGCTCTTTATACAGATATTCCAGATCAGAATCAAAAGAGATCTCCTGATCCTTATAGAACTTGACCATAAAGTCATCAAGGCTGAGCTCACTGCCCTTGAGATTACAAACTTTATAGACAGTCTCACAATCAAAACAATAATCAGTATTGCTCACAAGCTCCACAGAATACATGTCAAACCAGTCAGAGACTCCAAACCAATCTGCAACAATCACTTTCTCTTGATCTGGGTTGTATTCTCTTGTCTTGAAAAGAGCAGAGGCTGTGGGTATGATTAGCAAAACCATGCACAGTCCCAAAACAATATATCTCATCCCAGCCATGCCCTCACCTTTGCAAATAGTCCTATAGCAATAGCTGTGATTGCAAACAGCATGATCTGGACAATATGATTCCAGACATAAGGGATCACAACAAACTCAGAGCCAACAACAGCCAGATCCTCAGCCTCTATTATTGATGCAAAAGTGTTGCCAAGAATAGCACTGAACAATAAAGCAATCACTAATAATGGCAGAGCTACAGCTACAATCACAGGATGTGTATCAATCACAATTGCTCCAATTATAGACGCTATAATCAGAAAAATGATCACCACAAGATAGCTCTTGTCAAATACATTAACATAAGCATTTTTATTGTCCTGCATAATTGTCTTGCTTTCTGTAGCCAGATCAGGATTGGCCTGAAATTCTGTATTAAGATCTGTCATCAGCTTATATCCCACAAGGATGATCAGAGCAAACACAAACAGGATGACAGGGATCACAAACCAGTCATTTATTGATCCTTTCCTGCTTTTGGTGATCCTGAAATCAAAGTCAATAAGAGGAGTCTTTTTCTTGAGTACTGGCACCACATCTGCAGTCTTGAGAGCTTTGGCCAGATCATCAGTCAGAGCAACTTTTGTCTTGCACCCTTTATTTTGCTCCAGCCAGTCATCAAATTCCAAGCTCACTCTTATTGTCTTATCTCTCATTGTACCTCAGTTTAAACATTGTAAACAGCTTATATGCAAAAAACAACAGCACCATTGCAATTGTGAAATACAGGATCCAGACATTCACCCTGTAAAATGTGCTCAGCATGGACTGGACTCCACTTGGTGCCTCATTGGCCACTCCAATCAATAAAGCAGTGTTGCTCAATAGCCAGATCAGAGGCATTGATGCCATGATCCAAAACATCCTGAGCATCTCCATGAAATCATCATCTACATCCACAACTTTTGTCATTATGAAATAGTAGGCCACAACAAACACCATGATCAAGATAATTGCAATCCCTGTCCCCTCAAGATCCTTACCATCAGCCACTTGAAAAGCTCCAGACAAAAATCCAGCCTCACTGCTTGAATTGCACCAGATGATATATCCATAATTGTATGGAGATGCAATTAAATTAGTGTTCACCTCATAATAGAAATGCTGTCCATTGCTATCAAAAAGCATACCAGTCTCTAAAATATGCCTCCCTGTGTGATTATAGACCTGTAGCTGGCAGTCTGTGGTTTCATTAGTCAATAGATGGCCTGAGCTATTATGCACATGAAAATGTAGATCTACATCATATCCCTGCATGAAATAATCATTTTTGGGATAGGCTATCTGGAGGACTGGCACATTTTCAAAAGTAGTCTCTTGTGGTTGCTTGGCAGTAGCAGTGGGAATTAGCAAGAGTAACAACAACAGCAATGGGGTTAACTTTCTCATTTGCCCAGCCTCCAGATAGGAATGGGTAGCATGATCCCCATTGCAGGGATCTCTTGACTACATGCTCTCTCAATTGCTTTTGCTGATGCCATTTCCATCATGTGATCAACTCTCTTGAATAGTAGCACAAATATCAGGAAAACAATTACCATTGACACAATCCAGCCAGCAATAGGCAGGATCTGCATGAGCTTGTCTCTCATCATGTAGGCAGTCACTGCCTCCTTTTGCTCCTGCACAAACCAAAATTTGAGCTCCTCTGGAATGATCTCCAGAGTTGCCAGATCTGATGTCAGACTCACTGGCTGATAATCGTTGCCCTTTTTCAGATACACAACAGCTTTTTTGGATCCTGCCATCATGTAACTGGCAGAGTCTGGAGGATTGAGTTTCTTCTTTGCCTTGAGTAGCCTGAACTTGCTCACTCCATCCTTTGTGACCAGTTTTCCATTGTCCATGCTGACCTTGGCAGTTTTCCCCACAACTTCCAAGACATAAACCTTTATGTTGTATGTGAGCAACTGATAGCCCACAAAGACTATCACTCCCCCAATCAATACTCCACTGATTATGATAATAACCCAAAAAAATCCACTCAGTAGATTGCCCATATTCCCCATTGCCTGACTTAAATCTGCCATTTTTCATCCTTTCCTTTTGAATAGACTAAAACCTCCTGTTTTTTGTTGATCTCTATTATCAACTATCTCCTGCTTGACATATTGCTGAGTTGTGTAGATCTTCTCTCTCTCTCCATCATTTCTGGCCCTCATTAATAGAGAGTAAACTTGATCATCAATAAAGTGGACAATTAAGCTCAGATAAGAATAATCAATTTTCCAGTCTTTGCATTTCATGAATAACAATCTTGCGATCCCAAGCCTGCAGTCCATAGCCATCCTTTTGACAGAGGCATCATCAAGGTTGCTCAGCACCACAACTTTATTGAGCCTTGCCCTGAGCTCAGTGACTACAGCCTTGATCCCCTCCTCTGGGAGCATAGCATCTCCCCATTTCTCCCATGCTCTTTTTTTAGTCTTGGGATCCAGTCCCAGTCTCTCCCCTCTGAGATAGTGCTCAATCTCCTCAATGATCTCTTTGGGATCCAACTGCCAGATGATCATATTTTCATTGATCCTCTGCTGTTGCATCAACTGCATGAGCTTTGTCTGTGCCTCTTGTGTGATATTATCTGTCATTTTCCACTATCACTTTTGAGATAATTATGACAATATGGACATTGCACTTGTGTGGTGACTCCTGAAAATGTCCTCACCCTTTGCTCAAATTTATAGCCACAATATCCACATACAAACTCATAAATCTCAACTTTCGCTTTTTTGCCTTTCTCTCTGATCTTTCTCATTTCCACAATGGAGGAGGATTATAGTCCCTAATTGCACTTGCTTTCTTTTTCTTGCTGTATTTCTGCCTTGCATCAGATCTGGCCTTTTTCTTGAGCTCCTTGAGCTCAGCCTTTTTGTAGGCCTCTTTATAGACAGCTCTTTTCTCTTGTTGATCTTTGAGAGCTTTCTTGAGAAAAGTGCCAGCCTTTGCTCCCAAACTTGGCTTATTCATTCTCACCACTCCTTTAATCTTTTTTTCAGAGCTCTCTCAGCTCCTTTTTTTGTTTTATAGTATCTTGGGGAGCTCCCTTTTTGGAGCTCATCACCATCAAACACTCCAATTGAAAAACATTTTTTGTCCAATTTATAGACTTTTAACCCCATATTCATAACCTCCTCAATTTTGGTGCTGGCCTTGCCTCCAGCCCTGTAAATTTCAACTTCTTTAATTTCTTGAGCTTGACTCTTGGAGCCAGTGCAATTGAATAGACATCAGGCTTGTATCCTTTCGGTTGCTTGCCTCCCTTGCCTTTCCTTTGGAAATTGTCAAATATTTTGAGGCTGGGAGCTCTTGGGAATCCTATAAATGGAGGCACTCTTGGCTCTGGCACTTCCATCCATGATGGAGGAGGCACAGTGATCTCTGGCACTTTCAATTTTGGTTTTGTTGTCTGCTCTGGCACTATCTTTGGTTTTTGGATCTCTTGAGTTTTGAGTGATGGAGTAATCTTGAGTTTTGGGACAGTTTTGGGGATCTCTGCTGTCTTGAGCTTGACTGCAGATCTGGATCCTGATCCTGCACCAATTTTGATATCTGATTTTTGTTTTGGCTGGACTTTTAAGTCTGGGGTAGGCTTTACTATTGGCTTGCTTGAGATCGTGCTTTCTGGAGCCTTGTAGAGCCTCAAAGGCTCAGCTCTGGCTGTGTAACTGAGCTCTTGAGGCTGAGATGTGTCAAAATTGAGAGGATCTGACTTAAATGGTGCTTTTGCAACAGTTGTCCCTGATCCAACTCCCATGGTGACTCTGCTTGCTTGACTGGATGCTTTGGCTGTATCTTTTGCATAAAGGCCTTTGACTACATTTTCACCCAGCTTGGAGACTCCCTGAGCCTCTGATGTCTTGGCTCCTTTGCTCACTTGTGTGGTGAGCTTTTTCACTCCTCCTGTTTTGGTTGTCCCCTCCATGTACTTGAAAGGCTGATCATATTTTTTAAACCCTTTAGATCTAAACATTTTCTCAAGAGTGTCAATTTTTGGAGGGGTGATTTTGCCCTGCTTTGGCTGATAAAGTTTAAAAGAAAAATCATCCAGCTTGCCAAGCTCTACTGACTGAAAAATACTTTTAGTGAGTGGTGCATCCTCTACTATAATCTTTGATCCATCCTTGATCACTCTGGGTGCTGTCTTTGTCTCCCTTGCAACTTCAACAGCAGTCCCTGTGCTCAGCTCATCATAATCCCACTTTGTAGGATCTTTGAGATCCTTGGCCAATTTCTGCTTAAAAAATGGTTTTCTATTGGCTATTTTCTGCTTTATGGTCTTAAAACCTCTCACAACATTGAACTGCTGGAGATTGCCAGATCCTTTGATTGGCTTGGTATATGCCACATCAGAGGCAGTCTGATAAAGGTTTTTAGTGCCTTTGTAATCCTTGACCTCAAACTCATAGACAGTCCTTGCTCTTGTCACATCATCCACTTTGTCCACTGACTGAGTAAACTCTCCAGTGCCTTTGACAACTTTTGCCTTTTTGCCCTCTCCATAAGTCACTTTAAACTTGCCTGTGCCCTCTCCAGCCAGCCCATCATCAGCTTTGCTCAGTTTACCAAGAGCCTTGCTCTCTACTTTTGCTTTTGTCTTGCCAATCCTGATCTCTTTGACTGCTTGACTCCTTTTGAATACTCTCCCAGTGTCATCAGCAACTGTGACAACTGATCCTTTTGTCTGTGTCACTTGTGGAGCTTGTGCTCCTCTATATGCTTTGACTCCTGCACCCAAAACTTTTGAGGCTCCAGCACTTAAAGCAAGCTCACCAGTGACAGATCCAAGCAATCTCTCAGGCTCCTGAGTAAAAGCAATCCCTTGGATTGACTCTTTTGGTTTTGTCACAAGAGTATAGACACCAATAGCAGTCTCCTTGACATAAGTCCAAGGTTTAACTATTGGTTTAGTGAAAGCAAGCACTGCAGATGCTCCAAAAACTCCCACTCCTCTTGTGGATCTTATTGGTGCCTGTGTCTTGCCTTGATTGCGAACATTAGCCTCCAGCCTTGACTGATAAGCAGTCTCTTGCTCAGCCCAAGAGTGCACTTTTTTAAAATAGCTCTTTGTGCCAAAAACATGGATCAGATCAGTTGCTTTTGGTTTTGGAAATGATGGTCTCTCAGGAGCTTTCTCCATCACTGCCCTTGGTCTCTCCTCTGCAACTTCCTGAGATCTCTGGATCTTTATGTCCACTTGATCAGGCCTGTTGGTTGTCACATCAGTGAGCTGGCCTTGATCATAATGATAATAAACAAAAGTGTTGGGAGCAACTTCTCTCTGCTTTGTCTCCTTTGTGCCCTCCTTAGAAATAGTTTCAGCTTTTTTCTCTGCCTCACCAGTCTCAAGCTCTTTGGATCTCTCCTCATGAGCTTGCTTTAATTTCTCAGCAAAACCTTTGCTCACTTTAATTGGGGGAGGAGATCCAGAAGATCCTCCAGAACTGACAGAGACAGGAGCTGATTGGCCGAAAGCATAAGTCTTGGTTGGAGCAGTAGAAGATCTGCCTCCCTCCTTGACAGAAACTGTGGCTCCTCTTTTAGTGACTCTTACAGTTTGGACAATCTCAAAAACCCCCTCCTTTAAAATTTCGTGGGTGTCAAATTATATAAATGTTGTGTTGCAATATGCTGACAGAATAAAACTCACCCCTTTTTTTATGGAGATCTCACTTGACTCCCATCCTGTAGAGCCTTGCATGACATGCCCCAGTAGTCCTCCTTAATTTTTTAGCCATGATAGACATAGGAACTCCCTGATCAAAAGCCTCCTTGATCAATTTGTCCTCTTGCTTTGTCCATCTGCTTGCTGAGTAGCCTGTCCTTTTTCTCTTCACTTTCTTTGTCTTGGCCTTAACTACTGCCTCAGCTACTGACACAATCTCATCTGTTGTGCCCTCAAATTCCCAATTATCTACTCTTGCTTTCATGTTTCCCTATCCTCCATTTTCTCAAATAGACAAAATAAACAGTACATTGCAACAAAATATAAAATGAGTGAGAGAATATATCCAATCATGAGAATCCTCCTCTCATGTAGTTATACATCAACACAAAGAAAATCAATAACCATAAGAGAGGCATAGTCCATCCCTCATATTTCTCATATTTTCTCTGGATCTCCCAGAATTTATATTTTATCTTGGCTTTCCTCATGTCCCTCTTTAATCCTGTCCAATTCTCAGTGTTGTCCATTTGTCTCACTCTGTACTGGGTATTTATCTCTATAATCCTTGATCGTGCCACTGACTGAATCAATATCCAGCTCTAATCTGAGCCATCTGTGACATGGAGCAGTCATGTTATATGTGCATCCTGTGATCATTTTAGATCTGTAGCCATTCTCTCTGAGCACTTGCTGGAGATCAACAGAATGATTGACACAATTGTAGTGCTCTCTATCATACTCATGGCTATCAGCAAACTCATGCAGGATCTCAAGCAGATCCTCCAGCCTGTCCTCTTTGTCTGAGTGCACAACATAAGCACCCAAACCAAAAGAGATCAAGATGATCATGATCAGCATGGATCCAAAAATAAACAGATCTTTTCTCATAGCCATCCCTTATATTCTTGCTCAAGATCCTTGATTGTTGCCATTGGCAGATCTTCCAGCTTGATCCTCAGCCAGTCCTCAAGCCATCTTATAGTTACTCCTGCCTTGCCCAGATCATAGGCCTCAAAAACAAGCTCAATGACATCAGCCTTGGCCACATTCAGCCTGTGCTTTTTGCTATACTGTGTTTTTCTTAATTTCTCTTTGCTCATCTTGCCCTCCTTTGAGTTTCATATATTTTCTGTAGCCTCCCCTATAGCCACATTGCCAGCCTCTCCTGTAGGCTTTGGCACATTGCTTGCAGTACTTTGAAAACCTCTCTTTGTTAAAGATCAACTGACCACAGATCTGACATTTGGTTTTATATTTCTCCTGCATGATCATCTCCTATCCAATAGATGTGCTCCTGCTGGCCAGAGCTTTTGATCATCTTTTTATTGATCATCCCAAACCTTGCCAGTGTGTTGAGCTTTTTGCTGATTGCACTATTTTGACAGTCCATCAGATCCCTGATCTGTTTTGGTGAGAGCTTTATGCCTCTGTGTTTTTTCAGTAGAGCATAAAGCTCTCCTTGGTTTAGATTCATGATCTCACTTTCCCCAACTGGATCATGCCATCCACAACAATAAAAGTGTGTGGGATCGCAACTGATCCGATCCTGCCAACAAAACCTTTATATATCTCCTTTGCTCTTTCCATCTTGTCACCTCTTTTTCCAAAAGACAAGGATCCATGATAAGCACATCATGGATCTTTATTTTATTTCAAAGATCTCAACATTGCCTCTCTCATTAAATCTGAGATCCAGATCCTGTCCTGCCTGCCACTCTTTCTGTTTAACCAAACTCTGAGGGATAGTCACAAAATATCCCTTGTCATGTGCTTTTGCTTGTAGTCTCACCATCTTATTGATCCTCCTCCTTGTCCCTTTTTAAAACAGATTTCATGGCTCGCTTGGTGATGTTGCCAATATCAACAGATCCAACTGCATCCCTCATCTGCACCTTTTTGAGCTCCTGATTAACTACTGCATTGAGATATTGCATTATGAGCTTTTTATCATCCATCCTGAGCTCATATTTTGCCCAGACAGCTATGATCTCATTGACAATCTCATTTGCCAGATCCATGTTGATTAATTGCTTTTTTTTCATTCTCCCTCCTCCTTGTGATATTCCTTGCTTTTGATGTTCCCTGATTGGAATACCTCATTATAGTGTCAAATAATAGATTTAGTATATATATCTTTCGGTTTTTTGGATCATCATATATGAATTTTGCAGGATCCTGATCAAAAAGGCTGGATCCATATACAAAAAGTGACAGATAATCATTATTATGCGAACATTTCGCATATTTTGAAAAAAAACAGAAACATATAAATATACATCACAATAATACTCCCTCATGGCCAAAAGAAAAAGCAAGAAAGAGGCTCCCAAGATCACAGAGTCACAGATGGGGGACTCAACTCTTTATGAACATGACAGAGTAGGCCAGTCAGTCAATTATGGGATGACTCTGATCTTCCAAGTGGATCAGATCAGAAAATCAATGACAATGGATTTCTTGGACATGTCACTCAATGGAGTCAGAACATTGGAGAGGATGCTCAGCCCTTATATTAACAATAAATTCAAGGTTGCAAAAAAAAAGCTGGATCAGGAAATGATGGATCAATTTGACACTATTGATCCATGGTCTGATCTGGAAATGATCCACATGAGAGAAAATATTATTAGAGCTTACACCAACAGCTTATTTGAGCTGTGCCTCAATCTCATGAGTGACAATGGATTTCTGCCTGAGCATGGGATGGTTGAGACAATATGAAAATCACAGGACTAAAATATATACTGAAAAAGATATATTTGTCCTATCACTTAGCACCAAACCCTTTGAGCATTAGAATGGGGGTAAATCTATCTTCTGTAGAAGATACTTTAGTCCTGTGAAATTGTATTAGAGAGGCTAAAACATGAGTTTAGTGATGGATAAGATTGCAAAGAGAGTCACAGAGAGAAATCAGAATTTTCTTGCTGTTTTTTGTGGTGCAACAGGATCAGGCAAGAGTTATGGATCATTAAAATTTGCTGAGGATCTGGCAGAAAAAACAGGCACAAAATTTAATATAAGAAACATCACATTTGAGCCTCATGAGTTTATGGAGCTTGTCAATGGAGATCTACCCAGAGGATCTGTGATCATCTTTGATGAGGTTGGGACTGGCCTTGATGCTAAAAAATGGTATAGTGCAATCAACATCCTCATTGGATACACTCTGCAGACTTTCAGGAGACAGAATTTGATTGTTTTATTCACCACTCCTGATTTTGGTTTTATTGATAGCAGTGCCAGAAAACTCCTGCATGCTTATTTTGAGACATTAAAAATAGATTATAGAGCCAAGCAGTGTGTGATTAAACCCTATCTAATCCAGAATAATCCAAGATACTCCAAACAATATTTTAAGTATCCAAGAATGATTATCAATGATAGGATGAGAGTGATCAGGAGGATGAGAGTAGGATTACCCTCACAGGATCTGATTGATAAATATGAGGAGAAAAAGAGGGAGTTTACAGAGGAGCTTAACGCAAAAGTGATGAGAGGGATCAAAGGCCTGAGCACCCTGCCAACTAATAAGCTCACTCAAGTAGAGAGATCTGTCCATAAACTCAATAAACAGGGAATGACTCAAAAACAGATATCTGGATTATTAAATATACATCAATCAGCAGTATCATCAACACTCAAGAGAGTAGAAAAGAAAGGCTATGAGGTACAGAGGCATATCACTCAAAAAGCCAAGAGGCTTGAAGATATAACGCCTATGACTGGTAAGTAGTGTTTATTGTTTATATGAAATTATCGGAGATCATAGATAGAAAATGACAGTCAGTGTGTGGGGGAATTTATCTCAGAACATGCCGATTAATGTGCCAGATCTGTGCTCTGATATCAATTCTGAGCTCCTGAGCACTGCCAAGCTGGCTCTTGGGATGGCTATCATTATATACATGTGGATCTTATTGGAGGATCCAGTATATCATAATATGGAGGATCCAAGATCAGCAAGGCTGATCATCAGATCCATCCTGTTTGGGAGTCTCTTATATCTATTGTCCAAGATCCTCAGGCTGGCTTTAGTGGTCACATGAGTGAGCAATGAGTGAGCATAATTATTTATTTCTTATATATTATTATTGCCTTTAATGTTTAAAAAACTAAAGGAGGTATTGGACACATGCAATTGAGGAGACCTTTGAGATCTAAAAAAGGATATTCAGTGCAGGACATGCTCCCTCTGGCCATTGCTTTTGTTGTTGTGACAATCGCAGTGTCTTTGGGTGCAACTGTGTTGAGTGACATCCAAGACACCCAGACTGCAGATGAGACAGATTATAATGTCACTGGAGAAGGTCTGGAGGCATTGGAGACTTTTGGAGAATGGTTGCCAACAATAGCACTTGTTGTGGTTATTGCTGTAATCATTGGCATCATAATTGTGTATCTCGCAAGGAGATTTATGTGATCCATTTTTAAAAAATGGAGGTCATGGATCTCTTTACATACGCAGTTGTTGTTGTGGTTGTAGTGGTTGCTGTTAGTTTAGGAGCCACTGTCTTGATGGATATTCAGGACTCCCAACAGGGATCAGCCACTGGAACAGTTGCGAATGAGAGCAGAACTATGGTGCTAAATAGTGCAGTCACATTCCAATATGATGCTTGGACAGGAGCTCCAACAGTGTTGGATGAGAATGACACAGCAGTAGATGCAAGCAATTATAGCTATAGTGCAACAGCAGGAACATTGACACTACTTGAGGCTGGTGTTAATAATACGCCTTTCAATGTGAGCTATGGATTCACCTATGAGGTTTACCCTGTGGATTATAACACCACAGTTGGGGGACTGGACTCATTGGCCACATGGGGAGAATGGATGCCAACAATAGCCTTGGTTGTTGTTATCACTGTAGTGCTTGGAGTGCTATTGGTGTATTTAGCCAGAAGATTTATATAATTTTTTTTTCTTTTATATTTCATATAATATAGGCTCAGATTCTTTTGATGTCTTTGATCTGTTTACCCAGCCTTTTTGATGCAAAGAGGCCTATTGAGAAATAGTTTCTTTCTTTGGGGGGTGTGGGGGACTTTCTTTCTTTATGGCCTCCCTATTGTATCATTGATTTTGTTTTTGAGCTCTGTCTCTTGTGATCTCCTTTCCTTTTTTTTCAACACTTCTATTTTATGAGCTAATCCTGCAATCTGATCCTCAATCAGATCCCTCTCTTTTTGTAACATGAGGATCTTAAATAAAGCATAATTTTTGGGATCCAGCTCAAAATCATGCACAAGATGCTCACTCAGATAATCATGGATCCATTTTGTCCCTCTTTGCTTGCAGATCTTTTGATAAATATATTCAGCTCTCTCATTTAATCTCACAGTGTGCCTCCTATTTTTTGCTTTCCTTATGTCTTTTGGCCTGCCTTTTTTCATGTTACTCCCTCCATGTGATTCTATATTTAAAGGAAAAGTGCATCATTTTTTGATGCATTTTTTTTTAAAATGTGTTTGGTGTGTGTTTCAAGCTCCGAAACACTTTTTTAACATTTTATTTTTACTTCTTGAAAATAACTAAAAACAAAATGTTTATAAACCCAGAAATCTGTGATCCATCTTGATCAGATAAAATCACAGATCGGTTACATCTGGATAAAAGTGCATCATTTTTTGATGCATTTTTTTCTTTTTAAATACTTCCAGTTTCACCTCCTTATAAATCTTTCTATTTTTGAGTTTAATATTTATCACCTGCAATGTAGATCCAGACAACATAAGCACCCAAGAGGATCAACACAATTATAAAAATTGAGGATGACAGCATGCCAAGCAACTGCAGGAAAAAGGCCAAAACAAAACACATAAACAGGCTGTAGCCCATTGCTTGCTTGATCCCTGTGTGAGAGCTTGCAATAAATGTGACTGCAAAGATCATGATCAAGAAAGCTAAACCAAGCAGATCCCCTGTGAGAGTGTTCACTGCTTTTGTGACTTCCAGAAAGTCCCTGCTTGCTGAGATGTTGGTCAAATTGTATGGTTGAGCCATTTCCTTAACCTCTCTGAAATAATCAGTTTTTGGCCTATTACTGTGCCTCTAAAGGCCATCCCCTGTCCTTTTTCAATACTTTTATGCATCTTTCTTGAATATTAAGCTAAACAGTGCAAAAGTGATCATGATCAGCACAATTGAAAGGATCCCCAGATATATAAAGTCTGGGATCCCAATCTCATCAGATGCCACAGTGATGAGATCCTTTGCCTGAGTATATGAATTGAGCACATTCTTGAGAGATCCCCAAGCAGATTTAATGATTGTTTGATCTGAGCTCTCATCCTCTACAGCAGAGCCTCTGAGTTTATCTGAGCTATCATAAGCAATCCCAGAGATATCCTC
>Ga0180438_10005956_pt1 | contig 16703 bp, 12 predicted proteins | sample SS_ome_12_FD_132455 | JGI IMG/M metagenome (GOLD analysis project Ga0180438, IMG submission 132455) | Hypersaline lake sediment archaeal communities from the Salton Sea, California, USA - SS_3_D_2 metaG | ecosystem: Environmental > Aquatic > Non-marine Saline and Alkaline > Hypersaline >...
CCCGTCGATCTGGAACGGACTTGTCTTCGTGGCCGACTGCGCGGGCAACGTCCACTGCGTCGACGCCGAGACCGGTCAGCTGCAGTGGATACATGAGCTGGGTGGGGAGATCTGGGGATCAACGCTGGTGGCGGACGGCAAGGTCTATGTCGGTTCACGCAGCGGCGACTTATGCATTCTCGCTGCCGAGAAGGAAAAGCGGTTGCTTGGTACCGTGCGGTTTGACGCACCTGTCTCGAGCACGCCGGTCGCAGCCAACGGTGTGCTCTACGTGGCAACGCAGGAACGACTTTACGCGATCCAAAAGACCGAGTCGCGCTAGGGCTTGCTGAACGGACGGCCCGCACTGGACACTTTGTGAGGAACCAGCTCGTTGTGAGCCCGATCACCAGGAGTAACCGATGAGTCAGTCTCGAACCGCAACGTTTCTTCTCGTTTCTGCGTTGTGCTTGAGTTTATGCGCCGTGATGACGACCCGATGTCTGTCGGCTGACGAATGGCCCCAGTGGCGCGGGCCGAACCGCGACGGGGTATGGCTTGAGACCGGCATCATCGAGACGTTCCCGGGACCGCAGCTCGAACTGAAGTGGAGGGCACCGGTATCGAACGGCTATTCGGGGCCAACGGTGGCTGGCGGCCGGGTCTATGTGACGGATCGCGTCACCAAGCCCGCTGCTCAGGAAAGGGTTCTCTGTTTTGATGCCGCGACGGGCAAGCCACTCTGGACGCACGCGTATGAATGTACATATTCACGAGTGGGTTATCAGGACGGTCCTCGGGCGTCTGTCACGATTGACGACGGCCGAGCGTATGCGCTGGGGACTATGGGCCATTTCCGTTGCTTAGATGCCGCTTCGGGCTCGCTGATCTGGAAGAAGGACCCTGATACAGACTATGAGATCGGACTTCCAACCTGGGGCATCGCCTCGGCGCCGCTGGTCGAGGGCGACCTGGTGATTGTCCAGCTCGGAGCGCGCCCTGACGCGTGCGTCGTGGCGTGGGACAAGCGGACAGGTGAGGAGCGGTGGCGTGCGCTGGCCGACCGAGCATCGTACTCCGCACCGGTGATCGTCGAACAGGCGGGCAGACGCGTGTTGGTCTGCTGGACGGGGGACCACGTGGCCGGGCTCGATCCCGCGACGGGTAACGTGCATTGGAAACATCCCACTCCGCCTGTGGAGATGGTGATTAACGTCCCGACACCCGTGGCGGATGGGGGCTGGCTCTTTCTCACGTCGTTTTACGACGGCTCGTACATGTTTCGGCTTCGCCGGGACTCGTTGGGCGTGGAGCTCCTCTGGCAGAGGCGCGGTGAGAACGAAAGTCGGACGGACGCTCTGCACTCTATGATCAGTACCCCGCTGATTCTGGGCGAGTACATCTATGGCATCGACAGTCATGGGGAGTTCCGCTGCTTGGAGGCCGCCACGGGCGATCGCGTCTGGGAGGATTTGACTTTGATGCCCAAGGTGCGGTGGGGCACGGCTCACCTGGTTCGAAACCGCGATCGCGTGTGGCTGTTTAACGAGAAAGGCGAGTTGGTGATTGCCAGCCTCTCGCCGAAAGGATTCCACGAGATCAGCCGGGCCAGGCTGATTGAACCGACCAGAGGTCAGCTGAGCCGGGGCAGCACCGGAGTGTGCTGGTCGCACCCGGCCTTTGCATACAAGCATGTCTTTGCGCGGAACGACACGGAACTCGTCTGCGCGAGTCTGGCGGCCGAATAGGGGCGCTATGCAAGAGGCTGCTGTGCTTGCCAAGGGCCAAGAGGCTACTTTGCTGCGATATCGTAGGCGATAAGGGTGTCGCCGTGACGGATGTAGACCCGTCCGTTTGCGATCGTCGGATGAGCCCAGTGATTGTCAGTGCCTTCGGTGACTTTGAATGAGCCGGTACGTTGATATCCGGCCGGAGTAGCCTTGACGAGGCTGACGATGCCGCGTCTCGGGCCTTCGTAAACGTAAAGCATACCGTCCGCGTATACGGTCGCGCCCTGCGTAACTTCCCTGGTTCTCCACATGATTTTGCCGGTCTTCATATCAAGGCAGAGCAATTCACTGGTCTTGTGCCCCGTCCCGTAAATGTAACCATCGAGCAGAACAACGCCGTGATGCTGGCAATCGAGAGTCGTGTCCTTCCACTTGGGTGTTACGCTCGTAGCATCGGGCGAAAGCTCGATCGCGCCGCTGCCGGAACCGTATCCGCCAGTGTAGAAGACCAGACCGTCGTAATAGACGGGCGCCACCGCGTGGATGTCATAGTCGGTCTCGTGCTTGTGCTTCCACAAGAATTCACCCGTCTCGGCAACCAGCCCGACGACGTACTTCGCCGTCATCGTGAGGATAAGGCGGCGTCCGCCGTGTTCAGCTATGACCGCCGAACAATAGGACGTATTATCGCTCAATCCCTTGCTGGTCCAAACGGTTTCGCCCGTCATCTTGTCAAGAGCTACGACGCTGGCGTCTGGACCGCCAGGGGTGCATATTGCTCGGTCACCGTCGATCAGGACGGATTCGGCGATGTGCCATGTGGGCAATTTACCGCCGAACCGCTTCATCATATCCACTTCCCATAGTTTCGTTGCGTCCGGAACGCGGAAGCAGCTCACGACACCGTACGCCGAGGTCAGGTAGAGGCGGTCCCCGTCGATAGTGGGCGTCGAGCGAGACATGGGAGCTTGCCTTTCATCGGTTTCCTTGCCGTAGGCTACCTTCCTCTTGACGTTACCCTCAAGATCCAGCAGGTAGAGATAACCCTGACCGTCCTTCTCTTTCCCGGTAAGGAAGATCGTGTCGTTAACGACCGACACCGAGGAGTACCCTTTCCCGAGCCCCTTGGTTACCCACATAACGGGAGGTCCTCCCCGGGGCCATTCTTTGAGAAGCGCTGATTCTTGAAACCGCCCGTCTCTGCCTGGACCCCGGAATTGGGTCACGTCTTCGGCTCGGGCTGCACCGATCATACAAACCAGAATCGTGACAAGTACCAACGGTCTTTTCATTTTCGCTAGCTCCTTGAAAGGTACGCACTGTCTCCGGTACCGGTCATCCTCTTAAGGCGGGTTGAAGATGCCCAAACCACGCGCTCAATATATCACGGAAGCCGGGGAACTGGCAAACGGTGAGTCCTGCAATCACAGCAGGTTGAACTATTCTCTCAGAAAAGCTAAAATATCTGCAGGTAGCGGAGACTTGGGCCTTGCCGCAAGGCGGCCTGCGCGTCGGGCAATCCACCCAGAAGTGAACTAGGGTGAGTGTCTAGCGGACTCCAATGAAAGGGTGACGGTCCGTTCGCGGGCCACGAACGGAGGATGATTGTGATTAGGAAGACATCGTTGAGTAGGCCCAGTTGGGTAGTCGCAGTGTGTCTACTGGTGGTGTGCACGCCCGCCACGGCGGATTGGCCCCAGTTCCAGGGAGTCAACCGTGACGGTCGTTCCCTTGAGCGTGGAATTTCGCGCACCTGGCCTGAGAAGGGTCCCAGAGTATTATGGTCCGCTCGCCTGGGTCCCGGTTTTGCCAGCCCTGCCGTTGTGGATGGCGAGGTCTATGTTCTCGACCGGATCGATGATAAGAAAGACGTGCTCCGATGTCTCGACCTGAAAACAGGCAGGGAGTTGTGGACCTATGCGTACGACGCGCCGGGCCGCACCGGACAGAACGGATCGCGCGGTACGCCTACCGTGGACGCAGACCATGTGTACGCGGTTGGAATGCTGGGGAATATGACATGCGTAGACCGCAAGACCCACGAGCTGGTGTGGCAGAAGCATCTACTTAAAGAGTTCAACGCGCAAATGTCCAGCTGGGGCGTCGCGCAGAATCCGGTGTTGTACAGAGATCGAGTAATAGTTGCGCCGCAAGGGCCGGACGCTTTTGTGGTAGCCTTCGACCGGAAAACGGGGGCGGAGGTCTGGCGTTCTGAGGGGCTGGGTCGCCTCGGCTTCTGTTCGCCCGCCGTTGTAACGCTGGGCGGGGTGGAGCAAGTTGTGATGATCGCTGCTTCTGTCGGAACGGACGAGGAAGTGAAATCGCCAGGAAAGGTGGCCGGACTCTCGCTGGAGGACGGCACGGTTCTCTGGACTTACGAGGGATGGTCGTGTAGCATACCAATTACTTTTCCAATGCAGTTGCCCGGCGACCGGCTGTTTGTGACAGGCGGCTACGGCGCTGGTTCTGTTATGCTTAAAGTCACGCGCGACGGCGACGCTTTTGCGGTCAGGGAGCTTTTCCGGCTGGACATGAAGGAGTGCGGCAGCCAGATCCATCAACCTATCCTGCACGAGGACCATCTCTATTTGAACAGCAACTCCAATGAACGTGAGGACGGCCTGCTGTGCGTGACGCTGGACGGGAAAGTGCTATGGCGTACGTCCGACACGGACGGGCTGCCGACGTTCGAGCGGGGCAATCTGTTGTTTGCGGACGGCCTTATCATTAGCTTACACGGCAAGAGAGGCACCTTGCACCTTGTTGAACCTTCCCCTGACGGTTACAAGGAACTGGCCAAGGCCAAGCTGTTTTCCGGAAGTAAGATGTGGGCGCCCATGGCGCTGTCGCGAGGCAAGCTGCTCGTCCGGAACCAGAAAGAATTGAAATGCGTTGACCTCCGGAATCCTTGATGCGGAGACGAACTCGAACCTAAAGGTGCGCCGTAGCCGCCCGCCCCGCGTCGGGCGGCACGGCATCTCAGGCTAATAGTCCGCCTTATGAGAGCAAAATCAATTGTCATGAGCGGCGGTGCTCGGAACAGGACAGCTCTTGTTGTCACGTCGGTTCTTAGCACGGGAACGGCCCTGTTCTTCCTGACTCTCTGGCTCTCCTACGACCCTGCTGCGAACCTCACTGTCAATCTGCCAGGGACGGACGGACGACCCGCCGTCATGGAGACGCCTGAAGAACTCATCGATCTGCAGGGCATCTTACGGCAGTTTGACGGAGTTCCCGCCGACCTCGCGGGTGAGTGGACGCGTTTTCGCGGGCCCGATTTCGACAACATCTGCAAAGATCGCGTACCGTTAGCTGACTCGTGGGCAGAAGACGGTCCGGAGGTCCTATGGTCCGTCGGCCTGGGCGAGGGCCACGCGGCCCCTGTCGTCCTCAACGGCCGCGTCTACCTGATTGATTACGACGAAACGGCCCGAGCCGACGCCGTGCGCTGTTTCTCGTTGGCTGACGGCAAAGAGATTTGGCGTCGGTCCTATGCTGTTAACGTCAAACGGAACCACGGTATGTCGCGTACGGTACCCGCAGTTACGGAGAAACATGTTGTGACGATCGGTCCCCGGTGCGACGTCGTGTGTCTCGACTCGATGACGGGCGAGTTCCGCTGGGGTATTGACTTGCAGAAAGAGTACGGAACGACGGAACCGTTGTGGTACACGGGACAGTGCCCGCTGATTGAGGGGGATCGCGTCGTTCTCGCGCCGGGCGGTCCGGACACGTTGATGATGGCGGTGGACTGCGAAACGGGCTCGGTGGTCTGGAAGACACCTAATCCTAATGGATGGAACATGTCTCACTCGTCCATAGCGCCGATGACAATCGCCGGGACGAGGATGTATGTTTATTGCGCGATTGGGGCGACGGTCGGCGTGGCGGCCGAGGGTGAGCGTAGCGGTGAGCTGCTTTGGGAGGCGCCGTGGAACGCGCGTGTGGTCGCTCCGTCGCCGGTAGGATTGGGAGACGGCAGGATCTTCCTTACGGCGGGCTACGGCTTGGGCAACATGATGTTGAAGGTTGAGAAGAAGGAAGGCGCGTTCTCAGCCGAAGTGCTCTTCAAGAAACCGCCGACGGAGGGACTGTCGTGCGAGCTGCAGACGCCCATATACTATGAAGGGTTGCTTTACGGTATCATGCCCAAGGATGCGGGCGCGCTGCGGGAACAGTTTGTCTGTTATGACACCGACGGGACGCTGGTTTGGTCGAGCGGAAAGGACAAGCGATTTGGATTTGGTCCGTTCGTTTTGGCCGACGGGAAGTTCTACGCCCTGAGCGACGACGGCTTACTGCGATTGCTCAAGGTGAGCCACACCGAGTATGTCCAGCTCGAGGAAGCGCAGGTCCTCGACGGACATGATGCCTGGGGACCGATAGCCATCGCCAACGATCGGATGCTGCTTCGGGATTCGAAAAGGATGGTGTGCATCAACGTCGGTGCCGCAGAGCGAGGTGCCTGAGCCATGAGTGACCCACGAGAGAAACTGATTCCTTCCTGGCTGTGGGGTGCGGCCGGGGTCGTCGTTGCAGTTCTGGTTGTGCTTCTGCTGGTCGGCAATCGACACCCGGAGCCGAGTGAGGCGTTTAGGTATGAAGTTGCTAGATTTCAGGAGGTTGATCCCTCGCAGGTCATCTTTCGAGAAACAGGAAAGCTGACTCCCGGCCTTGAGCATCTGACCGCCCTCGCCGTGGGACCGGATGAGAAGGTCTATGTGGTCGGCGACAAGGAGATCGTTGTCTACGATCTCGACGGGGCCGAGTTGGCGCGACTGGATCTTGCACGGACACCCGACTGCGTCGCTGTGGCCTCTGACGGCGACATTCTGCTGGGCATGCGCAGCCACATCGAGGTGATCGATGATGCGGGGAGCACGAAATCCGTGTGGGGTGACTTGGGGGAACGCTCGTACATCACCTCGATCGCAGTTGATGAGGACGAAGCGTACGCAGCGGACGCAGGGCAGCGCGTTGTGCTCAGGTTTGACCGTTCCGGCCAGCTCCTGGGACGTATTGGTGAAGAGGACGCCGCGCGGGATATCCCCGGGTTCATCGTCCCCAGCCCTTATTTTGATGTAGCCTTTGACCCGCAAGGGTCCTTATGGGCGGTGAATCCCGGCCGGCATGGACTGGAGAACTACCGTGCCAACGGTGATTTGGTTTCCTCCTGGTACCGGCCGGCGATAGATGCAAGCGGGTTCTGCGGCTGCTGCAATCCTTCCCACATCGCCTTCCGCGGCAACGGTTCGCTTGTGACGACGGAAAAGGGGTTGGCGCGGGTCAAGCTCTACTCCCCGGATTGGAGGCTGCTGGGTTTTGTGGCTGCTCCGAGCGCATTCGAGGAGGTCCCGGCGGGGGCGCTGTCGTGCGAGGTGGAGACGCCGCTCGTAGACCTTGCTGTGGATCAGCGTGGCCGGGTTTTGGTGCTGGATGCCAGGCAGCGCACGGTCCGGATCTTCGAGGCGATCGAGAAGGAGGCCGTATGAAACAGAAGTGCATCACACGAGGAGAGTTCGTGCGGGGCGCCGTGCGTGCGGCACTTTTAGCGGCCCTCGCTGGATTGTGCGCGGTTTGTTCAAGACGGCGGCCACCGGGGGCCTCATGTAACCTTCCGGATGCATGCCGCAGATGCCGGGTAGCGGACGAGTGTTCCATACGCAGAACACAGGGTAGGCGGTGGCGGTGAACGAGTCCATAAAGAAGATACGCAGGCGCGATTTCATGAGGGTGGCGACCGCTGCTGCGGCCGGGGGTATTGCCTGGCGGGGAATACGCCGGGCGTCCGGCTCAACCGTGTGGCAGCTTGACCCGGAGAAGTGCGTGCAGTGCGGCCGTTGCTCGACACACTGCGTGCTCAATCCGTCGGCGGTCAAATGCATCAACTCGTACGAGATCTGCGGTTATTGCGACCTGTGTCCGGGATACCTGCGCCCTGGCGCTAAACTGGACACAGGTGCGGAAAGCCAGCTGTGTCCGGTTTCCGCGATCAAACGGAAGTTTATTGAGGATCCATATTTTCAGTATGTGGTTGATGAAGAGCTGTGCGTCGGTTGCGGGAAATGTGTGAAGGGCTGTGCCCGGTTTGGCAACGGTTCGCTGTACTTGCAGGTCAAGCGTGACCTGTGCGTCGATTGCAACGAATGCGAGATCGCTCGGGGGTGCCCTGCGGAGGCGTTCCGGCGTATTCCGGCTGAGGTCGGCTACCTCCTCAAGACAAGCCAGAAGGGAGCGTCGAGGGAGACATGAGGGTTTTGCGGACACTCCTTGTGGCGTTGGCGCTTTTCTCGGGCGTGACCGGCGTTGCCTTCTCGCAATTCCGCTTTCCCATGCCGGAGTTCGAGTCCGGATATCAGCACCCGCAGATGCACCTGCCTCTGCCCAAAGCAGGCGCCGATCTGATTGACATGGCCGTCCTTTTCTGCGTGTTATCTCTGAGCGCCTTTGTGGTCTTGAAACACCGTTCACGGCGAACCATCTTCATGCTGGCCGTTTTCTCCGCGCTCTACTTTGGGTTTTGGCGCAAAGGCTGCGTGTGCTCGGTAGGTTCGGTGCAGAACGTGGTGGAAGCGGTAATAAACGGGGCGGAGGCTGTTCCTGTCGTCGTGCTAGTCTTCTTTGTTCTCCCGCTGCTGTTCGCGCTTTTCTTTGGCCGGGTGTTTTGCGCCTCCGTCTGCCCGTTGGGCGCGCTGCAGGAGATTGTCGCGATCCGTCCCATACAGCTGTCACGGCCGGTTGAGGCCGTGCTGAGTCTCGTTCCATATGCGTACCTCGGGCTCACGGTGCTGTCGGTGGCGACGGGCGCCGGATTCCTGATCTGCCGGTATGATCCGTTCGTTGGCTTCTTCCGCCTGGGGGCCAGTTTCAGCATGTTTCTTGTAGGCGGCATATTCTTGGTGGCGGGCGTCTTCATTGGACGTCCATACTGTCGGTTCCTTTGCCCGTACGGCGTGCTGCTCAGCTGGATGTCGCGGTTTTCGAAGTGGCATGTTACGATCGCGCCCGCGCAGTGTGTCCAGTGCCGTCTCTGCGAAGATTCATGTCCGTACGGAGCAATCAACACGCCGACGCCGGAGGACCGCCCGATAACCCGGCGCGAGGGGGCCAAACGGATCGGCTTCCTGTTGTTGATTACACCCCTTATAACTGCTCTTGGGGCCTGGACCGGGTCAGCTTCGCATGAGGTGTTGGCACGAGTCCATCCCACGGTGCAGCTGGCCGGGCGAATAGCTGCTGAGGAGCGCGGCATCTACTCAGACATGACGGTGGCGAGCGAAGCCTTCCGCAGCGGCGACAAGACAATCCCCGAACTCTATCAGGAAGCCCGGACCGCGGTCGAGGGATTCCGTCATCCGTCAGCGTGGTTCGGCGCTTTCTTGGGGATTGTGATAGCCGGCAAGCTGATAGCCCTTACGGCGGTACGCGGCCGCACGGATTATGAAGCTGATCGAGGTGCTTGTGTGAGCTGTGGGCGCTGTTTCGTTTATTGTCCAGTGGAGGAAGAGAATGGCGTCAAGGGAGAACAAGAAAAAGCGGTTCGAGAGTAACGAGTCGGCGAGGCGTCTGGCAACGGCGGTTGCCGTGGTGTCAGGGTTGTTCTCTTTCATTGTATGTATCCTTCTCATTGCACACTGCGCCCAGATGAGGGCCATGAAGCCGCTGGACGACCCGGTGCTGCTGCAATTGCGTCAGCAACTCGCCGACGCGCCCGTGCCGAACGAGGAACTTGTAGAACACATTCGCGCGTTGGATTTGCTGGCCAGGAAAGCCTTCTTCACCAGCCAGGCACATTTACGCATGGGCGGCCATCTTTTACTTGGCGGGGTGGTTGTGTTACTGATATCTCTGAGACTTTCTGCGCGATGGAGAGCTCGGCCGCCGGTTCCTGGAGACGAAGATCTCTCCAAAGAGTACTGGCGTTCTGGCACGCGAGCCAAGGAACTCATTGCATTTGCGGGAGTACTGCTCGTAATCGCAGCTTTACTGGCTGCCTATATGACACCAATGCGGATTCCGGATCTTCCACTTAAAGAGGCACGGCAGGTTCCCGCGGTCAAGTTCCCCGACTGGGAGACCATTCGCCAGAACTGGCCTTCCTTTCGGGGCCCCGGCGGATATGGTGTTGCGTATTACACGAATGCCCCGGCAGATTGGGATGGCGAATCCGGGCGGAACATTCGGTGGAAGGTGGAGGTGCCGCTGCCCGGGTTTAATTCACCGGTTGTGCGGGGTGACCGTCTGCTGCTCAGCGGTGCAACTGAGGAGATAAGAGAGGTTTACTGTTACAACACCGACACGGGTGAGCTGGTGTGGAAGCGGCCGGTAGAGAATCTGCCCGGGACACCGGAGAAAGCGCCCGAGGTTGGCGAAGACACCGGATACGCGGCGCCGACCATGGCGGTACACGGAGACCTGGCTTTCGCCATTTTTGCGAACGGGGACCTGGCGTGCTTCGACCTGGACGGCAACCAGCGGTGGGGTCTCAACGTGGGCGTGCCTGACAACCACTACGGCCACTCGTCATCATTAATCGCTTACGAGAGCCTTCTTCTCGTGCAATATGACGACAACAGTGAAGCCAGACTGATGGCGTTCGATGTCGAGACGGGGGCGCGCGCTTGGACGGTGCCGCGCAAGCAGATTTCATGGTCGTCGCCGGCGTACATACATACTCCGCTGGGAGTCCAATTGATACTCAACGCCGAGGAGGATGTCGACGCATATGATCCAAGGTCGGGAGCGTTGCTGTGGACGGAACAGTGCCTCGGCGGGGAGGTGGCGCCTTCGCCGGCATTCGGCGGGTCGACCATTTTCGTCGCAAACGAGTACGCCGTTGCTAGCGCTATCCGCCTGGACACGTCGGGAGGTACCACGCAGACTGAAGTTGTCTGGCAATGGGACGAGAGCCTTCCGGAGGTGGCGAGCCCCGTGGCGACCGATGAGCATTGCTACATTGCGACCTCCATGGGGGAGATAGTGTGTTTGGATATCGAGACCGGCGCCAAAGTGTGGAGCCACGAATTCGACAAAGGATTCTATTCCTCGCCTATTCTCGTGGGCGACCGGATCTACGCCCTCGACCGGGCGGGCACGATGCACATCTTCAAGACGGGGGCCCAGTTTGAGCTGATAGGCTCCCCAAAACTGGCCGAGCCGACTGCCACCACGCCCGCCTATCTCGACCGTCGCATTTACCTGCGTACTGACAAGCATATCATCTGTATTGAGGAAACCAGTGAGTAACGCGATTGATATAGCCGAGGTCGACCGGATTGTCGAGAACGTGGGTCGTGGTGCGGAGGCGGTCATTCCGCTGCTGCAGGCTATCCAGGGCCGGTACCGCTATCTCCCGGATGAGGCGTTGCGGCGCGTGTGCGACACGACGGACATCACCCCGGCGGCGATGGAGAGTGTGGCGACCTTCTTTTCGCAGTTCCGCCGCACACCGGTCGGCAAACACATTATCAGTGTGTGCGACGGTACCGCATGCCACGTCAAAGGTGCGCCCGCGGTCCACGACGCCATCGCACGCCATTTGGGCATCGGGTCGGGCGAGGACACCGACGCCGGGGGCCTCTTCACGCTCGAGAGAATCGCCTGCCTCGGTTGCTGTACCCGCGCGCCGGCTGTCCGGATCGATGACGTGGTTTACGGTCACCTGCGCCCCAACACAGTGCCGCAGATGTTGAAGGATTTCCTGGAGCACGAAGCCGACAGGCAAGAGGAACGCCGTGAGCCCACGCGAGAAGCGGATGTGGCTTCGGGCGAGATCCGCATTGGATTGGGATCGTGTTGCGTAGCGGGCGGCAGCGAGAAGATTCGGCAGGCGCTGGAGGATGTCCTTCTGGATATCCAGTCTGATGTACGCGTGAAGCACGTGAGTTGCGTGGGCATGTGCCACCAGACGCCCATGCTTGAGATCCTGCTGCCCGGGCTGCCACCGAGGCTATACGCAAAAGTGAAACCGGAGGACGTGTATGGCATCGTAACGCACCACTTTGCGCCCCGCACGCCCCTCATACGCGCCCGCACCTCTGTGACCCGTTGGCTCGAGCGGCTCTACACGGATGATGGGCGCGGCGTGCTCGCAAGGTATTCGATCGACGTACGTGACAAACCGGTGGAAGATTTTCTTTCCTCACAGCGCCGCCTCGCTACGGAACATTGCGGCGAGATCAGTCCAACCGATATCGAGGAGTACCGACGCCTGGGCGGATTCGAGGCCTTGCGCAAATGCATGCCGGACATAACCGGGTCGGCGTTGTCGCCGCACGAAATCATAGAGACTATCCGGCGCAGCGGGTTGCGCGGACGCGGCGGCGCCGGTTTCCTGACCGCTGGGAAATGGGAAGTTGTTCGGGAGGCCTTCGGTGATCGGAAGTACATTATCTGCAACGGGGATGAAGGCGATCCGGGCGCGTTCATGGACCGGATGATACTGGAGTCATATCCGTACCGGGTGATAGAAGGGATGCTGATCGCGTCCCTGGCCGTCGGCGCGCACGAAGGCATATTCTATATTCGGGCGGAGTATCCTCTTGCGGTACGCCGTGTACGCGCGGCGATTGACGTCTGCGAAAGAGAGGGTCTACTCGGTGAAGATGTGCTCGGCAGCGGCCATGCGCTTCACCTGCGGGTGATGGAGGGGGCGGGCGCGTTCGTGTGCGGGGAAGAGACGGCGCTGATCGCATCGCTGGAGGGTCGGCGCGGTTCCCCGGCGTATCGACCCCCGTACCCTGCACAGAAGGGACTTCACGGTCTCCCAACGTTGGTGAATAACGTGGAGACTTTCGCTCTGGTGCCGTGGATTATTCGGCACGGGGCCGATGACTTTGCGTCACTTGGAACCGAGAGCAGCACAGGGACCAAGGTGTTCTCACTTGCGGGAAAGACCAACCGTGGGGGCCTCATTGAAGTACCGATGGGCGTGACGATACGTCAGATTGTTGAGGAGATAGGTGGCGGCGTGCCGAATGGGACGTACAAGGCGGTCCAGGTAGGCGGTCCTTCCGGCGGGTGCATTCCGGCGAGCCTTGGCGATACCCCGGTCGACTTCGAAGCACTGACCGAGGTCGGCGCCATGATGGGTTCCGGTGGCTTCGTAGTCCTGGACGAATCCGACTGCATGGTGGAAGTCACCCGTTATTTCCTATCGTTCACGCAGCTTGAATCGTGCGGCAAATGTACGCCGTGCCGGGTGGGTACCAGACGCATGCTTGAGATACTAAATCGCCTGTGCGACGGCGGAGGCAAACAGGGCGATATTGAGAAGCTGGAGCGTCTGGCAAGGGTCGTGAAGGCACAGAGCCTGTGCGGGCTTGGTAGTACCGCACCTAATCCCGTGCTCACAACCGTCCGCTATTTCCGCGATGAGTTTGAAGCTCACGTCCAGGGCCGTTGTCCTGCGCGCAAGTGCAAGGGCCTAATAACATACACGATTACGGACCGCTGCAACGGATGCACCAAGTGCGCCCAGGAATGTCCGGTGGGAGCTATTGCGATGAGACCATATGAACAGCATGAAATCGACTCGACGTTGTGTGTCCGTTGCGACAACTGCCGCCAGATCTGTCCTGTAGACGCCGTTGATGTGGAATAGCTGAATATGCCGAAGTTGACGATCGACGGGAAAAGCGTGGAGGTGGCCGAGGGTTCGACCCTGCTTCATGCCGCGGAGCAGGCGGGCGTCGAGATCCCCACGCTCTGTCACGCGCCCGATGTGCGCCCGCTTACTTCGTGCATGGTCTGTGTTGTCGAAGAGACCGCGAGTCAGCGGTTGCTACCCGCCTGTTCCGCCCCGGCGGAGGATGGGATGGTCATCGAGACGACGAGCGAGCAGGTCCGTTCGGCGCGGCGGGAGGTGCTGCAGCTGCTCCTGAGCGAGCACGTCGGCGACTGCGAGGCCCCATGTCGGCGGACTTGTGCGGCATCCATGGATATTCCGTTGATGTTACGTCACGTCAAGAAAGGCGACATGGAGGCGGCTGCGCGGATTGCACGACGCGACCTGGTGCTCCCTGCTACCTTGGGCTGGGTCTGCGCTGCGCCCTGCGAGAAAACCTGCCGCCGAGGCGCATACGACGAGCCGATCTCCATCCGTGAGCTTCACCGCCGCACGGCCGAAGAGGCCCTTGAAGACGGAGTGCCGCCCCCTCGCTGCAGCCCCGCCACGGGCAAGAGAGTTGCCATCATCGGCGCAGGACCCGCCGGGTTGGCGGCGGCATGGGTGTTGCTCCGCCGCGGTCATGATTGCCACGTGTTCGAAAAGGCCGAGGAACCGGGCGGACGATTCCGGCGGTTTACGGAAGATGAGCTGCCCAGGCGCGTTCTTGACGCTGAAATCGGACTCTTGCGGACGATCGGGGTGACCTTCGAGACAAATTGTGAAATTGGGGTGGCACGCTCACTCAAACAGCTTGATGAAGAATACGATGCGGTCGTGGTGACCGCAGGAGAGCACAACGCCAATGATGCGAGAGGCCTGTTCACCGCGAGAGAGGCAGAGGCTCCAGTGCGCGCCGTCGCTAACGGAAAGGCCGCCGCCGAACTGGCCGATAGTTGGCTGAAGTCGGGCACGTCGCAGAGGAACGGAAAACCTTTTGATTCGCGAATAGGGCGGTTGGATGCTGCGACCCTCGAAAGGTACGTTGTCAACCGTGTGGACGAGGCCTCGCTGGCGCGCTCGCGCGACGGCGGGCGGCCCCAAGAGGAGGCAGCACGTTGTCTCCATTGCGACTGCAGAGCTCCAGTCTCCTGTAAACTGAGACAGTACGCCACAAGATACGGCGCAAAGCCGGGCACCGACCGCGGATTCGAGCGCCCTCTGCTCGAGATCGTCCAGCGATACGCCGAAGTGCTGTTCGAACCGGGGAAATGCATCCGGTGCGGACTCTGTGTCGAGATTACGCGTAATGCAGGTGAGAAACTTGGACTCACTTTCGTGGGTCGGGGCTTCAATGTTCGGGTCGCGGTTCCGCTGGGAGGCACCCTGGAAGAGGGGCTCCGGATCTCAGCCCGGCGCTGCGTTGAAGCGTGCCCGACGGGAGCTCTGGCGTTCCCGGATCAGGAAGAGCGAGAGCTATGCGAATAGTCCATATCATACCCGGCACTGGCGGTACCTTTTACTGCCAGAACTGTGTGCGGGACGCAGCGTTGGTGCAGGCACTGCACGCACAGCGGCATGACGTGCTCACGATTCCGCTGTATCTGCCGTTATTCGCCAGCGCTAGTGTACTCACGGCCGATGTCCCCTTGTTCTTTGGTGGCGTAAACGTGTATTTGCAGCAGCGTTTCAGCATATTCCGGAAAACCCCTCGCTGGTTGGACCGTCTTTTCGACGCGACATGGATACTGAGGCGCGCGGCACGTCGTGAAGGCTCGATCAGCGCCGCAGAACTCGGCCCGATGACGCTCTCCATGCTGAACGGACCGCAGGGCAACCAGCGCAAAGAGCTGGACCGTCTCGTAACCTGGATAAGGGAGCGGGAGCGTCCGGACGTCATCCACATTTCCAACGCACTGCTTCTGGGTCTGGTGGGAGAACTCAGGCGGACTCTCCAGGTGCCTATCGTCTGCTCGCTTCAGGATGAGGACACGTGGATTGACGCGATGAGAACTCCGTATGCTCGGCTATGTTGGGACGCCATGGCGGAACGGGCCTCGGATGTCGACGCCTTTGTGGCGGTCAGTCAATGGTACGCAGAGCAGATGGCCGTGCGACTGCGGATGCCCCGCGACCGAATCAAGGTCGTCCCGATCGGGATAGATCTCGAGGATGTTGAACCGGCGCAGTTGCCGTTCGATCCACCGGTGATTGGTTACTTGTCCCGGATGAGCGAGTCCCAGGGACTTGGTCTGTTGGTGGACGCGTTCATTGAGCTTAAGCAGGACGCGCGGTTGCGCGATCTACGGCTCAAGGCCACCGGTGGAATAACAGCGGCGGACAGGGCGTTCGTCTCGGGTTTACGGAGGAAACTGAGGCGGCACGGCATGCATGACCACGTCGAGTTTATGTCTGATTTTGAGAAACCCAAACGGCGAGACTTCTTGCGTTCCATCACCGTCCTCTCCGTGCCGGTGGTTCGCGGCGAGGCTTCTGGGGAATTCATGCTGGAGGCACTGGCCTTCGGCGTACCGGTCGTTCAACCATGTGCAGGGAGCTTTCCCGAACTCGTCAACGACACTGGGGGCGGTCTGGTGTATGCTTTGGACGAGGAAGACGGTCTCGTCAAGGCTTTAATGAAGCTCCTGCTCGACCCGGGCTACTCGATCAAGCTTGGACAGCAGGGACGCGCGGCCGTCTATGACCGATATGGTATAGACCGCATGGCCGGCGACATGCTGGCTGTATACCAGTCGCTTGAGGCTAAGTCATCGACATGAAAAACGCTCGAACGTTGTGGTACCTCGTCATCATTCTCATCATCGTGACTGCGGGTGTGGCGGCCTGGATCATGTACGCGAACCGTCCCGAAGTACCGGTTTCGGCCGGCGACGCGGATTCGAGGGTCCCTGATGCCACTCCCGGCGACAAACAGGATGCCCAACGACCGCAGGAAACCGGCGAGTGGAACACGTACCACGGCGACGCTGCCCTCAGCGGAGTGGCATCCGCCGCGCTGCCTGACCGACTCGCCCCATTGTGGCGTTTCCGGGCCGGTGCCGCCGTCCGCACAACGCCGGTTGTTGCTGCAGGACGAGTGTTCATCGCAAATGCCAAAGGAGAGATCCTTGCCGCAGACCTGAACGGCGAACTGCTATGGTCTGTCGCGCTGGTAAGGGGCACGAGAGCGGACGGTACGCCGCACGAAGAGATCATTGACGCACCGTTGGCCTGTTTTGATGGCTTAGTGTTGGCGGGTACGGCTGACGGCACGCTATATGCCCTGGACGCCGTTACTGGAGAAGAGAAGTGGCGGTACGAGGTGGGAGGATTGATTCTGGGTACGCCCAACAGACTCCTGGTTCCGGCAACCGATGAAGAGACCGAAC
>Ga0180438_10005957_pt1 | contig 16703 bp, 17 predicted proteins | sample SS_ome_12_FD_132455 | JGI IMG/M metagenome (GOLD analysis project Ga0180438, IMG submission 132455) | Hypersaline lake sediment archaeal communities from the Salton Sea, California, USA - SS_3_D_2 metaG | ecosystem: Environmental > Aquatic > Non-marine Saline and Alkaline > Hypersaline >...
ATGGACGGTTGCTATGTGGATGGTGAAAAGGTTATTCCTGATCCGCTTCGGCCATTTCGAGGATGGATTACGAGGGATGTTCTTGGCCCGTTCGTGGAGCTGGAACAGATTTGAAAACTGTTTCCCTCTATTTTTTTCAAGGGGCGCATTCATTCGTCGCGAACAATTCCGATTTTGCCTCTGCTCTCAAAGGGGAAAAGCACTTCTCCCATCACCGGCATCGATGTGGTAAAACGCACGTTTCCCTGGAACGCATACTCGAGCTCACTGTCTTGGGTCAGCAGGTTGTATACGGAACGGCCAATCTGAACAAAATTGAGAGAGATGGGGATGGAGATTTGCCCTTCGTCTTTCTCACTCACGTGCATGGGGGTGAGAGACCTTCCCGATATCCATTCAGCATCGTTCATCGTGAGCAGATACTCCAGGCTGCTCAAATCCAGGGAGAGAGGATTCGGATTTTCCAGGAGGACAATGAGGGTGAGGTCTGCAGTGGTGAGACCTATTCGTGCCAGTTTGAGAGATTTGACCCGGACAGAAGGAATCCTGAGCAGAGGCAATTCTCCTTCAGTGGTTACCGGTACTGTTACATCGCCGAGCACAGGAACCTGAAAGGAAAAGGAGAGCTTCAAACGATACTCTGCAGCATCCCTGCCGGTGAGTGCACGGAAACCCTCGTACAGATTTTTGTAGACGATGTTCAGCGGAAGCTCCACCGGGCTCGAACCTCCTGCCTGTATTTGCAAGCCGCTCTCCTGTACACCTGCGATGAACGAGCTTCCCTCAATGAGCAGGTCGTACTCGAACCTGCTCAGCCGGAGACCGACCGGATTGGGGTTTTTCACGGTAAGATTGCAGAGAAGATCAGCAGAAGTAAAGGAAAGCCTTTCGATCCTGATTTCCTGCACGGCCACCTCCGGTTTCCTGAACTTGGCGACATTGCTCAGAGTGGCACAGGAGGTGCAGAGGAGAAGGGATACGATACAAAGCAGCTGGCGCACATCTTTTATCCGCATTCGGTGCTCCTTGCGTTCGATTCTTGCATTCCGCTCAATAATATCACGTTTATACAAGGAAATCAACACGGGGAAAAGAGGTGGAGTAGCCGTGAAAAAAAGACTATACTTTGCATATAAAGAGCATTACACTAATATCTTAATTTGCAATTAAATACATGAACTCATACTAATCAAATTCATCAGGAGACATACAAAGGGAGAAACTGTATGAAAATCACCAGATTGTCCATTTTGATAATTGCGGGTGCTATACTTATTTCGTTTTTGCTTTCAAGTTGTGCGACAAAATCAAAGTCGGTGACGGAAGAACCAAAACCGGTCCAGCAGGAGACCCCTGTGGTCAAGGAAGAAAAGGCTGAAAAGGAAAAAGCCAAAAAGGAATCGGTTGAAAAAGAAGAGGTCATCGTGGCGGAAGAGCCGGATATATCCGTTGAGAAAAAAGTGGAAGAGCTGGCAATCGCCAAGGAAAAGCCTGCCAGGGCTGACAGCGATGGTGACGGTGTCTATGATGATGTGGACAAATGCCCTGGCACACAGAAAGGAGTCAAGGTCGACAGAAACGGCTGCCCGGAGAAAATCAGAGAGATCACCTCCTACGAGTTTACTGTCGAGTTCGACCTAGACAGCACAATGATCAGGAGGTCATACTATTCAAGTATACAGGAAGCTATCGATTTCATGAAGGAACACCCCGAAGCGGAGCTGGTGAGGGTGGTTATCGAAGGCCACGCGGATTCGACCGGTACCGACGCCTACAATTACAATCTTTCACTGCGCAGGGCTACCAGCGTCAAGCAATTTTTGATGCGGGAATTAAACGTCGATCCGGATATCGTACAGCTCCGTGCCTACGGCGAGCGCAAACCAATCGCGAGCAACAAAACAAAGCAAGGCAGACAGCGAAACAGGAGGGCCCTGATCACCTTCTCGATTCTCAGTTTTATTGATTGATTCGGCAACGATGTTCTTTCTGACTCTGTAACCTTTCAGGAGATTTCCATTTCACGGTCGCTATAGGAATGAACGTAACGGAATACGTTCTGTGACCGGGAAAGCCTCCACTGAACATACGGGTTGTAACTCTATGTTATTTTTACGGCTGATCGGCAAGCTTGCAAGACTGCTGCGTTCGGGAGAGTCTCCTGCCTCCATTGCAGCTGGATTCGTCATGGGCATGATGATCGGGTTTCTCTCTTTCAGGACTCTCTTTACTCCGTTCATAATCCTTCTCATCATCATTTTCAATGTCAACATATCTGCTGCGATCTTTGCCGCAGTGCTTTTTCGACTGATCGCATACCTTATTGACCCAGTGCTCCACTCTCTCGGCTACTTGCTCCTCGCTGACTTTTCTGTTCTGAGGGGCACATGGACTTTTCTGTACAATCTGCCTTTCTTTCGTCATACACGCTTCAACAACACCGTCGTGCTGGGAGGTCTTCTGATAGGGCTTGTTCTCATATATCCAGTGTTTATTGCGGTGAAGCGTTTACTCGTCGCGTATCGGGATAGATATCAGGAAAAGATCAGAAGGTGGAAGATAGTACAACTGCTCAGGGGTTCAAAGGTCTTTCAATTTCTTGGGGGCATACGGCACCCCTAGGGGAAAAAATGCTGCGAAAAAAAGGATTGATCATACTGGGGGCTATCGCGGCGCTGTCAGTGGCGATCAGCGTGCTGATTTCAGACGCCTGGGTTGAGCGGCGTATAGAGTCGTTCGGGAGCAGCATCGTAGGGGCGAAAGTAGAGCTCACTGGAATACGTTTTTCCCTTTTGAAATTGCATGTGCAGTGGAGAGGGCTTCAGGTTGCAGATCCAGACAACGGGTGGTTCAACCTGTTCGAAACAGGGCACTGTAAATTTAAAATCGATCCTGCGCCTCTCTTTGCGAGAAAGGTCATCATTGAGGATGTGCAGGTACAGGAGCTCCGTTTCAACACGGAACGAAAGACCGACGGCAGTCTGCCTGCGAGGAAGAAGGCTGACCCTGGCGAACCACCAGAGATTATTCAGAAAATGAAACAAAACCTCAAGGCAGAGCTCGAAAGGATGCCGGTATTCAACAGTTCAGAGTATGTGTTTTCAATAGATCCGGAATCGCTCTGGGAGAAACTCAGTCCTAAAAGCCCTGAAAGGATCAGAGGCCTTGTAGAGGGCTACGAGCAGAAGTTCTCCCGGTGGGAGAGAGAAATTCCAAACCTGCAGGAGCAGGAGGACCTGGAAGCGCTTACAGCGCGGCTTCAAGCCATTGACGTGAAGAAGTCCTCCACTCCAGTTGAGCTTCAGCAAAACCTGCGCACCGTGAATGAGGTTTCCAAAATTCTCGATGGTCTGAGAAACGAATATCAAAAACTCAGAACCGAATTCGAGCGAGATGTCGAGGATTTGCAGAGAGCCGAAAGCACGATCATCCTCGGGATAGAAGATGATCTGAACAGCGCGTTCGATTCAGTAGCGCCTCCAGCCATTTCAAACAGGAATGTTGCGATGTGGATCTTCGGAGAGAGGATCACAAGCCGCGTCGAGAAATTTGTGGGTTTTGTGGGAAAAGTGCGGACCTATTCAGAAAAAGCCAGGAGATTTATCCCACGCAAGGAAAAGACACCGAGACTTCGGGGACAGACCATTCGGTTTGAAGACAAAAACCCTCTTCCGAACTTCTGGATAAAACAGATTGCCCTCTCGGGTGTGAGCGCGACCGGAATACGTATGGAAGGGGCAATTGAGAACATTGTCACACAGCAGGATATAATCGACAGGGCGACTACCCTGAAGGTGAGTGGTGAGGGAAAAGGAGGTTCGGGTCTTCTGTTCGCCGGCTCGATTGATCACCGCGGAGAGAAGCCGAAGGAGTTGTTCACGCTCGAAATGCAGGGATTTTCTCTGGAAGGGACCGATTTTTCACCATTTCCCCTCCTTCCATCGAAATTCAGCGGAGGGGAGGGGCGCCTGAGTGCGACTGTCGCGTTTGAAGGCTCTGATTTACGGACTGCGGTGACCTTCTGGGGGAGCGGTCTTCGGTTTGCCCCTGAAGAGCATGATGCGGCTGTTTCACCGGCACTCAACCTGCTCCGCAGTGAATTGGCTGATTCCATCCAGGACCTCTCGGTCGCCGTCACGGTGATCCAGAATCCGGCTGAGTTCCGTCTGAAACTCTCAAGCAGCATCGATGAGCTGGTTGTTGGAAGAGCAATCCATCTCATGAGGGAGGAGCGTGAAAAGGCACGGGAGGTTTTAGAGGAAAAACTCAAGGAAAAGACCAGCGAATACACCGGAACACTCGAAGAAATGAAAGTGAAGCGGGTGGGGGAGCTCGCGAATGAGTTCGAAGATATCGATCTGAGCATCAAAAGCGTCCGGGAACTGGCGCTGCAGAAGCAGCAGGAGATAGAGGAGAGAGCCCGGATTTTACTGAAAGAAAAGCAGGACACTGCAGGGGAGAAGCTCCGTAAACAGCTGTTGAACCTCGGACAGTGAGAATATCCGGGTACATCAACGATGGCATGAAGTTATCGTGACCGGGAAGATATTCAATGAATGATTGGAGTCGCAGGTGATGGGTATCGGCAGGGAGTTCGTCGAAAAAACAAAGTATCATCACCTCAGCCCTTCCGATCAGACGAGGGGGATGCCACCGCCGCAGGTTGAGCTGGGACAAAAAAGCGGTGAAAGACTTCTTGCACTTCCAGATCCCACGGGAGTACTTGCTTCTGATGTGCATGCACTCGATGCAATAGAAAGACGGGTAAGTGTGCGACGGTACAGTCAAAAGGCGCTCTCCCAGGAAGAGCTTTCCTCCCTGCTCTGGCACACTCAGGGTGTGAAGGAGATCGTGCAGGGGTATGTGACCCTTCGAACGGTACCGTCTGCTGGTGCCCGTCATGCCTTTGAATCCTACTTGCTCATCAACCATGTTGCCGGGCTGACCCCGGGCCTGTACCGCTATCTGGCAACAAAGCACGGAATCATCCCAACAGAGCTTGGAGAAGAATCTGCTGATCTCGTCACTGCGGCCTGCTTTGGACAGGATTTCGTGAAAGCCTCGGCAGTAACCTTCATTTGGACCGCAGTCGTCTATCGGATGACATGGCGGTATGGGGAGAGGGGCTACAGATATTTGTATCTTGATGCGGGCCACCTGTGCCAGAATCTGTACATTGCAGCGGAATCGATCGGGTGCGGGGTCTGTGCCATTGGAGCCTTTTCAGACGACGAAATGAACCGTCTTCTCGGACTCGACGGTGTGGAGCAGTTCGTCATCTACCTGGCTGCGGTGGGGAAAAAGCGCGATGAAGGGTACAAATGAAAGGGAAACAGCCCTCGAAAAAGAAACGGGGGAAAACAGCCCGTGAGGAGCTTATCGCAGAACTCACCAGAATGATAAAGGACATCGATGAGGAAGGATTGATCTTTCTCATCGAGCAGGCGAACGTGCTGCTCTACAACATGCGGGTCAAAAAGATCAACCGGAAGATCGCAGAGACTGCAGGAAAGAAAGGGGAGAAGGGTGGGGTCTCCACCGACGAGAGGAAGCTGATCGATATCGAAGAGTCTCAGGACGGTAAATTTTTCTACATCATCGTGAATCAAAACAGGATCTTTTTCACCCTCGAAGAGATGAGGAGCCTCGTTCGTATCTGTCATGCTTCCAGTGACGAGACGGACGCATCTCAGCGCCTCTATAACTGGCTCTCACGGAACAGAAAAGATTTTCTCATTGACGGAGAAATCGGGAGCAGCAGAAGCCGCTCTCTCTCGCAGTTGTACAGCAGGATCGTACGCACCTATAAGGTGAAACAAAAGTAGCTTTTTTCCTTCCGGTGCGGAAATCGGGACAAGATGGGCACACGGGAACGAACGGGAGCGGTCATTTCTATCACCATTGCGACGATTTTTTGGGGAACCACCTACCCGGTTGTGAAGTTCGGTCTCAAGGAGATGCATTTTGCACCCCTTGCATTTCTCTCTCTGCGCTTCGCCGCTGCTGTGCTCTCACTTCTGCCTCTTCTCTTTGTAAGGAGAATACGCAGGGAGGTTTTGTGGTCTCTTCCCCGTTTTCCTATCCTTCTGCTTGGCACGCTGAATGGAATTGCCTGCACCCTTCAGTTTTCCGGTCAGGTGTTCACCACGTCTGGTGTTGCGACGATAATGATCAACACCTACATACTCTTTACCCTTCTGTTTGGACGAATGTTCCTGGGAAGGAAAATCAACAACAAGAAGAAACTGGCAGTGCTCTTGGGATTTCTCGGTGTGGTAGTAATCGCCATGGGGGACCTCATCAATTTGAAAGGAGGGGAGACTTCCCCGTATGGTGTACTCCTGACCCTTGGTGCAGGCGTCTGTGCAGGATTGTACGTGACCTTCAGTGAAAAGGTCTATGACGTCAGGTACGGTGGCGAGCGTCTCAGCCCGGTGAGCATATTCTTCTCTTCTACCGTCTACTCGATATCATTGATTTTTCTCACCGGCCTCCTGTTGAATGACCTTCCGCGGGTTTCATCCCTTTCGATGAACGATCTGTTACCTGTTCTCTATCTCGGTATTCTCTGCACCTCGGGTTCTTTCATCCTGTATCTCATCACAGTGCGGGATGTGGGAGCAGTGAACACCGCAGTATTCATGCTGCTGCAGATTGTGGTGAGCATACTGGCTTCGTTTCTGCTGCTCGGAGAGGTGCCGAACCTCTTCATGATTCTCGGTGCACCCCTGATTTTTCTTGCGATATACCTCACAAGTTGAAGGCCTTGCAGCGGGGCAGGGTGGTACAGGTGAAATGCATTTCTCTTTCGCAGTTGAAAAAAACCATCCAGAGTTTATAATTATAGCCTGATTCCCACATCTGTTTTTTCAGAAAAAGGAGGTTTTTCAATGTCAGATCTGAATGTCGACAAGTCAGGTTGCCAGGAACCTGAATTTTATGAACCGGGTGAAGATGTGCGGCAAAGGGCCCATATCAATGAATATGAATCGATGTACCGGCGCTCTATTGAGAACAGAGTTGAATTCTGGGCCGAGCAGGCAGAATTTCTCAACTGGTATCGAAAATGGGATGAGGTGTTTGATGACCGCAAGAGACCGTTCTTTAAATGGTTTGTTGGTGGAAAAATCAACATTGTGCACAACGCGATCGATCGACATTTGACGACATGGAGGCGCAATAAACTGGCAATAATCTGGGAGGGTGAGCCAGGCGACATGCGCTCTTTCTCCTACCATGCGTTGAATCGAGAAGTCTCGAAGTTCGCAAACATTCTCAAAAGCATGGGTATAAAAAAAGGGGATATTGTGACTATCTATATGCCGCAGATTCCAGAATTGGCATTTGCAATGCTCGCATGTGCAAAAATCGGCGCTGCACACAGCGTGGTGTACGGTGGGTTCAGCGTAGAAGCGCTGGCGGAGAGGATAAAGGATGCGGACAGCCGCGTTCTCATCACCGCTGATGGAGGCTTCAGGAGAGGCAAGATCATTGATCTGAAATCCATCGCCAATGAAGCCATGGGACGTTCACCCACTATCGAAGTGTGTATAACAGTGAAACGCACCGGAAGTGAGGTCTATATGGAGAGCGGCAGGGATTTCTGGTACCATGACCTCATGTCATTACCGATTGCGAGCGCGAGATGCGAAACCGAACAGATGGATTCCGAAGACCTGCTTTTCATCCTGTACTCCTCAGGGACGACCGGTCAGCCCAAGGGTCTGGTACACACCCACGGTGGATATGCGGTGTACACGGCAACAACCCACCGGTGTGTGTTTGATATCAGGGATGAAGACCGCTGGTGGTGTGCGGCTGATCCCGGCTGGATCACGGGTCACAGCTATATTGTGTACGGTCCTCTGATAAACGGAAGCACCATGCTCATGTACGAGGGGGCGCCGAATCATCCGTACCCGAACCGCTGGTGGCAGATGATAGAAAATCATGGTATCACGATCCTCTACACGTCTCCCACAGCCATACGGGGTCTCATGCGGTTTGGAGAAGCCTGGCCGAACCGACACGACCTCAGCAGTTTGCGGCTACTGGGGTCTGTCGGAGAGCCCATCAACCCGGAGGCCTGGAAATGGTATTATCGGGTAATCGGGAAGAGCTGCTGCCCGATTATGGATACGTGGTGGCAGACTGAAACCGGTGGATTCATGATCACCCCCCTTCCGATTACTCCACTCAAGCCCGGTTCTGCAACAAAACCCTTCTTTGGAGTCGAAGTGGCGGTTGTGGACGAAAGCGGGAATGAGGTCCCGGCAGGAGAAGAGGGGATGCTTGTCATAAAATCACCCTGGCCGGGCCTCGCGCGTACTATCTACAAGGAACCGGAACGGTATAAGGAAGTATATTGGAAGGATTTCGAGAAACAGGGCTGGTATAAGACAGGAGATTCTGCTCGAATCGACAAGGATGGGTATGTATGGATAATCGGAAGAATCGATGATGTGATCAAGGTAAGCGGGTATCGTCTCGGTACGGCAGAAATAGAGAGTGCGCTGGTGAGTCATCCGTCAGTGGCTGAAGCTGCCGCCATTGCCTTGCCCCACGATATAAAAGGGCATGCAATCCATGTATACGTTATCCTGAAGGAAGGATATACTGGAAGCCAGGAGCTGGAAGTGAAATTGAAGGATCATGTGAGTCACGAAATCGGCCCAATCGCGAGACCAGAGTCAGTGACATTCCTCGATACCCTGCCGAAGACAAGAAGTGGGAAGATCATGCGTCGCGTTCTCAAGGCCCGGGCTCTGGGGCAGGATGAGGGTGACATCACAACGCTTGAAGAATAAGCCGGGCCCTCTGCTCGTTTTTATCTGAGACACCGCAATTCAGGACAGCATCCTTGAGCATGGTCCAATTTTCACATCCGCCAGGGCACTGAAGTGAGCCTGGCCCAGCCTACTTGTTCTTTCCGGGGCGCAGATAGGCTCCCCAGTAGCTCATCCCCACGAAAATGCCTCCTCCGAATATGTTGCCGATGGTCACTGGAATGAGGTTTCGAACCACGAAGCTCCCCCAGTGGAGGATGTCCGGGTTCATCCCTTCTGGGGCGGTGATGCCGGCCCACGCCTTGAGAAATATGCCGGTGGGGATGAAGTACATGTTGGCAACGCTGTGCTCGAAACCGATTGCCACGAAGGCCATGATCGGGAAGAAGATGGCAAAGATCTTGCCCACTGTCTGGCGGGCAGCGAGCGCCATCCACACCGCAAGGCATACGAGCCAGTTACAGCCTATGGCACGAAAGAGCGCCTCTCCAAAGCCGAGGCTCACCTTCCCGTAGGCGATCTTCACTGCAGTAGCACCGAGGGCACCGCCTCCTGTTTTCCACAAGCCTGAGAGGTAGAAGAGTACGGCCAGGATGATCGAGCCGATTAAGTTGGCCACATACACGAGTCCCCATCGCTTGAGCATGATTCCGAAGGTGATTTCCCGTGCGAGCGTGCTCGTGATCATCAGGTTGTTTCCGGTAAAGAGCTCAGCACCGGCAATCACCACGAGCATCAGGCCGACACTGAACACCGCCCCGCCCATGAATTTGGTGAAGCCAGTACCAAAAACCCCGGCCATGTCAAAGGTGACCGTGGTCATGAGAAGCCCGCCAAACCCGATGTATGCACCGGCAAGTACCCCGAGCACGAGCACCGTGAGCCAGGGTGAAGTAGTTTTCTTTACCCCGACGGTTTTTGCCACTGTTTCGGCAATCGTTGCTGGAGCCTTGTCCTCCAGGCTCGGAAGGGGGAACTGGAGGTTCTTGAGCACCTTTTCGAATCTTCCGATTGCTTTCTTCTCCTGGTCAAACTTCCTCTGGATCGCCTGTTTTACCACAGCGGAGATCTCCTCTGGGGTAAAGGGCTTGGGGAGGTAGTCCATTGCGCCCCTCTTCATCGCCTCAGCTGCCCTCCCAACCGACGGGTACCCGCTGATCATGACAACCGCAACATCCGAGGCTCGCCTGTCTATCTCCTCCACCACATCCATTCCATCGAAACCGGGCATCTTCCAGTCACAGAGCACGATGTCGAACTTGGAATCGCCGAGCAGCCGCAATCCCTGGTCCGGACTGTTCGTAGTGACTACATCGAATCCCTCCGCCGTGAATACCTTCCGGCAGGATTGGAGGACGACGTCTTCGTCGTCGATCACGAGCATCTTCTGTGCCATGCTGAAGCCTCCTGTTGATTTTACCAGATTTCTGCACTCAGTTTCTGTATCAGCCATCGTTTCTGAGTTTCTGTGAGTGTTCCAATGTGCTCTTCTATCCAGGCGATATCACCGGTGAGGATCGCGAGCTTCTCAGGACCTGTCAGCCCGTACTCTTCGAGTGAGTCAGCGCCGTTGAAAAAAAGACTTTCGGCAAAGTCACTGTCGCGAGCAGCCCGCTCGAGCACCTTGAGGATCTCATCCTTGTGAATGACGCGCTGTTCCTCCGGGGCCTGTTTCGAAGCGGTTTCAATTGCAATGTGTACTGCCTTTACGAGCTCCTCTGGGGTAAATGGTTTCTCTATATAGTCTGTAGCCCCGAGCTTCATTGCCTGCACCGCAGACTGAACAGTGGCGTACCCGGTTATTATGACAACCGGAAGTGACGGTTTCGAACGCTTGATGTCTCTCAGCACCCGCATCCCTCCTATTTCGGGCATACGGATATCAGAGAGAACCAGATCATACTCCTTGCCGGTTGCGAGATCCAGCCCCTTTCTGCTGCTAATCGCCGTGTCCACCTCAAAGTTTTCCTGTGTGAGTATCTTCCGCACGCTGTCGAGCACGATCTGCTCGTCATCAATGACCAGGATTTTTCTTTTTGCCATGTTTGTGGCTCCTTTTCAAGGCTTTGTGCACTGCTTCGAGCAGCTCATCAGGGGTGAACGGTTTTGGTATGAAATCCCGTGCCCCCCTTTTTCGAATGTCGTGTATGGTATTCGGTGTGGGATAACCGCTCATGACGAGCACAGGGAGCTCGGGCCACAGTTCGAGCGGCCACTTTTCCCTGATCTTATCGAGGATGTACATCCCGTCTTTTTCCGGCATCTTCACATCCATGATCATGAGATCTATGTACTCGGTTTCAAGGAATTCGATTGCTTCCCGCGCGCTGGAGACGAGGAAAACCCTGAAGTCCTCTGACTCCAGAACCCGTCTGCAGCTGTCGAGCACTATCCTGTCATCGTCAACGACGAGTATTTTCTTCTGATCCAATTTTATCCTCCGCTTGGAGTTTCCTCTAAGGGGAGCCAGATGGTAAAACTGCTCCCCTTGCCGACCTCGCTCTGCACCCGTATGTTTCCTCCATGACGCGCCACGATTCCGTAGGACACGGATAGCCCGAGCCCGGTGCCCTGTCCCACTTCCTTTGTGGTGAAGAATGGATCAAAGATTTTTCCGAGATTTTCCTTGGATATTCCGCACCCTGTGTCACTGATAGAGATCTCTATGCCGTCCTGCTCTGTTTTTCCCTTTGAAATACTGAATCCGGTTCGTACCGTGATCGTGCCTCCGGGCTCTGTTGCGTCGATTGCGTTCATCATGATGTTGAGGATCACGCTCTGCATCTGACTGCGATCCACGGTTCGTACAGGCAGTCCGTCGGTCGGAAGAAATTCGAGCTGCACTCCCTTTACCAGCGCCTGGTTGTCAACCAATGTAATCGCAGAGCGAACGAGCTTGTTGATGTCGGTCGATTCTGGTTCGAGCTTGGTCTGACGGGAGAAGTCCAGAAGCCCCTTCACGATTGCCCGCACGCGCTCCGTCTCTTTGGCGATCGTCTGCAGATCGGCGCGCACCTCAGTATCCAGGTCCTTTCTCCTGAGGAGCATATGCGTGAAGGTGAGGACTCCGGTGAGTGGATTGTTGATCTCATGGGCCACTCCTGCCGCGAGCCTCCCGACGCTCGCCTGTTTCTCAGACTGGAGAAGCTTTATCTCGCTCTCTGCCTGCTGGCGCCTGTCGCGGGCACGGAGGAAGGAGAGCATCTCCGAGAAGGTATTCTGCAGAACCCCGATCTCGTTCTTGGATATCGGACCGAACCGTGGATTGAGGTTTCCCTCAGACACTTCCTTGCTCGCCTGGATGAGATGGCGCACGGGCTTCATGATCCTGCTTGCCATGAAACTCCCAATCCCGATTGCAAATGCGATTCCAGCAATGGTGATGAATATAAAGAGGGAGAGGACCCGACCGCGCACGTCCAGGTATTTTTCCTCGAGCACACCCACATAGAGAATACCCACACGGTCTCCGAAGATGTCCTGGATGGGCTCGTAAGCGGTGATGTACCAGTCATTTACCACGAAAGCCCTGTCCGTCCACACCTCCCCGCCGATGAGAACCATGTCCCGCACCTCTTTTGAAACCCGTGTACCAATGGCCCTGGTGCCCTCTGGAGTAAGCACGTTGGTGGCGATGCGCAGATCCCTGAAAAAAATCGTCGCAGTTCCAATGCTCCTCCCCTTGTAGACCTCATCCTTGAAGACTGTTTCTCTCACCGTGTCCACGATTTCAGTGCTTCTGGAGAGCAGCGCTCCTCCGTACAGTACGCCGGTCAGGATGTTGCCCGTGTAAATGGGTATGCCGGAAGCTATTGCCATTCCGCTCGTTTCCTCCTCCTCCGGACGTGGGGCCGCTTTGGGTGTTTCCAGGAGCTCTATTCGTGCCTGCTCTGCGAGTTCGGGATTTTCCGCAAGGAGGAACTGTCTTTCAAGTAATACGGTGCCTGAAACCGAGCTTCCCCGTCTCAAGACATAGTCTGCAACGGGATTTCTCACCTGCATATCACCTTCCGGAAAGGGATTTGGACCTATCCTGCACAGGGTGTTCCCCCGAATGTTCACGATTCCTGCGAAGTCCAGATCCGCTTCCGGCGCGACTCTCCTGAGCTTGGCGAGGATCACATCTGTCTGTTCCTGCCTGACTGCGGAACTGAGCTCCTCATCAAGAGCAGCAATACGCAGTGCCGTGTCGATGGTCTTGGTTCTTGAAAGGTATATCTCCCGCGCTGCGTTCAGGTCAAGGCTGATTCGTGTCCTCGCCTCGTTGAACACCGTTTTGTAGAGGAGCTGGCTCCCCACAAGGAGTGAAACGATACCGACCAGAAGCGATACGCCGACGAAACTCGTAATGAGCCTGGAACGAGTAGAGTAAAACAAAGCATGGTCCTTGCAGAGGTGAATGCTCTCATTTTATATAACACGTTTTTACTTTATTGTCAATAATTTAACAGAAATCGTCAGGAAAACGATGGAGGGAACGATGTGTGTGCACATGTTCCTTCAGATCGGGCCGTGACTTCAGATTTACTCGAAGCTCTTTTTTGGGGATACAGCCTGAATGATGAGGGTTGCAATTCTCTGGATGGCTTTCTTTACCGGCTCTGAGATAGGTTCCCCGAGCGTGAGGCTCGATGGCTGGACACCGATGATGTAAATATCTGAGTGGAGCTCATCTTCCAGGTATTCGATGAGAATCCTGAGGGGTATGGAGTGCGTGCTGAAATATGAAACCCGGAGCTCATCCGGTTTGAGCAGCTTGAATGTTCCCGGCTGCTCTCCCAGGTGAAGAGCATCGATTATGAGCAGTGTGTCAGGGCGCTCTTTCAGGATTTTTCCGAGATAGTTTTCAGGTGCATTTCCCCCGTCCAGGCAGAGGGCGTCGATTTTCCCCGCAATGGTGTTCACGAGCACCGATCCGAGCCCGTCATCACCCCGGAGCGTATTCCCGATACCAAAAATGACGGTTTTCCCTTTCAGAATGGGTGCAAACAGATTGGTATTTTTTTCCATAAGTCTTGGCTGAAAAACGTGAAAAACCCTCTCCGGCGGATCAAAAAGTCCGGTGAATTTTTGAACCACGGGGTCTTTTTTCCTATTTCGTTGAGGTGGAAAGAGTCGATTCCCTCCTGCAGCGGGCACAGAGGATCTTTACCCTGTCGGAACGACCATAATCCCTGGATGCACTGATGAGATTCTCATCGACTATTCCGAGTGATTTCAGCCGTGTGAGGTAGAGGGTGGGGCTGGAATAGGTGAGCTCGCCGATCTTCTCAGCGATCCACTTGAGATGATCCTTGCACGCAATCGGCTGACCGCAGATTTCACAGAGCTGGAGCTCCTTTTCTATGGTTTCCTGGGATGCTTTCCTGTCGAAGAAAGCAAGGTCCCATTCAGTCGAGAGCTTTATGCCCTCATTGTCAGCAATGCACGCAGCTTCGCAGCTCCCGCAGAAGATGCAGGTGTCGGTGTAGTGGATCATGATCCTCATAGGGTTTGCAGGATCAACCTGATCTTCATGGGCGATCGCCTCTACCGGACACACCTCTTCGCAGGCCAGGCACCCGACACATTTTTCCTGGTTGTAAATGGGCTGGCCCCTGAAGTTGTGGTAGGGCTGGTGCGGTTTCTTCGGGAACTTCGAAGTATAAGGTTTTGAAAGGAGTGCCTTGACGGCCTCGCTGAGTTCTCTCACTTTCGGTAGTTTCATTTTATCCCCATTTTCCTTCTTATGCGCTGAGTTTTTTCCTGGGAGAGCCTGATGAGATCCTGCCCACCGTAGATCCTTTTTCCCTCGCTTGTTCGAACCGCCATCCTCTCGGTACAGCAGTAGCACGGGTCTACAGAGGCGAGAATGATGGTTGCATCGGAAATGGTTTCCCCGATGACAGTCGACTTGCAGGTGGGCAGATTCATGAACGTCGGCGCCCTCACCTTGTGCCGTGCGGGTCTGTTCGTACCGTCGCTCCGAACGTAATGGAAGGTTTCACCTCTGGGCGCTTCGTGGGCGCCGATACCTTCTCCGGGTGGTATGTTTTTTATGTTCAGGTCGATTTCCCCTGGGGGAAGATTCATAAGGCATTGTTTCATGATTTTTATGGATTCGAACACCTCCAAGACCCGCACAACGACTTTTTCGAAGACATCACCGTTCTGGGTCACGATCATATCCCAGTCGACCTGATCATACGCGCCGTAGGGCGCGTCTTTTCTCACGTCTTTCGCCACTCCTGATGCACGGGACGTCGGGCCCAGGGCACAGTAATCCAACGCATCTTCTCTGGTCAGAATACCGATTCCCTTCAGCCGTGCATGGAGAACGGGATCATCAATGATTGCCTTCTTGAGCTTATTCAGGGTCGGCACGATTGAATCGATCTTCCTGAGCGCCAGGGGGATATCATCGGGATTGAAATCCCTTCGCACGCCTCCAGGTTTGAAAATGGCGTAGTTGTTCCGGTTTCCAGAGAGGATCTCCATGACATCGAGTATTTCCTCCCTCAGCTTCCACACCCACATGTACACCGTGTTGTATCCGAGAAAGTGACCAGCGAGCCCGAGCCAGAGCAGGTGCGAGTGTACGCGCTCCCCCTCTGCGATTGTGGTTCGTATATACTTCGCCCTTTCAGGCACTTCCACCGGAATGATGTCCTCCACTGCCCTGGTATAGGCGAATGGATGGCTGGTGGAACAGATACCGCAGATCCGCTCTATCACGAAGGTCGACTGGTCGAAGGTCTTCAGTTCTGAGAGCTTTTCGATCCCACGGTGGTTGTATCCGATGTTCACATCAATATCTACAACTGTCTCTCCATCCACCGTGAGGGTAAAGAATTCGGGCTCTTCCTGAAGCGGATGGTAGGGCCCAATAGGAATGACCGACTTTGCCATTTACACACCTCTGTCTCTGATTGCATTTTTATCCCACTCGGTGTAATCACACCGCAGGGGGTACACCCCCTTCGGCCACTCATCTGGCAGCAGCAGTCGTCGAAGGTCTGGATGACCCTTGAAATCTACCCCGAGTATCTCGTGGATCTCGCGCTCGATCCAGTTCGCCCCCTTGAATACTGGAGCAAGGGAATCGATCTGGGGATTATTCCTGTTCAGCTTTACCCTGAGCGAAACGAGCAGGTTGATGTATTCCAGCGAGAAATGATAGAGTATCTCTATGGCTGTCCTGGAATCCACCCCTGATGCAATGTTGAAGCGCGCTTTCAGCTCTTTGAAGATATAGCTCGCGCATTTGACGAGGGATTCGGGTTTGATTTCCATGTACACCCGCTTGGGTGATTTATCAAAAAAATTCACAATGTCCTCTTTAAATCTCTGCTTGAGGTCCTTCAGGATTTCTTCACGGGTCATAGCGTTCCCTTCAGTTTCTGTATGAGTTTTACCGCTCCCATGATGATTGCCTCCGGTTTCGGCGGACAGCCGGGTATGTAGGCATCCACAGGGATGATTTTATCGAGGGGAAGGGGACAGTTATAGCTGTGGATGAACATACCCCTGGAGAGGGAGCACTCCCCGATCGCCACCACGACACAGGGTTTTGGCGCCTGCTCATAGAGCCGCTTGAGCCGTATTGCAGATTTCCTGTTGCAGGAGCCGGTGACGAGCAGCACATCCGCATGCTTGATGCTTGGAGCAAGGAGCATGCCGAAGCGCTCGATGTCAAAGCGAGGGGTGAGACAGTCGAGTACCTCGATGTCGCAATTGTTGCAGCTCCCTGTTGAGAGGTGAAAAACCCACGGTGATTTTAAAAGAGCTCTCAGTGTCAGACTCATTTCACTTTCCTATCAATGCAAGTATTACCGCAATGACTGCAACCCCGGTTACAGGGCCCCAGAAAAACCGCATCGCCTGGTCGATCCGAAGCCGCGGGTTCGTGTTCCGGATGACGATGATGATGACCAGCAG
>Ga0180438_10005958_pt1 | contig 16702 bp, 20 predicted proteins | sample SS_ome_12_FD_132455 | JGI IMG/M metagenome (GOLD analysis project Ga0180438, IMG submission 132455) | Hypersaline lake sediment archaeal communities from the Salton Sea, California, USA - SS_3_D_2 metaG | ecosystem: Environmental > Aquatic > Non-marine Saline and Alkaline > Hypersaline >...
TAAAAGTGTTTTAAAGACTTGTTAGATATAGAGTATACACAAGTGCCGGAGTGGTCGAACGGAAACGGTTTAAGCCCGTTTAGGCTAACGCCTCACGTGGGTTCGAATCCCACCTTGTGTAATAGTGTTGGGGGTGATAGGTGGGTAAAAAAAGAAAAGTGGGTCTCTAAGGAACAGGAGACCCGGATTAGAACTTACTCAGAGATAAGAGTATCAACAATAAGTTTGTTGTATCTATCAAGTAGCTCTTCGAGTACTTCAATAGCTCTTTCGGACATTTCTTTGTAGTCTTTACAATCTTCTTCCAGCCGGTCTTTATCATCCTTCTTGATGGATTCTGACAAGTGTACATCACATGCGATCAAAGCCTGTTTGATCGCATTGACATCAACAGTCAAGTCAGGGATTTCATTCTTAAGAATGTTGGCTAAGGTAATTTTCATGTTAGACATATTTAGAAAGTGAATTATGAATTATTTGAAAGGGTTATTATTTTCATTTTTTTTATTAAAAACAAATAAATAAAGCCTCTCAGGGAACGGGGAGAGGCTGATCAGGGAACTTAAATGTGTTGGTACTTCATCAATCTGTTGTTGCACTCATTGATCTGACCAAATATTTGCATAATTTCAGCATACAATACATAGAGACAATATGGGTCAATAAACCAATTGAACATCAATGCATTGTACTGATTTAACAAGTATTGGTATCGAACGACGAGTGTATCTCTCACATCATGCAAGAAATCGTTGTGTGACTTACTACTCCAAATTGAGTTCATTTTGATGAAATAATAGAGTATATATAGACTCATTATAATCAGTTTTTAAAAAGAAATAAGGTGGGGTCTCAAAGACCCCTAGTGAACTTAATTTGACCCTTTGGTTAAGTCCTTAACCAATTTACTATACAGTCCGATAATTGTTATGGTATTCACCTTTGAAGATGTGATTGCTGCTTTCAACTCTGTTTGATCGATATTGGAAGCATTTGCAACTTCATCAAGCTTCTGATGCTGTTCCATGGTTTTTCCAATCAATTGTGTGATTTGAGAAATCAATTCGTCGGTTGACATTATACTAGGTGATTTCAGGATTATAGCTAGAGAGCCATTTTATTCATTTTTTATGAGCAAATCTAGAGAGTAAATAAAAGAAAAAGGGCGCCTGCTATAAGCAGGCTGAAAGAGGACTCATTCTGAATCACTAACATTCCATGATCCTTCACTTTGAATTGAATGTCTTTCACGCAGAGAGCGTTTACGGGCATCTTGACGATTTCTGATCAAGACCTGACTAATAAATTCTGCTGGTGGAGGAGGGGGTACTGGAGGAGGGTTATCGTCATTAGGGACACTGAATAGCTCTTTCATACGGGCGACTGTACCAAAACCTTGATTAGGTTGTTCGACATCTGTTGATTTCCTTGAGGGACGTTTCTTTTTTGAAGAAAAGAGACTACTAAGGCGATCTTTAACAAGACTACGAATTTTCATTGTTTGATATGGTATGGTGAAATAAGGCTCTTTAAGAAAGAGGTCTTAATATCAATTTTTCATAAATTGAAAATTTAAAGTCTATAATACTATATTTGATTCTAAGATGGATTTGCCAGAAGAAACCCGTCAACTCGTTGGTGAGATTGTAGATTTACAAATCAGACTCAGGAAGGGTGAAGACGTTCAAAGACTCCTTGATTCAACATGGGAATATCTTGTCGTTATCAGTCCTTGGCCTGAAGATGTTTTACGTGACTACATCTTCCCTCTAGCCCAAACCTAATTCTGAACTCGTGTGGAGGGAATAATTCCCTCTACCTTTATTTTTTTATAAATTGAAAATTATATGTCTGGATGCATTCATTTATTTTAAGATGAAATTTTTCAAGCGTCTCTCATTTTCCTTCGGAAAGCGATCGTCCTCTAGCGAGGATGACAGTGATGTTAATCCATGTGATACTGTTTTACCTACAGATTTTGTTGAATCTAATGAGTATTCATTACCCACGGTTCGTATGTCCTTTGAGGAAGAAGCCAAGACGGACTTAGTTCGATATTCAACTGAAGAGTTGATTGAAGAGCTTTTACTCCGCCTTGGTGGTCCTCCTGATTATGCTCCTCCAAGCGAACCCAAGAAAAAGAAGAAACGATTTGTAGTGAAGAAAGTACCTAAGAAACGTCCTGTATCGACTAAGAAAGATACATCATCTCCCCCACCGACCGAGTTGGTTGAAGAACCGAGTCCCACAGTCGTTAAATGTGAACCTACAAAGACACCTGTTGAAAATAAGACAATGCAACAAATTCTGGAAGAGAGTCCTGTATTCCGGAAGTACCAAGAATTGCTTGGCTGATTTGACCTTGTGTCGGCTCCTTTGGAGCCATAATTTATTCATTGTAAATTGAAAAAATAAAGGCTGGATATTATTTATTTATTTTAGTTACTATGAAGTACCACGATATTTTGGTTACAATTGAAGTTGCTCCAAAGGCAGCATTATTGATGATGAAGTCGCAGATTGAGATGGAATTGAGAAACACTAAAATGAATCAAAAAAATATTAGATGGGTTTACTTAATACATATCAATGAACGACTTTCACGTATGTAAGTCTTTGCTGGGTAGACGATCGTCTACCCTTACTTTTATTAATTTTACAAACCAGAACAAATTTAATATACCAAACAATGATCCAACTACTATACCAATGTAATTGTTTGAAATAAACATATTGTATACAATAGCCCAAAGCATGATAATTCTAAAAATAAAGAATGTGAAAAGAGTCAAAAATGCATTCATTTGAAAATTTTTAGTTCTTCCATTTTCTTTTAATTCAATATAAGATACATTGAGGAAAATTGTTGATATTTCTGTTAAAAAACCATATGCCAGAATTTCTGGATATTGTGAATAGTATGTTGTTGAATATGCCATCATAATGTGATGAGCTATTGTTGCTTTATCTATTTTTAATTCTGGTAAACATGGAAAAAGTATAATTTCATAAATAGCGTATCCAGCACTAAAACCCATTATAAACGACCAAACTAATAGTGAAATGATGTTGTTAATATAAAGAACTGCAAATGAACTTGTTACTAATGCATGTAAAGTACTATTATTCCTTGATCTAATTTTTATATCTTTTTGATTTTCGAATAAACCAAGAGTAAAAACTATTAACCCTTCCAAGAATCCAAAAATATAAATCCCCATTTTAATAATTCAGTACAATGGCTTTAAAAGATTTTCAACAAAAAATGATAAATTTCATTATTTATGTAATGATTCGCCGTATTCGGTTAGTTCCCATTTGTTACCTTCTCCTGGTTTAACTGCAATTAATTTAATGGCGTCAATGCCTGATTTGTCCCAAACACATCCTGATGCGGCGTCAAGAGAACTATACCAAAATGTCTTTTTTCTTTGTGTGGAGAAATAAGGATTAAATGAAATGCCACTGAAGTCTCTTGCAACTTGATCCCATCTTTTGAATTTCCAATATTGGATTTCTTTCTTTGTCAATTTGTAACCTTGTTCTTTTTGATAAGCTCTATTCAATGCATCTGGACTTTTATAAAGAAGATGTTCTTCTGCCAATGTTTTGAAATAATCATCCTTTTTTTGTTTTGATAAAAATCTTTTTACTGGAACTGGATAACTAGCTGAGTTTTTGATATAAGTATATCCTCTACTTAAAACTGATGGTGGTCTCCAGTAATTACTATATTTCTTATCGAATGAGGTCATTTTTTTGGTTGTGTTTAATGAAAGAATATTAGACTCTTTCAGTTTGACGTTGTAAATAAAACAACACGGTTTGTATTTAGGATTTAGAAATCCTTCATTTTCAACTAAAAATGAAAGCCATGATCCACCAATACTAAACCATAATCCACTTGGTCGACCACTTGCATTGAAACCAGAAATAAGTTCTTGGGATTCATTTTCAAATTCATCAAGTTGATCAATAGAAATATGGGCTTTAATTTTGTTTTTATCTAGTAATTTAATCATCTCTTTGTCATTTATTTCTTGTCCCAAAGAATATTTTCTTCGTAGACTTCTTTTACGAGACATCTTTATTTTAAGTAGAGAAAAGGTATGCGGTCTGTATTAGTTTAAAGACTTCTAGACATAAAAAAGTAAATGGATCCACACGAATTGTACGGAAGTGATAATAGTGATGAAAGTGGAAGTGAATCTGATTTTAGTAGTGAGAGCGAAAGTGAAGACGAGCTTCCTGAGCAAGGATGGTATATAAGAAATTATGGTCATCTTATGCTTCGAGATATTATTATGTATTCTGTTTTGGGCACAACTAAAGAACGGAGTCCTAAAAAGTTAAAAGAACCTGGTGCAAAGAGTACTGGGTATAAATTGTTGTGGGAATTCTTTTCTGATTTTTTAGCTGAAGAAGAAACTGATTTAATTGTTGAAGAAGAAGCAGAAGACAAAGATCCAGAGAAATTACAAGAAGATCTTGATGACTATATTGAAGACCGACGTCGTATCGATCTTGCGATTAAGACTAAATTGAAGACAAGAAAGGGAAAAAGACTTGATATTACTGATGATATTGTTAATTTTGATCATAAATTAGATGGTGTCGATTCGCGTTTATTGAAGCGATTGAGTTTAATTTGGCAATGTGATGTCAGTGAACATGTTGTTTTACCAGAAGAATTTAGCTATAATAGAGCATTGACTGATTTTCAGAGTTTAACTGAAGTTCTTGGTATTCTTCAAAAACAGGCTGTAGGATTAAATAAGAAAATGGATAAACTTGGACTAGGTGTCGATAGTTTAGAAAAATTACAAAAAATATGTAAAGAGTGTGATTTTGGAGATAATTTCAATAAAAAAGTACATAAAAGAGCCAATAATGAATTGGACACTAGATTAGATATAGATGAAGTTGAAGAAGTTGTAATTATTTTGCGTAAAGTACTTGTAACTTTACAATACTTGAGTCCTTTTATTCGTGAAATAGAAAGATTATGGGATGCGGTTAGAGATTTTAGAAAGATTTTAGATATTGATGATATTTTGATAACAAAGAAGAGTAGTATTAATAATTCAAAGAATAAGCCTATTAAACGAATTAATTTAGGTGATTCTGCTGGAATGACACCAATTCCAATGAACATCAGACGTAATCCATTGAAATTGCAAGGAGGAACAAAGGGAATGAAAAAGCCAGAAGAAGAACATCCATCTGGTCATGAATTTGATGAACAAAAGAAAATTAGTGGAACTAAGAACCCTTTTGAGGATGCAGACGATTAATTTGATAAAAATCGTTAATGATCCAAATGATAAGCAGAATTAAAGCAATTAAGGAAACAGAGACATAAAACCCTTCAGTTGCATTTTTCATTAATGTGTTTACGCCGAATAAAGTAAAAAATAATCCAATACTTGATGTTACTGCTAGTAAAATAATGAATCCAATAAAAATGGATTCACTTGTAGTTGCCATTTGTATTTCTTCATAAAATTATTAACATTATTGTACCACAAAAGCGCGTATCTCCATCATTTTTTTATACTGACTTTAAAGTATATTAAGAAAACATGTCAACTGAATTTGTTAGAGACGGTGCAATTGTTATTCGTGAACAAAATAGTAATTGGGTAAAGGTCATTGCAATCTTGGCAATTTGTGCAGCATTATTCTTTTGTTATTTGTGGGCTTATAATAATCCTGTTGGTGGTAATTCTGACGTTGAAGAAGAAAGTAAGTCTGGAAAGAAGATTCGTAATGCAAATAAAAATAAGCGTGCGAAGAAACAAGTAACTTTACCGCCCGAAGATGATGAAGATAGCGAGGATGATCTAATTATTGATCCTGATCTTCAAGGTGGTCCTCAATATACACAGGGTAATCCAATGATGCATGGTTATGATATGCCACCAATGGGTAGTACTGGTAATTTCCCTATGGATACTGGAGGACCACCACCACCAATTAAGGTTGGAAGAACTGGTGATAATGATGGTGGTTTTGGTGGAGGAGGATTTGGGGGAGGAGACGGTGGCGGTGGTGGAGGAGACGGAGGACCACGAGCTTATGGTGGTAGACGTAGAAAAGGTGTTAGTATTCGATTTTAAGTGTAATAATACTAATTTATTTTTTTACATGTATATTGTATAGATAAATTATGGCTAATAGAGGAAAAGGACGCGGTAGAGGAAGAGGAAGAGGAGTTTCTTTTGCTGGAGTTCCTGATGATGACGATATGGTATCTGTAAGATCTACTGTATCAACAGCATCCAGATTAACAACTGGTTCTGTATTACAACCTGGAGCACCTAGTACTTCATCAGATCCACAAACAAGTGATCAACCATCTGTTCCATCAGCTCCTGGTATTATGAGAACTGTAATACCTTTACGTCCTCCACAACCTCGTGCTCCACCAAAAGAAATACCACTTATTGGAATGATGAAAAATAATGTATACACATTTCTTGATAAAACCTCATTAGATGTCATTGTGAGTCACAAAAATATGGTACAAAACAGTATTAGTTGTGTCGATAGAATTACTCGCGATCTCAAGCCTTTATCTGAATTAATGTGGCCAAATCCTTTATTCGATAATGATGAACTAGCATTTGTTCAAGGAATGATTAAACGAGACAACGTTGAATTAACAACTATTGAAGCAACTAATGAAAAATTTGATGAAATAATTAGATCTGTTAAAGGAAGAGTTATTCTTTATAATGACTGTATTTCATGGAATGTTATCATAAATAACATTATTCAGGATTTTGTTAATAATCCATCAGCTATTAACAAAAATGTTATTATGGCAAATTACACAAATATAAAACGAAAAAAAATTAACGATATTTTTGAAAAATTGAGACTTGCTAATTTTGATTTTATTAGTAACAACAGAGTTATTCCAAGACTATTTAATGATAATTATGATATTATTAATGCATTTGTTTTGCGTTATATAATAAATGAATGTAAATTGCTTGATAATCCATTAACAGTTTATATGGTTATTGATAAAAATAATATAGGAAAATCTACACAACAAATATTTGATACCTTAAGAGAAAATGTTACTGAACTAAACAAACAATATCAAAGCATTTTTAAATCAGATGCTTCAGAAGCTAATTTATCACTATTATTCAAGTTATTTGACTGGTTAGATAAGGATATACAAAAATTAAGAAAAGGATTCATTGTTGATAATGAAAGTGCAGACGCATTTAAATGGAGTGAACAGATGTTAGATAATAATTCTGTAGATATTTTTAAAGCAGAGTTTTTATACAAACCTAATGATAGTGGTAAATTAATAAAAAAGAGTATAAATGAAATAACATTTGGAGATCCTCAATTTAAAGAATTTTTGGATTTACATAAACTTGTTAATACTCAATTAACAGATTTGTCAAAAGAACATAAATATAAATATTTAAATGCTCTTGATAAGAGAAATCGATCATATACTTCTCATGGATTCTGGGTTGCTAGTTTGTCGAAAGAAAATGCAATGATTGAATGTCTTTATAATCAGGATAATTGTAAAATAGAACAATGTGTTACTGTTGAAATTTCATTACCAAGAAGTGCATCTGTATTTTATAATATGACTAATAATGGTGGAAATGTTATTATCCCACCATGTTCAACTTATAATTTAATTAAAGGGATGGAAAACAATTATATGAAATTAGAATATCAAAGTACAAAGAAAAAGGATAATTCTGGTGAAAATAAAGCATTATTCAACAAGATGATGGAATTATTAGTAATCAATAAAACACCTTTGTCAAGTAAAGGAATTAAAGGTGTTGGAAAATTTGTTCAACGTGGCAATTATGCTTTGATTGATACAAACGATTATGTTTTAATGAAAAAATATTTGTTATGTGAATAACAAATCTGATTGAATATATAAAATACTTACTACGTAAAGTTCCCGATTCTGTGAACATGTGATAGACGTAGAAAAGGTGTTAGTATTCGATTTTAACTGTAATACTAATTTATTTTTTTACATGTATATTGTATAGATAATTATGGCTGATCGTGGAAGAGGAAGAGGTCGTGGAAGAGGAAGAGGAAGAGGAAGAGGACGTAGCAAAGGAAAAGGACGTGGTAGAGGAACTCCTTCAATTTCTCGACAAGATACTGAACCACCAAAGGCTGAAACAGGAGTATTTTCTGCAATCAGTTCAGCTATTGCTAGTATACCTGGAACAGTTGCTGATGCATTTAATTGGGCAGATGCGGTAGAGGAAGAGATTGGACCTGCTACTGAACAAGCACAAAAAAAACCAGATGAAACGCGAAAAATACCTCCAACACCTAAACCACCTATACCACGTATTATGCGTGGTACTTTACCACCAGCACAACCAATTCCACCAGACGTAGTTGATTATAAAGTTGGTATAATGAATTATGAATTTCCATTAATAAACCAAGAGTCATTGAAAACCATTTTTAAACATAAGGAATCTATGGAACATAGTATTAATTGTATCACAGCTACAGGAGATTGGATGCAAAAAGACGAACCAATTGAAGGAGTTACTTGGCCAAATCCTTTATTTATTGATAATCAAGTAATTATTGCTGAAGGTTTGATTCGTACAGATAAAAAATTTGGCGCCATTTCAAGTGTTATGGCTTTAAATAACAAATTCAAGGATGCTATCATAAGCAGTAAGAGAAAGGTTGTATTAAATCCTGATTGTGTCAGTTGGGAAATTATTCTTCAAAGTATTGTGAATCAATATATTAAATTTCCTAGAATTGTTGATAAAGTATTAGAACTGATTAATATTTCTCGGGGCGGATTACAAGGAGTTGGTGAACTTCTAAGTGAGTTAGATAAAATTAAACTAAAGTTATCGACGGAAAAACAATTTAGCACACGTTTATTCAAGAATAATATTAGTTTTGTTAATGCATTTCTATTGACATATCTTCTTAATGAACGATGTAAATTATCCAAACCTTTGACTGTTTATATGGTTATTGACAATGAAGATATCGACCAAGAATTGCCAGAAGATGATATAAGAACTATCAAAGAAAATATAGGTCAATTAAGCGAGCTATCCAAAAAAATATTTTTAGATAATGTTAATGATGAAGATTTTGAAGAAGTCATAAAATTAACAGAATGGGAGAGATCAACACCTCTTATTAAGAATCAGGACCTTAAAAGTGCAGTAAGATGGGCAACAAATATTGTTGACGCTAAGTTAGATAAAATCTTTAACAAGAATTATCGTGGTGAAAAAAAAATGAATGCAATTATAAATGACAAAGAATTTAAGCAATTTATTAAGCTGCATGGAATGATTAACAATCATATTGCATCATTGTCTCGAGATAAAAAAGGAAGATACCTTGATGAATTAACTGAAAAGGGTGATGAATATAAATCTACTAGTTTCTGGATTGCTAATTTATCTCGTCGTAATGCAGAATTTGAATGTAAAGTTCAACACCCTGATTGTGATTTAGATAATTGTTATGTAGTAGAAATAGAATTACCTGCTAATGCTAGTGCATTATGTATGATGTCTAATGATGGTGGAAAAGTGTTGATAAGTCCATGTACTCTGTTCAGAACTGTTATTGCAAATGAAAAATATATTAAATTGAGATATGTGAAAAGCAGTACTGGTAAAGCAGATCCAAATATGTTTCAGAAAATGCTCAAAATGATGTTAATAAATAGTACTCCATTAAAGATTAGTAAAAATGATTTTGCTAAACGTGGTGATTATGCTTTGATTGATAGTAATGATTATCATTTAATGAAAAAATATATGACTTGTAGTTAAGATTGACCACCAGCTAATTCTATAGCAAATACTATTACTATAGAACTAAGGGTTGATACTGCCACAAAAGAACTGGCATCTGACATCTTTTGCCAGAAATTGTGCTCTATACTTGTTTGATCGGGCAATCTTTTTGCTAAAACAATAAATATTAGTGATAAAATTACAGAACTAATAAAAAGAATTAGTGGTAGCCATATTGCTCTCCACATACGTTTGTAATTAATTGCCATTTTTTTATACCTTTATTTTAATTTCCCATTGGTTGGTAAAATAATCCATGGTTGGAATACTGATTGCCGCAATAAGGGCTGATAAAGCAATGAAATTAAATATTCGAGCTAATTGTTGTAAAGTGATTCCTTGCCATGTTTGAGTTCCTGATTGTTGATAGAAGTAGATAACAATTACTTCGATTATAAAGAACAGGATAAAGGCAATAATCAATTTGACAATAATACTTTTAATTCCTGGTGTGTTATTGGCAAAGGCGACAGAAAACATAATTATTGCAGCTGATAAAGCACTGAGACTAACAAAATTGGCTGAACTGGCTAATTGGATTAATGAAATACCTAAACTTGTATCCGGTATGTTTTCAGCAATTGTCATAGAAATAATACTGATAAGGAAAGTTACACCGGATATCATTAGTGGACCAAAACCAACATTAATTGCTGGCTTTAGTTGTTTGTCCATTTATTTTATGTCACAAATTATTTAAATGGATTGAAGGGTGGTTTATTCTTTTGGAACATAGAATGATTTTAATTCATATGTATCTCCATTTATTTTAAATTCCTGTTTAGGTCCAGATGATTTAGCTTGAGCTTTTTGTTCATTTAGTAATACATATACTGCGCCAGTTAAACTGGCTGCTGCAATAAATGTAAATGCTTCTGATAATTTATTCAGAATATTACTACAAAATGTGTCATCATCACAAAACCATTCAGATATAACAGTTAGTATAATAGCTATCGTTGTTGCAATAGCGAATAATGCAAATGGTTCTCTAAAAAGTGATCTTAATTTATCTACAGAGTCTTTAACATATGTTCCCATTTTTTACTTAATTTATCACAACATTTTTGTTTATCTAAATTAGTATAATGACAACAATTGATCATGAATTAGAAGAATTTGTGAAAGATGTTAATATTTATATAAGTTCTGCGTTTACTGATGGAAGTTTAAGATGGATGAGCAAAAAATTGCTAGATAAGTTAGAATATGAATTTGAAGAAATTCATAATAAACAATTAAGTATGATTTATGAAGATTCTTCAATTGTTGATGAAATACTAAAAACACTTTTTCATGATCGTGAAAATGTTGTTGATTTACCAGTGAAATTAATCAGTAAATCTGGTAAAATATATTCCATGAAGCTTAATTCGATTACTTATTATGATCAAAATTTACAAAAGAGATATTCTCATTGTTTCTTTACCGATAAAACTAATGAGTATCATCTTCATAATCTTGTTTTCAGATTAGTAAATTTATTACAAAATGGTATAATCATCTTTAATGTTGTGGATCTCGAGGATCCTGGTAAGTTAGTTTTCGAGTTTGTTAATAAAAAAGCAGATATTATTACTGGTGGAAATGTAACAGGATTTGTGGGAAAAACTTTAGGTGAAGCATTTCCCGATTTCGTAAATACTGGATTTGCTAAGAAGTATCTTGAATGTTATAAAAATGGAGAATCAAAAGATTTAGGCACAATTGAATATGGTGATAGTCATATAAAAAAACAAGTGTTTAATATTGAATGTATTCCATTTGTTAATGGAAATCGTATTATTATTCATTATTACAGTTTAACAATGAGACATGAAGTAAAAGAGAGTTTAATGCGAAGTGTCTCGCAAACACAAATAGATATTTTGAATAAAAAATCTGTTAATGAAATTGTGGCAAATATTCTTAGGGACATTATTACTCTCACAAATAGCGAAATAGGTTATGTGGCTGAAATACAAACAGACAACACAACTGGACAAGAATATCTGGATTTTATTGGTGTTTTTTCAGAAAATAATGTTGTTGAAGATACTATTCGTGACGGCAAAAGCTGTGTTCTAAAGAAATGTGGTGGTGATGAAATATTTAATTTGGCATTAGATAAAAATAAAAAGGGTCTTCCGTTTATTTGTGATGATGTTCAATCAGATCCGCGACATTGTGGATATCCTGATAAACATCCTCGGGTACACACTTATCTTGCGATGCCACTATTGTTTCAAGGCAAATGCATTGGTCAATTAGCTGTTGCTAATTCTAAAATTGGTTATGATTTTTCTATTATAAATGAATTAGAGCCATTACTCATTATATGTGCCAATATTGTATCTAGTTATGCACTATCAAAGAATGAAGAGAAACTACAAAAACAAGTTGAGATTGAACAAGAGCAAAAGAAAATTGCTGAAGAAATAACAAAAACAAAGGACACATTTTTGGCGAACATGAGTCATGAATTGAAAACTTTATTGAATGGAATTGTTGGTATGTCACAACTTTTAATGGATACAGAAATGAGTTTAACACAATCCGATTACACAAATACTATTTATCAATGCAGTGTTCAATTACTTGCTATAATAAACGATATTCTTGATTTTTCTAAAATGGAAGCTGGTAGAATTAGTCTACATAAGGACATATTCAATCTTAGAGAATGCATAGAGGAAGCATATGATGTTATTGCCTTGAAAGCCAGTAAAAAAGGATTAAATATTTCTTATTTACTTGAACAGTCTGTACCGGCATCAATTATTGGAGATAAAGCGCGCGTTAAACAAGTATTGATTAATTTACTTGAAAATGCTATTAAATTTACAGAAAAAGGTGAAGTATTTACTAATATTGATGTTGTAAATACGGAAAATGGGAAATATACACTTAAATTCTCAATTCATGATACTGGTATTGGAATTGAAGCTAATAAAAAAGATATGATATTCGATATCTTTACACAAGCACATGCTGATGTCACAACTAAGAAATATCCTGGTACAGGATTGGGATTGCCGATTTGTCGTCATTTAGTTGATCTAATGGGTGGAGAATTATGGGTTGATAGTGTTTATGGCAATGGCTCTGTTTTTCATTTTACTGTCATTGTTGATGAAAATACTGATACTTCTTCACATTCAATTAATGATAGAGATCCTGTTTTGATTGGTAAAAGAGTATTAATTGTTGACGATAATGCCACAAATAGAACTATTATTTGCAGTACTGTACTAAAATGGAAAATGAAACCTATTATGTGTGGGTCTGCAGAAGAGGCATTGGTATTTATAAATTCTGGTTATCAATTTGATCTAGGATTGTTAGATATCCAGATGCCGGGCATTTCTGGTATTATGTTGGCACAGGAAATCAGGAAGAAAAAGAGCAATATGCCTCTTATTGCATTGAGTAGTTTGGGCAATGATTGTAATATTGTCAATAATGATCTCTTTGTAAGTATTTTAAATAAACCAATAAAGGATTCGCGATTGTACAATACATGTGTTAATGTTTTGAGACCTAATATCAAAGTTAAATATAATAAAGATTTAGTGTTACATAGTAATATATCTTATAAATCAACTAAAATATTATTGGCAGAAGATATTATTTTTAATCAAAAAGTTGCTATCGGGCTTTTAAATAAATTAGGATATAATCATGTTGATATCGTTAGTAATGGAATTGGTGTAATGGAAAAAATAAAGGGTGGGAGTTATGATGTTATATTTATGGATTTAATAATGGAACCGATGGATGGATTTCAAACCACACGAGATATTGTGAGGCTTATACCAGAAAAGAATGATAGACCATTTATTGTAGCTATGACTGCACAAACTACTGATACAATTAAAGAAAAATGCTATAGTGTTGGAATGGATGGATTTATTAGCAAACCTGTTGTCTTGAAAGAATTGGGAACAATGTTGGAAATTATTGAAGAAAGTTTGGAATTGCGTAAAAAAGGGAAACAGGATACTATTGTAATTTAACTCTTAAGTCTAGATAATTGATAAGCAATATTTTTATTTACCTCATCCTTTTCGCGTTTACGAAGTTGTCTTTCAAATTCTTCTTGTAGTGCCATTCTTGTGTTTTCCTTTGTGGAATTTTTTTTAGTTGGTTTTGTTACTTCAATTACGGTTTCTTCTGCTGGGCGTGTTGTAGAGGGTGATTGAATGAATGATGCTGATTTTGTTCTAATTGCAATGGCGTCAATTCCGTCGGCAATATCGGGTTTTGCAATATTTGTTTTACCAAATTTTTGTGTAAATTCTTCACTAATATCAGTGTCTATAATAGGTGCTTCTGCAATAAGTCTATCAAATTGAAGACGAGTTGCCTCCATATATTCATTGCCAGATTTTCTTTCATGACGAAACATTGCTAATTGATTTTTGATTTCACTTCCTAAAGCATGAAATCTGTCTGCCGAACGTTTGTGCTCCATTGCTGTGGTTTCTAGTGTGAGATATTTAAGCAAAATTGTACTAATAGTACCAATATAAGCAGATGTACCAACAACAATTTCTACTACATCGCTGTTAACAATAGTGTTGATAAATGCTCCTGTGCCACTAATTGTGCCGAAAATAATACCAAAAATACCAATAACATTGGAATACCATTCAATATTTTTGCGTGATCTATCATGCATCCATTTATAGCCGAAAGCTTGTTCTCCTCTGATGCGTAATAGATTTTCTTGTGTACTATTCCAACTATTGTTGAATAACTTTTCTTTTTCTTGTCTTTTTCTTAGTTCATTGTATTCATTACGTTCGTCAAAAGAATAGCGCCTTGATAGATGAGTAGTAGTCATAATAAGTCGTGTACAGTAAAAAATATTAAATTACCTTTAAAATTAAAAAGAAGTGCGCTGTCGCTTTGCTGAAGGTTCTTCCATTTGTTTTTTCCAGTCATCATGGGCTTCTAATGCTAGTTTTCCACCTGGTGTTGCATCAAATGTTACTCTAAGATCTTGATATAATTTTGATACTTTACTATATTCTTTATACAGAACTAAGTGATTTGTTAAAATTGGCTCTGTTTTTAACAAATGAGTTGCAATTTGACTACCATTTTTAGATGCTAAACACATCTGTTTTATTCCATTTAATGGATCTGTTTTCATCCTTTCTTTAGCATCTATGAATTGAATGTGTGGATTATTTAATTTAAGTGCTAAGATGTAATATTTGGAAAATTCTTCGTATTGATTTTGTTTAAAAATCCCATAAAATCTTCTAAAATACGACATCGGAAAATTACAATTTGCGAAATGTACAAATTGTAATTTATTCATATGTCCAAAAATTAGTGTCATGATAGCATCTAAATTATCTTTTTCTGCTTGGGATTTAAGAGCATTAAGAAGTCTAGTGTAAACTGATTCCAATTGATAATTAATCATGAATGATTTAGACAAAGCATAAATTGCTGGTGTAAATCCGGCTTCAATTGCCTTAATATATTGTTCCACCGAATCGGAATCAGTATTACTATTTTCTCTAACGGCTCGGTATTTGAGAATGATGCCTTTGAGATATAATGATTCGCCATCAGTTTTGTTTTGAATTAGTTTCCAGGCTTTATTGAATCTAGTTTTGCTTTTACTTAAATTTCTGTCTTCATATTGACCGTATTTAAACATAAATCCATGAACAATCAGAAGTGTTGGATCATTTTTGTTATTTTGTGTTTTCGTAACAGAAACTTCATCAAGAACAAAAGTTCTTCCAAGTTGTGAAATAATTTGATGAACAAGTTCAAATGACGCCATGTTGATTAATTGTTATTATTTTTGATATTTTTTCATTTTTTATTGATAATGGGGGAGGGTGTTAATTTCTTTGAATAAAGTATAAGGTGGTGGCGTGATGAGTAGCGATAAAGAAGATTCAAATACATTGATTTATTGGGCATGTGGTGTTGCATTAGTGTTGGCTATTATGATTAGTTTAATTGTACTCTACTTTGTCAATGAAGGGTACTATATGTGGCATCCTGGTTATTATTCTGGATATTGGGGTTACAGAGTTCCTCCTTGGCAAAGACGTTGGTGGTGGCGAAGAAGATTTTATGGAATGCCATTGGCTCGTCGTAGACGATTTATATATTGAGCATATTAGTTATTTTTTGTTTGGTTAAAGTAATAAAGAGATATGAATGTAAGTAGTGAATGCATTTGTATTGTTGTTATGTTATTAGCTGCTGGATTAACAGGGTTGGTAATTTGGTACTGGATGATTGAACCAAAAATTGCGTTACAAAAGAGTGGATTCAAAGAGGGTTATATTCATTTTAACAGATATAGACCTGCTGGTGATTATCGACATCAATATTTCTGGAAAAGACCATTTTTAAGATATCCATATCCTTTCAGAAGACCTTTTGACTACTGGAAACCGGTTTATTATGAACAACAACCATTAGAAGCTATTCCTGAACCTAAACCCGTGTGTAAGTCTATTCCTTCCTTAGAAAAAGGAGTAGCAAGAATTCCCTTCTTGGGGGAAGACGGTGGGAAGAGGGTTTCTTCTTTTAGTATTGTTTTTGATATGCGATTTTATCCAGCTATGAGTGAAGATGATAAACTGTTATTTAGGGTAGGACAGGCATATCCTAGTCCAATGATGGTCTATAGTCCTATAGACAACACATTAGCTATGATTTTGTATACTCATTTTGATGGTTATACCAAGAAAATTGTATATGCTGGAGATGATCTTGTTGATGGTGAATGGAATAATATCATTTGGGTACAGCGTGGACAATGGATGATGGTTTATGTTAATGGAAAGGAATTGTTAAAGGTAAATGTTGGTAGTATACCA
>Ga0180438_10005959_pt1 | contig 16701 bp, 16 predicted proteins | sample SS_ome_12_FD_132455 | JGI IMG/M metagenome (GOLD analysis project Ga0180438, IMG submission 132455) | Hypersaline lake sediment archaeal communities from the Salton Sea, California, USA - SS_3_D_2 metaG | ecosystem: Environmental > Aquatic > Non-marine Saline and Alkaline > Hypersaline >...
ATCGTCAAAGCTCACCACGAGCGATGGGACGGACTCGGCTATCCCCGAGGACTGCGACAACGCGATATCCCCCTCGGAGCCAGAATCCTCGCTCTGGCCAATACCTATGTCGGTATGACTCATACGGCCCAACCAACCCTCTCCCCCGAACAAGCTATCCTCCGCATCCGTCAAGCATCTTCTGCTCGCTTCGACCCGGAAATGTTCGAGGCGCTGGAGAAGGTCCTATACGACCTCGGCGAAGTGGACAGAGTAGCATGCGGTGCAGTCGACTTCGCCCCCCATTGACACCCGGTCGGAACTGACGAAATAAAGGGCTGAAGCCATATCTCAACTTCAGCCCTTCCAATCCTCCGACTGCTTCAGCTAACTGTCAGATGCGCGCCCAAGACTACAGAACCGGCAGATACTGATCCAATTCGAATTCCGTCACCTGTGCTCGGTAATTCTGCCACTCGATCTTCTTATTCTCGATGAACTTCTCGAACACATGGTTGCCAAGTGTTTTATTGAGAAGTTCGCTGCCCTCGGCGATCCTCACAGCATCGTCGAGATCGCCTGGAAGTTGTGCTATCCCGCGGCGCTCCCGCTCCTCAACAGGCATCTCGTATACGTTTTCCTCAACTGGAGGCGGACACTCGTACTTCTTCTCGATCCCCTCCAGTCCAGCCGCAAGCATCGCGGCGAAAGCGAGATACGGATTACACGCCGGGTCTGGACAGCGATATTCGATTCGCGTGGCGTTTTCCTTGCCCGGCTTGTACACAGGCACCCGAATCAAGTCCGAGCGGTTCCGCCGAGCCCAGGTCAGATAGATCGGCGCTTCATATCCTGGGACTAACCGCTTATAACTATTAACCCACTGGTTCGTCACCGCCGTGATCTCGGGAGCGTGACGCAGCAAGCCTGCGATGAAATGTCGGGCCGCATCCGAAAGGTGATCTTCGGAGGCGGGCGAGAAGAAAGCGTTCTTATCTCCGCGGAACAGCGACTGATGGGTGTGCATCCCGCTACCATTCTCGCGGAAGAGAGGCTTCGGCATGAAAGTCGCGTAGACCCCGTGCTTCAGGGCGATCTCCTTCACCACCAAACGATAGGTCATAGCGCTATCCGCCATGGTCAACGCATCGGTGTATCGCAAGTCAATTTCATGTTGGCTCGGCGCCACCTCGTGATGGCTATACTCGACCCCGATGCCCATCTGTTCGAGCGTCAGCACCGTCTCCCGTCGAAGGTCGCTTGCGATATCCAGCGGAGTCAGATCGAAGTAGCCGCCTCGATCCAGAATCTGCGGTCGGCCCTCCGATTGCTTGAAATAGAAGTACTCGAGCTCCGGCCCCACATAGTACGTAAACCCCATATCGGACGCTCGCTGCAGCGCCCTCTTCAACACGTAGCGCGGGTCGCCCTCGTAGGGCGTGCCATCCGGCTGTAGGACATCGCAGAACATTCGCGCTACCGCACCGCCCTCGCGCGGTCGCCATGGCAGAATAGCGAAGGTGCTTGGGTCCGGCATAGAAACCATGTCGCTCTCATCGATTCGAGCGAACCCTTGGATCGACGATCCGTCAAACCCTTGGCCCTCCGTCATGGACAGTTCGAGCTCCTCGACCGTAATGGCGAAGCTCTTCAAGAAACCCAGAATATCCGTGAACCAAAGCCGAATGAACTTGACATCATATTCCTTGGCCTTGTTCAACACATACTGGATTTGCTCCGGTCGACTTGCCACGTGTATGCCCTCCTCGTTCGTTGGACTAGACTACGAGAACAGCATACCGTCGCAATGTTTCGGGCATGTTTCGAGCGAGGAAAAACTCAGTCTGCTTCCGGCGCTGGAGGAACAAAACGATAGCCGACACCGCGAACGGTTTCGATGAACGCGCCGGCGCTCTCCATCTTCGCCCGCAGACGTCGAATGTGAACGTCGACGGTCCGCGTCCCCCCGTAGTAATCGCTTCCCCACACCTGATCGAGCAACTCTTCTCTCGTGAAAACCCGTCCGAAGCTCCGCATCAGGAACAAGAGTAACTGATACTCCTTGAGCGTCAGCTCTACCGGCGCTCGATCGACGAATACCTCATAGGTGATCGGGTTGAGAGAGATGCCCCCGGCGCGCAATATCTCGGCGTTCGACTCGGATTCCTGTCTCCATCGCGCGAAGCGAAGCCGCGCGGCGAGCTCGCTCAGGCGATACGGCGAAAGGATCAAATCATCTACGTTGATCGACAAGTCGAGCCGCGGCCCCTCTTGTTCGAAGACTAGAGCTATGATCGACGACTTGCGAAGAACGCGATGCCGTCTAACGGTCCGACAGACCTGCTCGGCATGGACTCCGAGGGTGCGAAAATCGACCACCGTGGCCACGACAGGGTGCTCGCCGACATCGATAGACGATTCAGACCATGTAGCGAGAACCGCCTGATAGCTGAGGCGCTCGACATCCTGGATCAAGGCTCTGGTTGGTTCGTCATCGATTCCAACGATGACGACGTTCAACTCACCCCGCATCTCACCCATCCCGCTCTCCCGTCTAGACTCTGCAACGACCTTGCCTTATGGCGAAGAAGACCCATCAGCTCGCCAATATCTGCGCCAACTTATAAAGTCCTTCGTCCAGCGGCTTCTTCTTTTCCCACGTCTCCCGTAGTGGAGTGAGCGCAATCCTTCCATCGATGCGCCCCACCATCTTGTCCGATTCTCCGGACAGAAGCGCCTCGACCGCGGCTGCCCCCAACTCGCTCGCCAAAATTCGATCACGAGCCGTTGGGTTGCCACCCCGCTGCGTGTGTCCGAGAATCGTCGCCCGGCACTCGATCCCGCCCATCTCCCGCACCTTTCGTGCAATTTCGAGAGCCCCTCCTTCCTCGTCACCCTCGGCTACAACGATAATGCTGCTTGTCTTCCCCTGCTCGATCCCCGCAGCGATCGTCTCGCAAATTTCCCTGACGCCCGTATCGCGTTCGGGGACGAGGATCATCTCCGCTCCGCCCGCCGCCCCGACATAGAGAGCAATGAATCCCGCCTGTCTGCCCATGACTTCGACGAAGAACAAGCGCTCGTGGCTCGTCGCCGTATCCCGAATCCGGTCGATGGCGTCGAGCGCCGTGTTGACGGCCGTGTCGTATCCAATCGTTTCGTCCGTTCCGTAAATATCATTGTCGATCGTGCCCGGCGCCCCAATGATCGCGATCCCGTGTTCATCCCAAAGAGTATGCGCCCCCCTGAACGTGCCGTCGCCCCCAATAGCGACGAGTCCCTCAATACCCGCTTCCTGAAGCAACTGCGCTGCCCGGGCCCGTTGTGTGGTCTCGAAAAAAGCCTCGCTCCGAGCGGTCTTCAGGATAGTTCCGCCGAATTGAATAATGTTCGAAACCGAGGCGTGCGTCATCTCCTCGAATTCGCCCCGCAACATCCCAGCATACCCGCGCTGGATGCCCACCACGCGAACGCCTCTTGCTAAGCCAGTCCGTACGACCGCACGCAAGCATGCGTTCATTCCAGGCGCGTCGCCGCCGCTCGTAAAAACACCGATGGTTTCCATAGTCGAGAATGCCTCTAATGAGTTGACGATAGATAAATAGCCAAACCGAACGGTCCCAGACACAACACGAAAGGAGCCCAAAGAAGCGGACTTAACCTACGGCTTTCCGCATCGCTGTAACACCATCCTGCCGCAAGCACGCTACCCCCCAGCCAGACATACCCTCCCGTATCTCCCCGCAGGACGCCGATGACGGCGAGGAAAAGTGAGATAACGCCAACGAACGCAAGCACACCGTAGATCTCCCGCGAACGGGGCCAATGTGTGCCCGGCGATGTAAATATATCGATGGGCGTCATTGGAAGTGCCGTCGACCCGCGCACCTCGCGAACAACTTGCTCTTCGATGCGAGCCCGATCCTCCCTGGCCCGCTCCACCGCTCCCGGTGGAGCCTTCCGTTCCGCAGCCACCTCGCTCACGCGTTGCGCCGCCGCCACCGCTCCCACTCGATCGCCCCTTGCCCTCAGCACGTTTGCCAACATGCTCAATGCCGGAATTGAATCCGGATCCTCATCGAGGACCTGATGAATAAGCTCCTCCGCCTCCGCGAGACGGCCTCGCCGCTGAGCCAAATGGGCTCGGCGCATAATCCTTGCCTGGGCGGAGTCGAGTTCATCAGCTTCCTCGAAAGATCGAATAGGGGCTTCTTCCGCCCCGACGGCCCCCCGGACCATCTCCGCTCCACACGACCAGCAAAAACGATCATCATCCTGAACGAACGCCCCACACGAATTGCAACGCCGAACCAGGCTCATAGTCGTCCTCGTCGCCGGTGCGACGAGGAGCTAGTCGAAATACAGTGTATGCCTCTCAAACCCTTAGTGCCCATCGTCAGCCAACCCGCGAGAATGAACGCCCTGGAAGACCGCCCATCCTCCCGCCTTTCAAGTGCTCCATTTCCCGCTATCAACTCACTTTCCCTCCAGCGACGAGCCACAGAGGACTCCCCGTCCACTTTGGCGAAGAACTCACAACGCGCTATCACAAAAGTCTGCAAAAAAGAACAGTGCCCTTCGCTCAGCCCGCGGCCAAACCTATACATTCATCCAGGACACGCTTGCCTCTTACGCTTATCATGGCCCTGAGCGCCTTCGCAGCTTACTCGGTCATCCCCGCCTGCTCAGCCGTTCTCGACCCTCGCTCCATCCAATCGGAGACGCTGAACAACGGACTTCGGCTGATCGTAGCTCCTGACTCCGAAACCCAGGTGGTTTCGGCCGAAATCATCGTCAAAGTGGGATCGGCCGATGAGGTCCCGGGGCAGCGCGGCATCGCCCATCTCCTCGAACATGTACTCTGGACCTCACTCGATCAATATGGAAACGACCCCCGCGCGCGCGTCGAATCAGTAGGAGGCGTCATCAACGCAGGAACCCTTCGGGACTACACCCGCTTCTACGCCACCGTTCCCGCGAGTCACGCGAACCTCGCCCTCGAGGCGGTTAGCAGCTTCGTCCTTCAAGCCCATGTCGATCAGACCATTATCGACCGGGAAATCCGCATCATCGCCGAGGAGTCAGCCACTCGATCCGAAGACCCGCGGGCCGTGTTGAACGACCTCGCATTTCGAGAGGTCTACGGTCAATCCCATCCGTACTCGAGTCCCATCCAAGGCTCACCGCAAGACCTGGCCGCCATCGACGCCTCACGCCTTATGCTGTTCAGACAAACCTGGTACAGTCCCAACAACATGGCCGTGATCGTCGCCGGCCGTACGACATTCGACGAAGCACGCGCCGAATGCGTTCGCCTGCTTGGACATCTCAGCCCGACTCCCGTTCCGCCTCGACACCGACCGGAAGCAACGCCGCCGGCAGATCGAGAGCGCATCTTCGATCTCCCCTATGACCAGGCGTACGTCATGGCGGCATTTCTCGGCCCCTCCGCCTCTGAGCACGGTCGCGTCTGCGCAAGCGATCTTCTGGCGACGATCCTCGCCCACGACCTGATCGGCCGGCTCACCATCGAACTGCAAGAGAATCGACGGATCGCCAGCGCCGTCGGAGTTGATTTCCTCACGCAGCAGGATCGCTCCCTCTTCGGGGTATGGTCCCTCTGCGAACCGGATTGCATCTTCGAAGTCCAGGAAGCCATACGCGCCGAACTCAAGAAGATCGCCCAACAGCCCATGCCTCCCGGCGAGCTCGCCGCGGCAAAGCAACTCCTCGCGGCCGGCTACATCTTCGCCAACGAGACCCCAGCCGACCGCGCCGCAACCCTCGGATTCTACGAGGCTATCGACACCTACCGCGCTGCCTCCTACTACCTTTCATGGGTTAAGTACTCACACTCCACCGCCGTGACAGACATAGCGGCCTCCTATTCCGGCGATCCGATTTGGATCATCCTCTGTCCCGAGATCGAACCATGAGGTGCTGCCGCACTCTCATTCTCATCTTCACGGTCGTCCTTTTCGCGAGAACGGTGTCAGCCGCCGATTCCCCGAAGCGGCTCACCCTCCCCAACGGCCTTCGAGTCGTCCTCAAACCCAGTTGGTCCACCGACGTCGTTGCCATCGAACTCCTCTTGGGCATTTCGGCCGAAGACGAGCCATCGAATCAGAACGGCCTGCGGTATCTCTGCCAGAGGCTTCTTCTCCGCGGGAGCGAGCATACCGGAGGAGCCGCGATGTCCGAGCGCCTGGCATCCGTTGGCGGGGTGGCCGACGCCACCGTCGGCCTCGATTACGTCGAGATTTACGCTCTCGTCCCGGCGGACGGATTCGAAGTAGCCCTCGAAATCCTCGCGGACGCCGTCCAACACCCCGCCCTGGCGCCCTCAGAGATCAACCGCCAGAGGATTCAGATTCAGGATTTCGCCCGCGCCGCTCGACAAGAACCCTTTCAGGAAACCTATCTCGCTTTTCGCGAGAGCCTCTATGGGAACCATCCATATGGAGCGCTCACCTTTGGCGGAGGCTCCATCGACGCCATCGAACGCGACGACATCGTCGCCTTTCACCGCCGTCACTATGTGCCAAACCGAGCCGTACTCGCCATTTGTGGAGGAGTAGGGGAGGCGCGCGCTCTCCGCTGCGCTCGGAAACTATTCGACGAATGGGAGGAAGGAAACCCGCGAGCATCTGAGACCCGCTCCATCTCCGAGCTTCGAACGTCGGAGATCTGCGTCCGGGAGAGACCCCTGCGCCGCGCCCATATCATACTCGGCTTCCCCGCCCCGGCCGCCGATAAAACCGGCTACTACGCCGCCCAAGTTATCGACGCCGTCATTGGAGGAGGATTCACCGCTCGTCTGCCTTACAAACTGCGAGAAGAGTTGGGAATCGCGTACACCACATCGTCCTTCTACCCCACGCTTGCCTCAGATAGCCATCTGGCCGTTTACGTCGTGACCGAGCCATACCACCTATCCGCCGTCAAAGCCGCAATCATCGAACTTTTTCGGGAGCTCGCGGAAGAACCTCTCCCCGAAGAGGAGCTAGCTCGCGCCCAATCCTATCTTCTGGGAAGCTACGCCCTCAGCCACCAGCGAATGCGAGAACAAGCCTATGCCCTCGCCTGGTACGAAATCCTCGGGCTTGGAGTCACATTCGAAGGGCGGTACGCAGAAGCTATCAGCGCGGTCACAGCCGATGATGTTCAAACAACAGCCAGCTTACTATTCCGGAAATTCGTACTGGCGATAGCCTTGCCTGAAGGATAATGTGGCCCTCACGATACAAGTTCGCCTTTCATCAGGAAAAGGTCCCCCGCTGTTTTGCAGAGAATATAGGATATAGCGGATCGTCCCTCCCTGAGTATTGAGTCCATTACGTCGTGCCAGGTCGTGCTCGCCTGGGAAAGGAGCGACTTCTTGAGTTCGTCCAACACCAACCGAAATCCGACAATCGACCAATCCTTCAATCCGATCAAACGTTTCAGCGCGCCGAAAATGACGCGGAAGGAAAAAGTTCTCAAAAAAGAAATCGAAACCTACCACCTGAGCGATGTAGACGACACCGCCGTCATCTATGTTGGCAACAGCACCATGTCGATCGGCCGGAGCCTGGAGCTCCCCGATGCAGAATGTGATGGGCTCACCTACAAGCAGCGCATCGTTTCGACGGAAAAAGGAGACTGTTTGCTTCTCGCACGATGGAAGCCCGACCGATACATGCGGCGAACGGCGCCCATCAGGTCGCAGAGATGGTTCGTCGAAAAAAAACTATTCCCCCCGAATGCCGATCGTTTCTTCGCCCGTATCGAGAAGCGAATTGAGGAGCAGTCATCCGACGCAAGCGAGTAAGCTGAATATTGGCCCGGACGCATTCGGACGAAAAGGCGCCGAACTTCGTAGTCGAACGCCTGCAGCGCGAGTCCAACGCCTTTGCCCCCGGAAAACTTGCTGGACGCTCTCACTTCCAATGTCTCTCGCACCGCGCCGCAGCTTGACAAGCTTCTGCCTCCGTGTATGATGTAATTCTGCGGCGCAGGTACGACCTTGAAGATCGATCTTGCCAATATTGCAGGTACGCCGGGCGCTCGCGGCCGTTACTCCATCTCGGTAGAAGTGGCCCCGACCGAAGACTTTTTAACCCTGGAGCCAGTCGTGGGCGAACTCGAGGTGGAAAACACAGGCGCTCTCCTGCTCGTCAGAGGACGGCTTCAAGCGAATGTCGGGCTTACCTGCGTCAGGTGCCTCGGACCATGCGAGTGTCCGCTGCAAATCGACGTCGCAGAGGAATTCTCAACCGAAGAAACTGAACCCGATATCTCGACCATGGATCGCGATGAACCCGAGACGTCCGCCATGGACAAATTTGTCCTCGACGTCTCGGAATTCGTGCGTCAGCAAATCGTGGTAAACTTGCCCATGGCGCAAATCTGCAGCAGCGACTGCAAAGGAGTCTGTCCACAATGCGGACAGAACCTCAATGAGGGACCTTGCGGTTGCGGCATCGAGCCGATCGATCACCGCTGGGGAAAACTAGCCGAACTGCTCGAACGACCGGACCGAAAAGGCGACGATATAGACTAGCGAGCCGGTCGGCTCGCCTGATGGGAGGCCTCAAACGTGGCACTGCCAAAAAGACGACACTCACACAGTCGAAAAAACAAGCGTAAGTCCCAGTGGCGGGCGACGCGACCTAATCTCGTCCCCTGTCCTGACTGCCGATCCTTGCGCTTGCCCCATCGCGCTTGCCCGGCCTGCGGAAACTACGCTGGCGAAAACATCTTCACCGTTAAACCTCACGTCCATCGGGGGCGAAACTCCTAGGGTGCTCCCGAGCCAGCTTATGGGAAAACCACCACATTGAAATCCATTGCACTGGATGCCATGGGAGGTGACCACGCGCCCGAGGTGACCGTAGCGGGCGCACTTCGTGCGGCCGGCCGCTTTGAAATTCCCGTGCTCCTCGTTGGGGACCAGGCGAAGCTCGAATCGGAGTTGCGCAAACACGGCCCCATCCCGGAGAGAATCCAGATCGTCCACGCCCCCAGCGCCATCGAGATGGATGAATCCCCCGGACCGGCGCTCCTTCGCAAAAGAGACGCCTCCATCATCATCGCCACCGACCTCGTCCAACAGGGAAAAGCCGCCGCCGTCGTATCCGCCGGAAACTCCGGAGCCGCCATGGGAGCCGCCACCCTTCGACTCGGACTCCTCCCTGGCCTAGATCGTCCAGCCATCGCCATGGTCATGCCCAACCTGCGCAGCGGCGTCATCGCCCTCGACGTCGGAGCGACAGTCGACACCTGCGCCGAGCACCTCGTCGACTTCGCAAGCATCGGATCCGTATACGCTCACTGCCTTCTTCACATCGAACGCCCTCGCGTCGCCCTCCTCAACATAGGAACCGAAACTTCCAAAGGCAACGCCGTCGTCAAGCAAGCCTATCCCCTCCTTCAAAATTCCGATTTGAACTTTGTTGGCTTCGTCGAGGGGCAGCACATCGCGCTTGGGGATGCGGACGTGGTAGTCTGTGATGGCTTCGTTGGCAACGCCGTCCTCAAGACAACCGAAGGCTATGCTGAACTATTCTGGTCGATGGTCAAAGAGGCGATGGCGAGCAGCCTCTTAGCGCGCATCGGCGGCCTTCTGCTGGGGCCCGCCCTTCGCCGCACCGCACAACGCCTCAACTACGCCTCATACGGCGGGGCGCTTCTCGTTGGCGTTGACGGCATTTGCATCATCGGGCACGGTCGCTCTTCGCCGGATGCCGTCGCAAACGCAATTCGCGCCGGGAGCGAGCTGGCCGAGGCTCGAGTCATCGATCAACTCCGCGCAGCCATCCACGCCGAGAATAGCGTGCCATCGAAAACCGAGCACCCCGCCAGCAGCAAATTGTAGAGTGAGCAGCAGATGTTGAAAGGTCAGACTCGTCCCGCTGGGATCATAGCCACCGGATCATACGTTCCCGACCGCGTCCTGACGAACTTCGATCTCGAAAAAATGGTCGATACATCGGACGAATGGATCCGCACGCGTACCGGCATACGCGAGCGCCGCATCGCTGATCCAGATGTTGCCACATCCGACCTCGCATTACATGCCGCCCGCGCCGCCATCGCAAGCGCGGGCCTGGCCAACGACGACATCGACCTCATCATCGTCGCAACCGTCACCCCGGACATGATTTTTCCGTGCACCGCCGCCATTCTTCAGCAACAACTCGGAATCCCGGCGGCGGCCTTCGATCTTCTCGTCGGATGCACCGGATTCGTCTACGGCGTGGCCGTCGCCGGCGAAATGATCTCATCGGGCGCATACGACCACATCCTCGTAATTGGCGCCGAAACACTATCGAAGATCGCCGACTGGGAGGATCGCTCCACCTGCGTACTATTCGGCGACGCCGCCGGCGCCGCCATTGTCGGTCCCGTTCCCGAAAATCACGGGATCATGGCCTATTCCATCGGCAACGACGGCACCAACGCCGACGCCCTCAAAATCCCCGCCGGTGGCTCTCGCATGCCCACCAGCGAAGAAACCGTGGCCAACCGCCTCCATTACCTCACCATGAACGGGCCAGAGGTATTCAAATTCGCCGTCCGGGCCATGTCGGACTCATCCGAGGAAGTCGTTTCCCGCACCGGCATATCCATGCAGGAAGTCGACCTCGTCATCCCACACCAGGCAAACCTACGCATCATCGACGCGGCTGCCAAACGCCTGAACATCCCTTACGACCGATTTCTCCACAACCTCGAGAGCTACGGCAACACCTCGGCCGCGTCCATCCCGCTCGCCCTCGACGAGGCCGTCCAGTCGGGTCGCATTCAACCCGGCAACATCGTCATCCTATCCAGCTTTGGCGCCGGACTGAGCTGGGGAACGCTCATACTCCGGTGGTGAGAACCTCACCGAAAACAGCATTCATCTTTCCCGGCCAGGCGTCCCAACGCGCCGGAATGGCGACCGAAATCCTCGAACACAAGTCATTCGCCCGCGAGCTCTTCGACCGCGCCGGCGAAATCCTCGGGATCGACCTCGCCGGAGTCTGCACAACCGGCAACGACCAAATACTCACCCGCACCGACATAGCCCAGCCTGCCCTTCTCACCACATGCCTTGCCTGGCTCGCCGCCCTGGAAGAGCGCGGCATGGCGCCCGACATCGTCGCCGGCCACAGCCTCGGCGAATTCTCCGCCTGGGTCGCCTCGGGAGCCTTAGAGTTCGAAACGGCGTTGCGGCTCGTCCGTCGTCGCAGCGAACTCATGGAGGACGCCGCCCAGCGCAATCCAGGAGGCATGATCGCCGTGATCGGCCTTCGCGACGAACAAGTCGTCTCCCTCTGCGAAAAGGCAAGAACCGCAGGCATCGTCGTGCCGGCCAACTACAACGCCCCGGGTCAACTCGTCGTCTCCGGCGAGCCAGACGGCCTACAAGAAGTCGCGAGGCTGGCGAAAACACTCCGAGGAAAGACCATACCTCTGCGCGTCTCTGGCGCCTTCCACTCGCCCCTCATGGACGACGCGGCCCACCAATTCTCCCTCCTCCTCGCAACGACTCCAATCTCCGAGCCGCGCATTCCCGTCATTGCAAACGTCAGCGCCGAACCCGTTACCGATGCCGACGCCGTTCGGGCCGCCATCTCCAGACAGATGACAACCCCCGTGCGCTGGACCCAATCCATGCAGCGCATGATTGCCGATGGCGTTGGCGTCTTCATCGAAGTCGGTCCCAACCAAGTATTGACGAAACTGACCCCTCGCATTTCCGCCGACGTAAAAGCCATTTCCATAGGCTCGACCTCAGAACTCGAAGCTGCCGTACAGGAGGTGATGTCGTGACTTCCCAGCCGGATAAAACGTCCAAACAGCCCATCGCCCTCATCACCGGAGCTCGACGCGGCATCGGCCGCATCATCGCTCTTCGCCTTGCCCAAAACGGCCCCGTTGCCCTCAACGACATCGATTCCGGCAGGGAAGAGATCGAAGGGGTCGCCGATGAAATTCGCTCCGGCGGCGGTCAAGCACTCGCCGTGCCCGGCGATGTCACGAACAGCGAGGATGTCGACCAAGTCGTTAAAACCGTCGCCTCCGAATTAGGAGGGCTCGACGTACTCGTCAACAACGCAGGCATCACGCGGGATGGACTACTCCTTCGAATGACCGACGACCAGTGGCGTTCCGTTATCGAGGTTAACCTGACCGGCGCATTCCTCTGCTCTCGCGCTGCGTCGAAAATCATGATGCGTCAGCGCTCCGGTCGTATTATCAACATGGCCTCAGTCGTCGGCGTCATGGGCAATGCCGGCCAGGCGAACTACTCCGCATCCAAGGCCGGCCTCATCGGCCTAACCAAATCGATGGCGCGCGAGCTCGCGCCGCGCGGCATAACCGTCAACGCCATCGCCCCTGGCTTCATCGTCTCCCCGATGACCGATGAACTAAGCGAAGATGCCAAAGAAAAGCTGTTCTCGCTCATCCCGCTCGGCCGTCTCGGCAACGCCGAGGACGTCGCCGACGCCGTCGCATTCTTCGCATCCCCGGCGTCGAGCTACATAACGGGGCAAGTTCTAAAGGTTGACGGCGGCATGCATATGTGATATGCCTCTTTGCCGAATTCGCATTTCAGGAAGGATTGTCGCGGTCGCAAGAGGAATCGCACTCAAAATCTTAGCACACGTGATACCGTGAGGGAGGTCTCTACACATGGATGATGCCATCTTCGAAGAGGTGCGGACGTTGGTCGCCGAACAACTCGGCGTCGACAGATCCATCGTCAACGTAAACTCATCTTTCGAGGATGATCTCAGGGCGGATTCGCTCACTCTCGTCGAGCTCCTGATGGCGCTCGAAGAGAAATTCGAGCTCCCCGACATTCCTGAGGATGAAGCCGACAAAATCAAGACCGTCGCCGACGTCGTCGCATACGTAGAGGCGAAGAAGAACGGCAATCAGTAGATAAACGTTCCCGCCGCATCGCGGCCCGAACGGAGCCACCAAGTTCTCGGGAGTGCCCATGGAGCGACGCGTCGTCGTGACCGGCATGGGTGCCATCACACCCCTCGGGATTGGTATCGAACCCACTTGGGATATGATGTGCGCCGGCCGCTCCGGCATCACCAGAATTACGCTCTTCGATGCAACTGACTTCACCTCCCAAATCGCCGGCGAGGTGAAAGATTTCGATCCCAGCGTCTGGCTCGACCCGCGGGAGGTTCGCCATACCGACCGCTTCGTCCAGTTCGCCATGGGCGCTGCCGCTATGGCCGTCGAAGACTCCGGCATAGACTTCGAAAAAGCGAACGGCGACCGCACCGGCGTTCTCATAGGCTCCGGCATCGGCGGGACTTGGACCTGGGAGGAACAACACCGCAATCTCCTCGAAAAAGGCCCGCGCCGAATCAGCCCCTTCTTCATCCCCATGCTCATCATGGACATGGCGTCCGGTCGAGTCGCAATGCGCTACGGCGCCAAAGGCCCCAACATCGCCATCGCCACCGCCTGCGCCACCAGCGCACACGCAATCGGCGAGGCCGCCGAGATCATCCGTCGCAATGATGCCGACATCATGATTGCCGGTGGAGCCGAGGCAGCCGTTTCCCCTCTATCCCTCGGCGGTTTCTGCTCCCTGCGCGCCCTCTCCCGACGCAATGACGACCCCGAACGCGCAAGTCGCCCCTTCGAAAAAGACCGCGATGGTTTTATCATGGCCGAGGGTGCGGCAATCATCATCCTGGAAGAATTCGAACATGCCGCCAACAGAGGAGCGCGAATCCACGGCGAACTACTCGGATACGGAGCCAGCGCCGACGCCTACCATATCACCGATCCGCAGCCCGATGGAGACGGTATGGTCACCTCAATGAAAGCGGCACTGGAGGACGCTCGCATTGCTTGTGACGAAGTCGACTACATCAATGCACACGGCACTGCAACCCGGGCTGGAGACCCCGCCGAGACTAAAGCGATCAAGCGTGTTTTTGGCTCCCATGCTTTTGAGATTCCAGTCACGTCTACGAAATCCGTTACAGGGCATATGCTTGGGGCGACGGGAGCCGTAGAGAGCATTGCCTGCCTCTTAGCCATCGCTCAGGGGGTGATACCACCAACGGCCAACCTCGACGAACCAGACCCTGAGTGCGATCTCGACTACGTGCCCCACGAAGCCCGCCAGAAGCCGATCCGCGTCGCCATGACCAATTCGTTCGGCTTCGGCGGCCACAACGCGACCCTCATCCTACGATCCCTCAACTGACAGCCCACATCAAGCACGCAGAAGGATAACTCTCCCTGCTCGGCCAAACCTCCAGCATGTCCATTGACGCTGCCGTCTTCGACGTAGACGGGACTATTGCAACCTGTCCATACGACTTCGACGCCATGCGCGCCGCCGTGGCCGACGTTGCGGCCCGGTACGGCCTCGATACCAAATCCCTCGGCGTCCACGGCGTCATCGAGCAGATCACGACCGCGAGTGAAATGCTGCGGGAAGTCGGCGCCGAGTTCGCCCAGGCGGCCGAGGCCGCCGTCCGAGCCGTCGAAGTGGCCGCGGCTCCCAGCGCCGAAGTCCTGCCGCAGGCATCGGAAGCACTCGCTGCCTTTAGACAGAACGGCATCCGTATCGCTCTAATCACGCGCAACTGCCGGGCCGCCGCTGAAATTGTGCTGCGATCCCTTGACGCCTACGATGTACTCCTGACACGCGACGACGTACCGCTCACCAAGCCGAACCCCGACCATGTGCTGCGAGCCATCCACTCCCTCGGCAGCACGCCCGACCGGACCATAGTTGTCGGAGATCATGACTACGATATCAAAGCCGGGCGCGCCGCCAGAGTTCGGTTCTGCATCGGCGTGCTGACCGGTGGGAACTCCGCCGACCAGCTCACCAAGGTCGGTGCAGATGCCATCATCGACAGTGTTGGCGATCTGCCCGCCTGGCTCCGAGAGCGAGGAGCGATGGACTCATGACCGCCTCATCGTGGGGTGTCGCCTCCCTTATCTGCCTACATCTTAGCTCCCTCGGCGCCCTCCCGCCCGAGGTGCGTCAGGGTGATGTCACGTCGTATCTCAACGGCTCTCGCCCCGTCCGTGTCCTCATAGCCGATAACGCGTCATCTCTACGCCTTCGTCCCCAGACCCAACTCGCCATTGAGGACGGTGCGACAGGGGAACGCATTGCCGTTGCCAACGCGGGCGCTGGACTCACCCTCCGCGCCGGGCGTGGAACCCTCGCCCTAACTGGTTCTGGGACGAACATCCGCCGACAACACCTTCGGTTCCGCCCCATCCCCACAGAGTCAGGTAGCGCCATATCCTCCAGTGGTGGTTGGGGTCGTTCAGGTGTCTATCCGGGTCCGCTCGACCTCCGACTCACCGCCACCGGCATCCAGGCTGTCGAGAGCGTCAGCCTGGAAACCTATGTGGCCGGCGTCGTCGCCTCAGAAATGCCCGCAAGCTTTCCGCTTGAGGCAATGAAAGCACAAGCCATCGCCGCGCGCACGTATGCCCTCTATCACCTCGGCGGACACGAATCCGACAACGCCGACCTCTGCGGAAGCGTCCACTGTCAGGCGTATGCCGGCAGGCCGTCTCCCAATTCGCGTGCAGCCCGAGCAGCGCGAGAAACAAAAGGCCGGGTCCTGGTCTGGGGCGACCTCCTTATCGACGCCATGTACAGCTCCGCCTGCGGAGGCTCCACCGCCACTGCTTGGGAGGTGCGTCAAGGCAAAATATTGCCATACCTGCAAGCCAGGAGCGACGCTCCTTCCCCCAACTCAGACCCTTATTGCAGCCGCGATCACAAAATCCAATGGACGCGCACCTTCACCTTCACCGAGCTGAACCGACTCGTATCCGCCAACCTCGATGACGTAGTCCACAGGCCCGGCCTCTGCCCAGGCCGCCTCGAAACGCTCCAACTTGCAAAACCCACTCCTTTCGACCGCGCCGAATGGCTCAAGGTCTACACCGACACCGGCGCCTATCGCGTGCGTGGCGACGCCATCCGCTGGCTCTTCGGCATCGGCCGCCCCGGCCCCGGCGGACTGCGCAGCATCGCCTTCGACATGCACGTCGAGCGCGATGCCTCCGGACAGCCGACTTCATTCACCTTCACCGGCGTCGGGCATGGCCACGGCATCGGCCTCTGCCAGTGGGGCGCGCGAGGGCGCGCCCTCGCCGGGCAAACCGCCCCTCAAATCCTAGCCGCCTACTACCCCGGCACGCGACTTGTCGACCTGAGTCACTAAGGCAATGGATCCACTCGCCCGCTACGCCGACAAGAAAGAGCGGATCGTTATCGGCCTCATGTCCGGCACCTCTGCCGACGGCATCGACGCCGCTCTCGCCCGTATCTCCGGATCCGGCGATGAGATCGAAGCACAGCTCGTCTCGTTTCGCACTACCGCATACGAAGTCAAAACCCGCAAGCGAATCCTCGACCTCTTCCTTCCCGAGGCGCTGGCCACCGAAGTTTGCCGCATGAACTTCGGCATCGGCCGCATATTCGGCCAGGCCGCGCTCGACCTCATGGAAGGGTGCGGACTGAAGCCGTCCGATGTCGATCTCATCGCCTCCCACGGGCAAACCGTCTGTCACATTCCCCCCGGCAGTCCGCTCGAGGATATACTTGGGGCATCGAGCCTCCAGATCGGCGAGCCCGCCGTCATCGCCGATATGACGGGCATTCCTGTCGTCGCCGACTTCCGCTCCCAAGACATCGCCGCCGGAGGCCAGGGTGCGCCTCTCGTCCCATACGCCGAC
>Ga0180438_10005961_pt1 | contig 16698 bp, 28 predicted proteins | sample SS_ome_12_FD_132455 | JGI IMG/M metagenome (GOLD analysis project Ga0180438, IMG submission 132455) | Hypersaline lake sediment archaeal communities from the Salton Sea, California, USA - SS_3_D_2 metaG | ecosystem: Environmental > Aquatic > Non-marine Saline and Alkaline > Hypersaline >...
CCTGTCACGAGGAACAGGAACTTTCTTGAGATTGAAGTGATCGCCGATCATTCGGATAACTTCATCGACTTCCTCGGCCCGGAAGTAAATGAAGTCCGGCGACAAACAGACCAGAACCAACCCTACACGACTCTTCTGCCAGGTCCACTTGCTCTGAACCTCGAATGTTCTCTGGTGCCTCTTCATCCAAGATCTGATCTGTACGCGGTTACCATGGTGAACGTTTTTCATCTTGCTCCACGGTGGCGTCACCCAGATGAACCGCTTGTACATCGTTGTAGGAACCGCCCAACAGTAGTTGCCACAGTCAGGGTCGATGCCACTCTTGACTTCCGAAGGGTCAGCGTAGAAATCATGATGCTCGTCAACGTGGAACCATGTCCCAATTCGGTCGATCGGACGTCTTGTTTTGCCTTTCGGAAGGCAATCGAGCACATGGTGGTGTTCAACTACGAAATGACAAGGGACATCTCTTGGTAGGGTCGCGAGGAACAACTTGACCGCAGGGATTACGCCATTCGGGTGTCGATTTGATCTACCCCAAACCTTTGGCCCAATCGGTTTGCGTTGGAAGTAGTTGAAGTAATCTAGGTCCAGATCGATTACTTGGGTCTTCATCCCTCTTCCTCGCTGGCTGCTGCACGCGCTGCTTCGGCCGCTGGGGTCCGATTCCATGGGACGTCTCGTTCTCCCCATGGTTCATGCGACCCATCCGGTTCGAACTTGGGTAGCACGAAAGAGAATAAGACACCATTGCTGCTGTCAAGATTGGATCTGGCACACTCATTCTCTGAGCTGCGGACACGCTCCAGCAGGGGTTCTGCCGTTGCCCCAAACCTCTCGGTAAGTTTCTGCCTGTACCATCGATATCGTTCGAGGGCCTTCTCTTCAGACATTGCGTGTGCTTCTTGTTGGCCCGTCGCTTCCATCCATTCGGAGCGTATAATGCCCTTTTCGACCTCGGTGACGGCATGACACGCCATCTCGTGCATAAACGGTTGGTCGCTTTCGAGGTACGCCTCGAACATCTGATCCTCTTGTTTGCGATTTTGGTCGACGATGTCGTCCCAGGGGTCTTTCGTTTCAGCGTCTGCATCTGTCAGCAAGTCCTCAGGGACACCGTAGATTTCTCCGTAGTCCAGTTCCTGGTCACCTTCTTTTGCTCTCCTGACGATCTTGATGTTCTGCTCGCGGAGGGCGTCTGCGTCCTTGGGACGCATCTTGCAGCCGGACATCGCGAATCGCATCATGCCAACGTGGCCGTTCTCGTCCTGGTAATAGAGAAGAGATTCGCCGGAGTAGTGCTCCCAGGCCTGTCGTTGTGCCTCTGTCATATCTTCCGGATTAGTGCCCGGATTGCGGTGATGCTGGTCCTTTTTTGACATGTCTCCGTACAGGGCTTGATGTTGGTCTTTCCGTGCTTCCCATTCATCCTGTGGAAGATTGATCCAATCCCCGTGCAACCAACAGGAATTCGATTCATTGAATCCCGGCTGGAAGAGCTGGTACCGTGGTTTCCTATGATTGGTAACTCGGTAGAATACTTTGCCTTTCGGAATGACGGTCGCCATCGCAAGGGTCTCCTACGCTTGAACTGCAGCGTTGATTCGTTCGGTATGGGCTTCTAGGCGATCGACGATATCCTGAGGAACCTCCGCATACTGAGAATCGAAGGCCTCGATAAATCTGCCCTCACTGAACGACCGCATCCGATCCGTGTTTTGACGCGTCCACGTATCTTTGTCAACCCCCTTGGGGCATTCAAGGATGATGAACGTGTGTTTCTCGTCGACCCGGATCGCGTCAGCGTACCGAAGATGCTCGACGACCAGCGGAATCTGGCGCTCTTCTGGCAGCAAGCTTACGGCCAAAAATCTCGTCTTGCGTTGAGCCATGTTGGTCCCTTTCCAGGTTCCCCCCGGTAAGGAGCTGCCTAGGATTGTGCTCAACCTACCCGGGGGGAATGACACGGGAATTCGGTTAAAAATCCTCTGGTTTTTCCACACCCACGATCTTGCAGCACGGGCCGCAGAGTTGCGTGGATAGGTGATCTAACCACTCTTGATGACTGGCCCTCTGGTCCTCACTGGCTTCTTTGACCTCTTCGCGTGCCTTCTCGACAGCCGCCATTCCAACTCGTTCGACCATTATTAGGGCCTGCTTCGGCGAAAGCATCCAGCCAATGTTCCTTCCCTCTTGTACCGCCGTAAGACCGACGTCACCGACGATCTTGTATTCTGCTGGACTCAGTCCTGCGTCACTCAGCTTTTGAAAGAAGGTGTCTGTTGGCGAATCATCCGTCGTGTAGTCCTTTTCTGAGACGAGTCTCATCTTGGCTAACTGATCGAAAAGAACTTCTTCTGCCGCTTCCATGTCCATCTCTGCCTTACTATTGCCGGGGAGGTCACTTGTATTGCATCCCGGTGGCAGGCTCCAACCAAAGATTGACCTTCCCATGTCTCAACCTTCCTCTTCTGATCTTCGGGCACGTTCCTTGAGAACGGCCATGTTGACAGCAGTACCAACCTGAGCCTTGAGCATGTGCTCGACGGTGTGAATGTGGCTCAGTGGTACACCGGGCCTGATCAGGTTGTGCATCAACTGATCCGTAATGGCAGAAATCTGTTTTGCTGCGATGACCACCATTGGATCGTTGCATTCGCCGTTCTTGTCAACCAACTCGCTCATGGTACGTTTAGTATACCACAAGATTGGCCCTTCGTCAAGGAAAACGAACGAAAAGCCACAGACTTAGGACAAGAGACGCGCAACCAAGACTCCCGATCCGATCAGGCCAGCGGCCGTCACGGTGTTCTTGATCCACCACGCGGCCCTGCTGTTGCTCTGCGTTCCGGGAACCCGAAGTTTGAGTTTGCGTTTCGGAACGGAGATCACCAGGTAGTCATAGCCGAGTCTGCTGACACGAAACCCCTGTTGACGAAGGCGTTTGCGCAACGCCTTCTTGGCCTCAGGGTTCGATCTGATTTCCATGCTCAGGGTGTAATGCCCCTTGCGGAATCCTTTGCCGATCATCTTGTTCCTGATGAAATCCTCAACGCTCGGCCATTCGTCGCTCGCGATCTTCTGAGCGGTTCGGATAGCTGACAGTTGTGCTTCCTGGAATGAACCGGCGAGATCTTCTGCTCTGAGTCCATCTCCTCTCATTGGAATCCTCCACATCCAAAAGGGGTCATCGTGTTTCATGTCGCCAAGGTGACGCCGAGATAGATCAGCGTCCCGGCCAGAGCGACCTTACCGGCCAGATTGAACCGTCCCGGCCACTTGCTCTGAATGCCGAGAGCCTTCTTCGGCACAGTGATTTCGAGGTCGTAGTCGAAAGAGTCCTCGAAGGCCCAGAAACCGCGATCTGACAGCGTGTCCTGCAGACGGCGGAGTGCGGCCTTGTTGACGTCAGTATTGCCAAGGTCGAGGCCCAACTTGAACTTCCTGGAACGATTGGCTACCTGACGGCGGATGATGTCTTCAGCTCGTTCGAGAATCACGTGGTACACTTTCTCGATCTCACGATCTCTCTTGACAATTGCGTCGGCATAGACGCTCCTGAGATCCTCTGCTTTCAATCCGCTGTTTGTGCTCACGGTTCAATGTCCTTGTGTATGTGTCATGTGGCGATCATGATCCCGCCGCCGACGGCAGCCGCAGCCAATGCAATACGCCCCACGACTTTGGTTACTTTCCAGACCTTCTTCGGCCATTTGCGCAGGTGAGGAACGGTCACCCTCAGGTCGAGAAGGGCACTGCCGTAGAAACTGACACGGAACCCCTGCTCTCTGAGGTTCGCCTGCAGGGCTCTCATCGCCTGACTATTCGTGCCGCTCCCATCGCAATCGATGTCGAGAAAGAAGCTACGCATTTGACGCTTCGCTTTGTCGCGTATGCGAGCCTCTGCTATCTTGGCGAACCTGTAGTAGGCCTCTTGAGCGTCCGTCTCCAAGTCTTCAGGCCTTATGTCTGACCGGTAAGATGGAGCTATCTCCTCCGGCGTAATTGTCAGGCCATTGTTGCTACTCATCGTCTTTACCTTTCTCCGGCGTGTCGAACATCTGTCCGCTCACGATGATCCGGCTCGGGCCATTGAGCAATATCGGCTCGTTGTTGCAGAGCAGTTCGCTATCGAACCATGCGTCCAATCCGGTCTCGCTTTCGGTACACGGAATCTGCGATTCCTTCTCGATCAAACCGGACAACCACAGTAGGGCCTCGGTTTCCTTTGACGGAATATCGGTCAACCCAAGTTTCAGACCATGACAGAGATCAATGCTCTTTCTGTCTTCGTCGGTCCGGAGCCATAAGCGGTAGACCATCGTACGCGACGGCGTACTCCAAACTACCAGATACAGCTCCGGAGGGTTGTCCGGTATTGAGACCATGACGTACGCTCCCTTTCGGGCCGGAGAAGAATGAAACGGCTGGCGACTAGACCAACGTCGCCAACCGGATCAGACCCAACGCCAGCGGGATACCCTTGCCGAGGCCGTACCCGCCACCGGCGAGCAGACCACCGACCAGGATGCGACGAGCCCACTTGCGGGCGTTCGACGGCTGAGCCTCGGCCGTTGACGGCAGGAACAGGTAGATGTAACGCTTGCTACGATTGCCCCTGTAACCGTCGGGATCGGTCTTGCGGAACTTCACCACGAACCCCTGATCCCGGAGTTCTTGGCGGAGCCATGCCATGTCCTTGCTGAGGATCGCATGGCAGGCGAACGGCTCGCCGTTGTCGAACTGTCCCTGTACGTCCTTCTGCAGGGATTGGCGAACCTGCGAGCGACGCTTGGTCTCGCCGGTGTCGTACTTCTGTCCGGCGTCAGCGGCCGTCAGGTCGAAGACCGCCTTCAAGGCGTGCTGACATTCCGTCGGGTTGGAATGTCCACACATACCGTTGCCGGACTGGTAGAACGAACAGTCCCTCGGATGCTTTGAACCACATGCGTGTTCAGACATGACATGTTTCTCCTCAGTTAAAGGTCTCATTTCGTGTTTGATCTCATTCGCATATCCGCATGGTCCGGGATAGCGACATGTTACACAGCCTTGTTTGTCTCTGCGGTCACTGGTAAGACGCCCCTGGTTTCGGTTTCCGCAGTGTTTCTCAAAATTGCGATCGGGACTGGATCTAGAAATAGCCTCACAGACCCGTCTCGTTGGGTTCTTTACTGTCATGTTCTGGGGGTGATCCAGATACTTACAGACCGCTCCTCCATCCCGATCCGGGAACATACAGCGACGAAAACCAGATGCCAACTGCTCGCCCAAGTATCCGCACTTTTCGCTCTCCGGCCCTTCTGAGGTACAGATCGTGTTTGAGATTGCTCGGTTGTCGCCGCGAACGGCTGCTTCACATGGCTTGCGGAAGGGCGGAGCATCCCCGCAGACTCGACCGAAACCACGAAAATCACATGGGAAGTCGTCGTTGCTGTATCGGCATTTATAGACTGTCTCGAACCTTTCCATCAGTCTTATTTCCCTTTGTGAATGGCTTCTCCGACCCTATGGATCGTGGTTCCCACCATAACAAAGTCATCGATAAGCAAGACGCTGTCGGCCTCTTCCGAGTCCGGTTTTGTGATCCGTTCCGCACATTTTTTGCACAAACACTCGTGATGGTCGACAGCAATCTTCAGAGAATTCTCCGTCTTCGGGTCGTAGATTGTGTTGACCAAGCAATGGTCGTCATCGCAACGGTCTGCACTATCAAGTGCGGCATCACACCATGGAACTTCGTCGCCACACAGGATGCATTTCCACGTCTCGCATATTTTGCTCTTTTCCACGCGAGATAGGAATTCGAGCGAGAAGTTTATGTCCACGTGTTTACCGGCCTCATCGATCAAACGAATGGGTCCGCCGAGAGCGTCTACCAGAACTTCCATCGCCTGATGCTGATCTTCAACATCGGGGACATGGCCTTTGAAACTCACCCCGCCAACAGAGAAGCAGACCGGTACCGGCTCCAGCTGTGTCCCATCCATAAGCGAACTCGAATGGGGAGTCTCATGACCGAGACCGAGCGAAATCCCGTTGATATTCGGTCCTCGTCTGTCAGAAGAGCAATCCACGAACCTTCTCCCGGTCGACTATATCGACCACGCGTGTTCTCTTTGTCGCGACTCTCGCTCGGTTACTGAGAGCCCGACATAATCTTCATGATATACGGTATGCCGTATGCCGCGACATAACCGACGATTGGGAAAACGAGCCACGGAATGAGACGAGTCACCTTCTCGGGCAACTTGATTCTCATGCCGGATTCCTTCGGTTTCACTACCTTGTCCGGCTCGACATCCCAGGATACTCTGAGGTCACCCACACGCCAACCCGTCTTGTAGAACGGATGCCAGATCAGGTCGACCTGCAGATTCTGCTCAGCAAGGTCTCGGGCCAGGGCCCGGATGATTGTCGGTTGCTTCACGACTTCACGGACCTTCGCGTCCGGGTAGTCCTTGGCGATTTCCCGAACGAGACGCGGGACACATGTGCGTCCCCACGAGGCGGCAAGTTCGATCCTGCCAAGAGCTGCATGGAGAACTTTGAGTTGTGTGGTACGCATTACCTCTCTAGGTGATGTGTAGCCAGTAGATTGGGTCGGTTTCGTTTCCATGTGTCTTCAGTATACCACACGAGGCGGCATTCGTCAAGAGAAACAGGACGGATTCATGGTTTCTCTTCGCTCTTTGTCTTTGGTCGCGTGTGTTGGTTGATAAAGTGTATCTTCTCCAACGCTTTGTCCTCTGCTGCATCCAGCAGCTCAAGGTGCTTTTCAATCAGAGTGAGCCTTTCGTTGTGGTGGTCCTTTGCTTGGAGGACCACTTGCTTCGTTCCGTTCAGATGGTCGAGCAGACCCGACAGATCTTTCATCGTCAGCATTGGGTTGCCGTCGATGTAAGCGGTGACCCCACGTATCGACTCTTCTGCACGTTTCAGTTCTTTGTCGTCCTCCCGCCTGAACGGGCGTTTGGCCCATGCTTTCGCGGCTATGGGTGCCAACTTTGGGACGAGCCATTCAAACAACAGAACCATACCGATGCATAACGGCCAAGAAACGACAGCTACAACCAAGGCGTGGTTCGGTGATGTTGCAGTCAGTGCACGGTTAAGGAAATAGACAATCAGCACGCCCAATCCCGTGCTGATTGCCAGACGTTTGAATGGGTAAAGCCGCTTCAAGTCCACTACCTCCGGCCGGAACCCAGAGCGATCCTAGTAGTATGCCCGCTCCGGACCCCTGCCTTCGTCGTTGTAGTACCTGTCGACATGCTCACTCTCGGCCTCACGGCTCCTGTGGCCTTGGCGTTCGCTTTGATGGATGATCTCCGGTGCCTGCTGTCCTTGTTCGGCCTCAGCCTCGATCTCAGCCTCGATCTCGGCCTGAATGGCTGCTTCGGCCTTGGTCATCGAGACATCCGAGACCGCAGCACAAACCGTTTGGGACGTCTCAAACCGCTCATCCAACGATTCAAGGGCGACTTCCGCCGACGCACCGGCCGAGGTCAATTGCTCGGACGTGGGCAGGTTCGGCGTGTTGGCCGTCTGTGCGATCTGCAGGTTGTGTGCTTGACGGGCAAAGAGTGCGCTCTGTTTGCCCAGAATGGAATGGTTCTCACGCATCAGCTGCATCTGCTGATCCATGTCCGCCATCTGGGTGAGCAGTTGACGCTTGGCCTTTTCACCTGAGGTCTGCTTGTAGGTGGCCTTCAGGGTGTCCCGTCGCTGGGCGAGGTCTTGGAGCGAACCTTCGATCATGTGCCGTCGCTCGTCGACGTCACGCTGGCTCTTCTCCAGCTGTTCGACCTGCTGGGCCACGGTAGGCTCAGGTCTCCACCAGTTCATGAACCAGTTTTTCACCAGACTTCGAATCTCGATTGCCATGAGACATCACTCCTGTCAAGAGTTCTGCTGCCATAGTCACCTGTTCCGTACGTTCCGTACGTCGTTTCTAGTATACCACACAACCGCAGTCCTGTCAAGTAATCTGCGGATTATCTGCTAACCAGCGACAGCAGGTATCGCTTCGGCGACGTTCATTGCCAGCAACCGATCGAAGATCGTCCAGGTCATGGCACCTGTGAAGATCAGGCAAACTGCGAAGGTGATGGTTAATATGATTGCCATCGAACACCATGCATCTCCGCTGTACTTGGCACACACCTTGATCGACCACACCATCCCGATTGCAGACAGCGTCGTGGCTAAACAAGCAGCAAGCCAGTAGATATGCAGACCCCTGAGAGCCGGGTGCGGTGTCCAGAAGGTTTCCATGCTACTGCCGTCGGCGGGTTGGGTGCAAGCAACGCCCGTGATACTGGGCAGGTTCAGGTTAGGGGCAGCAATAATGATCCCAACCCCGATCAGTACGAGGGCCAGAACGCCCTTCATGGCGAACATGAAACCCTTGCCCCACTCTGTGTTCAGTTTCTGTAGCTTCTCGCTCATCGAACTTGTCTCCCTACGTGATGAACTTCTCAAACAAATGCCATGTTACTGACAGACTGTAAATCAACGTGACAGCGAACGCAATGCCGAAGACCACGGCCATAGCGATGGATGAGACGATGGCGTTGTCATCGCATCGGTCGGCTTTGGCTATACATCGCATCGCGTAAATGAACAGCATCGTGAAGGATGCGGCTACGGACCAACTGATGAGGAAGTATAGATGAGGGCCTTGTATGATCTGCTCCAGGAAGCAGTGGCCACCATCGTTGCTCTGGTCTCCTCGGGGAGAAAGACCCACGTATGCTCCGATGGCGACAATGATCAGGGCGACAAAGATCTTCGTCGCAAACATGAAACCACGACCCCACTCTGTCTGGAGTTTGCTTTGCCCGGTACTCATCTGTCTTTTCTCCCTAAGTAATAGGGTCTTCGACTAAATCGTCGTTCTCGTCGTAAAGGCACTCTGTAGCCTTATCTTCGACCACCCGGTCGGCGAGGGCCTCAAGTATCCGGCCTATCACCAACCTGCACGAGCGTTGACATGCCTGCATCTTGAGTCCGACATGTTGGAACGCCTCAGCCGCTTCGTCGACATCTCCGGCGATAGTCTGCCATGAACGGTAGATGTCTCGCAGCTCAGCAGGAGATTTTCCGTCCAGGGTACCCTGATGCTGCTGGCATAGCTCGCCGACTCGACCCATCATGGCGTCGGCCAAACGGTTGAGAGACTCTATCGAGGCCTCATTCCGTTCGGTCTCTTTTGTGTCATGTTCAGTCACGCCATCTTCTCCGTGGCATTACTGAGGACTAGGGGTCGGCTCTGCTTCTGTCCCGAAACGATCAGGCGACCGTGGTGCCGCTCTGGTCATCATCGACGTCGATGAAGTTCTCGTAGATGCTGCTACGAACACCGAACAACGAGAGGATGGCGGCGGGCACGACGACTGCCAGAGCGATCTTGTCGCCACGGGACATCGCCTGTACGTGGTCGATGATCTGCTGATGGCAGGCATACAGACCGCCCATACCGGCCGCACTGAGGGCCAGGAGACGGTTCTCCCACTTCCGAGCCCACTGGCGTCGCGGCGTGGTCGTAGACGTCGCATTGCCGTTGCTCTTCCTCTTGTTGAGCCAACCGCTCAGCCGCCGAGAAGCAGACTCGGACGCAGCATTCGTGCTGGAAGTCGTCTGTGCCACGGTCTCTTGCTGGACTCTGGCGTTGGCCTGCTCCCGCAAGACCTTGACGCGGTGTTGCAGTTTGAGGAACCGGAGGGTGACGGCATCGTATCGGTTGTCGTAATGAGCGAGACTGTTGTGCTTGCTCAGCACGTTGCCCCACATATGGGAAAGGTCGTGGACGAATTTCTCGACGCGTTCCTCTTTGCCGTCCATCTCCCCCATGCGGATGCCGTTTTCCAAACGGCTGACATCCAGCTCGCATCGCGGTGCCCAGAACTCCGCAGTGCTGATGGTTTCCTTAACAAACTGCTCGTCATGATTGGTCATGCTAATGGCCCCTTGCCTATTGCGACTGTCTTTTCCTTATCGGCCTGATATGCATGTCGTAGTAAACGCCGCTGCAAACTGTCCAACAAATCAGCAGCAGCATCACGCAAGTGAACAGAAGTGTTCCCTCCGGGCAGTCGGGGGTATTCAGCCTCTCAAGGAAGGCGTACACACGGCTGTGCATCCCTACAAGAATGCCGATGGCTAGCAAGAGAACTGCCCACACGATCTTGTGGATTCTCCAGATCTTGAGAAGCTTGGCGTCTTTCTTCTCCTGCTCTGCTGCCTTCTCGGCCTCCCACCGTTTAGAGGCCTCGGCGGCACGGCGATTCGCTTCTTGCTGGCGTCGCTTTTTCTCTTCTTCTCTTTCTGTTATGATCTGCTTGCAGCGACGTTCCAGGCCGCAGAGCTTGGTTTGTGCGTCGTTCCAACGGTTTCGATCTTGCATCAGTTTGTGGCTGAACAGGGCGTACCGGGACCACATGGTGTGTAGGGTATGGAGATGACGCTTAATACGGGGAAGAATGTTTTCAGGGTCCATGGCCTGCGGCACGTTGTCAAGAACCCGTTCGACTTCGAGATCCATTTCAGGAATGACACGCTCAGCAGACGTTAGGCAATCCAACGCGTAAAACTCTTCTGCCTGCGTTGGCCTTCTGGCATGGTCAAATGCCGGGCTCTTTGCGTGTTTGTCTCGAAGTTCTTGGGTGAGCATCGTTGTGTTTCCTCAAGCGTCTCTTCTAGTGTAACACAAGAAACGGCCGATGCAAGAAAACTAACCGATCATTTGACCTTTCGGCCGAAATTCTGATACCAACAACCTACGACCACTTGGTCTCAAGCAGATCCATGGCAAGAATTTCGGCAATCCGAGACAGCTGCTTGATGCCTTCTGCCAATCTCGCTTTGGATGCCGCTTCTTGCTTTGACCATACGAATAGTCTGGTCTGCTTGCGGTTGAAGTTGAATGCCGTCTCCTCATCCGTGTCCACGAAGATCGCCTCTTCCGGCATGTCGTTCACTTGTCGCAGCCGCGTTTCCACCAGCGTCGGAGGAGTTTCGTTGGTGTTAATGATAAACCATATCTCGTTCGTGTCCAAGACTCGGTTGTCGCCGCTTCTCCACGGAGGCAGAGTGGCCTTTGCCTTCTCGGTCGTCTTCTTTGTCGGCCTCTTGCTCTCGGGCTTTGCCTTAGTGGCCGTCTTTTTACTGGCCGTCTTCTTGGTTGTCTTGGTTTTGGTCTTGGCCATCGATTCTTTCCTCGTCTTCGTCCAAAGGTTTGACGAAGTGTTGTTTCTGAGATTGGATCGAAGGAAGGTCCATCAAGTTCGTACAGAGAACCTGCCAGTTGCCACAGCTCTCACGCAATGACCGGATCATCATCTCGCGATTCCGGTTCCGAGCATGAAAGGAATAGACCTGATACTCGATCCAAAAAACCTCTAACCACAGCTCTTCCGTCAGCTCAAGGATCATCACGGTCTTATTGTCTTGCATCAAGACCGTCAGAGTGTGGTCCGCGTGGTAGACGCCATGTTGGCCCGCGACAATACTTGTGCGACCAATCGTTCGTCGCATCCGCGATGGATCGCCGGTTTGACGAAGCAGGTGCTGAAACTGTTCGACTGTGACGGGATCAGCCATTCTGACCTCTATATGTGGATCTTCACCGCTTCCACAAGGAAGATAAATGCCAGGGAATAACACAAAGTGTTGACGAGATATTCCTGCCACGCACTCGCTAGTCCGGCCCGGACACGCTGTGCTGTGCCTTCTGTTGGGCCCTGGGCGAAGGCGAAGAGCAAACCAGCAAGTACGCACAAGATGATTTCGCCAACCATTGGTTAGTCCTCTGAGTCCGATCCACCCGGTTTGAAGACGCCCTTCACGATGTCCCATCCTTCTGCCGTGATGTCCGCGATGTATGAACTGATGTTGCAGAGCCAACCGCAAGACTCCATGCGATCTCGCATCATCATCTCCAAGATGGCTCCGGATGCCTCGTTGGCGTCTTCTTTTCTGAATACACACTGTATCGTGACGACTTTCACGTCGTCGGACGTCAGCTCCCTATCGTCATGGTACTCATGCGTCAGGGGTATCTTCCCTTCGCGTGGCCTGTCGTAGCCAATGCGGTCCGTTATGTGAGCGTCCGCAATCTTTGAGGCCAGAGCATACTGCCATCCGGACGTCATATCGACGTTGTCTGGAATGAACCCTTCGGGCCACATTCCGTGGTCCATGAGCCGCCTGTAAGCACGAAGGTGCTCAGGGTTGTATGGGTCGAACCACTCGTAGACCGGCACCTTGGCTTCGTCGGACATCTCTGATTCTCCGCTCCCGGCCGAGAAGACGAATCAACCGAACAGCACGGCGGCGGCGTAACCCGCACCGAGCAGCAGCGGCCACTTGGTCACACTCAGGGCGACCTTGATCCCGTTGCCGAGACCGCTCGGCAGCACCTTACGACGCGGCAACTTGACCTTGATGTCGTAATAGTGGTTGTGATCCCGCCGATTGGCATTCGGGTGCAACTTGTCATCCACAACCTTGGCCTTGAACCCTTGTCTCCGCAACTGCTTCACGAGCTGATCGAAGGCGATTCGTCGTTCCTTGCTCATCAGCGGCGTACGGATGTCTCGGCGGTTGAGCCAAACCCAATGGCCCAACATACCTTCTCTCGCGATGGATTTGAGCCGCTCTTCAACAAGGGGTACCCAGCTCTCGGCCATGGATTTGGCGTCGTCCTGGATCATCTGACGCCCCGCCTGATACGAGTCCGCCAAATCCGATGGCTTCATGGTAATGGATTTAGATGACATATCTTGATCTCTCCTGTTCGAGGTTTCTTCGTTCTCTGAGTCAGATTCCGGCTTCTGTCCCTCGGGTGTCTCTTCCCTTGGTAGAGGGCGGTTGAGCGACCAACTGTGGTGCCGCCTCCGTGCCGGTTCGAGGACACTCACGATCAACCACATCCGGCGTGCCTCTAAATCACATGAGGTACAGTTGCAGTTGGGTTTGTAGAGGCTATAGCGATGCATGTTGAGGATCTCGCAATCGGTGTATCCCTTGGGTGGAAATATACCCAACAAAGTCCGCGTTCCGTCGGTTCGATTCTTCAGATATGCTCGTCGTTTGCGGACCCGCTCGCATGTGGTGCAGCCGCAACCTTCACCATGAGACGGCAGACGTCCAATAGAACACTCCCGATCAGAAACATTTGGCAGGGGCACGGTGCCGTCGTAAACGTCACCTGGAATCCTGTGTCTCTCTTCGTAGGTGCGGATTCCCTTTTCGAGAAGCCATCGACGGCGTCGCTCGATCTCGCATGTCTTGCATTCACATTCAGGGCCACACAGGTCAACGGGCGGGAGCCTGAGGACGTGATCATCCTGATAGGAAGAAACCGGTGTGCTACCGTCGTATCTACTTGCCATCGCTCTGTCCCTCCGTGGACTGTCTGGCCAATCGATCCTTAATAGCCGCACGAGAGCAACATCGCAGGCCGATCATCATAAGGGTCACGGCGCATGCGACTGCTCCCAGGAAATACCAGACGTAAGGCACCATTACTCCGAAAACCTCTTCGCCCGGTACCGTCTCCCAGGTGTTCGCCACCGAGTAGATGAAGACTAAGAGCAATGCTACCAAGAGGTAAAGTGCTAGTCCGACCGTTCTATCTCTCTCTGTGATGGTCATGCCTCTAGTATACCACAAGATTGGCGGGGCGTCAAGAAATGATCGTGAATTCAGTCATCAATTTCTTCTTCGGCCCGAAGTGTAACGCTCCATGAACGATGCCACATGCCATTTAAGGGTATTTCTATCTGTTCAGTAGCGATCTCCATCTCATTTAATCCGCGAAATCGGCAGCCCTCAATTACTGCCTCAACGGACCTATGATGATGACCAAACACCCACAGCTCAGGCTTGTGTATCCTGAACATCTCCTCAAAGGCCGATTGTGTCCTATTGCGGATCACGTTACCTCCGAGGATTCGCTCAAATGCAGTAGTAGGACAGTCATGAGTGGCAACGTACCTGGGTTTTTGTCTACCGAACAGTCGAATAATCTCGTTCCATTCCTGGCACGTGATCTCCTCGTCGGGCCACCAGCTCACGCCTGTTGTACGCCATTCTCTGTCAATGCTGAAGCCACCGGCGACGTAGAAGACGCCGTTCCACACCCCGTAGTCTCCAAGGAAGAGTGGTAGACTTTTCGCATATGTGGGATTGTCATGGTTGCCATAGATGGCTCTGTGCTCCGGAGCCAAAGTGGGAACCGTAACTTGACGGAAACCGGCCCCAAAATCCCCCAACTGGAGCGTACACGCATGCTTCTCGGTCAGATCAACATAGTCCGATACACGACCATGTATATCACCAATGAAGGTGATCGGTTTAGTGAAAGAAGGCATGTTGTACCCTAAAGCATCCAAACAGGCATGTCGTCGGGGTCCTGACCCAGGATGACACGCCGAACGAAGTGACTGCTTTTGTCCCTATGTTTCTCGCCGACCCACTGCTCCCACAGGTACCCGATCACCAGCTCGTAATCGATGGCGTAGATACCTTGGTCATATTTTTTGTTCATCACCAACCGTGCCCCGGCGGGCCACCAGTCAGCGACCTGTTTGTCTTTCTTCTTGCGTCCGTCCCTTATGAATTGCCAGTGATGACCGTTGTTCTTGATGTTGAGGGTCACACCATTTTCACGACAGAAGTCCTTGACGGCATTCAGGCCATTCTGTACATTGAACTGATGACGCAGGCGACGCAGTTCTTTGCCGCCGCAATGTCTAGGCGGATGGAAGATGTGGCTCTGGCCGAGCGACTTGGGGCATGGCTTTGCTTTTCGTTTGCTCACTATCCCCTCGACTCCTATCGGCAGAAGTCCGGCTCGGGCGGACCGACGATGATCCGGATCACGATGGCCAGAATCGAAGACAGAAAGCACAGGCCGAGGAAGATGGCGGTCGCGAACAGGACGTACTCCTGATTGATCCACGACCACCTGATCAGCTCGCTCTTCGCCGCCGCGTAGTAACCGCCGGATAGCGTTGTGAGACCGGCGAAGACGGTGGCCATGCTCTTTCGGGCGATACCGTTGCCGATCAACGCCAACGACAGAGCCGCGAGACCCACGGTCAATACCAGGGGATTGCTCTTGCTCGTGACGAAGGTCATCGCCTTGCTCAGCGGCTCCCAGTCCTTGACCTTGTCGTAGACAGGGCCACCAAAAACGACCGCCGCAATCGCGGCAATTACCAGCAGGCACAATACGATACGCATCTCGTGTTCTCCCTTGATTACATTGGTCCAAACACCAGTCGAAACTAGTATACCACAAGAACAGAGCCCCGTCAAGATGATTCGGTACTTGCCGTCCGGCAAACGGACGCAGACTGCCACAGGAAGATCCCAATCCTGGTACAGGTCCAGGCTATTTCGGGAAACTTTACGATAGTGATCTTGTTGACCAAGAACCAAAGATTTCGGGTCGATCTTCCTAAACGACCAAGTCTTGTCTCGTACTACGGGCAGCAAAAAACCGTACTCAAGAGTCAACAGGTATTCGACAATTTCCTTGATCTGCTTGATGTTCATGACCAAACCAATTGCCTTATCACACTTCTGTGCAACCTGATGACATATTGTGACTGGTCCTAATTCCTCTCCGTAATAACCGCCGACCGCACTCCCTTCGTATAACCCAGGGTTGTAAACCTCATAGATCCTTAGAATGCGATCAACAGCATAACGGTGGATCTTCGGAGCGGAACAGGGCAGTAGACTCCGAACAATTGAAGGGATATTCACAGAAGTAGCGTGAATGTTGGTCAAAACGCCGCAACGACAGTAATCGTTCTGACAACAATCGCTGCCGTGCTCACACGCGTTGTATGTGTCGTAATCCATCTCAACAAGATAACTAAAGTCTATGGACGCTAGAGATTTGACTCTTCTCCTTGGTTGTGTTTCGTTTCTCTTGCTTTTCTTTTTTCGGGCCATTCTGTTGATTTCCTTATGCTCAGTATACCACAAGACGCGAAGCCTGTCAAGCAAATCTCAGTTTTCCGGCCGAAATCAAAACCCCACTTGACAAGAAGCCTCCCACGTGGTATACTACAACATCATGACAACAGCAAACACACAACCCGAAGCAGTAAAGGTTGCTGACGAAGTGGCCAAACGGAACAAGAAGTGGAGCAAAGTGCTTGCTAGCGATGATGTTCTGAGCTTTGTTCGGCAGGCTGGCCGCAACAGTAATCTCATGGCATGGACCGATGAGGAACTCGACCAGCAGATCGCGACCGTCAAACTGGTCAGAGAATACCTGGTGGCAACTGGGGATGCCACACTGGTGGTCGAGGCCCTGTCCCTGAGGCTCCAGAGTCTTGAGGGATTCAAGTTCGCAAGGGAGCACATCTGAAATGTCAACCGCAACCGCATGGCCGGACTTGAGACAGGTCTTCCTTAAGAGCCCAATGGGCCACGGCCGTGTGGTTGTTGAGCACTTTGACGTCTCAAAGCAAGAGGCAGAATTCACGGCTCTCAGAGCCGCCATCAACAACAGGCCCAACGAACTCGTGAGACAAGGCACATACACGAGACTGATGATCGGACGAACGGTAGTCATGTCCGATACGCCCATGGAAAAACGGACAAACGTGGAAGCTGTCAGAAAAGCTCACGGCGATGTGCTCCTAGCGGGCCTCGGCCTCGGAATGGTGA
>Ga0180438_10005962_pt1 | contig 16697 bp, 13 predicted proteins | sample SS_ome_12_FD_132455 | JGI IMG/M metagenome (GOLD analysis project Ga0180438, IMG submission 132455) | Hypersaline lake sediment archaeal communities from the Salton Sea, California, USA - SS_3_D_2 metaG | ecosystem: Environmental > Aquatic > Non-marine Saline and Alkaline > Hypersaline >...
ATGCGGAGTGCCTGTGCATGCACTTGATCATCATTTGACAAAGTTAGTCAAGGGGGGGTTTAAGGTTGCTATTTGTGATCAGCTTCAAGAGGCTGTACCGGGACAAGTAGTAAAAAGGGGAGTTACCAGAGTGCTTACTCCTGGAACGTTGACAGATTCACAACTATTAGATGATAAGTCAGCCTCGTATCTTTTTTCCTTTTTTCCAACAGGTGAAAATTGGGGATTGCTATTTGGAGAACTACTGACAGCCCAATTGTTTGCTACTATTTTGCCATCCAATGCACAAAATATATTAGAATCTGAGATTGGGAGATTTTTTCCAGATGAGATTTTGATTCCAAATAATAAGTTGGGCAAATCATTTCAGCCTGCTTTACGGCGATTAGGATATTTTACGACGTTTCAAGCATTGGATTTGGGAGATATTGATCATTTGGAACGTATGGACAATTGGGTTGAAAAGCAGTTTACAAAAGATATAGTTGAGATTATCAATAAAAACAATTCGCTGTTATATTCCTTGTATAATTTTTATAGCTACATGCAGAAAAACCAGACTGGTGCGCTTGATCAGTTTAAACAGCTTCATCTTTACCATCCGGATGATTTTTTAATTATAGATGCTGCTACACAAAAAAATCTTGAACTTGTTAAAAATAAGCAAGATGGGAGTAGAAAAAATACGCTTGTGTCTTGTATGGACAAAGCGGCTACATCTATGGGGTCTCGGATGGTAAAAAAATGGATTTTACGTCCTTTAGTAAAAAGATCTGCGATTGAACAACGGCAAGATGTGGTTCAACTACTTTCTAAAAACATAGTGTTAAATCAGAAAATATATGAATACCTTATTCAAATGGGGGATATAGAAAGAATTGTAGGAAGAATAGCATTACAAAGAGCTTCTTTGAATGATTATATTTCGTTAATGCATGCCTTAGAAGTAATGCCGGAGCTTAAAAAGCTTTTATTCGATTTTAAGCATATATTTTTACTCCATGTTATCGCTGAACATTTGAGTGATTTTCAGCAACTGTATTCCTTAATAAGTAAGGCTTTGAATGATGATTCATCAGTTCAATGGATCATAAAAAAAGGGTTTGATCAACAATTAGATAAATTACGGGAGCTTGTATACAACAGCAACAAAAAGATTTTTGACCTTGAAGAAAAAGAAAAGAAAGAGACAGGGATAAATTCCTTAAAAGTTGGCTACAATAAAGTACATGGGTACTATATCGAAGTGACGAAGACAAATATACATTTAGTGCCCGATCGATATAAAAGAATGCAGACATTGACTGGAAGGGAGCGGTATACTACAGATGAGTTGAAACAGTTGCAGTATGAAGTTATACACGCAAATGCAAATATAACTCAGGTTGAAAAAAAACTATTTGAGCAGGTAAAACATGAAATTTATGGTTCAGTTTCTCAATTACGAAGAGCTGCACATGCTTTGGCTACACTTGATGCTTTTTTATCACTTGCCAATATAGCGTATGATAATGGGTATGTCAGACCAGAATTTAATGAGAAAAAAGATATTATAATATCTCAAGGAAGGCATCCGGTAGTGGAAGCAGCTTCAGACGTTCCGTTTATACCAAATGATACGCTTTTAGTAGACAATCAGTCTCTGTGGATAGTAACCGGTCCAAATATGGGAGGAAAGTCAACCTTTTTACGTCAAGTTGCGTTGATCTGTCTTATGGCCCAAACTGGTTCATTTGTGCCGGCAAAAAGCGCAAAACTCCCTCTTTTGGATAGAATTTTTACAAGAATTGGATCGGGAGATAATTTAGCTTTAGGAAAAAGTACGTTTCTAGTTGAGATGGAAGAAACTGCCTTAATCTGTAATCAAGCTACGGCCAAAAGCTTGGTGATTTTGGATGAAGTTGGTCGTGGTACGAGCACATTTGATGGACTTGCTATAGCTCAGGCTGTAGTTGAATATATTCATAACAACATTAAGGCAAGATGCCTCTTTGCTACCCATTATCATGAGTTGACCGAATTAAAGCAGCTATTTGAAGGGGTCGAGAGTTACTATGCATCAAGCCAGCAGACAAAAAAGGGGATTGTTTTTCTATATAAAATTACACAGGGAGTAGCAGATGGAAGTTTTGGACTAGAAGTGGCAAAATTGGCCCATTTGCCTGAGGCTTTAATTAATAGAGCAGAAGATGTATTACATCATTTGGAAGCCCAAAAGCATCTGAATATTGCTCATAAGGGGCGCATGGAGGGGGCAATAGAAGATAACGCAATTTTGGAAGAAAATAGGGCTTTGAAGGCTAAAATAGGAGAATTGCACGTTTTGTTGGCCTTGCAAGAGAGAAGATTGAAATCTCTTAAGAATATAGATTATAACGAGCTTTCACCCAAGGCTGCTTTTGATATATTGTGGGATTTGAAGGAAGGTTAGCTTTAAAAGGGGCTTTTTCTAGACATAATCGGTATTTATGCTAAAATAATAGAGTCAGTTATATATGTGTGATTTAAAATTGGTTTAGGGTATTTAGATGGAAAAAAACAGCGTAGAAAGCAAGATTTCCGGTTTTGATAAATTTGCTATATTCCAAAATGGTGGAAAGCAATATCAAGCTATTGAAGGAAAAACTATAGCATTAGAAAAGCTTGAAGGAAAGCCTGGCGATACTATTGAGTTAGATAAAGTATTGTTGCGAAAACTTGGCGATGATGATGTACAAATAGGTCAGCCATACCTGGAGGGAGCTATCAAGGCTTCTATAGTGAAACATCTAAAAGGCCCTAAGTTAATCGTTTTTAAATTTAAAAGACGTAAAAAAAGCCGTGTTAAAAAGGGCCATCGTCAACCTATTACCGTTGTAAGAATAGAAGCAATTTAAAGATTTTTTTTCGCGATATTAAAAAATTAAAGCGCTACTACATTAGCGCTTTTTTATTGTAGATCCTCAAAATGGTTATGGTTTCAATGAAACTCAACGGTGATCCTAGCTGAGAGGGTGCAGCTTTCAAATAGAATTAACTAATCTAATTGACAAGCTGGCAATATTTCTTTATTATGTTTTTATATATGCAATTTGAGATATATTGATAAATTTAGGTATTATAACAGGTTTACTACGTTTATCTAGCGCTTAAATGGTGGAAATTGAAACTGTAGCTGTTGCTACAGTCAGTTGCGAAATATATTCTATTGTAATTTTTAAAGTATAATTAATAATTTGAATGGAGTTTAATATGAAACGAGTCAGAAAACAGATTCTCTTTTGGTTTCTCATAGGTTGTTTGTGTCATGGCGGTTTTTTGTATGCTATGAAGTCGACAGTTAATAAAAATGAGCTTTTGTTCCAGGCATGTGAAGATGGTGATAAAGAGAGCGTAAGCGACTTACTGGTATATGGTGCAGATATAAAAGCAAAAAATAAGAATGGTAATACTCCTTTGATGTTAGCATGTCTGTATGGTCATAAAAAGATTACGGAACTATTAGTTAAGAAGGGTGCAGATATAGAAGAAACAGACAGATTCGGCCAAACTTGCTTGGTACGTATATTGCAGGAAGGTAGAAATTATAAAAATACTGTACAGCTATTGCTTGAACATGGTGCAAATATAGAAGCAAAAGATTATCTTGGCGGTACACCTTTGATGTATGCATGTAAGTTTGGCTATAAAGAGATTGTAAAGTTATTGCTCGAAAAGAACGCAAATATAGAAGTAAAAGATAAGTATGATAGGACCCCCTTGTTAAGTGCTTCTTGTTCTGGCAATAAAGAGATTGTCAAGCTATTACTGGCAAAGAATGCAGACACAGAAGCGAAAGATGATCATAATAAGACTCCCTTGACCTATGCATGTTGGCATGGTCATATAGAAACTGTAAAGCTGTTACTGGCAAAGGGTGCAGATACAGAAGCAAAAGATAACGATAATAAGACTCCCTTAATCTATGCATGTATTTATGGTAATACAGAAATTGTAAAGTTATTACTCGAAAACGATGCAGAAATAGAAGCAAAAGATGATCAAGAACTGACTCCCCTGTTATGGGCTTGTAGTGGTGGTAAGAATGAGATTGTAGAGCTGTTACTGGCAAAGGGTGCAAATACAGAAGCAAAAAGTAAGCATGGCTATACTCCTTTGTTGATAGCACGTGAAGAAAATAATAAAGAGCTGATAAGATTGCTTATTGAGCAGCGTGACAATAAGCATCAGACCAAAGTCTCTGAAAAAGAAACATGTTCTATATGCTTAGAGGAGTTTAAAGATAAGGATAATATATCGGAAGCTCCGTGTGGCCATTGTTACCATTTACAGTGCATATTAGGCTGGATGGAGCAAGATAAGGACAGTTGTCCAATTTGTAGAAAAACAATTGCGGAAAAAAGTTTGAAATCAAAAATTTTCTCGAAAGTTAAAAAATAATTTGAATGAGATGGCATAAAAGTAGTATTACAGTGCTATAACCTGATCGTATGTCTGAGTACCTACTGTATGCATGCTGCTTATGATTGCAGTGCCGTGTTGAGACAACTGATCTAAAAAGTAGTTGAGTTGATCTGTAGAAGTGGTATCCAAGCCGGAGTACGGTTCGTCTAAGATTAATAGAAGGGGATCGTTTATCATAGCCTGTGCAATATAAAGCCTTTGTGCCGTACCTTTAGATAGATTACCTATTTTCTCACCTGCATAATCTGTCATATTAAATAGAGTAAAAAGATTATCGATTTTTGTGTATAGTTTCTGGGAGCTTATATCACAAAGTTTGCCCATGTAGTACATAAACTGATAAGCAGACAAAAAGGATGGGCCACTATATCGTTCTGGTAGGTAGCCAATCTTATGGGTATCTTTGATTATGGTACCACTGTAGGCTGGAATCAGACCCACTATCGACTTTAAAAGCGTTGTTTTTCCTGAGCCATTAGATCCTACTAGGGCAATGCGCTGCCCCTCAAAAGCAGAAAACGATATATTGTTGACGATCTGTTTTTTGCGTAAAAAAAAACCGGTAGAAAATGAAATGGTGACATTTTCTACCGAGAGCACTTTTTTTATCACCTTTTTGCTAATTTTTCGAGATACTTATTTTCTCCTGAAAAAATCAGTTGATCATGTTGTTCGATTATTTTATGCATATCTCTCTTAATAACTTGTGGACTTTCTTTTACACCAATATAGTTTACATGGTAATTTTCAAAAAATTGTATCTCTTTGGGTGTCTTTCCTATAAAAATGTCTGGGGCATCGAAAATGCTTATTGAAAAATTATCTGATAATCTGAAAAGATCCATAAATGGATAACTGAGATTATCAGCTAATCGTATTCCAATTTCTTGTTCTGGAAGTACTATTCTATTGGCGCCAAGTAATGTGAGAATTTCTTTATGGATTTCATTCATGGCGCGAGCGATTATGGTTGGAACTTTTAATTTTTTGATCAAGGCAGTTATCAGTACAGATTGTGCAAAGTTTTTTCCTGTAGCAATGATGGCAACATCAATCTCTTCTATGCCTATACTAATGAGGGAATCCTCATCTATAACTTGCATACATATAGCTTGGGTTACTTCATCTCTTATATCTGCGATAATTGCCTCATTCATGTCTACTGCAAGCACTTCCATTCCATTTTCAGATAAACGTGAAGCAACTGAAAAACCAAATCTTCCAAGGCCTATAACACAAAATTTCATTTTATTTTTCCTTATCAATTTTTATAAGGTTAACTGAGCATAATGCGTTCTTCAGGATAGGTTATTTCTCTTTTCTCCCTATGAACTCTCTTGAGTGCAAGGAGGAATGTAAGACCTCCTATACGTCCTACTATCATTCCTATTATGACAATTACTTTACCAGCAAAGGAGAGGAAAGTGGTTATTCCTGTGGTCAGACCAAGATTAGCAAATCCAGATATATTTTCAAAAATTATGTCCAGCAAATTCCATCCTCTTGCTGATTCAGTTATCATGAGCAGAAGGGTTGCAATTAAAATCCATAAAATGCTTAAAAAGATTATTGCTATTGATTTATATATTTGATCTGTTGCTATTTTTCTTCCAAAAATAGATACATGGGTTCTTCCATAAATAGTTGCTTTTACTGCTGCAAAAAATATTGCAAGGTTTGTCACTTTTATACCACTACCAGGAGAACCTGGAGCAGAGCCGATAAATGAGATGATCATGATAACAAAAATAGTGGTTAATTGAAAATCGTTTAAATTAGTGGATAATACACCAGAACTTCGTGAGGTTACTGCATGGAAGATTGAATTAAGGATTTGATAGGGCAAACTTAAATTTGCCATTGTATTATTTCGTTCAAAAAGGAAGAATAATGCACCGGCTGAGATCACAATGATCACTGATACAAACATGACAATTTTACTATGTAGCGTAAATAAGTGTCTTCTTTTTTTGAATAAAGAGGCGATATAGCCTAATATTTCTCGCCACACAATAAACCCTAATCCTCCAAAAAATACAAGGCACGTAGATGTTGCCAAAAGAATGGCATTATTTGGTGGAATAATTCCTCCTTTGAGTAGGGTGACTCCAGGTGCATTGCAAAATGATGCTATTGATTGAAACACGGCTAAGAAAATCGATCTCGGGTAAGGATAGCTATTGCGCAGTCCTATATACATAAAAATTGCTCCTAGCAGTTCGGTTCCTAGTGCAATCGTTACGATAGAAAGCACAAGCCTTCTCATATTTTTTAGTCTTTCAATCTCCAGTACTTGGCCTGCCATAAGCTGAACGGTTAATCCAAGTCGAGTAACAAGTGCCATAAAAAAAAGGGTCATAGTGATTAACCCGAGGGCTCCTACTTGCATGAGACACATGAGTACAATATGTCCAAAAGTGGAAAAGCTACCAACAATCCCTTCAGGTAAAGTGAAAAGACCGGTGACACATGTCACTGATGTGGCAGTAAAAAACAGGTCGATCAGTGAAAGACTCATTCCAGGCTTTTGTGCTATAGGAAGCCACAATAAAAATGTTCCAATTACAATTGTTATAAAAACAGATATCAATATTGTTCTACTAGGCGAAAATCTCGATAATTTTCTAATACCCATAATGTAAATTCCATTTTTAATAATTAAACCAACTTTTACAGTATATACTATCACTAAGTTAATACAATTGGAACCTCAGTTCCAAGACTATCTATAATTCCATAAACATTTTAATGGTAGAGATAGGGTTTTTAAAGAAGTAAGATGATAAAAACCAAAATTGCAACAAAGAGCAGGGTGAGCATATTGAAATAGGTATCTATAAAAGATTTAATATGAGCTCCCCATATTCTTATTACTATAGCAATAAGAAAAAAACGGGCTCCTCGTGAAATAAGGGAACAAACTATAAATGAGAGAACCGGTAACTTGCAAAATCCAGCAGTGAGTGTTGCAGCTTTATAAGGGATTGGAGTAAACCCAGAAATTAAAATGGCCCAGTGGGAATAGTGATGGTATTGGGTTCGCAAGTATTCAAATGTTTCGAACGGTAAGATGTATGAAATAAACCTACCGTGAAGAATCTGTTTGCCTGCAATATCCCAAAGCCAAGAACCGATTAAATAGCCACTGATTCCTCCAATAACTGAAGAGACGGTTGCCAGCGCAGCATAGAATAATGATTTCTTTCTATTTTCTACACAATAGAGGATTAAAATCGGATCTACTGGTATTAAAAAAAGGGCCTCGAAGTAAAAAAGTATGCAGAGCACATAGTCTGCGTATGGAGCATGTACCTTTGATCCAAGCCAATCATATATTTTTTTTAGCATACTAACTGATTTACTATTTCATCCTGTTTTAGTAACTTTTGAAATTCTGGTAGAAGTTTGGAGCAAAAAGCAAAGCGATCTTTTTTCTCCATACCACAATAGTGTGCATACAGGTCTTCATATTTTTCTAATGTTTTATGTTCTAACAATTTTGTAATAGTTTCTTTTTTTAGCAAACATCTATGCTGGTCGACCAGACAGAGGTTTATAATTATGACTCCAGGCAGATAGACTGTCTTTATATTACTATCTACCGTGATACCAAAGGAACCAATGATTTTAGATAAATTTTTATCGGTTATGGGGACTAATTTTTTGTTGAGTATTATCTTTTTATGAAGCGCACTTTTATGAGTGATTGTTATAAGGTTCTGTATCTGGTTAATCCTATTTTTTTTCTCTGGCTCGCTGAGCTTCTTCATAGCAAAAAGAGATGGTGATACTAATAGTAACCACAAGAAAGTGTATATCTTTATTTTGTTGTCCATATTCCCCCGAACTATTTTGTCGTTTATTATACAATATGTAACGGTAGTATAGAGGAAAAAAGGGGGAAGTCAAACGGTTTTTAATCGCTTTTTACTTCTTTTTCTTTTTTATTAATTTCTTCGATCAACAGCTGAGCATATTTGTTAAATGTCGTTTCAATGTTGTATTTACTGATAGGTACTGTTGGTTTTTTTGGATCAATTGCATAAATAGTTGGATATCCTCTTATTTTTTTTGAAGAGCACCATCCAAACAGTTTGCCACTCTTAACATCTTTTACCATCTCAAATTTGCATATACCAAGATCTTTTAGTCGTTGTCTTGCTTTGGCCATAATCACAGGGCCTTTGATAGATGCAAGCTGTGGTGGAAATCGAAAATAAAATGGGGGTTTTTTCTTATATATTGCTCTTACCGTTTTAAACTTTTCATCTGATTGTTTTTGCGTAGCATGGAGCCCTAAAACAGTTATTGCTGCCAGAGCTATACAATAGAGCTTCTTCATACCAATCCCTCCTCTTTGCTTTTTATTACAATTCCTTATTCTTACAATAGTTGAAAAAGTATATCGATTTCAAGAATTGGATAATATATCTTTTACGTAGTCTGCTACCTTATCAATTGAAATGCGTGTTTGCTGAGTTGTGTCTCGGTCTCGTACAGTTACTTTCTGATCAGTATCGCTTTCAAAATCATACGTAAAGCAGACCGGTGTCCCAATTTCATCCTGTCTACGATATCTTTTTCCGATAGAACCGGAGACATCAAAGGCAATATGGGGTTCAATCTTTTTTATCTGTCTGAATAGCGTTTCAGTAGCTTCTAACTGTTTTTTAGTCAAAGGTAAAAATGCAGCTTTAATGGGCGCCATTATCGGAGAAAGTTTTAATACCGTTCGTTCTTCGCCATTGATAGTATCTTGGGTATACGCATCAAATAATAAGGTTAGAAATAATCTATCAACGCCAACTGAACATTCAACAACGTCCGGTATATAGGATGTTTTATGTTCCTCATCATATACAGATAACTCTTTACCCGCATGTTTTGCATGTTGAGAAAGGTCAAAATTTCCCCGATGGGCTATTCCCTCAAGCTCCTGCCAGCCAAATGGAAAATGATATTCAATATCAGAGCATTTTGTGGAATAATGGGCAAGTTCATCTTTTCCATGAGGTCTGAGTCTTAGTTTTTCTGGATTGATACCTATCTGATAAAAAAAGTGCAATCGTTCCTTTTGCCAGAAGTCAAAAAATCTATCCGCATCCTGACTCTTGCAAAACCACTCTACCTCCATCTGTTCAAATTCGCGCATTCTAAATAAAAATTGTTTTGGGTTTATCTCATTTCTAAATGCTTTTCCGATCTGCGCTATACCAAAAGGTATCTTAACTCTATTGGTTGATACTATATTTTTGAAATTGGTAAATATAGCCTGGGCTGTTTCAGGTCTCAAGTAGGCGTCTGATGTACTCAATGAAGATGCTCCTAGTGCAGTTTTGAACATCATGTTAAATTGCCGAATCGGTGTCCATTCTTTTTTGCCGCAATCGGGGCAGGATTTTTCTAAGTCGATGTGATCGGCTCTAAATCGGTGTTTACAGTTGAGACAATCTACCATAGGATCATGAAAATTTTCAACATGTCCGGATGCTTCCCATACGGCTTTTGGTCCTAGTAACGCACCTTCTAAAAAAAGAACCGCACCTTCGGATATGTTTTCCATGGATTTTTTCCAGGAAGTTCGTATATTTTCTTTGAGAAGTACGCCAAGATGTCCAAAATCGTATACCCCATTTAATCCGCCGTATATATCAGCCGATTGATATACAAATCCTTTTCTCTTGCATAGAGCAACTATCTTTTCTAAGGTTGCGGCTTCTTTTCTCTTTGAACTCATGATAACAGGCCCCTCTATAAGCTCTCGTTCTCGATCTACCTTCTATCATAATACCATGGCTTTTAAGCCGTGGCTAATTGTTTTTTGGAAATTTTCGTTATAGATTTATTGCGCATGTAAGCAGATATGAGTAGTAGGCCCTGGTGTTTATTTTTAATTGGGGTAAAATAATAGGGTAAAGCTTATTTGTTCAATGTAAGGAAAAATATGATGAATAGGAAAAAAACGGTTATTATATCAGTTCTGGCCTTTTTTATGTGTAGTTTTATGGGGTTTACGCTCTATAAGACGTATCAATATCAATTAATTTTTAAATCAATGCTTTCTCGCATGGATATGGATAATATTAACTCTTTGGCTGATGTTGAAGGCACAAAAATTATTGAAAAACTGGTTGGAAAAACGAATGCATGGCGTCCGGTTCAAGAATCGGTCAAGGATACGGTTGTGCAGATTGTTTCCCATATTGCAGAATTTAATTTTCAGCAACCATATCAGACTCCTCGCCAGTTTACAGCCTATGGAAGTGGATTTTTTATAAATGAGGATGGTGATATTATTACTAATTTTCATGTGGTCAATCAGGCAAAATCTATATGGATAAAGGTTCCTTCTTTGGGACAAAGGATTATAGATGTTGAGATTATTGGGGTAAGTCCTGACAGAGACCTTGCTCTTTTGAGGGTTTCTGACGAGGGATTAGAAATTATTCGGCAAGAACTTGGGCGGCTTCCGCATCTTTCCTTAGGAAATTCCGATCTTATTCGTCGATCAGATGAGGTTATGGCCTTAGGATATCCGTTAGCACAACAATCGTTAAAAAGTACAACCGGTGTTATAAGTGGTCGAGAAGGAAATTTAATACAGATGAGTGCGCCTATTAATCCAGGAAGCTCTGGAGGTCCTTTATTAAATATTAATGGGGAGGCCGTAGGAATCAGTACTGCCGGTGTTGTGGGTGCACAGAACGTGGGATATATTATTCCGATTAATGATTTACGGGTTGTGCTTCCAGATCTGTATAAAGTAAAGTTATTGAGAAATAATTTGTTAGGTGTCCTCTTTAATAATGCAACAGCAGCTTTGACTGAATATCTTGGTAATCCACAACCAGGGGGCTGTTATGTCGTAGAGGTGATACCAAATAGCACATTACATAAAGCGGGTGTGCTCAGTGGTGATATGATTTATGAGATTAATGGTCATAATGTGGATATGTATGGTGAAATGGCTGTGGTATGGAGTGAGGACAAAGTTTCGATTATCGATTATGTTTCTCGATTATCTATTGGTCAGGATGTTAATTTGGTTATTTACCGAAAAGGTGAGAAAAAAAATATTTCGGTAAAGTTCAGTCAAGCAGATCTTCCTACTATACATAAAGTATACCCAGGCTTTGAAACTATAGATTATGAAGTATTTGGGGGTATGGTTGTTATGCAATTGACTATTAACCATATTAAACATTTTTCAAAAGCAGCACCGGGGCTTGTGAGATTCACCGAAATGAAAAATCAGGTAGAACCGGTATTGATTGTGACTCATATCTTTCCTAATTCTCAGCTTTATAGAACGAGAATCTTGTGGCCAGGTTCAACGCTTAATGAAATTAACGGCATAAAAGTTAGAACGCTAGCCGATTTCAGAAACGCTATAAAGCGGGTAGAAAATAACAAGTTTACTGTTCTCTCTTCTGACCAAATAGCTCGAGCTTCTGATAATGTATTTGTTGTATTAGATTTTGATAAGATTATGGAAGAGGAAATGGCATTTTCCAGAGATTATAAATATCCACTTTCTGACACAACACGTAAGTTATTACAAGAATATATGAATCGAAAAGAAGCGTAAAAAGAAATAGGGGGCCAGCCGGCCCCTACTGAATTGTTATGAAAAGAGACTTTTTTATTTTTCAAGTAAGGAAATATTTTGTTTTGCCATTTCAATAAGCTCACTTGTGGTGCCCTTTCCTCTTTCTTGGTCAATAGAAACTCTATATTGTTTTGCCATTGCAATTGCTTGTTTATAGTTATCTAGTACGAGGTTAGGTTTCTCTGCAATTATATAGTCATAGGCATTTGCTACATTTATTAAACTGGCTACTTTTATATAAGCCATCGTGCCGGTTAATTTTTTTCGAGGATATTCAGTGATTGATTTATAGTATGTTATTGCTCTTTCAGCTTTCTTCTTTAGCTTGTAATTTCTTTTTTCTATTTTATTTATCTTATCGCTATGATGTTGATTAACATAATCTAAAAGATAATTTCCTACTTCAAATGTGCTTTCAAAAAACTGTTCGATAGCTCTGGTGTCGATGATTGTTTCAAATTTACTGTTTTTAAGGTAGGTTTTGAGCAGCTTTCTGGCTTTGTTATAATGTTTTACTGATACATGGAGCCATGAATACATTTGGTCTGTTTCATCTTTTTCTTTGTATATTTCAGCCGCAATTAAATGAAAATCTGCGAGTATTGTACCGGGGATTGTTTTTTTAGATTTAGCCATAGCAAGGACCATGTGTATATATCTAAGCATCATGCTGTGATTGTGGTTTATAAAAAAATCACAATAGGTATTATATGCTTTTTTAAATGGAGGCTCTGCCAGCTTTTCTAATTTTTTATTTTTTAAGACAGGATTTATCTTATGGGAATAGAAAAAATATTTTCTACGCAATATCTCAATTGCCTTATCTGATCGTTTTAAATCTAAGTAATGTTGTAGTAAATCTGTTTCGTCTCTTTTTGCCTTTGTTAACACAAACAGTGCAGACAATCGTATCTTAGGATACATATCTTGATATATTAAGAAATGGTTTCTAATGATTGAGGCTGCTACTTGTATGTCACTATTTTCCTCGAGCAGCTTTCTGGCTCGGGCCCAATTTTCTGTAATATATTTTTTTAGTCGTGTGCAAACAGGTTCCTGGTCATCTTTTTGTTCGTTTGCATAAAGAGATATTTTTTCCCGTAATAAACTGTGCACTTCTTTCAGCCTATCTGGAGAGCGCATAGCTTGTGTATAATCTGAGTATAAGGATACACTAGTTAATAAAAGGAACATTTTTATGTTCATAGATTTCCCATTTTTATCCGAAACTATCACAATAATTTTCTCTTTTAGATTGCCAAAAAGCTGTTTTTTGGTCAACTTAAGCCTATTTGCTTGCGGGCTATTATAATTTGATATTGAGTTTTTCCCTACACCATGTAGACTAGATTTTCTAGTAATGAATATTAAAAATCGGTGAGGGTTTTATGCAAAAAAATATAATCGTTTCTTTTTATGGCTTGTTTCTGTTTCTATTGTTATCTGTATCAACTGTTATTTTATCAGACAGTGGTGCTGATACTTCTCAGCCATCTCAAAGGATTGTCTCTACTCTTGATTTCGACAACATTGGAACTGACATTTCTGAAATTGAGGAGAACATTGTAGCTCCAATGGCCAGAATTATGGTAGGTGAAGGCCGGTTTGAAGATCCTCGCTTATTCACGATAGATTTTTCCGGGGAATTATTTTTGGAAACCTTTTATGATGCTCGCCAAGTAAGGGGTTTTACCGAGGATGAGATCGTTTTTTTCCCACTTCCAAGAAGTTGTGATAGTAGGGGGCAAGATATAAATGACAAGGATCAATTTAGTATGATTGCGGTTCGAATTGCCGGGTGTGCAACTGTTAATGGTCCAGAGATTGGGGGAGCAAAAACATCTGTGGTGATAAAAGGGGGGTTTGAGGGATTAGGGCGAAATGTTTTTTCTGAGGTTTTAAGTGACCTAACCGTAAGACTTTTTAAATTAAAAAAAGGGGTTATATTATTCGAATGGGATAATACCAGATTGCTTATGGGTCATTTTTATCATCCCATTGTCTTAAATTATGAAGAGATTTTTGCCGATACGGTAGGGAAAGGAGGCGGTAATGGATATGATCCTTTTGCCTATGCGCCCCAAATAGCAGTACGACACAGAATAAGTAATGTTGAATTTATTTTTGCGTTGGCAAAGTTGTTTGCTGAAGAACGAGCTCGGTGGGCAGTAACGCCAGATCTTTTTATGCAAATTAATGGGCACATAAGGGAACATATTTGTGGTGTGGGGATTAATTATCATGTCATTGTGCCAAGGCTTGAGGCTCGTGAAGATCCCATGGTATACAAAGAGACTGCTCAATTAGGTTCAATTGCCCCTTTTGCATTTGTTGGGTTACAGTTTGATTCTTGTAAAATTAGAAGTCGATTAAGTTATATACAAAATGGTGGAGTTTTTACGATGATGGGAGATCCATTTGTATTATCTCGGAATCCCATTACCGATGAGCGTTTTTGGGCCAATTCTGGAACCGTTGCATTTTGGACCGATTTTGCCTATTGCGGTCATAAAGTTGTAGAACTAGGACTCTTTACTGGAATATCTAAAAATGTGGGTTCCCCAGATTATATTCAAAAAGGATATGAAACCAAATTTGAGACCTGTCAGGAATTGATTACGGGATTTATGCCAGGCGGTATAAATGTAGCCGACTACATGTTTGTCTGTGCTCCCCGTATCCGATTAAAATTTGGTAACTTTACCGTTGGGGGAGAGATAGAGTATGCCCGAGCTGCATTTGCGAAATCTGCTTCTTACTCGAGGGAAGAAGGTACTTGGTCACTTAATCAAGAAAATTCTGAATGGCTTTGTGATTTTGATAGCAAAGGAAGAGTTGTTAATGCTTGTCCTGTGAGTAACTTTAGACTTTTAGTTGCAACCTCTTATGCATTTGCATAACAATAAAAAAGTAATATTTCTTTTTTCTTGAAAGAGGAGTTTTGAAGTGAATGGGCAGTTTGATCATAATGGCATTTGGCTCAATATTGAAAGATTGGCACAACATGCGGTCGTTCAGGTTTTTTCTCAGATTGGTAAGTTTAATTGGATCGAGCCGTATAAAATAGCAGAGCAGTTTGAAAATAGAGCGACCGGCTTTTTTGTGAATGAGTATGGCTACATCGTGACCAATTATCATGTCATTGACCAGGCAAAAGGAATCTGGATACAGATGCCTGGATTGGGTCGAAAAATTATAAAAACGGAACTGGTTGGCTGTTGCCCAGAAAGTGATATTGCATTGCTTAAAGTGTCAAAAGAGGGGCTTGATGAGATTCGTCAGAAGTTAGGAAAAGTTCCCTTTTTGTCCCTTGGTAATTCAGACATTGTAAGAAGAACAGAAACGGTTATGGTTTTGGGTTATCCATTAGGACATCATCTTATAAAAAGTACCATTGGCGTCGTCAGTGGTAGAGCATCTACCGGTGGTATATCATTGTTGCAAATAACTGCTCCCATAAATCCTGGCAGTTCAGGAGGCCCTATTTTGACCAATTTCGGTTCGGTTGCAGGCATTGCGGTTTCTACAAGTCTGGTTGCTCAAAATGTCGGGTATGCTATTCCGATAAATGAATTAAAAACTATATTTGATGATTTACAAAAACAACGTCTTTTAAGAAAGCCGATCTTGGGAGCATTATTTCATAATTCTACCATTGAGCAAACAAAGTTTTTAGGTAATCCTGAGCCGGCAGGCTTTTATATTCAAAAAATTTTGAAAGATTCGTTACTCGAAAAAGCTGGTGTAGTATCGGGTGATATGTTGTATATGTTCAATGGGAGTAGAATCGATTCGTATGGTGAAGCACAGGTTCCCTGGAGTAGTGATAGGGTTACGTTACGGGATTTGATATCTCGACTTTCTGTAGGAGATTTGGTTTCTATTGTTGTTTACTCTAAAGGAGAAAAAAAAGAGCTTAACTTTACCCTTGAACCACCTCCCGTTTATCCGATTCGCACTATGTTTCCTGGATATGAGCAGGAGGATATAGATTATGAGGTATTAGGTGGCATGGTTATCATGCAATTGACCAATAATCATCTTCCTCTTTTGTGGAACAGTAATTCTGATTTATTTCGTTATCTAAAAGTGGAAAATAAAGTTGATCCAGTTTTGGTCATAACTCATATTTTACCCGGTTCTTATGCCCACCAGATCCGCTGCTTGTTACCCGGATTTACCATAAAATCAGTAAATGGTGGTTTAGTATCTACTTTAAATGACTTTAGAGCAGCTTTGAGAAAAAGTATCGATTCAGACTTTTTATCTCTCCAAATGCATAATAATACATTAGCCGTTTTTGAGTTTAGGGCTATGCTCAAAGATGAAGAAACATTGGCGGGTAGTTTTGCCTATCCTATATCCTCTTCGATTAGTCAATTAATCAATCGCATTTCAAACAAAAAATAAATTATAGCCCAACAGTTTTATTCAAAAAGCTGTTGGGCTCATTAATTACTGAACGTAAAATTGATACGGCGGAGTCCAAATATTATCTAAAATGCCAACTGTTCCGGTTAGTCCAGCAGTTCTCATGACACCATAGGAAAAATTAATATCATTGTGGTAGCCAATATTTCTGATAAATAAGTTATCGCCACCACCCAAAATGCCTATGCCATTGAACGCCCCCGAGGTATTACAA